>ENA-UOXV01000098-UOXV01000098.1-marine-metagenome-genome-assembly--contig:-NODE-98-length-106387-cov-81.012602_pt1 | contig 106387 bp, 88 predicted proteins | sample MGYA00238165_ERZ766961 | MGnify/ENA primary metagenome ERZ766961 (study PRJEB28924, sample SAMN03173240) | marine metagenome | biome: Marine; feature: Water; material: Subsurface seawater | place: North...
TTGAATTAAGCAAAGTATAGAAGCGTTAATAGAGTAACAAGCAGGTTTATTGAATCAAGCAAAGTGCTAGGGTATTTTTGAAATAAGGATCAAGCCTATTGTATGAAGCTTAGAAGTTGTGTTTTTCAAACCACCACAGCTACTGCGTCTTTTCATAAGCCTTATAGCCGCCTTTAAGGTTCACAACCCTTTTATAACCAAGACTGTCTAGTCTGGAAGCTGCCATTGCGGAACGCTTACCACTACGACAGTACACATAAATCTTATTGCGTTTGCCTATGCTGTCAAAAGCCTTATTAAAGTCAGCAGACAACCAATCTATATTAACCGCATGAGGCAGGTGGCCTTCCTTAAATTCTGCAGGGGTCCTGACATCTATTAGCAGGCTACGCTTGTTTATTTTGGTTGCAGCCTCAGACATATCTCTGTCTTTATGCTGTGCAAAAGCATAAAAACTACATAAGAATAATAGGCTAAAAAGGACTTTTTTCATAGATATGAGGCTTTTTCTATTGGGGAAATTTTAAATGAGTTAGCCTTTGCCAAAACACTTATTGTTTTATAAAATTACAAAAACGATTCAAAAGCCCACCAAAGAAAGGCAAACAAAATGGGAATTCCCTCTACCCAAAAATCGGTAAAATAGCTACTTGAATGCTTGCCAGAATAGAAAATCCCTATGATCAGCAGCAGCGTAATCATTTGAGAAACCCCCACTATTTGTATAGGCCATTTCAATATTGCCCCAGCAAATAAATGGCCTCCTAAAAAAAGGAGCGACCAAAAAATCCCAATGTATTTGGTCTTTTGCAACCCATAGCGCTGTGGGAGTGTGGCCAATTGAGGAGTGTCTTCCAGATAGTCTCTTAGCTCAAAAGGAACCATTAAGGCCAGGACTAAGAAAAAATGAGATAGAAACAAGCCTAAAACACCCACGAACCCAAAAGGATCTGATGAATTAGTAAGCTGTAAAACCATTTTAACCCCCAATGTAGACAGTGGCAATACCACAGTCGCCAGGGCCCAAACAATAGCAACAATATAAATTTTCATGCCTTTTATAGCCCTAAGGTTTTTTTGGGCTGGAAATATAGGCAGCCCGTAAAGGGCCGTAAAAACAACTAACATTAGTAATACCAAATAAGCCAATGGGTTTAAATACAGCATCCCGTATAAGCCGAGCGCTCCACAAAAAAAACTCACTATTTGCATGGGCATAAAGGACTTATGGGTCACTTTCAAATAAAAGGGACCGCCTAAGCCATATTTGATAAAATTATAGCCCATAACAGTTCCCGAAAACAACACAACCCCCAAAGCATTAGACCATAAAATGTTTAAGCCTTTAGCACCCACATAACTGAGGGATACCACGGCAAAAGCCACGTGGACACTGGCCTTTAAATAAAAATCAAAAAATCTTCTCAAACCGCGCATTCCACAAAAGTAAACAAACTGTTTATAAGCCCTCAAATTGGTTAAAAAGTTTAGTGAAGACTTGTATAAAAGGCAGTATAATTATTCTTTTTATTAGTAATTTTGTGCAGCTTTTTATAGATCTAATATAACGATTTCGCTTATGAAAACAGATGTTTTTGCATTACGCCACATTGGCATACAAGAAGAAGAACAATCCCAAATGTTAAAAACAGTTGGTGTAGAGAATCTAGACCAGCTTATTTTGGAAACTATTCCTGCAGACATTCGTCTTAAAAAAGCGTTGGATTTAGCACCAGCCATGAGCGAACACGAATACCTTTCTCATATTGAAATACTGTCTCAAAAGAATAAGGTATTCAAAACTTATATAGGCCAAGGATACCACCAGAGCATTACCCCTTCAGTAATCAAAAGAAATATTTTAGAAAATCCGGGATGGTACACTGCCTATACACCATACCAAGCAGAAATTGCACAAGGTAGGTTAGAAGCATTAATCAATTTCCAGACCATGGTGTGTGAATTGACCGGAATGGATCTCGCCAACGCCTCTCTATTAGATGAGAGCACCGCAGCAGCAGAAGCCATGACCATGCTCTATGATGTAAGAACGAGAGACCAGAAAAAACAGGAGGCCATGTCCTTTTTTGTTTCAGAAGATATTTTACCACAAACCCTATCCTTATTAGAAACTAGGGCAACGCCACTAGGCATTCAATTAGAGGTTGGCCCAATAGATGCATTTGCATTTGAGCCCCATTTTTATGGTGCCATAGTACAGTATCCTGGTAAAAACGGTGCGATTGGTGCCGTAGACCAGTTCATGGAGAAAGCCAAAGCAACAGAAATAAAAGTGGCTTTTGCAGCAGACATATTAAGTTTAACCATGCTTACAGCGCCCGGAGAATTGGGTGCAGACGTAGTGGTTGGAACCACACAACGCTTTGGAATTCCTTTAGGCTATGGGGGGCCACACGCCGCATTTTTTGCCACAAGAGAAGATTATAAAAGAAGTATTCCTGGAAGAATCATTGGACTCACAAAAGATACTGACGGATTGCCAGCCTACCGAATGGCGCTACAGACCAGAGAACAACATATCAAAAGAGACAAAGCCACTTCTAACATCTGTACAGCTCAGGTACTTTTGGCTGTAATGGCTGGAATGTACGCGGTATACCACGGACCTCAAGGCTTGTTATATATTGCACATGGAGTGCACCATAAAACAGTTGCAGTGTCTAAGGCACTAGAAAGTTTGGGCTATACCCAGCACAACGAAAATTATTTTGATACCCTATTGGTGTCGGCACCAGCCAAAGAAATTAAAGCATTGGCAGAAGCCCAAAAAGTCAATTTCCAATACGTTGGAGCGGATCAGGTAGGGATTTCAATTAACGAGGCCACTTCCGTGGCCGATGCCCAAGAGATTGTAGCCATTTTTGCTGCCGCTAAAGGACAAACTCCACCTACTATTTCGCTTGGGAATGAAACAAAAGTGCCCCAGCACTTGGCGAGAAAAACAGCTTTTCTAAGCCAAAAAGTATTTAATACCTACCACTCTGAAACGGCACTAATGCGTTATATAAAACAGTTAGAACGCAAGGATTTGGCTTTAAATCACTCCATGATTTCTCTGGGTTCATGTACCATGAAACTCAACGCGGCCTCAGAAATGTTGCCTCTTTCATGGGCGCAATGGGGTAGCATACATCCTTTTGTACCTGTTGAACAAGCAGCTGGCTACCATGAAGTTTTACAACAATTAGAATTACAGCTCAACGAAATTACTGGCTTTGCTGGCACCTCGCTACAACCAAACTCTGGAGCACAAGGAGAGTACGCAGGACTAATGACTATTAGAGCCTACCATGCTTCTAGGGGAGAAAGTCACAGGAATATATGCCTCATACCGGCGTCTGCCCACGGCACTAATCCAGCCTCTGCAGTGATGGCGGGAATGAAGGTTGTGGTGACAAAAACAGATGAAAAAGGAAATATAGACGTAGAAGACCTTAGAGAAAAAACCATTGCTCACAGTAGTGAATTGGCGGCACTCATGGTCACTTATCCTTCTACCCACGGAGTATTTGAATCTTCTATTAGAGAAATTACTGGCCTCATTCACGAGCACGGCGGACAGGTGTATATGGATGGAGCCAACATGAATGCGCAGGTAGGATTGACCAATCCAGCCACTATTGGCGCAGACGTTTGTCACTTAAACTTGCACAAAACTTTTGCTATTCCTCACGGAGGAGGAGGTCCTGGTGTAGGACCTATCTGTGTGGCGCCTCAATTAGTGCCGTTTTTACCTACCAATCCGGTTATAGCTACTGGCGGTGACCAAGCCATTACTGCTATATCTGCAGCACCATGGGGTTCTGCCTTAGCCTGCCTTATTTCATATGGTTACATTAAAATGCTAGGAGAAGCTGGGTTGACCCATGCTACTAAAATTGCTATTTTAAATGCCAATTATATTAAGGCCAGATTGAATGGCTCCTTTGAAGTACTTTATACGGGAGAGCAAGGAAGGGCTGCCCATGAAATGATCATAGATTGCAGGCCTTTTAAAGACCATGGGATAGAGGTAACAGATATAGCCAAACGACTCATGGACTACGGATTCCATGCCCCTACAGTATCTTTCCCTGTGGCAGGCACCATGATGATTGAACCTACAGAAAGTGAAGATTTACCAGAATTAGACCGTTTCTGTGACGCCATGATAGCTATTAGAAAAGAAATAGATGCCGCTCATATAGACACGCCTAATAACCCACTCAAAAATGCGCCGCATACACAAGCCATGCTTACTGCTGACCAATGGGATTTCCCTTACAGCAGGCAGCAAGCTGCCTTCCCTTTACCATATGTGTCTGACAACAAGTTCTGGCCAACGGTGAGAAGGGTAGACGACGCTTACGGAGACAGAAACCTGATCTGTACTTGTACGCCCATTGAAGCGTATGCAGAGGCATAAATAATACTGAACATCGTATATTTTACGTGATGACGCTTTACATAGGTTACATTTTTTTTATCTTGTGATAAATTATGTAACCTATGAAAGTGAGTATTAAGGGAAGCGGTAGCTATATTCCGCCTCTAATAACCCCAAATGAAGCTTTTAATTCACATGCGTTCCTTCAAGAAAATGGCCAGGTATTTGAGCAGGAAAATGGGGTAATCATTGAAAAGTTCAAGGCCATTACTGGTATTGAAAATCGCAGGTATGCCCCAGATCATTTAAATACCTCTGATTTAGGTTTTTTAGCGGCTCAAGATGCTATTACAGACGCTAATATAGATCCTGAAACCATTGACTACATTATATTTGGCCATAATTTTGGAGACGTTTCTGCTCCCGGAGCACAAGGAGACACTTTGCCTTCATTGGCCTCTAGGGTAAAACATTTGCTGCGTATTAAAAACCCATCTTGCGTGGCCTATGACTTGCTATTTGGCTGCCCTGGCTGGATAGAAGGAGTAATTCATGCGCAGGCATTTATGAAAGCTGGCATGGCTAAAAGATGCCTAGTAATAGGCGGAGAAACCCTCTCAAGGGTTTTGGATCCTCATGACAGAGACTCTATGATCTATGCAGACGGTGCTGGGGCTACAGTTCTTGACATAGAAGACCCTCAGGGCGGAAGCATTCTATCTCATGCCTCAGAAACCCACTCTTTTGAAGAAGCCCATTTCCTATTTTTTGGCTGCTCTTACAAACAAGACGCTCCCAAAAATGAGAAATACATAAAAATGTACGGCCGCAAAATTTATGAATTTGCGGTGACCCACGTCCCCATAGCCATGCAGAAATGTTTGGATGCTAGTGGTCACAATATTGGAGATCTCAAGAAAATATTCATCCACCAGGCCAACGAAAAAATGGACGCTGCTATTGTAAAGCGTTTTTATAGACAGTACAAAACCCCTGTGCCAGATGGTATAATGCCCATGAATATTCATGAATTTGGCAATAGTTCTGTAGCGACCGTTCCCACCCTTTTTGACATGGTGAAACGCGGTCAATTAGAGGGACATATGATTGAAAAAGGAGATGTGGTGATGTTTGCCAGTGTGGGTGCAGGAATGAATATTAACGCATTTGTATATGAGGTATAGTAGATGAATTAAAAATCAACTCTATTTTTAGTATCTAACATATTTTTAGCACCGAACATTTTTTAAGCACTGAGTATTTTTCACCTCATTTATAAGTAATGGTGCCCACTTATTCCTTTAATTTGCCCTATGTACAAAAGATACTTTCCAGAAAAAAGGTATAAAATAACCCTAGCTTTTTTACAAGAACACCTTTCTACACAGGAAACCCTTCTAGACTTGGGCGTAGAAAATCCATTGAGTGAACAAATGCGTGCGCTTGGATATACCGTTAAAAACACAGCGGGAGAAGATTTAGATTTTAATCAAAATGCTTTAATAGACTCAGACGCCTCAGTGGTTACTGCCTTTGAAATTTTTGAACACCTGTTAAACCCCTTTCAAATCTTACAGCAAATTCAGTCTAAAAAAATAGTCATCAGCGTGCCACTAAGACTTTGGTTTGCCCCTGCCTACAGGAGTAAAACAGACCTATGGGACAGACATTACCACGAATTTGAAAGCTGGCAGTTAGACTGGCTCTTAGAAAAAACAGGCTGGGAAATAAAAGCGACCAAACGCTGGACCAATCCCACAAAAAAAATTGGCATAAGACCCCTTTTAAGGTGGTTTACACCGAGGTATTATATGGTGTATGCAGAAAAAAAATCTTAAAATATAAATGAATATATCTATTGTCATTCCTGCACATAATGAAGCGGCATTTCTAAAGGGTTGCCTTGAAAGTATTTGCATTCAAACACTGGCTCCCCAACAATTAATTGTGGTCAGTGACAATTCTTCAGATAACACTTATAAAATAGCCCAAGAATTTGCTGAAAAACACCCTTTTATAACTGCCGTAAACCACAGTAGTTCTAATATACATATGCCTGGAAGCAAAGTGGTACAGGCTTTTAATTTCGGTTTAAAACAGCTGGACAAAGACTATGATATTTTGCTCAAATTAGATGCAGACATACTGCTTCCTAAAAACTATTTAGAGACTATTAGCGACCGTTTTTCTCACAATCCTTCACTAGGCATCTGTGGTGGATTTGCCTATGAACAAGACCACAAAGGACAATGGCTTTTAAACCACCCTATGGATAAAACACATATTCGGGGCGCGTTTAAGGCCTATTCAAAAGCTTGTTTTACGGCAATGGGTGGTCTAAGGATTGCTATGGGTTGGGATACTGTAGATGAGCTTTTAGCCCAATACCACGGTTTTGAATTAAAAACAGAGGAACATTTAGCGGTAAAACACCTGAGACCTATAGGCGCCGCTTACAATAAAAAAGCCAAATTACTCCAAGGCAAAGCCATGTATGGCATGAGGTATGGGTTATTAATAACCCTTATAGCCGCTTTTAAAATGGCTGTAAAGCAAAAGCGTTTTATGGCCTTCTTCCACCACATGGGTGGCTTTTTTGAGGCCAAAAAAGAAAACGCCCCTTTCATGGTAAACCATGAAGAGGGCGTTTTTATCAGGCGTTTAAGATGGAAAAATATGCGATCTAAAATCTTAGGTTAGCGATTGCTTTATTTGACACTTCACCCAGACCCAAACTTGTCCTAAATAGCCAAGATCCAATACTATAATTAATTGGGTTTACTCTAAAACTTCTGTCAATGGCTTGCCAGTAGTGCCGTTTGGAAAAGCAATACCTAACATTGCAGCTACAGTTGGGGCAATATCTGGGATCTCTGATCTTTCAAAACTAGCCCCTTGCTTAAATCCTTTACCAAAAAACAACAATGGGGTGTGAGTGTCGTATATCTGAGGAGAGCCGTGGGTAGAACCAGTCTTTGAATAACTAATTACTGCAGGCTTTAAGACAAAAAGGACGTCTCCAGATCTTTTGGGATTATATCCATTTTGCAAGATATAGGGGATCCCTTTTGTATATTCCTCCCCCCACATTTGATAGGCAGTATAACTTCTTTCTACAGCGGGATCTTGCAAAATAAATTGTGCCAAATCTTCCTGGATGTCTTCTAAATCAATATCTAACTGAGCAATTAAAGTCCTATTTAAAAACACTTGATAATTAGAGATGTTTTCTATGAGGTCTTCTGATCCATAGTGGTCTGCTACATATGTGTTTAGGTTTTCTTTAAATACTTTTGAATCAAAATATCCTGACGGTATTTTTAAATCCTGCAAATAGGTGGGAACTTGAACAGCTGCATGATCTGCGGTTAAAAACAAACTATAATTGCCTGGCCCAACCTGAGCATCTAAAGCTTTGAGTAATCTTTCTATGTCCAAATCTAGGCGATAGTAGGTGTCTTCTATTTCCCGTGAATTCACCCCAAACTGGTGACCCACATAATCTGTACTCGAAAAACTCACCGCTAAAAAATCAGTATCCAAGCCTTTGCCCAAATTTTCTCCCTGGAGTGCTGCTAATGCAAAATCAGTGGTAAGGCTATTACCGTAAGCAGTCGCTTTTAATATATCATAAGCGCCATTAGCCTCCCAAAGTGACACGAGATCATGTGGGAAAACGGCCGCAGCTTCTCCCCTGTAAGCACCTTCGTAATTATTTTTATCTAAACCACTCTGTGTATAGGCTTTTTCAGATTTAAGCAGCTCCCATGGTTTTTTGTATAGCTGGGGTACTTTGTTATTAAATTGAGTCACCCAAGAGGGTAAGGATTCCATATAAAAAGTACTGCTAATCCAACTGCCCTCATTTTTTCCATGAAACCAGTACGCAGCGTCTGCCGTATGGCCCCCAGGCAAAACAGCTCCCCTGTCCTTTAAAGCAATAGCAATTACTTTAGACCTTGATTGGGTGTGTAATTTTAACTGATCAGAAATGGTAGTGGTTAACAATTGTTTTGGTGACATTTGTCCTGCCGCAGAGGCAGTCCCCACAGAAGCATAGGTATTGTCTGCTGCACAATATACAGATGCGCCTATTTCTTTGTCATACCAATCATTCCCAATAATCCCATGAGAGGCTGGTGTGGTCCCTGTATAAACAGACGCATGACCAGGACCCGTACTTGTTGGGGCATAATTATAATGGTTGTTTTTAAAGTTAAAGCCCTCTTTTACCAAGCGCTTAAACCCGCCTTCACTATAACCATTCCAAAAACGAGAAATATAGTCATAGCGCATTTGATCAACCACTATTCCAACCACCAATTTTGGCCTTTCATATTCCTTGGATGCTACTGATTTTTTTTGGGCTTTAGCAGCGAAAGAAAAAAAGATCACTAAGCAACAAAACAGGGGGTAATTAAAATGAGATTTCATATAATAATTATTTACTCAAAAATAAGGATTTTGTAGGTACCTGATAAAGTATTGAAGTAAAATGATTGTTAAAACAAAAACCCTAAAAACAATCCCCCATGAAAAAAGACTGACCCGTTTGAGACACAATTCTCCTCAGATCTATATCAAAGAGCAAATAGACTTAAAAAGAAAAATCGCATGGCTAGTTAAAAGCTTATTAGTATTTTTACTTGAGATTCTGAGAGTACACAAAACACCTTAGATTTTTAAACGCATCATGAAGCAGCTTGCAGCAATTGGACAGTATTTTTTAATGATACGAGAGGTTTTTAAAAAGCCTACGAAGTGGAAGGTTATGCGAGGCTTAATTCTCAAAGAAATAGATGAACTTATTTATGGCTCTATGGGGATTGTTATTTTTGTTTCTTTTTTTATTGGAGGGGTAGTAACCATACAAACCGCTCTTAATCTGAACAGCCCACTTATCCCAAAAAATTTAATTGGTTTTGCTGCCAGACAATCTGTAATCCTAGAGTTCGCACCAACTTTCACCTCCATTATCATGGCTGGAAAGGTGGGGTCTTTTATTACTTCTAGTATTGGCTCTATGCGGGTTACTGAACAAATAGATGCATTGGAGGTCATGGGAATAAATTCACTTAACTACTTGGTGTTTCCTAAAATAATTGCCCTACTTATGTATCCATTCGTTATTGCTATTGCTATGTACTTGGGTATTTTTGGTGGATTTTTAGCTGGGGTTTTTGGTGGATTTTCTACTGCTGCAGATTTTATTGAAGGGGTGCGAATAGACTTTGTTCCTTTTCATGTAGCCTATGCATTTATAAAAACCATGTTTTTTGCATTTATTATTGCAACGGTACCTTCATTTCACGGGTATTATATGAAAGGTGGTGCCTTAGAGGTTGGTAAAGCAAGTACCACTTCCTTTGTTTGGACGGCTGTAGTAATCATCACTACAAATTATATACTCACACAACTTTTACTGGGCTAATGATAGAGGTAGAAAACATACACAAGTCTTTCGGAGACAACAAAGTACTCAAAGGAATTTCTACCAGCTTTGAAAAAGGAAAAACCTCTTTGATCATTGGTCAAAGTGGTTCTGGTAAAACAGTTTTTCTAAAATGTCTCCTGGGCCTCTTTAATTTAGATGCTGGAAATATCTTATACGATCAAGACAACTACGCAAACCTGACTTTAAAGAAGAAAAGGAAACTCAGAGAAAAAATGGGCATGGTATTTCAGGGGAGTGCTTTATTTGATTCTATGGATGTTGCAGACAATGTGCGCTTCCCATTAGATATGTTTACCAAACAGACTGATGAGGAAAAAAAAGAAAGGGTCCACAGTGTTTTAAAGCGGGTAAATATAGTCAATGCAGAATCCAAATTCCCTTCTGAAATTTCTGGTGGAATGCAAAAAAGGGTCGCTATTGCTAGGGCTATTGTTATGAATCCAAAATATTTATTCTGTGACGAACCCAACTCTGGTTTAGATCCAAAAACGGCCATTCTTATAGATAATCTCATTCAAGAAATTACGGATGAATACCAAATGACAACCGTAATCAATACCCATGACATGAATTCGGTTATGGAAATTGGAGAAAAAATAGTATTCCTCAAAGAAGGCTTAAAAGCTTGGGAAGGCACCAAAGAAGACGTCTTTAAAACAGATAATGAAGCAGTAACAGATTTTGTTTACTCCTCTGAGTTATTTAAAAAAGTAAGGAAAATGTATGTTGAAGGCAAGAACTAGTTCTATTCAGCATCAAAATTAACTTGAACCCTTGCAACCTCCAATAATAAATGCCTATTTAACTGCCAGCATTGTCTGCTATTAAAAAGCTTACTTTGGCGTTTGGTTGAAACAGATAGGTTTTTCCGGAAGACAATTCTATACACTCATAACGCTTGACCCTCTTGGGCCCTTTCTTAAAAACTTTACCATTGTAAATTTTAAATAAGGTTCCCTCTGAAAGTTCAAAGATGTAATTTTCTTGAGGGGGATTGAGGTCATAATTTGAAAAAGCAACAGAGAGCGCTGCATCTGTGTCTGTACTGGCTTTAGGATTTTTAAAATGTCTGGCCAAATAAGGCAACAAATCTGAAGGAAATACCTCCGGTCTAATAAAAGGCAACATCAGATTCCTAAAAGTCTGCTTCCATTCTATCCCATGTGGTTTAATAGCATACCCAAAATCTTCGAAGGCCACCAAATGGGCTATTTCGTGTATTAATGTCATTAAAAACCGGTAAGGGTTTAATGACGCATTAATTGTAATGGCGTGTTTGCCTTGGATATTTCTACGATAATCTCCGTGTCTGGTCACCCTTGTATTGACAATTTTCAAATGCACTTCATGGGTTTGAATCAAAGACATGCATGGGATTACTGCCTGGAGTGGTAAGTATTTTTCTAAAATCTCATTCACGGTTCTAAATTAAGGCTTTTAGAATTATCTTTACCTAAAAAAAGATGGCAGTAAAAGAAATAGAATTGGTAATTCCTCCAAGAAATCCTCACTTTGTTGGAGACGGTTTTAGGGTTCAAAACTTTATTCCGTCGGCCTACGGCCTAGACATGCAAAGGATGAGTCCATTTATTATGTTGGACTACAATGCACCATTTCACTTTCCTGCTACAGATACGCCTAGAGGAGTTGGCGTACACCCACACCGTGGTTTTGAGACAGTGACTTTGGCGTATCAGGGCAGTGTGGCACACCATGACTCCGGAGGAAATCAGGGTATTATTGGTCCTGGAGGAGTTCAATGGATGACAGCTGCTTCCGGGGTCCTTCACAAAGAATACCACGAAGCAGAATTTGCAAAAAAAGGCGGTATATTTCAAATGGTACAACTTTGGGTAAACCTACCTGCTGCACACAAAATGAGTCCACCAAAATACCAAGGCTTCTCTGAAAAAGATATTCCAACAGTTCATTTGGACCATGAAATGGGTCATGTAAAAGTAGTGGCCGGTCAATACCAAGGAACAAAGGGAGCTGCAACTACTTTTACAGAAGTACATTTGTATAATGTACATCTAAATGATCAAGGGAAAGCCAGCTTTTCATTTCCTGCACAAAACAACACTGCAGTTTTAGTATTGTCTGGAAATATCAGTATCGCTTCACATGAAGAAACTATAGAAGAGAACCACTTGGTGCTTTTTAAAAACGAAGGGGAGTCTTTTGAAATTAGTGCGAACCAAGCCACTGACTTACTTGTATTAAGCGGTAGTCCTATAAACGAGCCAATAGCCGCTCAAGGACCATTTGTGATGAATACCCAAGCAGAAATTGCGGAGGCCATTAGGGATTTTCACACGGGTGGTTTTGGGGTACTTGAAGATTAGAAAAATAAGTAAATAAACGCTGTATTAAAAACAAATCATTTGACACCGTATTAAAAATAAGTCAGTAAACATTGTATACACCAGGAAAATAGCATTTAAAATAAAAAGCTACTCAAACTAGGGTGTTGAATTACTCACTTGCAACATTTTTCCATTGTAAAGTGCGTGCCCATTGAGGCTAAAGTCTACTATATATGCCCCCATTTGCTCAGCTGTTGTTGGTGGCTCGTATCCTGGAAAAGCCGCTGCTAACATCTCTGTTCTCACAGCCCCAATGGCCAATACATTAAAAGACGGGCCCGTTTCTTTAAATTCTTCTGCCCACAATTCTGTGAGTGTAATTACGGCTCCTTTACTGGAACTGTAAGCGGCAAGGCCAGGGAATTTCGAACTTCCTTGAACGCCTCCCATAGAACTTACAGTAACCACATGCCCTTTTTCCATAAAAGGAATGAGCGCTTTAGTTATGGCAGCCACTCCAAAAACATTCACTGCATACACCTGCTGAAAATCTGCTGTGGTGGTTTCTAAAAATGGCTTATTGATCAGTGTACCTGCATTATTTATTAAAACATCTAACTTTCCACCCCACTGCGTAGCTACAAAATGAGCGGCTTTCTGAATGTCTTCAGATTGACAAATGTCAAAGGCAAAGGCATATAATCCGTCTAATTTTAACGCATCTATGGGCGACGGATTTCTAGAAAGTGCCAACACTTGGTGTCCTTGTGCCACATATATTTTGGCCATTTCAAAACCAATTCCCCTACTCGTTCCAGTAATTACAATATTTGCCATGGGTGTTTTAATTTATTTTTACATCTTGTTTATTGGCCAATTGACCACAAGCTGCATCTATATCTTTTCCTCTTGAACGTCTTACCGTACAAGTAATGTTGTGCCGCTCTAGAGTGTTCACGTAAGCATCTATTGCTGCTTGGGAAGCTTGTGAAAACATACCGTCGTCTATAGGGTTGTATTCGATTAAATTCACTTTAGCAGGTGCAAATTTACAGAATTCAACCAGTGCATCTATAGCGGCTTTATTGTCGTTAATTCCTTTCCAAACCACATATTCGTAAGTGATCCTGCTCTTGGTTTTTTCATACCAAAATTGCAGGGCCTCTCTGAGTTGCGCTAATGGGAATGTTTCATTAAAAGGCATGATGGTGGTCCTAACGGAATCTATAGCAGAGTGAAGAGAAACAGCTAATTTAAATTTAACCCCATCTTCTGCCATTTTACGGATCATTTTAGGCACCCCAGATGTGGACACTATAATACGCTTAGGGGACATAGCCAGACCCTCTGGATCCGTTATTTTTTCAATAGCTTTGAGCACATTGTTGTAGTTCATTAATGGCTCTCCCATACCCATAAAAACAATATTGCTGAGGGGCCTGTTAAAATACAATCGGCTTTGTTGGTCTATGGCCACCACCTGATCATAAATCTCGTCTGGTTGCAAATTACGCATGCGTTTTAATCTAGACGTTGCACAGAATTTGCAGTCTAAACTACAACCCACTTGGCTAGACACACAAGCAGTTGTTCTTGTTTTGGTAGGAATTAAAACAGATTCTACCACCAGGTTGTCATGGAGGCGTACTGCATTTTTAATAGTCCCATCATTAGAGCGCTGCATTTGATCTACCCTAATGTGATTAATCACAAAATGGGTTTCCAAAAAAGCCCGGGTCTCTTTAGATATATTGGTCATTGACTCAAAGGAATGGGCCCCTTTTTGCCACAGCCATTCATACACCTGATTTCCCCTAAAGGCAGATTGGCCCTGAGTCACAAAGAATGTCCTGAGGGCTTCTTTATCCAATGCTCTTATGTCTTTTTTTACAATCTCTTCCACCGCCCAAAGGTATTAATAAAATGCAAAAAGCCTGACTTTACCTTAGGCTATGTCAGGCTTTTTTGTACACTAAATAAAATTATATAATAAGCATAGCGTCTCCGTAGGAGTAAAACTTATACTTTTCTTCAATTGCTATCTTATAGGCTTCTTTCATTAAATCGTGGCCCATAAATGCAGAAATCATCATCAGCAAAGTAGACTTAGGCAAGTGAAAATTAGTAATCATACAATTCGCAATACTAAATTCATGGGGAGGGAAAATAAACTTATTGGTCCATCCTTGGTGCGTATTTAAAGTGTGCTGAGAAGAAACAGCTGTTTCCAAACTTCGCATCACGGTAGTTCCCACAGCACAAATTCGTTTCTTCTGGGTCTTTGCATGATTGATGGTCACAGTGGCTTTTTCCTCAATAATCAACTCTTCACTGTCCATTTTATGCTTGGACAAATCTTCTACTTCTACAGGGTTAAATGTACCTAGCCCTACATGCAGGGTTACCTCTGCAAAATCTACCCCTTTAATTTCCAAACGCTTTAATAAATGCTTAGAAAAATGCATTCCTGCAGTGGGTGCTGCAACAGCACCTTCATGTTTGGCGTAAATGGTTTGGTAACGCTCTTCATCTTCTGCCTCAACCTCTCTTTTAATATATTTCGGAAGTGGTGTCTCTCCTAGGTCCCTTAATTTTTTTCTAAAATCTGTATATGAACCATCATATAAGAAACGAAGCGTTCTCCCTCTAGAAGTGGTATTGTCTATAACCTCAGCAACCAAACTCTCGTCTTCACCAAAGTATAATTTGTTTCCAATTCTAATTTTCCTAGCTGGGTCTACCAACACATCCCACAAACGCTGCTCTTCATTAAGCTCTCTTAATAAAAAGACCTCGATTCGGGCACCTGTTTTTTCTTTATTACCGTATAAACGCGCTGGAAACACTTTCGTATTGTTAAGCACCATCACATCTCCTTCATCGAAATAATCAATGATGTCCTTAAACATTTTGTGTTCAATAGTACCTTTAGCCCTATCAATCACCATTAATTTAGACTCATCTCTATTTTCTGCAGGGTACTCTGATAAAAGTTCTTCAGGCAATTCAAAACCAAAGGCGGATAATTTCATAGTGTTTTTTATCTAATTTAAAGAATGCAAATATACAACCCAAGGCATAGCCTTGTCAAGCAAAAGCGGGTTTAATTGCGTATTATGAGGATTCAAAGGGCCTACCAAAGGCCTATACCGGAACTACTTGTATTCCAAGCGTTTTCATATCTGTCCAAAAATCAGGGTATGATTTATTCACCACCCCTGCGTCTTCAATGGCAATTGGCACCCTTAATGCGAGGGGAGCAAAGGCCATGGCCATTCTGTGATCGTGATAAGTACCAATGGTCACATGCGCTTTTATACTTCCATTAAAAGCAGCTAAATGCAAACTCTTTTCTGTGATATGAAGCCCAGCACCCAGTTTACTCAGTTCATTCTCTAAAGCCACCAAACGATCCGTCTCTTTAATTTTAAGGGTATGTAATCCCGTCAGATCACAAGCAACTCCCAAGCCAAAACAACTCACTGCGATGGTTTGTGCAATATCTGGTGCATTGGACAAGTCCCAAGCAAGACCCTTTTCCAAAATGGCGTCGCTTGGAGCGGCTACTTTAGCCAATACTAGTTGGTCCTTTTTAAAAGTAGTTTGAACCCCTAAATGACTGTAAATATCCCGGAGCACTGCGTCTCCTTGTAAACTGTCAGGGGTATAGGAACTCAAGGAAACTTCACTACCAACATCTGACAAGGCGATCAATGAATAATAATAAGAAGCAGAGCTCCAATCAGACTCCACGACCATGCTTTGTGAAAAGACATCGCTGGCTGGAAATACTTTAATTTCTTGGCCCTCAAACTTCGTTTTAACTCCAATTTTTTCCAATAACTTAAGGGTCATTTTTATATAAGGCACTGAAGTGATTTTACCCTCTAGCGCTAGGGTTAATCCATTTTTTAAACGAGCGCCCACAAGTAATAAAGCAGAAATATATTGGCTGCTCACCCCCGCGTTGAGTTGCACGCTGTCCTGGGTAATTTCACTTCCTTTTATCGCCAAAGGCGGATACCCTTCGTTTTTAACATACGAAATCTCTGCACCCAAATTTCTCAGTGCGTCTACTAAAATGCCAATAGGTCTTTCTTGCATTCTCTCAGATCCAGTAAGTATTATAGAAACTCCTGGCTGTGTGGCGTAATATGCGGTTAAAAAACGCATGGCAGTTCCAGCATGGTAAATATCTACCGTACCCTTTGAACTAGCCACCCCTCTTTGCATGGCCTGAGCGTCCTCAGAATTGGACAAATTATCTATGCTTAGTACAGGAAAAAGCGCTTGTAACAATAACAATCTATTGGTTTCACTTTTAGATCCAGTAATGGCAATCTGTGCTTTTAACAAGTTTTTGCTAGGACCTTGTAAAGAAAATGTAGGATACGTCATAAAAATAATGCCTTGAAATGAGCGGTTTAAATACAGTGCAATGACCCTAAAATACGAATCAGAACTGTCTTAAAAAAAGGGTAAATACTTATTTTAATTTTTGGTTGTTTTGGTGCCTGTCATGGTCCCTTTCTGTCTTTACAGCTAGCTTTTTGTCAAAGGCATCTTGCAGATTTACACCCGTCTGATTGGCCAAACACAATACTACAAAAAGCACGTCTGCCAGCTCTTCTCCTAAATCTTTGTCCTTGTCAGAGGGTTTCTCAGATTGTTCTCCATAACGCCTGGCAATAATTCTAGCCACCTCACCTACTTCTTCCGTGAGCTGTGCCATATTGGTGAGTTCATTAAAGTAACGCACCCCATGATTTTTAATCCAGTGGTCTACCACTTCTTGCGCATTTTTAATATCCATAATTATTCTTTTTGTTGGCTATCTATTACAATGGTCACAGGACCATCATTGATCAATGACACTTTCATATCTGCACCAAAAATACCCCTTCCAATTTTTTTACCAAGGGCTTGTTCCATAGCTAAAGCAAAAGCTTCATAAAGCGGTTCTGCCACCTCAGGTTTTGCTGCCTTAATATAAGAGGGCCTATTCCCTTTTTTAGTAGCAGCCAATAAAGTAAACTGACTCACCACTATTAGCTCTCCTTGAACATCTTGTAAAGAAGCATTCATTTGTCCTGAAGCGTCTTCAAAAATTCTAAGTTGGCTTATTTTTTTTACCAACCAATCTATGTCTTCTTGGGTATCTGTATGCGCAACCCCCAACAGCACCAAAAGCCCTTTTGAAATAACCGCTACTGCAGTGTTCGAAACCACCACACTAGCTTCCAATACCCTTTGAACAACTACCCTCATGATCCTTGGTGAATATCTTGTCTGTAATTACCTTCCTCATCTTGTAACATTTGCACATAACTCCTGTATCTTGAAGTGGATAGGGTTTCCGCTTCTACTCCCTGCTTTACAGCACACTTAGGTTCTTCTAAATGCAGGCAATTGTGAAACTTACAATTTTGTTTCACAGCAAAAAACTCCGGAAAGAAGTTGCCAATATCTTGAGGTTCCAAGTCTACAATACCAAAACCTTTAATTCCAGGAGTGTCTATAATATGCCCTCCAAAACTCAGGTCATACATCTCAGCAAAAGTAGTGGTGTGCTGCCCCTGCATATGCTGCATTGAAATTGCTGCAGTTTTAAGGTCTAACCTATTTTCAATAGCGTTCACTAAGGTAGATTTACCCACCCCAGAATGCCCAGAAAAAAGGGTCACCTTATCTTTCATGAGTGCTTTTAATTTGTCTACATTATGCCCTGTCAAAGCAGACACCTCTAAACACTGATAACCAATTTGGGTGTATAGATGTGTTAAATATTTTATTTCGTAAAGTTCGTCTTGGGTGTAACTGTCTATTTTATTAAACAAGAGTACGGCTTCAATTCCATAAGCTTCTGCAGAAACCAAAAAACGGTCTATAAAAGCCGTATGTGTTGGTGGATTATTCAATGTAATCATCAAAAAAACCCGATCCAAATTAGCCGCAATAATATGGGTTTGCTTAGAGAGATTAACCGATTTTCTAACAATATAATTTTTTCGATCATCAATGGCGTGAATAATCCCCTGAGGGGCAGACTCATCCATACTTCCTTGAGGCTCTAACTCAAAAGAGACGCCGTCTCCTACGGCAATTGGATTGGTACTTTTAATGCCTTCCATCCTAAACTTCCCCTTAATTCTACATTCGTAAAACGAACCGTCTCTACCTTTAACGGTATACCAGCTTCCTGTGGATTTATAAACGGTTCCCTTCATAAATGATTCGTATTAAGACCTAAAACGGATCCTACCTCCTGCAAATTGTTTTTTAGTCACTTCTTTTGGGTTACCATAAACGTCTACATCTCCCCCAGCCCTGACATTAATGTCTACTCTTTTTGTAGCAAAAATTGCTGCTTCACCGCCAGCGGTTAGTCTGATATTAGTGATACTGCTCTTGAGCTCTTTTGCCCTTAAAATAGCACCGGTATTCATATTGACATCGTGTACATCTACCATTCCAGATACTTCTATAATACCGCCAGTTACTGCTTTGGAAGACAAATAATCTACCTCAAGACCTAAGCGAATCTCTGCGCCCTCTTGCACCCTTAAATTTAAGGATGTTTGAGCAATTAATTCATTGGCCGTAATGCGAGCCCCTTCGTTCCCATCTATTACATCTAAATCTTTGTAATAGACTTCTACAAAAGTGTTCTCTCCTTGGAATTTCTTCTCCAACATCATACGCACTTTTAAGACCCCATCCTTGTTGATCAATTGAATGTCATTCGCATGAGGCCCTTTAATCATTACCTTATTATCATTGGATTTAATGAGGTTTACTGCAATTAAATCATACACTTTAATTTCGTGAAAATCTCCCACATTTCGCTCCAAAAGCCCCTGGCCCATGGCAAAGAATCCGCAAAGAAAAGTCACTAAAACAATATATTTTTTCATAGGTTTTGTTTTTCACAACCATAGGTTGCAAGTTATTAAATCATTACCTAATAAAGACAAGTGTTTTAAGGATATGTTACAGCTTAAGCTTTTAAGATTTTCTCTTGGTGGTTAATTGACTCTTGGTGAATGGCTTTAAACATTTTCAAAACAAACTCTTCACTGAGTCCTTTGGCCTCTCCCTCTAAAATCATCTTTCCTAAAATCTCGTTCCAGCGGTTGCTCTGTAAGACCGCCACATTTTGAGATTTCTTAATCCCTCCAATAGCATCTGCTACTTTCATTCTTTTTGAAAGTATCTCAATAAGCTGGTTGTCAATGACATCTATTTGAGCCCTCAAAGTATTTAACTCCACGTTGTAATCTGTTTCAGCAGAAGACTCTTTTCTAATCTTGAGGTCTTTCATGATCTGAACCAATGCCGTTGGGGTAACTTGCTGTGCTGCGTCACTCCAAGCATTGTCTGGATCAAAATGCGTTTCGATCATAAGACCGTCAAAATTTAAGTCCAAAGCTGTTTGAGACACGTCAAAGATCATGTCTCGCTTCCCAGTAATGTGAGAAGGATCGTTAATAATAGGCAAATCTGGAAATTTCTGCTGCAATTCAATCGCAATTTGCCATTCCGGAATATTTCTATATTTGGTTTTCTCATAGGTAGAAAAACCCCTGTGAATAACCCCTAAATTCTTAATATTGGCATTGGCCAAACGCTCCACTGCTCCTAACCAAAGGGCTAAATCTGGATTTACTGGGTTTTTCACCAATACAATCTTGTCGGTACCCGCTAAGGCGTCTGCAATTTCTTGAATAATAAAAGGACTTACTGTAGAACGAGCGCCAATCCATAAAAGATCTACGTCGTGCTCCAAAGCCAATTCAACATGGGCTCTATTAGCCACTTCAGTAGCTGTTTTTAGACCAGTTTCTTTTTTTACTTTTTGAAGCCATTTTAACCCTAGTGCTCCTACTCCTTCAAACATTCCTGGTTTGGTACGAGGTTTCCAAATACCTGCTCTAAAATAATTTACATCTGTGTCTTTTAATTCGTGTGCAATCTTTAATACCTGTTCTTCCGTCTCAGCGCTGCAGGGACCCGCAATTACAAGCGGATGGTCTAAGTTCATGGCGTCTAACCAATTTCTCATTTCTTTTGAATTCTCCATTATTTGTTTATTTAATCTTGTTAGGTTTTAAAAGGCCTAATGCCCTATTTGTTTTGATGGGTAAGCCCATTTAAAATATCCTTAATCCTGTTGGTCTGATCCATTTGCGCATACACGCCTTCAAAATCATTGGCTTCTACCAGAGATTTAAAGCGTTGTAAATTATCTATATACTCAGAGAGCGCTGCAACCACAGCGGTTTTATTATCTTTAAAAATAGGTGCCCACATAGCAGGGGAACTCTTCGCCAAACGCACCGTGCTTTCAAACCCACTCCCAGCCATATCAAAGATATCCCTTTCATTTTCTTCTTTCTCCATGACTGTCTTTCCCAACATAAAGGCGCTAATATGTGACAGATGAGACACATATGCAATGTGTACATCGTGAGCCGCTGCATTCATATAGCGAATTCGCATCCCCAAGGCATGAAATACTTCGAGGGCCTTTTCCTGTAATTTAAAAGCCGTTTGTTCCACTTCACAAATGATCTGTGTCTTTCCCTTAAATAGGCCCGCTATCGCGGCCGATGGCCCTGAAAATTCCGTCCCAGCAATGGGATGTGCAGACAAATAATGCCTCCGTTTAGGATGGTTTTGAACCGCCTCACACAAGCTTGCTTTGGTAGAACCTGCATCTATCACGACCGTATGGTCTGCCACTAAATCCAATACCTGTGGCAAGATTTTTAAAGTAGCATCTACGGGAATGGCTATAAACACCAAATCTGCCTGTGCTACGTCTTCTAAATGCCCTATTTCATCTATGACACCCAACTTTAAAGCCTCCGCTAAGTAGTGGTCATTTGTGTCTATCCCAATACGTTTCACCTCTGGATAATGCGCTTGAATGTCTTTAGAAAAAGAACCCCCAATCAAACCAACTCCTATGACACAAACTACTTTCATAACTAATTTTTTACGCGTTTAATAGCCTCTTGAATTAACGATGCGTCCACACAGAGGGAGAAACGAACATAGCCCGCGCCCCCTGCTCCAAAAATGGTCCCTGGTGTAATAAATAAATCTTTTTCGTGTAATAATGCCTCTATAAAAGCTTCTGCATCTGTTACGCCCTCTGGCAATTCTGCCCACACAAACAAGCCCACCGCATTTAGATCGTATGTACAGCCCAAAGCGTCTGCCAATTCATAAGTGAATGTCCTTCGCACTTCATATATTTTGTTTAATGCTGTGTACCAGTCGTCAGCCACTTCAAGAGCTGCTATGGCCCCCTTTTGAACAGGATAAAACATTCCTGAATCCATATTACTCTTCACTTTAAGCACGGCATTAATAATTTCCGAATCTCCTAAAACCATTCCTACGCGCCAGCCGGCCATATTAAAGGTCTTGCTTAAGGAATTTAACTCCAACACATGTCCTTTAGCTCCAGGAATAGACAAGATACTCTGAGGAGCATTGTTTAATATAAAACCATAAGGGTTGTCATTGACTAAGAGAATATCATGTTTTTTAGCAAATGCCACCAATTCAGTAAGCGCTGCTTCAGAAGCCACTGCTCCTGTTGGCATATGAGGATAAGACAGCCACATGAGTTTTACTTGAGTGAGATCTAATTGCTCTAAAGCCACAATATCTGGCAACCAATTAGTTTCTTTTCTTAGCCTGTAAGGAATGACCTTAGCGCCAACCAAATCAGAAACCGACTGATACGTAGGATAGCCTGGGTCTGGAATAAGTACCCCATCTCCTGGATTCAAAAAGGCCATACTAATATGCATGATCCCTTCTTTTGAACCCATCAATGGCAGAATCTCAGTGGCAGCATCCAAAGAAACACCAAAGTGTTTTTTATAGAAAGAAGCCATGGCTTCTCTGAGCTCAGGCAGTCCCTGATACGATTGATACTGGTGTGCATTCTCCGCGGCCGTGGCAGCTATTAAAGCCTCAGTAACCGTTGGATCTGGTGCCAAGTCTGGACTACCAATACCCATATTAATAATAGGTTTTCCCGCTGCCATTAGGCCACGTACCTCTCTTAGCTTTCTAGAGAAGTAGTATTCCTGTACCGTATTTAAACGTATAGCTGTTTTCATAATTCTCTCGCATTATTATATTCTCCCAATACCCTAAACTCAGTAGCCATTATTTCTAAAATAGCCCTCGCTTTTGTATAGTCTTCATAATGGTCAAAAGTGACGTCTACAAAAAAAGCATACTTCCATGGAACATCTATCACAGGTAAAGATTGGATTTTTGTTAAATTCAAATGGCAGTCACTCATCACATTGAGTACTGCCGCCAAGCTCCCCCTTTTGTGATCTAACACAAAACGAAGCGAGGCCTTATTTATTTGCTCCTGAGGTAATTCCTTAGAAGTCGTTTTTACAATAATAAAACGGGTAGCGTTGTTTTTAATGGTCTGTATGTCCGAAGCCAAAACTTCTAGGCCATATAACCCAGCAGCTACTTTAGGTGCTATTGCGGCTATTCCTTTTAGCTGACCAGATTGAATACGCTGAGCAGTTTCTGCCGTATCTACATCTTCTACCAATTGAATGTGGGGATGCTTTTTAAAAAACTCATGGCACTGCAATAGAGCCATTGGATGGGAATGTACCGCTTTAATATCTGTTAATTCTTGACCCTCAAGCGCCATAAGGTGGTGGTGAATATTTAAGTAGTATTCTCCAATGATATTTAAATGATGGTCATACACCAAAGCGTAATTTGGAATAATTGAACCCGCAATGGAATTCTCAATAGCCATGATACCCTTGTCTGCCCTTCCTTCAATAAGCGCTTGAACCAAAGCAGGAAAGGACATACAAGGAAGCATCTCTTGGTTAGCTCCATAGCAATCAATCGCCACCTGATGGTGGTTAGATCCCTTTATGCCCTGAATGGCTATTTTCATTTTTTCTTTCATTTTAATCAAAAAAAAATCCCGCAATAGCGGGACTCTTAATAAGGTATATAGTTCACAATATCCTAGAAAAGTCCCGTACTTCTATTAAAATAGAAGTAGAAGTAAAAACGGCTCCAGAAATTCGTACTAAGTGTCATAATTTATTTTACAAAAAGCTAATGTAATTATTATATTTAAAATATACTGAATTCAAATGATTTTTTTAGAATTACCTTATTTAAACAATTTTTATTGAGGATTTAAACACAAATCACTTTTATAACTGAGAATAATAGAAGCCGGACTTAATTAAATAAAAGTAATACGTCTAAAACACCTCAGCGGCAATGGCTTCTATATTGCTGGATTTTCCCATGGAATAATAGTGTAAAACAGGTACTCCAGCAGCTAAGAGTTCTTTAGACTGCGCAATGGCCCACTCAATTCCTACCTGTCTTACGGCGGCTTTGTCTTTTGCATCAGAGACAGCGTCTATGAGATCCTGCGGCAAGTCTAAACTAAATACCTGAGGTAGTAGTTGTAGGTGCTTTTCCACCGCAATGGGTTTAATCCCTGGAATAATAGGTACATCTATGCCCATTTCTTTAGCAGCAGCAACGAACTCAAAGTATTTTTGGTTGTCAAAAAACATTTGGGTCACTACGTAGTCTGCGCCTGCGTCTACCTTTTCTTTAAGTCTTTTGAGGTCTTGCTGCAGAGAAGGTGCTTCCATGTGTTTCTCAGGATACCCTGCTACACCAATACAAAAGGAGCTTGAATGGGCACTTTCAATTTCTTCATGCAGGTACTTTCCAGTACCCAAATCTTTTATTTGCCCCACCAGTTCCTTGGCATAAGTATGCCCCCCTGGAGTGGGTTCAAAATAACGTTGTCCGGCCATGGCATCGCCCCTAAGGGCCATAACATTTTCAATGCCTAAGTACTGGCAATCTACCAATAAATACTCCGTTTCTTCTTTGGTGAAACCACCACAGAGTACATGAGGAACCGTGTCTACCCCATATTTATGTTTAATAGAAGCGCAAATACCTACGGTACCTGGTCTCATTCTGGTGAGTTTTTTTTCTAACAAGCCCTCCTTCTTTAAATAGACAAATTCCTCTCTTGAGGTGGTCACATCTATAAAGGGGGGATTAAAGGCCATCAGTGGGTCTATATTATTGTAAAGCTCCTGAATATTCCCGCCTTTAACTGGGGGTACTATTTCAAAAGAAAACAATGTTTTCCCTTTTGCGGCTGCTATGTGCTGGGTGATCTTCATATCTATAGGTCTGCTAAATTTGGGGCCAACCACTTCTTGGCGGTGGCTAGTGGAATGTCTTTTCTGGAGGCAAAATCTTCCAATTGGTCTTGGGTAATCTTACCCACACCAAAGTATTTGGCTTCTGGGTGGGCAAAATAATACCCTGATACAGAGGCTGCTGGCCACATTGCCAAACTTTCTGTTAGACTAACACCTATCTTTTCTTCTACCTCTAGTAGTTCCCAAAGCGTGGTTTTCTCTAAATGATCTGGACAGGCAGGGTATCCTGGGGCTGGTCTGATCCCTTTGTACTCTTCTGCTATTAATGCATTGGGATCTAAGGATTCCTGAGCTGCATACCCCCAATGCTCTTTTCTCACTTCTAAATGTAAGTATTCTGCAAAGGCCTCTGCAAGTCTGTCTGCCAATGCTTTTACCATGATGGAGTTGTAGTCGTCTAAAGCAGCCTGATAGGTCAGAGCCATTTCTTCTGATCCAAAACCTGCGGTCACACAAAAGGCACCCATATGGTCATGAACGCCCTCACTTGGAGGGGCTATATAATCTGAAAGGGCCCTGTGAGCTACCCCTTCTTTTTTCTTGATTTGCTGTCTAAGGGTTCTGAAAACATAAGAAGTATTGGCGTCTTTTTGAATGGAGATGTCGTCTGAGCCAGAACGTTCCGCAGGAAATAATCCAAACACCGCTTTTGCGGTAAATCGCTCTTCTGAGATAATTTTTTCCAACATGGCTTGGGCTTCCTCAAAAAGAGTGCTTGCCTGTTCTCCCACCACGACATCTGTTAGAATATCTGGAAAGCGTCCGTGCAACTCCCAACTTCTAAAGAATGGGGTCCAATCTATAAAGGGTACCAAGGCCCTTAAATCTTGCTTTTCAATGACTTGAATACCCATCGTATTAGGTGCTTTGGGAAGGGTGTTTTTAAAGTCCAATTGTAAGGCATTTTCTCTAGCCACTGCTAAAGAAACATATTCTTTGGTTTTTGACCTGTTTAAAAATTGCGTTCTAAACTGATCGTAGTCTTCTTTAAGTTTTGTTTTATAAGCCGCTGAGGTGTCTGGTTGCAGTAAATCTCCTACCACAGTGACCGCTCTAGAGGCGTCATTGACATGTACCACGGTCTGTCCATACTGAGGGGCAATTTTCACTGCAGTGTGCGCCTTAGAAGTAGTTGCTCCTCCAATTAATAAAGGCATAGTAAAACCTTCACGTTGCATGGCTTCTGCCAAGAAAACCATCTCGTCTAAAGAAGGGGTAATGAGCCCACTAAGTCCTATGGCGTCTACCTGGTGTTCTTTTGCTGCGGCAATAATTTTATCTGGTGGCACCATCACCCCCAAATCTATGATCTCGTAATTATTACAAGCCAATACCACACTCACTATATTTTTCCCAATATCATGTACATCTCCTTTCACGGTGGCCATGAGTATCTTTCCAGCAGATTGCGAGGCCGTAGCGTCATAATCTACTTGTAATTTTTTAGCTTCTTCTATATAGGGTAGTAAATATGCGACTGCTTTTTTCATGACCCTGGCAGACTTTACTACCTGTGGCAAGAACATTTTTCCACTGCCAAAAAGATCTCCCACCACATTCATTCCTGTCATTAAATGCCCTTCTATGACTTGAATAGGCGCAGACACAGAATTTCTAGCGGCTTCTACATCTTCTATAATATAGGCATCTAATCCTTTTACAAGTGCTCTGGTAATTCTATTCTGAAGTGGTTCCTCCCTCCATGAAAGGTCTACCTTACTTTCCTTCTTTGCGCCCACAAATCCCTCTGCAAAATCCAATAAGCGTTCGGTAGCGTCTTCTCTTCTATTGAGAATTACGTCTTCTACATGTGCTAAAAGGTCTTTTGGAATGTCTGAATACACCTCCAACATAGCAGGGTTTACAATTCCCATATTCATGCCCGCCTTAACGGCGTGGTACAAAAATACCGAGTGCATGGCTTCTCTTACCGGGTTGTTTCCCCTAAAGCTAAAAGACACATTACTCACCCCACCACTTACAGAAACTCCTGGAAGGTTTTCTCTGACCCATTTGGTCGCTTTAATAAAATCTATAGCATTTAATTTATGCTCGTCCATTCCTGTAGCCACAGGAAATATATTTAAATCAAAAATAATGTCTTGGGCAGGGAAGTCTATTTGTGAAACCAATAGGTCGTATGAGCGTTTGGCAATTTCTATTCTTCTATGGTAATTGTCTGCCTGTCCTACCTCATCAAAGGCCATAATTATTACGGCTGCACCGTAATTTTTTATTTTTAAGGCCTGTGCTAAAAAGGCTGCTTCACCCTCTTTTAAAGAAATGGAATTTACCACACATTTTCCTTGAACCACGCGAAGCCCGGCTTCTATGATAGGCCATTTAGAACTGTCAATCATGATGGGCACTCTAGAAATATCTGGTTCAGCAACAACCAAATTCAAGAAATTAACCATGGCTTCTTCTCCGTCTATGAGTCCGTCGTCCATGTTAATATCTATAATTTGAGCGCCATTTTCTACCTGCTCTCTGGCTACTGCCAGGGCCTGGTCATATAATTCCTCTTTGATGAGTCTTAGGAACATTTTAGAACCTGCCACATTAGTGCGCTCCCCTACATTGACAAAATTCAAATCTGGAGTGAGAATCAAAGGCTCTAATCCAGACAACTGCATAGGGCCCAGTTGTTTTTGAATTATTTTTCTGGGAGACGCTTTGGCGGCTATGGCGGCTATAGCTTCTATATGTGATGGCCTTGTTCCACAACAACCTCCTACAATGTTTACCAATCCTAAATCTACATATTCTTGAATTTGAGCGGCCATTTCAGCTGCACTTTCATCATAGCCTCCAAAAGCGTTTGGCAAGCCTGCATTTGGGTGTGCAGAAACACCAAATGGGGCTTTTTTAGCTAGGACTTCTAAATGAGGCAATAAGGCTTTTGCTCCTAAAGCACAGTTAAAACCAACAGACAAAAGGTCTGAATGTGCTATAGAGATTAAAAATGCTTCTGCTGTTTGCCCAGAAAGGGTTCTTCCTGAGGCATCTGTAATAGTACCACTTACCATGACTGGAGTGGCTATATTTCTCTCTGCTTTTACCTCATCTATAGCGTATAATGCCGCTTTTGCATTTAAGGTATCAAAAACCGTTTCTACCAATAAAATATCTACCCCTGCATCTAATAAGGCTTCTACTTGCTGCCTGTAAGCAATTCTAAGGTCTTCAAAACTAACCGCTCTGTATCCTGGATTGTTTACATCTGGAGACAAACTTGCCGTTCTGTTGGTAGGGCCTATACTTCCGGCCACATAACGGGGCTTTGAAGGATCCAATAGGGTGTATTTTTCCGCTGCCTTTAAAGCAATTCTGGTGGCCTCATAATTGAGCTCATACACCAAATCTTCCATGTAATAATCTGCCATAGCAATGGTGGTACACGAGAAGGTATTGGTTTCTATAATATCTGCACCCGCAGCCAAATACTTTTCATGAATGGTTTGAATGGCCTCTGGTTGGGTGAGGGTGAGTAAGTCATTATTTCCTTGAAGCGGATGCTCGTAATTGGCAAACCGGCTCCCTCTATAATCTCCCTCTGTAAATTTATACTCCTGAATCATGGTACCCATAGCACCGTCCAATACCAGGACCTTTTCTCTAATAAGGTCTTTTACTAATGGCTTCTCTAGGGTAGATTGGGGTGTGTTACTCAAAATAATATTTTTTAAAGGGTCGCTTTTTCAATGGCTTGTGATACGTCTTTGATAATGTCTGCAATATTTTCTAATCCTACAGATACCCTGATTAGACCATCTGTAATACCTGCCTCCAACCTAGCTTCGGGGCTTAGCTTGGCATGTGTTGTACTGGCAGGATGGGTAACAATACTCCTCGCATCTCCTAAATTTGCAGAGAGAGATAGCATTTGAATGTTGTTAAAGAATTCCTTTCCAGTCTCTAAACCACCTTCTAATTCAAAAGCAACTACAGCACCACCGGCCTTCATTTGCTTTTTAGCTATCTCGTATTTAGGATGAGATTTCAAGAAAGGATACTTGACCATTTTTACCGAATCATGGGCTTCTAAAAATTGAGCCAAACCTAGGGCATTCTCACAATGACGGTCTACTCTTACCGCCAAGGTTTCCAAACTTTTAGAAAGTACCCAAGCATTAAAAGGAGACATAGCTGGTCCTGATATTCTTGAAAATCTATAAATTTTATCTATTAAAGTCGCTTCCCCTACAGTAATTCCTCCTAGGACCCTTCCTTGACCATCTATGAGTTTGGTGGCAGAATGAACCACCAAATGAGCTCCAAAAGAAATGGGTTGTTGTAAGTATGGAGAGGCAAAACAATTGTCTACAATTAAAATAAGACCGTGTTTCGCTGCTATATCACCAATCATTTGAAGGTCTAAAATGTCTACGCCGGGATTAGTAGGAGACTCCACATAGATTACTTTTGTATTGGGTTTAATTAATGCCTCTATGGCTGCGGCAGAATCATTTACATTGAAGAGATCTGTGCTTATTTTCCATTTTGGGAAGAAATTCTGGTACAAGCTCATTGTAGAACCAAACACACTACTACAAGATACTATATGGTCTCCGCTTTCTAATAAGGCGGCAAAAGTACTGTATACTGCAGCCATTCCAGACGCAAAAGCAAAACCTGCTTCTGCCCCTTCCATCTGACAAACCTTACTGATTAATTCAGAAGTGTTCGGATTCGCATATCTAGAATAAATATTGCGGTCTTTTTCTTCAGCAAAGGAAGCGCGCATGTCTTCTGCGTCTTCAAACACAAAACTAGAAGTTAAATACAAAGGAGCTGAATGCTCTAGGTTCCCGCTACGGTCCATTTGCATTCTTATGGCATTGGTTTCAAATTCTCTTTCTTCCATATGGATTTATTCAACTAATTTTCCTTCAACTGGACCTAAACCATGACTAATTCTTTTCCACAATTCTTAAAATGTCTCCAAAGACTCCTCTTGCTGTTACTGTTGCTCCAGCACCAGCTCCTTGAATCACTATAGGCCTATTTCCATAAGATTCTGTATATATTTCTATAATAGAATCTGCGCCTTTAACTTGCCCTAAGGGACTTTGCTTGGGCACTTTACTCAATCCCGCACTAAGCTGTCCTTTATCCTTTTGCAAATCGCCTCCTAAAACTCCCATATAACGAAGTACCTCATCTGGAGCTAAACCAGCTTTAATCTTTGCAAATATAGGATCTAATTTAGACATTTGTGCTAAGAAACCCGGGGCATCTAGGCCTTGTAATGCCTCTGGGATTAGATTTTCAATAACGCCCTCTGAAAATTCGTTCTTTAAGTCTAATTCTCTAGCTAAAATAAGCAGTTTTCTCCCTACGTCATTTCCGCTGAGGTCTTCTCTTGGGTCTGGCTCTGTATAACCTTTCTCTAAAGCCTCTTGAACAACTTGTGAGAAGGGAAGGTCTGTGGTAGAAAAAGTATTGAATATATAACTGAGCGAGCCAGAGAATACCCCCCTAATCTGAGTGATGTTCTCGCCGGAAAGATGCAGTAATTTAATGGTGTCTATGAGTGGTAATCCCGCACCTACATTGGTTTCATACAGATATTGCTTTTGATATTCCCCAAGGGTTTTTCTCAGTGCTTTATATTGTGTAAAAGGCAGTGTATTGGCAATTTTATTAGAAGAAACCAAGTCATAACCATGGCGTACAAAGCCTTCATAATGTTGCACAAAAGTGCTGCTTGCCGTATTATCTACGAGTAATAAATTTTCCAAATGCTGCTCCTGTGCGAACAAAAAGAGGGCTTCAAAATCCAAAAGAGTTGTTGAATTGGCCAGATCTGCCCGCCAATCTTTAGTGGCTTTTCCAATACCCTTAGCATCTAACAACATTTTTTTAGAATTTACAAGAGCAAAAATCTGGAGTTTAATCCCTTTTCTCTCCTCTATTTGTGGGGCTGTCTTCAGAATCTGATCTACCAATGCACCGCCAACCTGACCCACCCCTACAACGACAATATTTACCTTTTTAGCTTGACCAAAAATCTGGGCATGCATGACATTCAGTGCCTTATTCAAGTCTTTTTTAAGCAATACCATGGAAACATTTTTACCCGTGACCGTATTGTTAAATAGCAAAGGCACTATTTGATTGTTGATAAGTGCATTATAAGGTTTGTGAAAAGAACTCAAGTCTTGGCCTACTATAGAAATAACAGACACCTGATCTACCGCATATATTCTATTGACATCTTGGGCGTAAAAATCTTGTTCAAATTCTCGCTCTAAGGAAATAATCGCCTCGGTTGCGTCCTTTGCAGCAACCACCAAACCAATGCCTCTTTCAGAAGAACCCTGAGAAATAATACTGACACTAATATGGGCATTCCCCAGGGTTTTAAATATACGGGCATCTACACCTGCTTTTCCCAACAGCCCACGTCCTTCTATGTTTATAAGGGTCACATCTGCAATGACTGACAGTGATTTAATACCAGCCTTAGTAGGCGTTGCACTGATAAGAGTCCCTTCGTTGTCTGCCTTGAAAGTATTTAAAATTCTAAGGGGGATGTTTTTTTCTATAAGTGGGATAATGGTTTTGGCATGGAGTATGGTTGCCCCAAAATTTGCCAATTCGTTGGCCTCACTGTAAGAAAGTGCTGCAATCTTTTCTGCCTCTGGGACCAAGCCCGGATCTGCAGTGTAAATTCCGTCTACATGGGTGAAATTCTGTAGCTCTCCAGCCTCCAGGAAACTGGCCAATAAAGCGGCTGAATAATTGCTGCCATTACGACCTAGCGTTGTAGTTTCTCCTTTTTCATTCGATCCTATAAAACCAGTAAATACAGGAATAACACCTGCTTGCAATCCGTCATAAGCTTCCAATACACACTGCTTAGAAAGGGACTCTTTTACAGATGCATTGCCAAAGTCACTATTGGTTTTAATAAGATTTCTAGTATCTAAAAGCTGTGCGGCTATTCCTTGCTGTGAAAGTAAATAAACCAGTGTTTTTGCAGCGAGCAATTCTCCAAAAGACAAGACTTGGTCTTTGGTCTTTTCACTGTAATCTTTAATGAGGGCTACCCCGGCTAAAATCTGACTCAGTTGTTCAAAGTCATGGGCCAAAATAGGCTCCTTTAATGGCGTGGTTTGTTGGGCTTTGAAAAAGTCCAGGGCAGGATGGTAATCCTGGCCTTGGGACGCCAGTTCCAACAAACGCTCTAGCTGGTCAGTGGCATTGTCTCTGGCAGAAACCACTACGGCAATGGGTTGTTGGGCTTCTTTTTTAGCAGCCACAATGTCAATTACTTTGGAAAGGCCCTCTCCATTAGCCAAGGAAGTGCCTCCAAACTTTAACACCTGCACCTTGGCCTTTGCCGCTTGGGGCTTAAATACACCAGTTAAAAGTACCTCTAACTGCTCAAATTCTAACAAAAAGGCATCGTGCCCATGCACAGAAGTAATTTCTCCATAGGTTACATTGGACTGAGATTGCGCCAGTTGCTTAAAGGTTTCTTTATTTTCACTGGCCGTAAAAAACAAATCTGAGTCTACCCCTATAATGTGAATATGGGTATCGCTTTCTTGTAATTTTTTAAAGGCCTCTGGGCCGTTTTTAGTAATGTCTATGGATCGCAACAGTTGATTCACCAATTTATAGGCAGACAACTGAAACCTAGATTGTAATTTCTCCCCATGATGGGTGAGCCAACTCTCCACATTAAATACCTGAAGTGCTTCATTGGTACTTCTGTTAAAACGCTGGTTAAAAGATTCCGGTGTTCTGTAACACAACATGGCGTGCATGCGTGCGTCGTGTACCGGCTGCTTAGAATTTAATAAAAATTGTTCTTGTATTTGACAATTGGCAATGAGCCAATCGGTAGATTTCCAATCAGACGCTACTGGAATTAAATGCGACGTAACCGCTGGATTTAAAGCAGCCATTTCCCAAGCAATTCCACCACCGAGAGAACCACCAATAATGGCGTAAAGTTTTGAAATTTCTAAGGCTTCCAGTCCCAATAAAAATAACTGAGCCATGTCTTTGGCTACAAATTGTTTGTACTCCTCTATGACAAAACCGTCGTATCCATTGCCTGGAATATTAAAAGCCAAGACGGCAAAACGATTCGTATCAATGCATTTATCTGGTCCTATAAGGGCAGACCACCAACCACCCTCTCCAGCCACATTTGAGTTTCCTGTAAGGGCATGGTTAACCAATACAACAGGGGCCTGATTTAATGGAAGACCAAAGTGCTCATAGCTCAAGGAAATGTCTTGAGTATGATTCGACTGTGTTTTAAAGGCTTTAATAGCGAGCTTTTTCATAAAAAATAAAATAAAGTGCCTACCCCTTTTAAAAAAGTAGGCACAAAATAATTACACCAATTGTGTGGCTTTAATAGTTTCAAAAACAGCGGTTAAATCTGCCTTTAAATCTTCTATATCTTCTAATCCCACAGACAACCTAATGAGATCTTGCGTTACGCCAGTGGTTAACTGGGCGTCTGGAGATAATTGCTGGTGTGTAGTACTCGCAGGGTGAATAATCAGTGATTTGCTGTCACCAATATTCGCCAATAAAGAGAATAATTTGGTTTCATTGGCTACTTTTTTTGCAGACTCAAAACCGCCTTTTACCCCAAAAGTCACAATGCCACTCTGCCCTTTAGGCAAGTAAGTTTTTGCTATTTCACGGTAGGCGCTTGAATCCAATCCTGGATAATTCACCCAAGAAACCAGCTCTTGCGCTTCTAGCCAAGAAGCCAATGCCAAGGCGTTTTCAGAGTGCTTGGCAATTCTAATGGTCAAGGTTTCTAAACCTTGCAAAATCTGAAAGGCATTGAAAGGACTAATAGCCGCCCCATAATCTCTAAGACCTTCAATCCTCACTTTAGCAATAAAAGACGCTGCCCCCAAAGCCTCGTGATAAATAAGTCCGTGATAGCCCGCAGAAGGTTCTGTAAATTCTGGGAATTTCCCATTGCTCCAATCAAAGGTTCCAGCGTCTATAATGGCCCCACCCAAAGCGGTTCCATTTCCGTTAATATACTTGGTCAGCGAATGAATCACAATATTAGCCCCATGCGCAATAGGGTTTAACAGTGCTGGAGTAGCCACGGTATTGTCTACAATAAAGGGTACTTTAGCTGCTTTAGCATAAGCTGCAATAGCCTTTAAATCCAATACATCTAATTTTGGATTTCCCAAAGACTCTGCAAAGAAAGCCCTGGTATTTTCCTGTACCGCCAACTCAAAATTGGCAGGATCTGAAGGGTCTACAAAAGTGGTTGTAATCCCCAATCTAGGTAGGGTTACGTTAAGTAAATTATAGGTTCCCCCGTATAAGCTATTAGAGGCCACAATATGGTCTCCCGCTTTTAAAAGCACTAGTAATGAGGTCGCAATGGCTGCGGTTCCAGATGCAGTTACTACAGAAGCAATACCGCCTTCTAAAGCAGCCAAACGCTGTTCTAAAATGTCTGTGGTAGGGTTGTTAATTCTGGTGTAAATATTTCCTGGCTCTGCCAAAGAAAATAAATTGGCCGCATGCTCTGCGCTGTCAAAGACATAGGCAGTACTCTGATAAATGGGTACAGCCCTTGTGCCTCCAGTTAATTTTGGATCGTGCCCAGCGTGTAATGCGTTTGTGGCAAATTGTTTGTTTTTTTCGGTACTCATGATTTTTGTTTTTTAATGTTAAAAAAATAATTAAAAAGCCAAACCCCTTCTAGCGGCGCCACTAGATGGGTAAAAATCGAAAAAGTTATATAAGAAAGTTCGCTTACAGACGGTAAGCATTCCGGTTATCTATTCTCAAATGAGATAGAATGTAGCACCTTCTTTGAACGATACAAAGGGTTGCTAAGGCTTCACAGGGTCTAATCCCTCCACCTTTCTTGATAACTATTCAATAATTGTTTGAACTTATTTCAAAGATACCGCAAGTGAGTTAAAACACCCACTCACAGCAACTTATATCACAAATCAAAGGCTTTTTGTACCTCTGACACTTTATCTAATTGTTCCCATGTAAATAGGGTCACTTCTTTCTCTACCCTCCCGTTGTAAGGAGACTCAAAAACTTTGGTTACTTTTCTAGGGGTTTTTCCCATATGACCGTAAGCAGCCGTTTCTAAATAAATAGGGTTACGCAATTGTAATCGCTCTTCAATAGCATGCGGACGCATGTCAAAAATTTCACTTACTTTTTTAGCTATTTCACCATCTGTTAGGCCTGTGGCCGATGTCCCATAAGTGTCTACATAAATACTCGTAGGCTCCACCACACCAATAGCGTAACTGAGTTGCACCAGGATTTCTGAAGCCACTCCAGCTGCCACTAAATTCTTAGCCGCATGTCTGGCTGCATAGGCAGCCGAACGGTCTACCTTAGAAGGGTCTTTACCGCTAAAAGCACCACCTCCATGGGCCCCTTTACCGCCGTAGGTATCTACGATAATTTTTCTTCCAGTTAGGCCAGTATCTCCATGAGGACCACCAATCACAAACTTGCCCGTAGGGTTAATATAATAGGTGATCTGGTCATTAAACAAGGCCTGCACATGGGTGGGAAATTGCGCAATCACTCTTGGAAAAAGCTTTTCAATAATATCTTTTTTAATAGTGTCTAACATGGCCTGATCATCTTCTAAAAAGGGATCGTGCTGTGTAGAAACTACAATCGTGTCTATTCGCTGCGGTGTATTGTCGTCTGAATATTCAATAGTTACTTGGGCCTTGGCATCTGGCCTGAGGTAAGGAATCTCTGTTGCTTCCCTTCTCATGGCTGCCAGTTCCTCTAAGATTTTATGAGAAATATCTAGCGCCAAAGGCATGAAGTTCTCTGTTTCTTTGGTCGCATAGCCAAACATCATTCCCTGATCTCCTGCACCCTGCTCTTCCTTAGTTGCCCTGTCTACTCCTTGATTAATATCCTGAGACTGCTCATGTATTAAAGAAATTACCCCACAAGAGTCTCCACTAAACTGGTACGCCCCTTTGGTATAGCCAATTTTGTTGATTACATCTCTGGCTATTTGCTGAACGTCTAAATACGTATTGCTTTTAACTTCTCCTGCCAAGACCACTTGTCCAGTAGTCACAAGGGTTTCACAAGCCACTTTACTCTGAGGATCAAAGGCCAAAAAATTATCCAATAAGGCATCTGATATTTGATCAGCAATTTTATCTGGGTGTCCCTCACTAACAGATTCTGAAGTAAATAAATAAGCCATAGCATCAATTTTTAAAGTTGACGAGTGCGAATTTGACTTTTTAGCGGGGGTTTGTCACTACATTGAAAAACGTAGTGAACTGCTTTAGCACTTTTTTTTACACAAGCCTTATGAAGCTTTGTAAAGAGGTTGCAATCAGTCAAATCCTTCCTCTTAATAAATAAAGTACAAATGTATGCTAGGTTTTTTTTAAAAACAACACAATATCTAATTTTTTTTTACAAATCGTATTTAAGCTTAAACACCACATACCTAGGCTGTACCATATAAGCAGATGAACTGATGAATAAATCATTGAATCCATCTTGGTTCAACGCATCTGTATTCAGGGCATTGGTTACTTGAATATTGTATTCCCATTTACTGTCTTTTTTCTGGTAAGACAGATTGGCATTTAAAAAGGCATACTCGTTGTCTGCTGTTTTAGCAGCATCTCTGTAGTGGTAATAATCGTAGTCTGCAGTAAAAATAAACGATTTTAAAAACAGCATATCCAACTTAGCAAAAGGCCTGTCTGTATAAAAAGTACTCAACCTACCTGCATTGTTATAATCATTTACGGTATAAGAATAACCCAATTCTAGATTAGGTGCCGCCCTGAAATTTGTTGCTAAAGACCCCCTATACGTCTGGGTAAAAGATTTAGACACTCTAGGGGTATTGTTAATGACATTGTTTAGTATAGACTGAGAAAAATTGGCCCTACTACTGACCTTAAGTTTTCCAAAAGTTCTCTGGTAATTGGCAGAACCCGTAAAAGTCTCATCTGGCAAAGCCGCATTAATGGTCGTATTTACTTGGTTTATCCCAGTAATGACTCCTGCATTTTTGAAAGCATCTATTCTTTTGTTGTAAGCAAAATTGGCAAATATGTTTTGAAAATTAAACATATTAAAACTAAAAAAATTCAAACTTGCACTGTGGTATAAAGCGCTCTCTAGATCTCTATTTCCTTGATAAATAGCGTTGTAGTTGCTAAACACATAACCCGCAGCCAGGTTATTGATGTCCGTAAACTCTCTAGAAATACTGTAATTCAAACGAATATTCTCGGACTTTCTCATCTGAAAATTAACAAACAAATCCGGTACAATATTGGTTAGATTGTCTGTCACAGTACTACCTAATTGAGTATTTTTTGCACTGTATTGGTGTATATTAAAGCCTGGGTTAAAAGTAAATTTTCCTGTAATCACCTTGTAGTGAAAACCGGCATAAATGTCATTAAAACTAAAAGAAACCCTGTTTTTAAAAAGGTTTTCATCTAGACTATTTATGGCGCCTCCAGAAAGGGTTTCAAAAATATCTGAGTTAAAATCTTGTTGGCTAAGCGTTGTTCCTAAAGTGAAATTTAAATTACTCTTTGGACCAGTCACTAAATAATAATCTAGCTTAGCGTCTAATTTATTAGTGGTCACTTCCTGTCCTTGGTTAATATTAAAACCCAAACCGTTTCCTACCAAAGGTAACACACCATTAAAGGGCTCCTGCGTCCTCACGGCATTGTAAAATGGATCTTCTTTTTGGTACATATGCTGCCCTTGAAAAGCAAATATATGCGCGTCTGACAAGGTGTAATACAAGCCTGTATTTTGGGTAATTGTAATAGGATCTTGGGTATTGTTCTCTACAATATCTTCATTGACTAAAGCCCTAGAGGAAAGCATACGCTCCTCTTCTTGAGAAGATTGTTTTAGCAGCACATCATAGTCCCACTGTAATTGTGAAGAGGGCTTATACCTGGCACTAAACTTACCCAATCCCAAGCTAGCTTTCTGGTTCGTATTGGTGGTAGATTGCTCCGTTTGGTTAGACACAATAAACTGCCTAGCGGTAATGGTTTCTAACAAGGTTCCTGTATAAGAGTAAATAGCAAAACCACTCAAGTCTAATGCAGGAGTAGCAGCGTAGTTAAAATTGGCTGCACCAAATTTAGTGTCTATGGCTTTGGCCCTGTTATTTTGCAACAATGATATGCCCAATGAATTATTAGTGGCATTAAACTGAGTACCCCCTGCCCTACTAAAATTAGCCATGCCCCCAGTAAAATTGAAAAAATCTCTTGGTGTAAAAGGCAATTCTCCAATATTATTAACATCCGTAATAAGATTTACTGAAAATTTGGGGCTGTAATAAAACACTTTAGGATGGGCTAAAAAAGTGTCCTCCAAACCTTTACCTGCGGTAATTTCCCCAAACCAAAATCTTTCTTTACCTTCTTTGAGTTTAATATTAATAGCCACATTATCTTGGTTATTAGTCACCCCACTCAATTGGCTCACCTCGGAATAGTTTCTAAGCACCTCTACTTTGGAAATGGCGTTTGCCGGAATATTTTTTGTAGCCAATTTGGTGTCTCCGTCAAAGAAATCTTTACCGTTCACCATAATTTTACCCACCTTTTTGCCTTCTGCTTCTATTTCTCCCTCGTCATTTATTTCTAAACCTGGAAGCTTCTTAATGACGTCTGCTAATTTTTTCTCAGTGCCACTTACAAAAGAATCTGTATTGTACACGATAGTATCGCCCTGAATGGTCACTGGAATTTCATAAGTAAGCTCCACCTCATCTAAGGCCTCTGCCTGGGGGTCTAGTGACACATCCTTTAAAAAATCCTGTAAAGTGGTCGTAACCAGATACTCTTTTGGTGTGAAACCAATATAACTCACCTTGACCCTATAAGTGGTATTGGCATTGACTATAATTTTATAGCGGCCATTTGGATCCGTAATACCAAAACCATCTAAGGCTTTAGTGGCCTCATTAATAGCCACTACATTGGCCATATCTAAACCCACACCCAAAGAATCTTTAACGACTCCTGTAATGGTTACTTTTTGTGCTTGAACCAATTGTACAAAGCCAAACAAAAGTGTAGCCAAGACATATTTTAAACTTTTTTTCATTAATTGCGAATCATAATACTGCGACCTCCAGACCTACCCCTGCCTCTAAATTGTTCCGACATTTCCAATGCCTTTTTAGTCATGGTCTCTTGGTATTCTTTTTGTGAAATTTTCTTACCCTTTTTAGGGGCCTCTATCGTTAAAGTTTCCTTGGGGTTTAAAGTGATTTTAGAACATAAAATAGCGGTTCTACCTTCAGAAACCTCCAAGATAAGTCCCGGTAATCCCCAATATTCTCCAGGTCCTTGGCTAATTGGAATATCCAAAGTATACCAGGCGGTCACGATTACTTCACTGGGCATCTCTATTCTGGATGCCAAAGAATTTTCTCCTTCTTTATTGGTTTTAGTTGAATCCTTTTCAGTAGTAAGCCCTTTTTCATTTTCAGCTGTGCTATTACCCCTTTGTCCTGGCCTCATTCTACCAAACATAGATCTCATGGTGGTGTCTAGTGGTTTGACAGCAGTGGCTTTATAGCAGGTGTATTGTCCTATTTGCTTTGTTTCTGCGGTCATGGTCCAAGCCAAGGGCTTTAAAGTATCCTCTACCAAAAAGGGCTTTCCAAAAATGTCTGTCTCGTTTGTATAGGTTTGGGCCTGTATGTCTTTATAATAGGCTCCAGAACCACCACCTAAACCCATAAACCGCATTCCGCCTCCGCCTCCTGCACCAGGCTGATCTAATTTTTTCTCCTCTTGATAAGTGGATTTGGTTCGGTCAAAATTCAACACAAAAGTCTTTTCAAGCATAGACTTCATGCGCTCTTGAATCAGCTTCTTTTGGGCTTCAGGCATTTGTCTGCCTCCGAAATTCATGTCTACCGTTGATTTGGACATATAGGTAGCCGTCCCCTGAAAGTCTTGAGCAGCTCCAACTGTTTGCACTACTATGATTATAAAAAGCGTCTTAAAAAATGTGTTCATAATGATTAAGTGTTTAACCTTTGACTAAAGGATTTGTGAAAAGTTTAATCTAAAATAAAAAAATCCTCCTTCAAAATAGAAAAAAGCCTATCATCCAAAAATGGCAAATACTTTTAGTCATTTAGATTTTATAAAATTGTAGAATTTAGGTATCTTGTTGCCCCCTTATATAGGAAGACAATAACCTAACCAAATACCAAAAAGTATGCATGTAGCCATTGCCGGAAACATTGGAGCTGGAAAAACCACGCTCACACAATTACTCTCTAAGCACTATAACTGGGATGCACACTTTGAAGAAGTAGAAGACAATCCATACTTAGATGACTTCTACAATCAAATGGAAAGGTGGAGTTTTAACCTCCAAATTTTCTTTCTCAACAGCAGGTACAGACAAATTCTAGAGATTAGAGAATCCGGTAAAAATATTATCCAAGACAGGACCATTTATGAAGACGCCTTTATATTTGCCCCTAACTTACACGCTATGGGGCTAATGACCAATAGAGATTTTAACAACTACAAACAGTTGTTTGAACTGATGGAAAAATTAGTGCAACCACCAGAGCTAGTGATCTACCTTAGGAGCTCTGTACCCAATTTGGTCAGTCAAATTCAAAAAAGAGGCCGTGAATACGAAAATACCATCTCTATAGACTACCTCAGCAGACTAAACGAACGCTATGAAGCGTGGGCACACGGATACACCAATAGTAAATTATTGGTCATAGATGTAGACCCTTTAGATTTTGTATCCAAACCAGAAGACTTGGGAACCATCATTGAAAAAATAGACGCGGAGATTAATGGTTTGTTTTAAACTCAAAGAACCTCCAACACCTTTATACTATTTCCTCTAAAGGAAAAGGATTCTCCAGCTTTTTTGCCGAGTAGTAATTGCCCTATGGGACTTTGGGGAGAGATGCAGTAGATTTTTTTGTCGTTGTGGGAGAAGGCATCGGCCGGGACGGCCAAAAAATAACTAGCCAAACTGGTATTCACTAAGGCACCAGGAGCTATATGTACTGTAGTGGTCTTATTTTTCAAAGCGTCCAGTGTCTTTATATCTTGATCATTGCGTTCGCGTTGTTGTGCTAATTTTTCTCGCTCTAGCTGAATCATGGCGCGACCGGTTTCGTGTTTGTCTCCGGCAGAGCTTTTCCCTTCACTATCTAGAGATTCAAGTAAAGATTGGTCTTGACTTAAATAGCCTTTGGCTTTTTGACGCAAATAAGATTCACAGTGGTGGTAGACGGCTGTTTTAATCAATGACATATTTTTCTGTTGTATAAAAAAGCCCATAACCAAATGGCCATGGGCTTTTTGGGGCTAAGCCCTTATGTTTGAGTGTTTATTTACGCACGTCCATTTTTTGAATTTCAATGCTAATCTCACTACCGGATTGGCTGTCTATGTCGGCCTGAAAGGCAGCCAACTCTTCCTGCACACTGGCTTCTGTACCTTCAAATACACGCTCTACTGTTTTAGTTTCACCATTTTCAGTAATGGTGTAAACTACACTTGCAGACACCTGGTCTTGGTCGTTAGAAGTCGCATTAACAGAAACTGAGATCTCTTGGTGAGATTCATGCAATCCTTCTGAGGTATGTCCTTCTCCCAAAATAGGGGCAATCACCAGACCTACAAGGCAGGTTAACTTAATTAAAATATTCATAGAAGGTCCTGAGGTATCCTTAAAAGGATCTCCCACCGTATCTCCAGTAACCGCAGCTTTGTGCGCGTCTGAACCTTTATAAGTCATTTCTCCGTTAATCATTACACCAGCCTCAAAAGACTTTTTAGCGTTGTCCCAAGCACCTCCAGCATTGTTTTGGAAAATAGCCCACATAACACCACTCACACAAACACCAGCCATATACCCTCCTAAAGGTTCTGCACCAAAAACCAGTCCAATAAAAATTGGGGTAATGATGGTAATTAAACCTGGCAAGATCATTTCTCTAAGGGCTGCTTTGGTAGAAATGTCTACACATTTAGCGTATTCTGGCGTACCAGTTCCTTCCATGATTCCTGGAATTTCACGGAACTGTCTTCTCACCTCTTGTACCATTTCCATGGCAGCTTTTCCTACAGATTGCATGGCCAATGCAGAGAAGACCACTGGGATCATTCCTCCTACAAATAGCATGGCCAACACGTCTGCTTTAAATATATTGATACCGTCAATCCCGGTGAAAGTCACGTAGGCAGCAAATAAGGCCAAGGCAGTTAGTGCTGCAGAGGCAATAGCAAAACCTTTACCAACGGCTGCAGTAGTGTTTCCTACCGAGTCTAAAATGTCTGTACGCTCCCTTACTTCTGGGGCCAATTCACTCATTTCTGCTACCCCTCCTGCGTTGTCTGCAATGGGTCCAAATGCGTCTATGGCTAATTGCATGGCTGTGGTGGCCATCATGGCCGATGCCGCAAGCGCCACCCCATAAAAACCGGCCAATTCATAAGATCCGTATATGGCGGCTGCGAATAAAATAACCGAAGAAAAGGTAGATTTCATTCCCACCGCTAATCCTGCAATAATGTTGGTGGCAGCCCCTGTAGAACTGTTCTCCACTATATCCATGACAGGTTTTTTACCCAATGAAGTGTAATATGCTGTAACAAAAGAAATTAAGGCACCTACCGCCAGTCCAATACAGGCTGCATAAAATACGTTAATGGAAGGAATGTCTTTAATACCCTCGCCAAAGAAATTCATCTGAAGGGTGGCTGGAAGCATCCAATCTATTAAAAACCAAGAGGCTACTAAGGTCAGTGCAATGGCTACCCAGTTACCCGTGTCTAATGCGCGTTGCACTTGAGATTCTTTAGCATCGTTTGAGGAAATTCTCACTAAGAAAGTTCCTACTATAGAGGCTAAAATCCCTACACCTGCTATCACAATAGGCAATAAAATAGGGCCCATATTGTTAAATACATCTGTGAATGATCCTCCAGCAGACATGTCTTTAATTAAGTAATTACCCAATACCATTGCGGCCAATACGGTTGCTACATAAGAGCCAAAAAGGTCTGCCCCCATTCCGGCAACGTCGCCTACATTGTCTCCTACGTTGTCTGCAATAGTGGCTGGGTTTCTTGGGTCGTCTTCAGGAATCCCTGCTTCTACTTTTCCTACTAAATCTGCGCCTACGTCTGCCGCTTTGGTATAAATACCCCCACCCACACGAGCGAAAAGTGCAATAGATTCTGCTCCTAAGGAGAATCCGGCGAGCGTTTCTAGTACTACGGTCATATTCTCGTAAAAGCTTCCATCTGCACCCATAAATTGGCCTAAGAAAAATAAGAACAATAAACTGAGTCCTAAAACCGCTAAACTAGCCACCCCTAAACCCATTACGGTACCACCACTAAAAGATACTTTTAATGCTTGTGGTAAGCTGGTCTTGGCTGCTTCTGCTGTTCTTGCGTTGGAATCTGTGGCAATTCTCATCCCTATATTTCCCGCTAAAGCAGATAGAATGGCCCCAAAAATAAAAGCGGGCACAATCATCCAACTGGTGGTTTCTACCACCAATGATATTCCGTATAATGCCACAGAGGCAATAACCACAAAAATGGCTAAAAGCCTGTATTCTGCTCCTAAAAAGGCGAGCGCTCCTTCCTTGATGGCTTTAGAAATGCCTTGCATTTTTTCATCGCCAGCGGGCTGTTTTTTAACCCATGCCATTTTAACAAACATGAATAATAATCCTAAAACAGCTAAGGCTATAGGAAGAAAAATAATATTAGATTCCATAAATAAGTAATTGAGTTTAAGTTTAGTTTATGTTATAAGCCCCCTAATGTAGCAAAATATGCGTTAAAAAAAAAGGCGCCCCTGCGGGGCGCCTTTTTGAATTTTTTTTGCTCAGTCTACTTAATAGTTACCTCAGCTAATGGAACGTCTGAATCTTTAAAACGATTCAAGCACTTGGCCACAATTTCTTTGGCCTCGTGAACGTCTCCCCATCCGCCAACATCTACTTTTTTCTTTTCAAGGTCTTTGTACACCTTAAAGAAGTGCTCTATTTCTTTGATCAAATGTGGGTTTAAGTCAGACAAATCATTGGCTTTATTCCAATTTGGATCAGAAACCGGTACGCAAACTATTTTTTCATCTGGGCCTTTTTCATCTGCCATATGGAATACACCAATAGGTTTCACTTCCATGACACAGCCAGGAAAGGTAGGTTCTGTAACCAAGACCAAAACATCTAATGGATCTCCATCTAAAGCCAATGTTTCTGGTACAAATCCGTAATCTGCTGGATACATCATAGAAGAAAATATCATTCGGTCGTAACGAATTTTCTTTAACTTAAAGTCGTACTCGTATTTATTTCTACTTCCTTTAGGTATCTCAATTAAGACATCAAAAGAGGTTATATTTTTCTCGCTCATAATCTTTAATCTATTTATTTTTCAGGGGGCAAAAATACGTCCAATCCTTGGTTTATACTAACTACTTTGCTGTTTTTTTTATCTTCAAATTCCTAGAGGCCAACTGCTGTTCTAAAGCAGCTTATAATGAAATTTTCATCGCCTATGTAATAGCGCTATTAGAAGAATGCAGGATCCATTTAAATTAATCCACGCCATAAAGGTGATAGATTATTTTTGTGCAATGAAGACCTCTTTGTAACCTCCAATAAAATTCTTAAAACCCAAAACCAAAACTTCCGGTTATGCTAAAAGGCCTGGCTCCTGGTACATCAAGGTAATTACCCCTAAAGTTAGCATCTATCCTAAACACCTTAAATATATTGCCAATCCCCAAACTGTACTCCCAATAAGCGTTTTTATCTGGGGCATTTAAAGTAAAGTTACTGGGGGCATTTAACGCGATGTTTTCTGCAGAAAGAGTTCCCCACACCCCCCTAACACCTATAATTTCCCTCAGGTTTAAAGCACTTAAAAAAGGAATTCTAGAAAAAAGACGTCCATTAAAATTGTGCTCTAAATGGCCAGACACATAGGTGTCAGTCACAAATTCATAAAAGTCTAAATTGGGAAAAGTGTTGTAAATAGTAAATAAGGTTTGGTTTCCTGGTACCACATGTAATAGCGCCAAAGGAAGTGGATCAAAAGTCCTTCCCGCTTCTACACTGGTCCTCAAGGTTCCTATACCCCCTAGCTGCCAAGGTCTGGTGTAAGACAATTGTAGCCTGTTGAAATTAAAGTCCGAATCAAATAGATTTTTCTGACCGTGCACATACTGCAACATTAGTCTGGGATAATCTTCATTCACCGGTTTTGGATCTACCCCATAACCAATCACTTTTCTTCCTGGAGTATAAAGCATTCTAGCCGTGAAATCGAGTTGATTTAAACTGTTTTTACGCCCTAGTATGGTGGGTTCATAAACGAAATCTAGCGGAAATAATTCCGGCAAAGCCGCTTGAACCATCCTGTAAGAAGCACCCAGTGACATAGTTAGGTTTTTAACTGGCTCAGCACTAATTGTAAGTGCTGTGAGGTTAATCTGAGACAATTTATCATTGTTCCCTACAGTAAATACAGAAGAAGAGGCAATACTACGCCCCATTAAGTCATTGGTAGCCGTAAGACTGAGTCCCAATTGCTCTACATCCCTTCTGTGCCCACCTGAAATTAACAGGCGGATTTTGGGATCTAAAACGGCTTGAGCAAAAAAACCATGTTTGAATTTTTTATCGGAAAAACCATACGCCAAATACCCTTCTAATCGCCAAAGGTCGTTTTGGCCCCTAAAAGTTCTTGCGCCTGCCCTAAGTCTATTTCCCTCTGCCTGGTTGTAACCAAAAACACTGTACACATCTCCAATGTCCATATTTAACTTGTCCAATTCAATATATCCAGACTCTAAAATAGAAACCAAACTATAGTAGGTCTTGAATTTTGACACTGTTTTAAGGGTATCTATTAATGTGTAAATGCTTGCCTCGTCCTTGTTGAGCGATTCGAGTCTATTGGCTGCCCAAAAACTCGGATCACGTTCAAATAAGTCAGGTCTTAAGACATTGTAATCTTCTGCATAAAAGCGCCTTGCCTTTGGAATATCAAACACAAAACCATCGTAAACGGTAGTGCGTTTGCCGTAGACGCCCTTAGACTTTTCTTTATTGCTATAGCTAAAATCTGACAGCATAGACTCCCGCTTTAATAAAAAGACTGAATCACTCAACACCTCAAAATCTTGCTCCACATACAGCTCTTTAACCCAATTCAAATTAGCGCTTTTGGTCATGGCCATATTTATTTTAGCTATGGCAAAAGTGCTGTCATTAACCCAGAAATCTCCTTTAAAAGTCAATTCACTCTTTCTTCTGGGGTAGTAGATAATGTTGTAGCACCATTTATCTCCAATAAAAGTAGAGTCTGACAACACATAATTATAAGTGTCAATACCGGTCCTGGAAAGGGGTGACGTAAATGACTTTCCAAAAAAGTTTAGGTAATTGTCGTAAATATCATAGGTTGCATACAGGTCTTTTAGGTAGGCCATAATGGCCTGATTCCCGTTGAAACCAGAATTTTTAACTCCCCTAACGACTTCTTTTTCTTCCTTAATTTCGTTGTCTCCGTATACCTTAGAAACTGTTTCATTTAAAAAAATAGGCAAATAGGTTTTTCCAGTAATGCCAGAGGTATCTAAATCTTTAAATACAAATTCCAAGCCTTTAAACAGCTTGCTTTGCATCAGTGCAGAATCTATGGTATTGAGGTCAAATTCTATTTTCTCATACTTATCATAGGCGTATTGCTTGTATTTACCCAGTCCATTGCTGCGTTTTTTGGCCCAAATTTTTCGTAAAATATCAATTGCGGGATTGTTCTTTTTTGACTGCTTTCCTGAAACTAGTGTCACAGACTGTAGTTGTTCCGCAGCGGCCTCCAGAACAATTTCTAGCCCGTAATTACTTCCTTTATCCAAAACCAAAAGGACGGTTTTAAATCCAATAAATGAAACGGAAAGTTGGGTGTAGGTCTGGTCAGACGCTACATAAAAGGAACCGTCGTCATTGGTAATGGTTCCAATGGTGCTCCCCGGAAAAAGTACATTGGCAAATGCGATAGGAAAGCCGTCTGTATCTTTTACGTTTCCGCTGACCTTAGTTTGGGCTTGTAGGACCATGCCTGTAAGCCACAAAAGAAATAGAATATATTTTTTCATAGTAGGTTTGAATGGGTTCATAAACACCAAACAATAAGTGGACAGACTGGGGAATCGAAGGCTAAAAAAGCCCTCCGTGAGGAGGGCTTGTAATTTATTATATCTTATGCTTTGGTATACATGACACGGTTTACCGCGTCTATCACATCTTGTGCACTAGGCAACCATTCTTCCAACAAGACGGGAGAATATGGTGCTGGCGTGTCTGCTGTGTTAATCTTCTGTACTGGAGCATCTAAGTAATCAAAGGCTTTGTCTTGAACCTGGAAGGCAATTTCAGAAGCAATACTTCCAAAAGGCCAAGCTTCTTCAAGAATAACCAATCTGTTGGTTTTTTTAACAGAGCTAATAATGGTGTCCATGTCTAAAGGACGGATGGTCCTTAAATCTATAATCTCTAAAGATATCCCTTGCCCAGACAGCGTGTCTGCAGCTTTTAGAGCCTCTTTTAAAATTTTACCAAATGAAACTACCGTGACATCTGATCCATTTCTAATCACATCTGCTACACCTAATGGGATGGTGTATTCTCCCTCAGGAACTTCTCCTTTATCTCCATACATTTGCTCAGATTCCATGAAAATAACAGGATCTGGATCTTGGATGGCTGCTTTTAATAAACCTTTAGCGTCTTTTGGATTAGAAGGCACCACTACTTTTAAACCAGGGGTGTTAGCAAACCAATTTTCAAAGGCTTGTGAGTGGGTTGCACCCAATTGACCCGCTGAGCCAGTAGGTCCTCTAAAGACTATAGGACAGTTAAACTGACCTCCAGACATTTGTCTGATCTTAGCCGCATTGTTAATAATTTGGTCAATCCCTACTAAGGCAAAGTTAAAAGTCATGAATTCTATGATAGGTTTGTTCCCATTCATAGCAGACCCTATACCAATTCCAGCAAATCCTAGTTCAGAAATAGGCGTATCTATCACCCTCTCTGGACCAAATTCATCTAGCATTCCTTTTGAAGCTTTGTAAGCACCATTGTATTCCGCTACTTCTTCTCCCATTAAATAAATAGAAGGGTCTTTTCTCATTTCTTCTGACATAGCTTCTGCTATGGCTTCTCTAAACTGTAATGTTTTCATAGGTATGTCTTAAAACGCACGCAAAAATAAGCAATAAATATCTTATTTGGGAATTCATAAAGATTAAAAAAACAATAAAATTTACTATGCATGCATAGTAAATTATAAATTATTCTTATCTTAGTGGTTCAGAATTTAAAGCATAATTTGAGATGAATATACTCGTGTGTATAAGTAATGTCCCAGACACTACTTCTAAAATCAATTTTAAAGATAACAACACCGCTTTTGATACAGCTGGTGTTCAATTTGTCATTAATCCAAATGATGAATTTGGACTCACCAGAGCCATGTGGTTTAAAGAAAAGCAAGGCGCTAGTGTAGCAGTAGTTACCGTGGGTGATGCCTCTGTAGAACCTACCCTAAGGAAAGCACTTGCCATTGGTGCAGATGAAGCTTATAGAATAGATGCTCCTGCGACAGATGGATTTTTTGTTGCCCAAGAATTGGCTGCACTAGTAAAAGAAATAGGTTTTGACTTGGTGATTGCTGGAAGAGAATCTATAGATTACAATGGCGGAATGGTACCAGGGTTTTTAGCGAGCGCATTGGATTACCAATATGTAACCAATTGTATCTCTTTAGAGATAGATGGAAATAACGCTACAGCTATAAGAGAGATAGATGGTGGTAAAGAAACATTGGGCACCCAACTTCCACTGGTTATTGGAGGGCAAAAGGGATTGGTAGAAGAAAGCGATCTACGCATTCCAAATATGAGGGGAATTATGATGGCCAGACAAAAGCCGCTTCACGTTAGACCTGCAACTACTTCTGAGTCGCATACCAAAGAGATATCTTTTAGTAAACCAGAGGCCAAAGGCGCTGTAACAATGATTGATCCAACCAATATAGACCAGCTCATTTCTTTATTACACAACGAAGCCAAGGTTTTATAACCTAGCCATAAAACACATTATTATGTCCGTACTCATATATACCGAAACAGAAAAAGGGGTTTTTAAGAAAAATGCATTTGAAGTGGCTTCTTATGGCGCTGCATTAGCAGAGCAATTGGGCACTGATTGTGTCGCTGTTGCTATAAATCCATCAGATGCGAGCCAACTACAGTCTTATGGAGTGGCTAAAATATTAGCCATTAAAGAAGCCAAATTAGATACTTTTAATGCCAAGGCATACGCAACAGCTATAGCCCAAGCAGCCAAAGAGGCTAACGCACAAGTAGTACTTGTGAGTAGCTCTGCAGACAGTAAGTTCTTAAGCCCTCTTTTAGCGGCTCAATTGGGTGCAAGTTTTGCCCCCAATGTAGTGGCTCTTCCAGAGAGCACTGCCCCTTTTGTTGTGAAGAGAACTGCTTTTAGCAACAAAGGCTTTGCCCACACAGAACTCACTGGATCCATTAAAATGATTGGCGTAGCCAACAACTCTTATGGCATTCATGAAAAAGAAACCAGCGCTAGTGTCACAGCTTTTTCACCCAATTTAGAAGATCGTTTATTTGCCACTAAAACAACCTCAGTAGATAAAGTAAGCGGAAAAGCAACCATTGCAGACGCAGATGTGGTTGTATCTGGAGGAAGGGGACTTAAAGGACCAGAAAATTGGGGTTTAATTGAAGATTTAGCCAATGTCTTAGGAGCAGCTACTGCTTGTTCAAAACCAGTATCAGACCTTGGATGGAGGCCTCATGGAGAACACGTAGGACAGACAGGAAAGCCTGTAGCCACTAACCTATACATTGCCATTGGAATCTCTGGAGCCATACAACATTTAGCAGGGGTGAGTGCCTCAAAAGTAAAAGTGGTGATTAATACAGATCCAGAAGCACCATTCTTTAAAGCGGCAGACTACGGAATAGTAGGAGACGCCTTTACGGTTGTCCCTGAACTAATTGAAAAATTAAAAGCTTTTAAAGCACAGAACGCTTAAAATTTATTAAATTGCGCCCCTTAAACTGGGCCACACCATACAAGGCTGATTATTTTATTAATTGGCCTTTTTTTATGACCTTTAAGCTATGACCTTAATTCCATTAAAAATAAAAGGGATCTCGTATAGTCAAACCCAAAATGGGGCCTATGCACTAATCCTCAATGAAATGGAGGGAGACCGAAAACTCCCCATAGTTATTGGTGCCTTTGAGGCTCAATCCATTGCCATAGCCCTTGAAAAGGAAATTAGTCCTCCTAGGCCCTTGACCCACGATTTATTTAAAAATTTTGCGCAGCACTTTCATATTGGCTTAAAAAAAGTAATCATTCACAAACTTATAGACGGCGTATTTTACGCCAATATTGTTTGTGAACAAGAAGGTGTTGAAGCTGTTTTTGACGCCAGAACTAGTGATGCCATAGCATTGGCCTTACGCTTTAACGCCCCTATTTTTACTTATGAAAGCATATTGAGTAAAGCGGGAATAAACCTATCCGTAAAAGAAATACCGACTGATCTTGGAGAAATACCTACAGACGCTATGAATGAAATAGCTCCAGAAAATAATTTAAAAAAGTTAGACCTAAACGGACTAGAAGCAGCTTTAGACAAAGCAGTTAAAGCTGAAGATTACGAAAAAGCTGCTAGAATCAGAGATGAAATATCCAAAAGAAATTAAGATGTCAAAATACTTGAAGTTTTCTATTTTAACTGCTGTTCTTGTTCTATTCATTGGTCTTGGCAGCGCCACTTTAGAAGCAGCACCCACTGCACTGTCTGTTGTTGAAACCAGCCTAAACACTATTGACATTCAAACCCAATCGGGCCCTGAAACCATTATTCCAAATGCCTCTTTTTCTATGAAAAGTTTGGGGAGGGGTTTGCTGGGAATGGTCTTTTTAATTGGAATTTCCTTTGTGTTTTCCTCTAACAAACGCGCTATTAATTGGAAGATGGTCGGTATTGGTCTCAGTATCCAAATAATCTTGGCTATTGGAATATTAAAAATACCTCTGATACAAAAAGGGTTTAGCTTCGTAGGACAAATTTTTGTCAATATCCTAGATTACACCCTAGTGGGAAGTAAGTTTTTACTAGGCAACTTATTGGACCTCAACAACCCCTCTATTGGCTATATCTTTGCGTTCCAAATACTCCCTACCATTATATTTTTCTCTGCTTTAACCTCAGTGCTTTTTTACCTTGGTGTAATACAGAAAGTAGTCAAAGGCCTTGCATGGCTGCTCACTAAGTCTTTAGGGATTTCTGGAGCGGAAAGCCTGTCTGTTGCCGGGAATATTTTCCTAGGACAAACAGAAGCCCCTTTGCTCATTAAGGCTTATTTAGAAAAGATGAGCAAGTCTGAAATTCTATTGGTAATGATAGGCGGAATGGCTACGGTGGCAGGAGGCGTACTGGCTGCTTATATTGGTTTTTTAGGTGGAGACGACCCTGTGTTAAGGTTAGAATTTGCCCGTCACTTATTGGCAGCATCAGTCATGGCAGCACCCGGAGCCATTATTATTTCTAAAATATTATACCCACAGACAGAAAAAATTAGTACTGACGTACATGTCTCTACTGAGAAAATTGGATCTAACTTTTTAGACGCCATATCTAATGGAACTTCCGAAGGATTAAAGCTTGCAGTAAATGTAGGCGCCATGTTATTGGTGTTTGTAGCTTTTATAGCCCTTTTCAATGGAATTTTTAACTGGGTTGGAGACGTCACCTCACTCAATGAATGGATAGCCGCAAACAGCAGCTACTCTAGTCTTTCTCTTGAGGCTATCCTTGGAACCGTATTTGGGCCACTCATGTGGGTCATTGGCGTTGCGGCAGAAGACATGTTTCTTATGGGACAATTATTAGGTATTAAATTAGCCTCTAGCGAATTTGTAGGCTACACACAGTTGGCTACACTCAAGGAAGTGAGTAGTGCCACTCATTTTAGTTATAGTAAATCCGTTATAATGGCCACTTATATGCTATGTGGCTTTGCCAATTTTGCCTCAATAGGTATTCAGATTGGTGGGATTGGATCACTTGCCCCAGGACAGAGAAAAACCTTATCTGCCTTTGGCTTGAAGGCTGTTTTAGGCGGTTCATTGGCCTCTTTACTTTCTGCTACAATAGCTGGAATGATTTTAGGGTAAGCCCATTTTCTTATAGCAAAGCTAGCCCAACTACCTAAGCAATCTCTTTGAGTAAACTCAATTTAACAAAGGGTTTTCGTTAATAAGTTTTTAATAATCTGCGCTTAAACCTTGGCATTTTCTGCTTACAGCTTATACCTTTATAGAAGAAAAAATAACCCATGAAGCAATACCACGATTTATTGAATCACGTCTTAAAAAACGGTGTTCAAAAAGGAGACAGAACAGGTACAGGAACCCTCAGTGTTTTTGGATACCAGATGAGGTTTAACCTCAGTGAAGGTTTTCCTATGGTAACCACTAAAAAACTTCACCTTAAATCAATAGTATATGAACTTCTATGGTTCTTAAAAGGAGACACCAATATTGGCTATCTGCAGGAGAATGGAGTGCGTATTTGGAATGAATGGGCAGACAGCAATGGCGACCTAGGTCCAGTTTATGGCAAGCAGTGGCGCAACTGGAATGGAGAAGAAATTGATCAGATCAAAGAAGTCATTCAAAGCATAAAAGAAAATCCAAATAGCAGAAGAATGATTGTTTCTGCCTGGAACCCAAGTGTCCTTCCAGACCCTAAAACTTCCTTTGAAGAGAATGTAGCCAAGGGAAAAGCGGCACTCCCGCCTTGCCATGCATTTTTTCAATTCTATGTGGCAGAAGGGAAACTATCCTGCCAACTCTACCAACGATCTGCCGACATTTTTTTAGGCGTCCCCTTTAACATTGCCTCCTATGCCCTACTCACCATGATGATGGCACAGGTTTGTGGGCTTGAAGCAGGAGATTTTATTCATACTTTCGGTGACGCCCATATTTACAACAACCACATGGAGCAAATTGAACTTCAACTCAGCAGAACACCCAAAGACCTGCCAAAAATGACTTTAAATCCTGAAATTAAAGATATTTTTGATTTTGACTTTGAAGATTTCACCCTAGAAAATTACGATCCACACCCCCACATTAAAGGCGCAGTAGCCATTTAAGCTATGAGAGAAATTTGTATGATTGCTGCAGCTGCAGAGAACAATGCCATTGGAAAAGACAATGACTTGCTGTGGCACCTTCCTTTGGACTTTAAGCACTTTAAAACCCTCACCAGTGGCCATACCATTATCATGGGACGTAAGACCTTTGAGAGTTTTCCAAAACCACTGCCCAATAGGAAACATTTGGTCATTACAAGAAATAAAGACTACCAGATTGACCATCCAGACTGTGCCGTTCACTTCTCACTAGAAGCCGCTTTAGAGGCCTGTAAAACAGAAGTAAAGGTATTTATCATTGGGGGTGGGGAAATATACAAAATAGGATATCCTTTAGCCACCACCATTGAACTCACTCGGGTACATGTGAGCCTCCCGGCCCACGTCTTTTTCCCTGAAATTTTAACCAAAGATTTCGAGTGCATTCAAAAAACTCCTATGCCTGCAGATGAAAAACATGCCTATGCATATACTTTTGAACGATACGAAAGACTTGCCTAACTGGGTTTAAAAGTCAGTGCTGTAATGAAGTGTCGTACGAGGACATGAAGGCATAAAACTTTTCAATACATCCGTAGCGCCATTCGAGTAAAATTCATAGCTAGCTGCTTTAGATATTAGATCATTTGCGGTCAATTCTTCTGTAACTGTTTCACGGACCAATAGCCCTTCCTTTTCCAATACCTTTTTGGTTTGCTTGGCCACAGCGCCAGCAGCATCTATTATTTCTATCCGAGACGACAGTATTTTTTTTATGGCAGGGATTAAATAAGGATAGTGCGTACAACCTAAGACGAGGCGGTCAATCCCTTTTTCCTGCATAGGTAATAAATAGGATTTCAAAAGCTCAGCCACCTCCTCTCCGTCTGCAAAACCACCTTCGATTAAAGCGACCAATCCAGTACCTTCCTGCTCAATAATTTCAACCCCCCCTGCATTCTCAAGGACTGTTTTATGAAACAGTGCACTACCAAGGGTGCCCTTGGTAGCCAACAGGCCCACTTTCCCAGTGAGTGTTTGCAAAGCTGCTGGTTTAATTGCGGGCTCAATACCTATAAAAGGAATTGTATATTTTTCTCTGAGTACGGCTATTGCATTGGTTGTAGCAGTATTACAAGCCACCACAATCAGCTTACAACCTTTGCTGATTAGAAAGTCTGTGTTTTTAATAGATAAAGCTAAAATAGTTTCTGCGCTTCTTTCTCCATAGGGTGCGTTGGCACTGTCTGCCACGTAAATGGTAGATTCATTAGGCAATAGGTTGTTCACGGCAGACCAAACAGAAGTGCCCCCTACTCCAGAATCAAAAAAACCAATAGGACCAAAAGAATTACTCATACTACTAAAATAAAAAAACCGCCTCTAAAGAGGCGGCTTTATCTGAACAAAGATGGGAAATTATCTTAGAATCCCAATTCTTTTTTAACGTCTGTCATTAAGTTTTTACCTCTAGACACCAATAAACCATATCCTTGAGTAGCGTCTAAAACATAGTCAAAACCTTGTGCGGTAGCCACTTTTTCAATGGCTGCTTTAGCTTTTTCAGAGATAGGAGCAAATAACTCAGCCTGCTTTTTTTGCAATTCCTGCTGTGCAGCTTGTTGTGCTTCGTTAATTGATTTTTCAAAACCTTGAAGCTCTAAAGCTCTTTTTTCGTTTTCTTCTTGTGTCTTTGAAGCAGACTCATTCGAATACAAAGTGTATTTGTTTCTCAACTCAGTCATTGAATCTTCAATATCTGCTCTGTAAGTTTCCTGCAATTTCTTTAATTCAGCATCTGCCGCCTTCATCTCTGGCATCTCAGATAATAACGCTTGTACATTAATATGCGCTACTTTGCTTTGGGCTTGCGCAAAACTTGTCGCAGCTACAAATAGGAATAATGCAACGGCTATTTTCTTTAAATTCTTCATCGTGTTAATTAAATTGAGTGTTAATTTTTTGTTTGTTGTTAAATCTAGTGTTCAAATATAAAATTTATTCTGGTATACTGTCTTTTTGTTGGGCAGGAAGTTTGTCAGATTTCTTTTTTTCTCTTGCTTCTTTTAGTTTTTGCTTCCGAAACTCGTAGGCTTTTAACCTATCTTCCCTCAATTTTTGCTGTGCTGCTTTCTTTTCGGCAATCTGTTGTTCCTTTGAATTTATCTTTTCAAGTTCTTCTGCCGCCTTATCTTCTAAGGCTTCATTTACAGGAGCGTCTTCTTCTGAACCTTGATTTATTTCTGCATCACTAAGCACCATATTGGCACTCATGTCTTGCCTACTCAAAGCTCTAATGACTAAATTACTCAAATTAAAACGTTCGTTCGCGAATAAAATAGTAGTACTTCCATCTGACTTATCCAGGATGAGGTCATACCCTTTTTCTTTTCCCAATCGCTGCACCTCATTAAAGACCAAATCCTGTATGGGTTGAACAATAGAAGTTCTCAAGGCGAATAAATCTCCTTGAACCCCAAATCGCTGTTGCTGGTAAGCGACCAAAGATGCCTTGGCAGATTGAATTTCTAATTCTTTTTCCTCAACCAGGCTTGGCGTGAGTAGTGCTTTTTGCGCAGACAAGTCATTCTCTAATGTCTCCAGGGCTAATTTTCTAGCGGCTATTTCCATTTGCCAGCCTCCTACGCGGTCTTCTAAAGAACGTTGTGCCTCCAAATAAGAAGGCAATTTAGACAATATATAATCCATATCTATATAGGCTACCCTGGCCTGTCTTTGAGCCTGAACGCTACTCAAACCAAGCCAAAAAACAAATAGTAGGTATGTAATTGTCTTTGTGATACTTAAATATAATAAATATTAAAAACGCTGTCCAATGATAAAGTGTGTCTGCCATCCTGATGGTCCCACAGAACCAGGCTGATTGTCTGCGTCAAAACCATAACCAAAGTCTATTCCCAACAAACCAAAAGCAGGCATAAAAATACGCACCCCTACTCCAGCTGATCTTTTTATATCAAAGGGATTAAATTCCTGAATGGTATTAAAGGCGTTTCCACCCTCCACAAAAGCCAATCCATAAATAGATGCAGATGGTTTTAATGTAATGGGATAACGCATTTCCATAGAGAACTTATTGTACACTACCCCACCTTCTTGTTGGTTTGTGGTAGGATCTATTGGGGTAAGAGATTGATTTTCATAACCCCTCAATTGAACCACTTCCCTACCGTCTAATGTAAAGTTACCAAGCCCGTCTCCTCCAACAAAGAAACGCTCGAAAGGCACATTACCAATGTCTGGATTGTAGTTGCCCAAGAAACCAAATTCCGTATTGGTTCTTAAAATTAATTTACCAACTATTCTGCTATACCAGTCTCCTTTGAAGTTTAATTTGTAAAATTCCAACCACTTAAAACGAGATTCTTCTAGGGTTTCTAAGCGCCTTAATTGGCTTGCAGAAGCTTCTCCAACAGACCTTAAACCTATAATCTCATCACTCTCTTCTTTAATAGACTTAAAATCTTTAGATCCTAATAAAGAGAAAGGTGGCGTAAACTTAGCCAAAAACTCAAAACTAGATCCTCCTGTTGGGAAGATTGGATTAGGCCCAGAAGATTTTCTTGAAAGGCCAAAAGTATAGGTCAAAGAGTTAGAAGTTCCATTACCAAAATTAAACAATCCTATATTGTAGTTTTGAAAATCGTATTGTTGGTAGCCCAATGCGTGAGACACAGAAAAGTAATCGTCTGGCCACTGAAGGCGCTTGGCCAACCCAAGAGAAATACCCGTAATGGAAAACTGCCTGTCCTTATCTACATCTCTAGCAACAAAATCAAAGGAGTACTGCTGTGTTCTGGAAAGAGAGACATTGAATCTAATCGGTTTTTTACCCCCCATCCAGGGCTCAGAAAAGTTTAAACTGTATACCTTAAAAGTCCTACTCGCCTGTAAACGAAGTGCAAAAGTTTGTCCGTCACCCATAGGAACCGGCTTGTACGCTTCCTTGTCAAAAATATTTTGCAATGAAAAATTACTAAAAGAAAGTCCTAAGGTTCCAATAAAACCACCACCACCATAACCCCCTTGGAGTTCAATTTGGCTGGATCCCGCCTCTACCAAACTATAAGCCAAATCTACGGTACCTGTATTGGGGTCTGCATTTTGAACATCTGGCGATATTTGCTCGGCGTCAAAAAAGCCCAGCTGCCCCAATTCTCTAATACTTCTAATAATATTGTCTTTAGAGTATTTCTGACCAGGACGGGTCCTGAGTTCTCTGAAAATAACATGGTCATTGGTCTTATCATTCCCATTAATAGTGACGTGATCTAAGAAAGTTTCTTTTCCTTCTATAATTCTAATTTCAAAATCAATGGTATCATTGGCCGCAGAAACTTCCACTGGATTAATACTAGAAAACAAATAACCATTGTTCTGATACAAATTGGTAATATCTTCTCCGTCTGGTTTGGTATTGTCTGCGATACGCTTTCTAAGCAGCACTCCATTGTAGGTGTCTCCTTTTTTAATACCCAATACTTGAGACAAGCCCCTATCCGTATAAACAGTGTTTCCTACGAAATTAATGTCTCCAAAGTAGTATTTATCGCCTTCTTCTACTTTAATTTTTAATGCAATGTTTTCATCGTTTACCTTAGTGAAGGTATCCATGAGAATTCTAGCATCCCTGTAACCATTTTCAGCATAAGCATCTTTAAGGCTTTGCAAGTCGGTCTGATAATCTTCTGGAATGTATTTAGATTTTTTCCAAAACCTGTAAAAAGCCTTTTCCTTAGTTTTCTTTAAGGCTTTTTTAAGTCTTGCCGCACCCAAGGCGTCATTTCCTTCGAACTCAATCTCTGAAATCTTAACCTTAGCGCCTTTGTTAATGTTAATGACCATTTTCTGCGCATTGGTCTCCGTAGTGTCTGCAGCCGTTGCAATAGTCACTTTAGTATTTAAATACCCCTCTTTCTTATATTTATTTTGAAGATAATTTTTTGAATTTGCAATTAAACTCTCCGTAATCTTCTTTCCTTTCTTTAAATCCGTATCGGTTAATATTGCGTCTACTTTTCTAGACTTCACGCCGTACACAGTTACCTGAGATAAAGTAGGTCTTTCAATAATCTCTAATTCCAAGAAAACTTTTTCGTCTTCAATATTAGTGATGAAAAAATTAATATCGCTAAAGAGTTCTAAGTCCCATAATTTACTGATCACTTCGCCTATTTCTTCTCCTGGTAAAGTAATGGGTTGCCCTACCCTTAATCCTGTAAAAGTTTTCACAGTCTGGGCATTGTAGCTTTGTAAGCCAACGACTTCAATACCCCCAAGGATATATTTTTTACCGTCGTCGTATCCGCCCTCTTGGGCTAAAAGGAGGGTGCTGCTAAAAAAAAGAACCAATACCATAAAGGCATTGGTTATTGATGCAATAAAATTTTTATTTGCTAAGTTGTTCGCTTGTTTTTCCAAATCTTCTTTCTCTATTCTGATAATTAGCTAGGGCAGACTCTAAATGCGCTTTACTAAAGTCTGGCCAACAAGCTGAAATAAAATACAATTCTGCATAGGCAATTTGCCACAGCAAAAAATTACTAATTCTGTGTTCCCCACTGGTTCGCACCAACAAATCTACCTCTGGCAAATCATGCGTGTAAAGATGGGTATTTATAATGGTTTCATCAATGTTATCTGGTGAAATTATATTATTTTTAACTTTGACGCTAATGGCTTTTACGGCTTGAATAAGCTCCTCTCGACTTCCATAACTAAGGGCCAAACTCAGCGTCATACCACTGTTGTTTCGGGTCTTTTCTATCACTTCTTCTAACTCTTGAACCGCTTTCTTTGGCAGGGCAGAAAGGTCTCCAATAGCGTTCAAACGAATGTTGTTGGTCTCGAAGGTTTTTAACTCTTTTTTAAGGGATCGTATCAAGAGTTTCATCAATAAATCTATCTCAAATTTAGGACGGTTCCAGTTTTCTGTAGAAAAAGTATAGAGTGTTAAGTATTTAATACCCAATGACACACAATGCTCTACAGTGGCACGCACCGTTTTAACCCCTTGCTCATGACCAAAAGTTCTTGGCATTCCCTTAGCCTTAGCCCAACGTCCATTACCATCCATTATAATGGCTAAGTGTTTGGGCAAGCGGTCCTTATGAAGTACAATCTCTTTTTCCATTTTTAATCAAAACAATCCCTACAAGGTTTTCTAGTAAAAGTATAGGTGAAAATTATTCCAGAAAACACATACCAATCGTTGTTATTAATGTTTCCAAATTGGTAGACGGCAAAATTAGAATTTATTGGGTTACTTCCATCTAAATTATCGGTAAATGTGTATCTAACTCCAATTTCTGCTCCTAAAATGCTATTTGAACCCACCCTGGCTTTAAGTCCAAAATGAATTGGGAGGGCAAAAGAAATGTCTTTTTTCTGGGTATCCATCAGATTTCCAGAATCAAAATAATTATAATCATACCTAAAAACAGTGAGACCTGAGTATATATAAGGGGTAAATACCGGTCCAAACCTATGAAGGTTATAAGGCAAGAAATTGACTTCTAAACCGGTGGATAGTTCCAGTAAACCAGTATTCCCATTTAAATTTCTTAAAATTCTAGCGGGGTCTTGTGCTTCTTTATCATTAAAACTCAAATTGGTATAACTTAAACCAGCCCTCCAGGCGTATCGCTGGCTTTTATTCCATTTAAACAATAAACCAAAACCAAAATTAGAAGGACTTAAGTGTTTTTGAGACCCCACATCAGCTAAGGCATTTGTCCCACCTAATATTACGCCAGCCTCATAGGTCTGGGCTTGAACCAAAGTAATAGACAGCAAAAATATACATAAATAGAAACGCATGTGCTAAGCTTAAAGGGTGTCATTAAAGACCGTTAAGGCCCGCCTAAGTATAAAACAACTAATCAGAATTTTTATTGTGACTTAATTCCTTTTGTCTTCTCCCCATAAAAGTTTTTTACGGAGTGTTTTTAGGAAACTCTCCGAAGTATAAGCCACCATCTTAAGGGTATAAGGTGCTTTTTTAATAACCAATTCTGTGCCGTTGTCTATACTCGCGATACGAGAATCTAGTGAAACCAAATGCTGCTGTTCCCTTCCGGACACTACAAGCCTAATCTCTGTATGGTCCGTTATAATCAGTGGCCTTGCATTCAGATTATGTGGTGCAATGGGTGTTAAGATAAGTGAATTAGTCCCTGGTGCCATTACAGGACCTCCACAAGACAAAGAGTAGCCTGTTGAACCTGTAGGCGTAGCAATAATTAAACCGTCTGCCCAATAAGAAGTAAGGTATTCTCCATCTAAATAAGTAGCTACCGTAATCATGGCTGTGGTATCTTTCCTGCTGACAGTAATTTCATTGAGCGCTACATTTACCTCTCTAAATGCGTCAATAGGATGGTTTGTGTACAAGCCTACCATGCTTCTTTCTTCAATGGTGTAAGCGCCTGCTACAAAATCAGTAATCACTTTCTGAACAGCACCCACATCTATGGTAGACAAAAAACCCAATCTCCCAGTATTGACTCCAACCAATGGAATGCCAGAATCTTTAATATAAGTGATGGCCTTTAGCATAGTCCCATCCCCACCAAAACTCACAAACAAAGAGGTCTCCTTTGGCACTTCTTCTTGACTAGAAAAAGTGCCTAAAGGGGACAATAATGCATGTAGCGATGTTTCATTGAACGAAGCTATGGCTTCCTTGAAATTATTTTCAATAGAGGCTTTTCCCCCTACAGCTTCAATAGCCTCTAATATACCCACCAAAGCTTTAACGGTAATTTCAGAGGGTAAATAGCCAAAAAGTGCTACGTTTAATTGCACCATATTATATATTTAAATAAGTATCTAAGTAAGCGGCATTATCTTTGAGTATACTGGCAAAAAGATCTTCCCCTTCAATAAAGGTTATCTCAAAACCAAAACGCCTTAAACCTGCCAAAGTATCTTGAATAGGGTTTGGCGCTATTTTTATCAATACATTCATCTCCCTGTCCCATTCCCAAGTAACTAAGCCCAAAATTTGCTGTTGTGTTTGCTCAAAAATAGTGATCAAACGCGTTAAAGAAAAATCCAACTGTGCCATTTTTACTTCAATCACAATGCCATCCTGTTCGAAAAGCGACAGAGAAGCCGTGGCTGTTATAAAATCTTTTTCAAAAACATAACCCACAAAGCGTCCATCTTTAGTGACCACAGCAGCCACGGATACTTGTAATTTTTTAAAGCCCAACCCATAATTAAACCAATGGGTTTCTGATGAGATACTGTCTGGCATAAAAGTATAAGACAATTCATCTAAGGCATTAAAATCAAGTTCACATAAAACTTTCAAAGAAACCATTCCTAAAAACCGTTCTTGATCAATAACAGCCAACCAATCGCATTGGGCCTGCTCAAAGCGGCCTAAAACAATCTCTTTAGAATCTTGAAGATTCAAAAAAGGCAGGTTATATACTATCAATGACTCCATATACTGAGCTAAAATGGGTGGATACTTCTTAAAATAAGACCTCAAACAACAACTGTGACAACTACTTAAATTGGTTCAAAATGGCCTTATTATTTAAATAAATAAATATGCGCTTGTTTTTTTTGCAAATTACTAATTAAAAAATGGAATAGCCCTCGCTTATTTGTATTTTTGTTCCCGAACAATTGCAATGAATTCATGACAAAATTAAGCGTAAACATAAACAAATTAGCCACACTCAGAAATGCACGTGGCGGAAATGTGCCAGACCTTCTCGTGTCTGCATCTGACATAGAACGATTTGGTGCTGAGGGAATTACCATTCACCCAAGACCAGACGAACGCCATATTCGTTACAAAGACGCCAGAGAACTTAAAAATGTGGTGACCACAGAATACAATATAGAAGGCAATCCAAACGAAAAATTTATTGCTCTGGTATTAGACGTAAAACCTACCCAGGTTACTTTAGTTCCAGATGCAGTAGACGCCATAACCTCTAATGCAGGTTGGGATGCTATTACCCATGCAGACTTTTTAAAAAATACCATAGCACGGTTTAAAGCAGCAGGTATAAGAACCTCTATTTTTATAGACCCTGTAATAACACAAATAGAAGCAGCGGCAGCTACAGGTACAGACCGAGTAGAGTTGTACACAGAAGCCTATGCAAAGGGGTTTGACCAAGGGAATAAAGAAGCCGCTATTGCGCCCTATAAGGCAGCTGCAACCAAGGCCAGGTCTTTAGGCTTAGGCGTAAATGCAGGCCATGACCTGTCTCTAGACAACATTGGCTTTTTTAAGGCAGAAATTAAAGAACTGGACGAGGTTTCTATAGGCCACGCGCTCATTTGCGAATCCCTTTATTTGGGCCTAGAAAATGTCATTCCCATGTACTTAAAAGCACTTTCCTAATGCCTTTACTACACGCCAATAGTTTTGGAAGTGGAGAAGACCTTGTTATTCTCCATGGTTTTTTAGGGACCAGTGACAACTGGAAGAGCTTAGGTAAGGCTTACGCCGATGCTGGTTTTCGCCTCCACCTTTTAGACCAAAGAAACCACGGTAGAAGTTTTCACAGCTCACAATTTTCTTACACCCTTATGGCAGAAGACGTCTTGGACTACCTCCTTGAGCATGGCATTGAAAAAGCAAAGGTTCTAGGGCATTCCATGGGAGGTAAAACCGCCATGTACCTTGCAGGCATAGCTCCAGAAAAAGTACAAAAACTACTCGTTGCAGACATAGGGCCAAAGGCTTACCCACCGCACCACAAAACCATATTAGACGCCTTGAGCATCTTATACAACAGCCCGCTAAACAGTCGGTCGCAGGCAGAAGAAATCTTGTCTGTCCACATTAAATCAGCTGGGATAAGGCAATTCCTTCTTAAAAATCTTTACAGAAAAACCCCTGAAACTTTTGGATTCAGGGCTAACATTCCTGTACTTTCTGGCGCTATGGATGCTATTGGTGAAGCACTCCCTTCTGAATTTATTTTCGAGAAGCCCAGCATGTTTTTATCTGGTGCGCAATCTGATTACATTCTCCCAGAAGACCATCTGAGTATCTTAAGACAATTTCCACAAGCCCAATTCAAGTCCATTTCAAATGCAGGACATTGGCTACATGCAGAAAACCCAAAGGATTTCTTTGCAGACACATTGGCCTTTCTTAGGGTCTAGTTCTCCCCAGCTTAAAAAAATATAACACCCATTTAAAAAGAGAACTCAAAAATTGTTGTACTTATTAAAAAGCACTACTTTTGCCCCCCATTAAAAGCCTTTAAAAAAGCAGTAAGCGCATGAAGATCACCAAGAAACAGTTAGATACGTTAAACGCAGAGATTAACATTACACTTGACCAAGCAGATTTCCAACCTAAGGTAGACACTATCTTATTGGACTACAAAAAGAAAGCCAACATCCCAGGTTTCAGAAAAGGTCAGGTGCCTATGGGAATGATCAAAAAACAGTATGGTAAATCAGTTTTAGTTGAAGAAGTAAACAAACTTTTACAAGAAAAATTAAATAGCTACCTCACTGAAGAGAAATTATCTATTCTTGGAAATCCATTGCCTAAAGTTTTATCTGAAACTTTTGACTGGAATGCAGACACACTTTCATTTGAATTTGAAATAGGACTCTCTCCTGAATTTGAAGTGTCTCTAAAGACTAAAAAATCAGTGACTAGCTACAAGGTAGAAGCAGACAAAAAAATGGTTGCAGATCAGGTATTATCTATCCGCAAACAATACGGAAAAATCAGTCCTGAAAAAGCCGTTACCGCTAGCAGTGAAATAACAGGTTTATTCTTCTCTGAAGAAGCAGGTATAGATAAAAAAACGACCATTACTTTAGACCAGTTAAAAGCAAAAAAAGCAATCACATCTCTTCAAGGAGCAGAAGTAGGTGCTTCAATTAGCTTAGACACAAAAGGACTTTTCAAAGAAGACGCTGCTGTTGCTGGCGCTTTTGGATTAGAAGCTGCTGAAGCCAAAGACCTTAAAACAACTGTTGTTTTTACCATTGAAGAAATTAACGAACGAACTCCTGCTGCATTAGACCAGGAATTATTTGACAAACTTTTTGGTAAAGATGTAGTGAAGTCTGAAAAGGAATTGGGGCAAAAAATAAAAGAAGACGCTGAAAAGCAATTCGTACAACAAGCAGACCAAAAGCTTTTGAATGATGTTACTGAAGCCTTAATTGCCCAAACTAAATTTGACTTACCTGGTGAATTCTTAACCAGATGGATCCAAACAAGCGGAGAAAAGCCCCTTACAGACCAAGAAGCCAAAGCAGAGTACGAAAGATCTGAACAAGGCCTTAGATACCAGCTTATCGAAGCGAAAATCATAGAGGCCAATGCGCTTCAAGTGAGTTTTGAAGACCTTAAAAGTTTTGCCAAAGATTTGATCAAAGAACAGATGGCACAATACGGTCAGTTAGATCCTAAGGATGAGGAACTAGACGGCATTGCTGCAAGGGTATTGTCTAACCAGGAAGAAGTAAAACGACTTTCAGAACAGTTGATGAGCCAAAAATTAATCACACTATACAAAGAGAAAGCCAACCTTAAAGAAAAAACGCTTTCTTATGAAGATTTTGTAAAAGAAGTTTACGGCGCATAATTAGCCCGCCGCTCTATCTGCAATCGTATAAATTACCTATCTTTACGGTGCTAAAAGCTCATGCTATTAGCACCGTATTTATTTATCAATTAAGCACCTCATATGAATTACGCACAAGAGTTTAAGCATTTTGCGATCAAAGACCAGGGTATTAATGGCAACTATTACGACGCTATTATGACCAGCATGTATCCGGTGGGAATGACCCCTAATATTATTGAAGAAAGACAGCTAAACGCCATTGCTATGGATGTTTTTTCTAGGTTAATGATGGATCGCATTATTTTTTTAGGCACAGGTATTAACGACCAAGTAGCTAATATTGTTCAGGCACAATTGCTGTTTTTAGAAAGTGCAGACGCGGCTAAGGACATTCAAATATACATTAACTCCCCAGGGGGAAGTGTGTATGCTGGTTTGGGAATTTACGACACCATGCAGTTCATTAAACCAGATGTAGCCACCATATGTACTGGTATTGCAGCCTCTATGGCCGCAGTATTATTATGTGCTGGGGAAAAAGGAAAAAGATCTGGCCTTACCCATTCAAGGGTCATGATACACCAACCATTATCTGGTGCTCAGGGACAGGCAAGTGATATTGAAATTGCCGCCAAAGAGGTATTGAAAATCAAAGACGAATTATATACGATTATTTCCAATCACTCTGGACAAACTTTTGATAAGGTATACCAGGATTCAGACCGTGATTACTGGATGAAAGCAGAACAAGCCAAATCTTACGGAATGATAGATGAAATATTATCGAGAGATAAAAAATAAACAACATGGCTAAAGACAATCTTGAATGTTCTTTTTGTGGTAGAAAAAAACCAGAAACCAACTTACTTATTGCAGGGATAGACGCCCACATATGTGACAGGTGTATTGCCCAGGCAAATGGTATTGTTGCTGAAGAGACAAAACAAGACCAAGTAAATGACTTATCAGAGGAACTTACCTTAAAAAAGCCCATAGAAATTAAAGACTTTTTAGACCAATTTATCATTGGTCAAGACCGCACCAAAAAGGTGCTGTCTGTAGCGGTCTACAACCACTACAAAAGACTCTTACAACAGAATACCAAAGACGACGTGGAAATTCAAAAATCCAATATCATCATGGTAGGACAAACAGGTACTGGAAAAACACTCATGGCAAAAACCATCGCCAAGATGTTAAATGTTCCACTCGCTATTGTAGACGCCACTGTACTAACAGAAGCAGGCTATGTTGGAGAAGACGTGGAGAGTATTCTAACCAGGCTCTTACAAGCGGCAGATTACGACCTAGAAAAAGCAGAAAGAGGTATTGTATTTATTGACGAGATAGATAAAATTGCTAGAAAAAGTGACAACCCTTCTATCACCAGAGATGTCTCTGGAGAAGGCGTACAACAGGGATTGCTTAAACTCTTAGAGGGTACCGTTGTTAACGTACCACCAAAAGGAGGTAGGAAGCATCCAGACCAAAAATTCATTGAAGTAAACACAGAAAATATTCTTTTTATTGCCGGAGGTGCTTTTGACGGTATTGAGAAAAAAATTAGTAAGAGACTGAACTTACAAGCCGTAGGTTACAGTGCCTCTAAAGCAGACGAAGGATTGGACAATGAAAACATCCTTCAATACATTACCCCAAAAGACCTTAAAGATTTTGGTTTAATTCCAGAGATTATTGGAAGACTTCCTGTGCTCACCCACATGAATCCTTTAGATAAGAAAACACTCAGGGCTATTTTAACCCAACCAAAGAACGCCATTATAAAGCAGTATGAAAAGCTTTTTGAAATGGATCATATTGCCCTAGAAATCAATGAGGAAGCTTTAGACTTCTTGGTAGAAAAAGCGCTAGAATACAAATTAGGCGCTAGAGGACTGAGGTCTTTGTGTGAATCTGTCTTTACAGACGCCATGTTTAGCCTGCCGAGTTCAGAGGAAAAAGAATTTAAGGTAGACAGGGCTTATGCAGAAAAAAAATTGCGCTTTGAAACAGCCAAATCTTTAAAAGCGGTTTCATAAGGCAATACACCCTTAAGAAATAAATTCCTGTATATAATTAGCCAAGAAAACGACCTACAAAGCCATTAACTCCTCCAGGTATTGCCTGGAGTTGGAAAGCCTAGGTATTTTATGCTGCCCACCTAATTTGTCTTTTCCCGCCAACCAATCATGAAACTGTCCTGCTCTAGCCTTGTGCACTAAGGGCTCATTTAAAGTCATATTATTATACCGTTTTGCTTCATAATCTGAGTTGAGGGATTTTAAAGCATTATCTAAAAGGGCCGTAAAATGACCCAAATCCTGAGGAGGGGTCCTAAATTCTATGAGCCATTCGTGGCCGCCCTTATTCTTTCCCTCCATAAAAATGGGGGCAGCCGTATACTCTATAATTTCTGTCTTGGTTTTTTTACAGACAATCTTCAAAGCTTCCTCTGCATTTTCTATGATAAGCTCTTCTCCAAATACATTGATGTGGTGTCTGGTTCTACCTGTAACTTTTATCCTGTGCGGACTCAATGAAGTAAAGCGCACGGTATCTCCAACCTTATAGCGCCACAATCCAGCATTGGTGGTAATCACAATAGCATAATTTGTATGAAGGGTCACTTCTGACAAGGGAATGGCGTATTCCGCTTCTTTACCGTAGGCATTCATTGGGATAAATTCATAAAAAATACCATAGTCCAACATAAGCATTAAGTCAGAGGCTTTGTTGCGGTCTTGAATGGCAAAAAAACCTTCCGAAGCATTATATATCTCGTAATAATTAAACGATTTTCTGGGCAGTAGCTTTTTAAATTGATCCTTATATGGACTGAAACTTACGCCACCGTGAAAATACACCTCTAACTGGTCCCAAACTTGAAACAAATGCTCATTCCCAGTTGTATCTAAGAGTTCATTTAAAAGCACCAACATCCAAGAAGGTACACCGGCCATACTGGTCACGTTTTCCTTAGTAGTCTCCGCAATAACCGCAGCGAGTTTGGTGTTCCAATCAGGCATTAAGGACACCTTATTAGAAGGCGTAGAACTAAACTCTGCCCAAAAGGGCATATTGTCAATAAGAATGGCAGAAAGGTCTCCAAAAACACTGCCATGAGATTCGTACAATTCCTTTGACCCCCCCAGCCGCAAACTTTTCCCCGTAAACAATTGAGAATTCTCGTTGTTATTGAGATAAATAGACAAAAGATCTTTGCTGGACTTATAGTGACAGTCTTCTAAAGATTCCTGACTCACAGGAATAAATTTACTTTTGGCATTTGTGGTTCCACTACTTTTGGCAAACCATTTTATAGGGGTAGGCCAGAATAAATTAGCCGTACCTCTCCTGGCTTGATCTATTAAATGCTCCATGCCTTCATAGTTGGTTATGGGCACACGAGCAGCAAAATCTGAATAGTTTTTAATAGATCGAAAATCAAAACTTTTACCTATTTCTGTGTCTTTAGCAAAGTCTACCAGTCCCATGAGCAACTCTTCCTGCACCTCAATAGGGTACTTTAAAAAAAATTCAATCTGGTGGAGCCTCTTTTTAAGCAGCCAAGAGGCTACAGTATTAATGATTGGTATGGGCATTTACGGTATATTTTGTAGCTTGCTTAAAAATAGGTTTTAATTTGGTTTTCACCAACCGCAAAGCAGTTTTAAACAAAGATGACATATCAGGGTGTTTTAAAAAAAATGCAAACAGAATTGGGCGCACCAATCCAGTATTATTTGGTTTTTAAAGAAGATTTTGTGCACCTCAACACCCTTCTAGGAAGGGTTATAAATATAGACTTTCATGGCTATGAATGTTTGAATTGTCATGAAGACAAACCCATCTTTAGGCAAGGATTTTGTAAAAATTGTTTTTTTGACACCCCCCAAGCTGGAGACTGGATCATGCGACCAGAATTGAGCAAGGCACATTTGGGCATAGAAGACCGAGATTTGGCCTATGAGCAGAAGGTTCAGTTACAACCCCATATTGTGTATTTAGCGAACTCCAGCCACTTAAAAGTTGGGGTAACTAGAGGGTCTCAAATACCCACAAGATGGATTGACCAAGGGGCACATGAAGCCATAGAAATTTTGGAGGCACCCAACAGGTACCTGGCGGGAATTACAGAAGTAGCCCTCAAAGATCATGTAGCAGACAAAACCAACTGGAGAAAAATGCTTACTGGTCAGACCCAGGATGAAGATCTCGCCACTGTAAGAGACCAACTGAAACAATACATTCCTCAGGAAGCCCTGCCTTATTTTTTAGATCAAAGCAAAGAACAACACATGGACTTTCCTGTGAGCCAATACCCTGAAAAAGTGCAGTCTACAAACCTAGGTAAAACTCCTTCTTTTAGTGGCACGCTCAGCGGTATAAAGGGCCAGTATTTAATTTTTGAAGACCAGCGGGTTTTTAATGTGAGAAGCCATGAAGGCTATATTGTGAAGCTTTCATTTTAAAAAGACCCCTTTAATTAATTTAAAGAAGGCTTAAAAATTTACCTAAAAACTCTTTACCAAGTAATCTCACCGCCTTGGGGTAAATTAAATTTCTTTCTAAAAATACCCACAAAGAGATACAAAAAGGGGGTGTCTAAAGCCGCAACAATCACTTTAAAAATAAAGCCACTAGCGACCAATCCCATAAATAAATCCCAAGGTAAAATACCAAATACACACAACAGTAACACCACTAAAAATGTGTCTGCGAATTGAGATAAAAATGTAGAGAAATTATTGCGCAACCACAAATGTTTGCCTGCAGTTAATTTTTTCCAAAAGTGATAGAGACTGATATCTATGTATTGTGCCGCCAAATATGCCAACATAGAGGCTAAAACAGCTACCGGTGAAAGGGCAAAAACTTGTTCAAAAACAACATTATCTACAGGAGAAGCGTCCATGGCAGGCACTGCATTAGCCAGCAAGATAATACCCATAGAAAATACCGAGGCAAATATACCTGCACCCACTATAGCATTGGCTTTTTTGGCACCGTAAATTTCAGAGATCAGGTCTGTGATTAAAAAAGTGATGGGATAAGGCAAAATACCTACGGAAACCTGAAACAAAGGCACGCCAAAAAGGCTAATATCTCCAAAGGGTTGCCAAGAGAAAAATTTCTGAAAAATTAAATTAGACACCACCAAAGAAGTAATAAATAACGCCCCTAATAAAAGGTAAATCTTTTGCGCATGCTCTTTTTGTTTCCCTTCTAATACAAATACCCCTTCTTGTTTCATCTAAAATAAAAACCCTTATTAATTCTCAATATAAGTCCAATAGGAATTAAAACCTACTTAATCTCTAACGCAAAGGGCATTCTTGCCTGAATGCCTTCTTGCTTTATGCGCAGACGCACTGTATTTAAGAAGCCAGCTGCATCTAGATGATTCTGAGACAAGGAAGCCAGTGATTTAATAGATGTGCTCACGCCAGACAAGTCTTCTATTAATTGCTCAAACGGAGACTTGTACTTGGGATAGTTTCTAATGCCGTAATCAGATGCGCCACCCAATAAAGCCGCTTCTGCTATAGCCACGTCTAAGTCTCCAATGCCATCTATAAGCCCCCCTGCTAAGGCAGCCTCTGCAGTCCAAACCCTTCCTTGCGCAAGGGCGTCTACCTGGTCTACAGTCATACCCCTACCTGAACTGACCCTACTTAAAAAAGTCTGGTAGGTGTCTTCTATACTTTGAACCGTCAGTGCCCTGAACTTTTCAGACATAGGCCTAAACACAGAGTAAGTAGCGCCGTTGTCGTGGGTGGCAACTTCTTGGGCGTTCACCCCCCACTCTTTTGCCAATTGAGACATATTGGGCAATACTCCAAAAACACCTATAGAACCTGTGATTGTAGCAGGAGAAGCAAATATTTTGTTTGCCCCAGCTGCAATGTAGTATCCGCCAGAGGCGGCTACATCTCCCATAGAAACCACTACAGGTTTCACAGCTTTTGCCTTTTCAATAGCGTGCCAGATAAGGTCTGAAACCAATGCACTCCCTCCTGGAGAATTCACCCTGAGCACAATGGCCTTAACACTGCTGTTTTCAACTGCGGCCTCAATACCTTCTATAGTGAGTTCCTGCCCAATATAATCTGCATTACCCTGGCCGTACAAAATTTCTCCTTGGGCGTAAACCACAGCAATATTTTCTTTTGAGCTGTAAGGACGTTTGGTCGCTGAATGACGAATATAGTCACTTAAAGCAACTGTTTTTGGCTTATTGGGAAGGGGTAAATCAAACGCTTTTTTTAGGGCCAAATCGTACTCATCTTCGTATAACAATCCATCTATAAATCCGTTTTCTAGGGCCTTTAAAGGGGTTCCGGCGCCCATGGCCGTTACAAATCCATTGAGTTGCGCTAAAGTCATGCTTCTATCCTGAGCCATATCTTGAGCCATCACTTGCCAAAGCCCGTCTAACAGTGCTGTAAGCTGGGTTTTTTGAGCCACACCCATTTCATTATCTAAATAAGGCGCTACAGCGCTCTTGTATTTACCATGCCTAATAACCTCCATTTTTAATCCAGATTTATCTTGAAAATCTTTGAGGAACAACACTTCTGAGCTAAGGCCTTTTAAGTCTACAATTCCAGTTGGTGTAAGAAAAATTGAATCTGCCACTGAGGCCAAATAATAATCTTTCTGATCGTAAAACTCCGCATAGGAAAAAACCTTCTTTCCAGAGGTTTTAAAATCCGACAAGGCATCTCTAATCGCTTTCACCTGAGACCAACCTGCCATGAAATATGCATTTCTAATACTAATCCCCTGAACCCTGCTGTCTTCTTTAGCCACTTCAATGGCCAATAGAATCTGATCAAGCCCCATTTGTGGGTTGCCAAATGCACCAAAAGGATCTTGGCTTTGGTCTACTATCCTATCCTTTACGGATCCTTGAAAATCCAATTCCAACACGACTTTGTTGCCAATCACGGTCTGAGGTTCCATATCTGATAAAGCCGTTATGATAGAGAAGAACATAAAAAAAGCCACTCCAAAGGCGACTAAGGTCCCCAAACATGAGGCAAAAAAATTTCTTAAAAAAGCCATAGCACAATCTTTTATAAGAACAAAGATACCGATTCTTAAATTCTTTTGTTACTTTGTTTTCTCATGAAAAAAAATACCCATATCGCCCATTTTTCATTGGGCAGCAACCGAGGAAATAAAGCATTAATGCTCCAAAAAGCCATTTATCTTTTAGAAGATAGGCTCGGAAGTATTATCGCCATCTCCCCTGTGTATAAAACAGCCGCTTGGGGTTTTGATTCTGAGGACTTTCTAAATTGTTGCGTATCTATAGCAGTCACTATGACTCCTTTAAAGGTGTTAGACACTATCTTAGAGATAGAAAACAACTTGGGAAGAAAACGCTTTGAGCAAGAGGGTTATGCCCCAAGAACCATAGATATTGACCTACTGCTCTACGGCACAGAAATTCACCTGGACGAGCGTTTACAGTTGCCACACCCGCAGATGGAAAAAAGGGCTTTTGTGCTCCTGCCTTTGGCCCAAATTGCCGCTAAGGCCATACACCCTATTTTTGATAAATCCGTGCAGTCACTCTTGAACGAATCTGAAGATTCAAGTGCGTTGGAACTTACTGATATTGTACTTAAAAAAACCCTAAGCTTACAAGATAGCGGGCTTACCTTTATAGCTATTGAAGGGAATATAGGGGCTGGCAAAACCACCCTTTCTTCCATGATATCTGAAGATTTTAATGCCAAATTAATTCTAGAGGGCTTTGCAGACAATCCGTTTCTGCCTAAATTCTATGAAGATCAGGCCCGGTATGCCTTTCCTTTAGAAATGTCCTTCCTAGCAGAAAGATACCAACAATTCACAGAGAGCACCTCTCAACTAGATCTCTTTAAAAATTTCATGGTCAGTGATTACGACATTTACAAATCACTCATTTTTGCCCAAATCACCCTTGGAAAGGAGGAATTCGCTTTGTACCGAAAATTATTTGGGTTCATGTACCAAGACGCTAAGGTTCCAGACGCTTATATTTACTTGTATCAAAATACGGAGCGCTTGTTAGAAAATATAGCGAAAAGAGGCCGTGATTATGAAAAAACAATTGATGCTGAATACCTAGAAAAGATTAATCAGGGCTATTTGGACTTTATTAAAACACACCACCAAAACCACCAACTCATCATAGATGTTTCCGATCGGGACTTTGTGTCAAATCCAGAAGATTACCAATGGATTATTAAAAAAATAGCCCTGTTTGGCTTTTTAAAAAGCCGATAACTTTTTCCAAAAGTCCCAAACCACTACACCTGCACTTACAGAGATATTCAATGAGTGTTTGGTACCAAATTGAGGTATTTCTACCACACCATCACTCTCATTAACCACCGCTTGCTGTACCCCTTTGACCTCATTCCCAAAAATAAGTGCATAGGTTGTTTCTGGCTGTAGCGACATTTTATCTAGAAAAGTAGCCCCTTGAGCTTGTTCAACAGACCACACCGCTATGGACTGTGCCTGCAATTCTTTGACCAATTCCAAGGTGTTTTCTCTGTATTCCCAGGCAACCGTTTCCGTGGCGCCCAAAGCAGTTTTATTAATGTCTTTATGTGGTGGCTGCGCTGTTATGCCGCAGAGGTAAATTTTAGTGACTAAAAATGCGTCTGCTGTTCTAAAGACAGATCCAATATTATTGAGGCTTCTAATGTTGTCTAAGATTAATATCAATGGCGTTTTCTGTGCTGCTTTAAAACCAGCCACATCTAACCTTTCCAAAGCCTCGTTAGTTGTTTTCTGCATTTTGAGTTTTTTTATCCTATAAACCCCTATAGATATTAACAAATGTTTTGTAAAGCAGGGGAAAATAGTACATTGCTTCTTTATTTAAGGACCAAAAATACACTAATTAAACCGCTTTTGAAACCAACAGAAACACCAAAAAAAATTAGTCCATTGATGAAACAATACAATGGAATTAAAACCAAATACCCTGACGCTTTGCTGCTTTTCAGGGTAGGTGATTTCTATGAGACTTTCGGAGAAGACGCTATTAAAGCAGCGAGGATTTTAGGGATTGTGCTCACCCATAGAAACAATGGTGGAGACAAAACGGAATTGGCTGGCTTCCCACACCACTCTTTAAACACTTATTTGCCAAAATTGGTGAAAGCGGGACAAAGGGTGGCCATTTGCGACCAATTAGAAGATCCCAAGCAAACCAAAACTATTGTCAAAAGAGGGGTCACCGAACTCATTACACCCGGAGTAGCTTTCAATGACGACATTCTCTCTGCCAAATCCAATAATTTCCTTGCAGCGCTTCATAAAACCAATAAGGGATTTGGGGTGGCTTTTTTAGACATTAGTACTGGAGAGTTTCTATGTGCACAAGGCACTGAAGAGTATATTGACAAGCTATTACAAAATTTTTCTCCTTCTGAAGTATTGGTTTCCAAACCAGAACGAAAAAACATACAAGCCTCTTTTGGCGGGCATTGGCATTATTTTTTTGTGGAAGACTGGGTTTTTCAAGAACATTACGCCAAAGAAAGTCTCAACAAACAATTCAACACAAAAACGCTGGCTGGCTTTGGTGTAGAAAATTTACCCTTAGGTGTCATTGCCGCTGGAGTTGCTTTGCATTATTTGTCAGAAACCAGGCATGACAAATTGAGTCACATAAGCCGTCTCAACAGAATTGCAGCAGACGCCTATGTATGGATGGATCGTTTTACCATTAAAAATTTAGAACTTTTTCAGTCCAACGCTCCCGATGGGATTAGTTTATTAGAAGTGATCGATAAGACCACTACCCCAATGGGTGGTAGGCTGTTAAAAAGATGGTTGGCCCTACCTCTAAAAGACCAAAAAGCTATTGAGGCCAGACACCAAATTGTGTCTCACCTTCAAGAAAACGCAGCATTAGAACAGCGATTTGAACAGGCTTTAAAAAGTATTGGAGACCTAGAAAGGCTTATCTCTAAGGTGGCCACCACCAAGATAAGCCCTAGAGAGATGGTGCAGTTAAAGAATACTCTTCTGGCCCTTGGGCCTATTAAATCTCTCGCTGCTGCTTCAGGCCAAAAAGCTTTGGCGCATTTGGCAGAAGGTATAGATCCTTTGGAACCGTTTACCCAATCTATTATGGCTTGCCTTGCTGAGGAGGCACCTGTTGTTATTGGAAAAGGAACCACCATTGCCCCAGGCTACCACAACGCTTTAGATGAATTAAGAGACCTATCCAGCGCAGGAAAAAAACATTTAGACGCCATGCTCGCAAGAGAAATGGAACGCACAGGAATTAGCAGCTTAAAAATTGCGTCTAACAATGTGTTTGGGTATTATATAGAAGTGAGAAATACCCATAAAGACAAGGTGCCTGAGGACTGGATTAGAAAACAAACTTTGGTCAATGCGGAGCGTTATATTACAGAAGAACTCAAAACATACGAAACTAAAATACTCGGTGCGCAAGAAGAAATTTTAAGTATTGAACAAGCCCTATTTGAAGAATTGGTCTCTAAAGCACAGGCGTTTATTGTGCCCGTTCAAAAAAATGCGCATCAGGTGGCTACCCTAGATTGCCTGTGTGGTTTCAGTATTTTGGCTCGTGAACAAAATTATTGCCTCCCATACTTAGACCAAGGATTCTCTTTAGACCTTAAAGGCGCTAGACACCCTGTTATAGAACAGCAATTAGCTGTCGATGAAAAATATGTAGCTAACGATCTTTTCCTAGACAGAGAAAGCCAACAAATCATTATGATCACTGGGCCTAATATGAGTGGTAAATCTGCTTTATTAAGACAAACCGCTTTGGTGGTGCTTATGGCGCAAATGGGCTCTTTTGTTCCAGCCAGTTCTGCGAAAATTGGCATAGTAGACAAAATTTTTACCCGAGTAGGTGCCTCTGACAATATTAGTCAAGGTGCTTCTACTTTTATGGTAGAAATGAACGAGACCGCAAGTATTCTGAACAACCTTTCTGAAAGAAGCCTGGTATTATTAGATGAAATTGGTCGTGGGACTAGTACTTATGACGGTATCTCTATTGCTTGGGCCATAACAGAGTATTTACACCAGCACAGCTCTAAAGCCAAAACCCTTTTTGCCACCCACTATCACGAGCTCAACGAGATGAGTGCGAGTTTTGAGCGAATAAAAAACTTTAATGTGGCCGTGAAAGAACTAAAAGACACGGTGCTTTTTATTAGGACATTAAGTCCTGGAGGTAGTGCACATAGTTTTGGAATTCATGTGGCTAAAATGGCCGGGATGCCTAATGAAGTACTGCAAAAAGCCAATAGCATATTAAAGAAGCTAGAGAAAAGTCACAGCAGCGAGCAACTCACCGGTAAGCTTCAAGAGATTCCCTCTGACATGCAACTCAGTATTTTCAAATTAGACGACCCTATTTTAGAGCAAATCAAAGAAGAAATCTTAGATCTAGACATCAATAGCTTAACCCCTGTTGCAGCACTGCTAAAACTGGAAGAGATAAAAAAATTAATTGGCGGAAAAGATGCATCTCACTAAGGTTCAGACCCTTTATGTCTGCCTTAAAAAAAGAGCCCTTTATTTTCTTTAATTTTATGCATTTTTACTTTGGGTTTTAGATAAAAGTCTTAAATTTGCCCTCGCATTAGTAGTAATGCACGATCTTTAATAACATAAAATGCGAAAGTAGCTCAGGGGTAGAGCATCACCTTGCCAAGGTGGAGGTCGAGGGTTCGAATCCCTTTTTTCGCTCCATAACCGTCCATATTGCGCGAGCAATTAGGCTCGAGTGGTGGAATTGGTAGACACGTTGGACTTAAAATCCAATGGACATTAGTCCGTGCGGGTTCAAGTCCCGCCTCGAGTACTTAAACCCTTGTTAATCATCTGATTTTCAAGGGTTTTTTGTTTTAATTATCTTTTTTTGGCATCATATTGGCATCAAAAACCTTCTCTCCGCCCACAAAGGTTTTTAATATTTTGAGGTCCTTAATTTTTTGTGGTTCTACTTTCGTAATATCATCACTGATAATGACAAAATCGGCCAGTTTGCCCGGTGCTAAAGTTCCCTTTACATTTTCTTCAAAAGAAGCATATGCACCGTTCTTGGTATAGGCAATTAATGCTTCCTCTGGTGTGATTTTTTGTTTAGGCACCCAACCTTCTGGGTTTTTACCATCCAATGTTATTCGTGTTACCGCTGCATAAATTCCTTCTAATGGGGAGGCAGACGCAACTGGCCAGTCGCTTCCAAACGATACTATCGCTCCTGCATCGATTAATGATTTAAATGCATAAGTAGTTTTTATCCGTTCTGGACCAATGACTTTTTCAGCCCATCTACCATCATCAATTGTATGCGATGGTTGCATACTGGCAATCACATTTAATGAAGCAACTCTTTTAATATCTTGAGGTGCAATATGCTGTACATGTTCTATTCTAAATCTACGATCCTTTTTTCCATTTTCAGAAATGATATTTTCATAATTGTTCAGTAGTGTATTAATGGCAAGATCTCCAATGGCATGAACTGCGACTTGAAGATGCTTTTTATCCGCATTATTCTTTCATTTTTTTAATGTATGCAATGTATAAAAGATATATGGCAAATTCCTTTTAGTTACCAATTGGTTCCAAAAAATACCTCTTTTAAATACTGTTTTATAATACCTTTACGGCCATGCATGCAGAAAATCCGTACCAAGCGCCATATGATTTCACCAAATACACAGAGGTATATGCACCTCTTAAAAATTATATAGTATTAAATACCTCTGGCCAAGAAACCATCGATTTTAGTGATTCAAATGCAGTTTATGCACTAAATAAAGCCATATTACTGGCAGATTATAAGCTCCAAGATTATATTTTACCCAAAGGATACTTAATTCCTCCGGTACCTGGACGCTTAGATTACCTACTTTACTTAAAAGATTTTCTTTCAGAAAGGTTTAATTTAAATATAGACAAGCCTTTAAAAGGACTAGATATTGGCTCAGGAGCAAATAGCATCTATTGCATACTTGGCTCAGAACATTTTGGTTGGTCCATGGTGGGTGCAGAGAGCGATGTAAAAGCGGTTGAAATAGCCAAAGAAAATATTGCGCGAACCCCAGCATTAAAAAACACCATTGAAATTCGTTTGCAGGAGAACAAGCAGTTTCTTTTCAAGAACATTGTGCAACCAAATGAACCCTTTGATTTTTCTATCTGTAACCCTCCTTTTCACAGTTCTCAAGCAGAGGCACTGAAAGGCTCATATAGAAAGCAGCGAAATCTGGGCAATAGAACAGACCACAACACCACATTGTTAAACTTTGAAGGGCAAGCCAATGAACTTTGGTGTAAGGGCGGAGAGGCCCTATTTATTAAGCGATTGATCAAAGAAAGTGTAGGGTATAAATCTCAAGTGAAGTTGTTCTCTTCTCTTGTCTCAAAAGAAGAAAGTCTTCCATCCATTGAAAAACAACTTAAAAAAGCAAAGGCAATATTTACTGTTCTTCCTATGGAAATAGGCCATAAAGTGAGTAGAATAGTACTGTGGTGGTTTGAATAGGTTTTATACCAGCGTAACCCTCACTTTTTTCTTTTTGAGCTTAGCATTATTCAATTTCACAACCAAAGCATCTGCAATAGATTTAGGCACTGCAACAAAGGCACAGTCTTGTTTTAACTCAATTACTCCCAATTGGTCTTTATTAATTTTACCTTGTTTAAAAAAGAGTCCAGCAATATCGCCTTTGGATATTTTATCTTTTCTCCCTCCAGAAATAAATAAGGTTTCCCAAAACTGAGGTTTACTCAGTCCTTTTTTTGAAATGTTTGCTATTTGGTCATTTTTATAGTAATCGGGTAAGTCTTCTTTTTCTCCTTTTATAACATAGGCTGTTCCCTTGGCGTCTACCCTAGCAGTACGACCGTTTCGGTGGGTAAAGGCTGCTTCATCCCGCGGCATTTCATAATGAACAATAAACTTTAATTCTGGAATATCCAGCCCTCTAGAAGCTAAATCTGTGGCAATTAAAATGGGATTAGTACCGTTCCTGAATTTTATTAAAGCGCGTTCTCTGTCTTTTTGTTCCATCCCTCCAGAAAAACAACTGTGGCTTAAATTATTTTCATTGAGAAAACGACTTATTTGATCAATACTTTCTCTTAGGTTACAGAAAATTATTCCGTTTTCATTGCCTAGATATTGAATTAGATTTAAAAGTGCTGGCAGTTTTTGCTCATTGTGAGAAAGGACTGTTTTAACTACTAGTTTGGTACTGGTCTTTTCTTGTAAATAATTTACTGTTTTGGGTTTATCTAAACGAACAAAGTCTGGAATTTTAACAGCCTGAGTAGCAGAGGTTAAAATTCGCTTATTAATATGAGGCAACCCACCAATAATGTCTTGCATCTCCAATTCAAAACCGTCTTCGAGCGATTTATCAAACTCGTCTAAAACAAGGGTTTTAATTCTGTCTTTAGAAAATCGATTTGAATTAAAATGATCTAAAATACGGCCTGGAGTTCCAATTAAAATTGCTGGAACATGCTTAATTTCAATCTTGTCCTTTGACATAGGACGGCCACCATATACGGCATTCACTTTAAAACCGGATCCCATGCTGCGAAACACTTGTTCTATTTGAATAGCCAATTCCCGAGTAGGCACAATAATTAAAGCTTGTACTTCTTTAGAATCTGCTTCTAATGTTTTGAGTAGAGATAATAAAAAAGCCAATGTTTTTCCAGTACCGGTTGGAGACAACAATATAGTGTTCGCTGTAGATTCTATCACTGCAAGGGCCTCCTCTTGCATTGGATTTAATTTGTAGATATTTAATTTAGTTAGAATATCATCCTGCGCTTTTATACTATTTGCCATAATAACTATCGCTTCTTGAGCCTTTTTACGGGCGCCTCTTTAGTGCGTAAAGTCTTTGTAGTATTTACATAGTCTGCTAGCAATTTGTCTATGAGTTCTTCCTTGGTCAGATGATGAAAGACAGTCCCAATTTGTTCTCTAAAAGAGGGAGATATTTCGTGATTCGGTTTGGTTTTAAATATTTTTTTAGCCCACAACAAACCATTATTTTCTTCAATACTTTGGGCATCTCCTTTTTTGAATTCATTGAATTTAATACCCAATTCTTTTTCAAATTCAGGAATATCTTTAAGCTCTTCTTCTTGCAGTATAGACAGTGAAAATCCTTTGGCTCCTGCCCTAGCCGTTCTCCCACTCCTGTGCACATAAGTATCATAAGTATCTGGCAAATGATAATGCACTACATAAGAGATTTCCTGAACATCTATACCTCTTGCCGCCAAATCAGTGGCCACCAAAATATCTATATGCCCCTCTCTAAACTGCCCCATAATTCTATCTCGAATCCCTTGGGTTAAACTCCCATGAATTAAACCGGAAGAAAATTTATTGATCGCTAAATTTTTCCCAAGTTTATTGACAGCTGCTTTAGTTTTGCAAAAAATTAAACCGCGCTGACCAGTCCTAGCACTCAAAAAATGCATTAAAACATCTAGTTTTTCTATAGGGGTCACCACTGTATAATGGTGGTCTATACCAAGGTTCACTGATCCATTTGTATGGTCTTCTATCTGAACTACATGCTTAGACATATAATTTTGAACCAACTGTTTTACGGCACCAGAAAGTGTTGCAGTAAACAAAAGTGTTCTGCGTTTTTTTGGAATCTCTTTGATAATACTTTCCAACTCTTGCTGGAAATTATTGACCATCTCATCTGCCTCATCTAAAACCAAATAAGAGAGTTTGTTTAATTGTATGGCCTCACGACCTACTAAGTCTAATAATCTACCCGGGGTAGCCACTACAATTTGAGTAGGTGTTTTTAAACGTTCTATTTGAGGTTTAATAGGTATTCCCCCACATACTGAAGCTATAGAAACTAATGGAAGGTGCTTGGCATACCCCTCCAAGTTATTGTGAATTTGCTGCCCCAGCTCACGAGTAGGCGCTAAAATAACTACTTGAATATGCTTGCTTTCAACATCAATTAAGTCCAACAAAGGCAGGCCAAAAGCAGCTGTTTTACCTGTCCCTGTTTTTGCCAAAGCCACCACATCTTCAGACTGTTTAAGTAATATTGGTATAGCCTTTTGTTGAATGTATGTAGGCTCAGTAATATTTAAATCTGAAAGCCCTTGTTGCAAAGCAAGGGAAATTCCTAAATCAGAAAACAGTTTTGACATAAAATGGTTTTGAATAAAGATAAGCCTACTGCTTACGAGAAGTGTAAAAATTGAACTATAAATTCAATTTATACGAATAAAATCAATGACTATAGGGTTTACGCCTCTTTTAAAGTGCGCTTAGATTTTCTATAAAGGCGATTGGGGTAAATATTTCGCTTGGCGAATCTATTTAACTTATCAGACTGTATCATTTTATGGTAAACGGCTTTACTCACCCCAAAATATTCATAGGTAGTGCCGTCTAAAAAAGTGATTTCTAAAAGCATCCCTTTGTGGTAATAATCCGCAATACCTGAATTTGTGATGGTTTCTGTATAAGCGTCTAAATTGGCCGCTATGGTCTCAGGGGCAATACTCACTAAAAAATGGTAGCCATCTATAATGAGCCTACTCTGTAATTCTGCTTCTTCTCTCTTGGGGTCTCCTTCTTGAAACTTGTCAGGATGCCATTCTTTGACTAAATTTCGGTAGGCAGTTTTAAGGGTTTTAAGCTCTAATTCCCCTGCTACACCAAATAACTTCTTATACTGATTTATTCGTTTCATTTTCAGATTTTAACAATCGGCAAAATTACATGTTTATTCTGGACTAAGGAAGTAAATAGATCCTTTTCGTTCTGATATTACTTTTTATATTTGTTCCTCAGGCTGTATTAAATTAATCAGGAGTGAAAAAAGAACCCATTAACAGAGATTATTGGTGTATTTGTGAAAAATGCAAGGGAATGGGGCAGCTCAATAAAAGACTTCGTAAAAAAATTCGGCTTGCTTATAAAAATGCCTTAGCTGCATACTTAAAAAATCCCCAAATAGGTATTGAACCTATAAAACCAAAATCGATTTTTGAAAAATGTAAGCCATGTGAGGGATCTGGTTTAATAAAAACACAAACCGCTCCTGTAGCAGACACAGAAAATTATCCTCATATTTCCATTATTGGTGCAGGTATTGGGGGCGTAGCATTAGGTGTAGCTTGTCTTCACAGGGGAATTCCTTTTACTATTTATGAAAAAGACCTCCATTTCAGCTCCCGTTCTCAGGGCTATGGTCTCACCTTACAACAAGCGAGTAAGGCATTAAAATCCTTTGGGATCCTTAGTTTAGAAGAAAGTGTGGTCTCTACAAGGCACCTTGTACATAATACCGTTGGAAAAGTCATAGCAGAGTGGGGAATGAGGAAATGGCAGGAAGAGCGCTTAAAAAAGCCATTGAGACACACCAATATTCACATATCCAGACAATCGCTACGCAAGGCTCTGTTAGAGGAGCTCCATGGAGAAAACAGGCTGCTATGGGACCATGAACTTATTGATATAAAAGAAGATGAAGCACAAAAAATGGCCCTCCATTTTATGGTTCAAGGGAAAATTAAAAAATACCATACAGACCTTATTGTTGGTGCAGACGGAATAAGAAGTGCCGTAAGAAATTGGAGTCTTGGAGCACAAAAAACACCCTTGAATTATTTAGACTGTATGGTGATTCTTGGAATATGTTCCTTAGATCACATCCAGGGGGTGACACCAGATTTATTAGATGGTGAAACAGTTTTTCAGACAGCAAATGGAAAAGAAAGAATTTATGTCATGCCATATGACAAAACCTCCATCATGTGGCAATTGAGTTTTCCTATCCATGAAGACGCCGCAAAAATACTCCGAGATTTAGGTCCCGAAAAACTAAAGGAAACCGCCTGTAAACGTACGAAATGGCACAGTCCTATTCCTGAAATCATTGCTGCAACACAAAAAGAATGCATTTCTGGATACCCAGTATATGACAGGGCATTACTCAAAGCTGAAATGCTCAAAAAACACCAAAGTGTGACCCTGATAGGAGATGCGGCCCATCCCATGAGTCCTTTCAAAGGGCAAGGGGCTAATCAGGCCTTATTAGACGCTTTATCTCTGGCTAGAAGCATCACAAAAGGGTGTATGCCAGGCACTGAGTGGAGAGAAAATGGTATTAGAAAAAATGTCTTGAACCACTTTGAAGCAGCAATGCTAGAAAGAAGTGCTGTTAAGGTAAAAGATTCTGCAACGGCAGCCCAATTTCTTCATAGCGAGCATGTATTGCATGAAACCAATGCACCAAGGGGGGCTCATTTAAAGGAAAATAGCTAATTCATTAGTGACAAACTATCAGAATTTATTAGTGACAAACTATCACAATTGACCTATTTCAATTCTTCAATTAACAATTGTTTCTGGTCAGATTCAGATATCAAGAAATAACCCAAGGGATAATTGTCAGGTTGCGTCACATTTAAAATATTACCTCTGGAACTTGCAGGAAGGCTTTGAAAAGGGCCTCCATTAGAATCTGTAAGTGTAAGTATCAAGTTAAAATAGTTGTAATACTGTTCTTCTACACCATGCGCTTTAATAGTAATAATGTCCCCTACTTTCACCTCGCCTGAGCTGTAAAAGTGCGAAAAGACAAATTCCTCTCCTTGAAAAAAACGGTCTTCTATTGGCCGGTATATCTCTTGTCCAAAGTCATACAAGTAAAAATCCTCTCGCTCTGAAAAATCCTGGAAAGACAAAATAATTTCAGTTTCGTCCCCACTGAATAGGGTTTTAGTCCCTTGTACTGCTTTTAGAATAGGAGGCACAGGCACAAATACCGTACTACCAGTATATGCTTGTCCCTGGTGAAGTACGCTTAATTCATACTTAGAATTAAAATCCGTTAAGAAATCTATTTTATCAGGAACAAACATTCCTATAGATTCGTCAAAAAGCAAAGGGTATTCAAGTCCCGAATTCAAATGGGTAATAGTTACTAAAGCATCTTTTACAACAGGCAGCTCCTCATCAAAATAATTGGCAGACATACTGAGTTTCACACCCCCCTCCAAACGCGGCGCCTCTAAGGCAGTGAAAATATTAAACTGGGCGTCTATGACCAGTCTTGGGGTGGTATTTTGAACCTCCACCTCAATGACATCCTCGCAAGAGAACAGACTAATGGTAAGTGCAAATAAAAGTAGGGCGCTAAAGTATTTCATTTACCTAGAATTTAAAGTTATACGTTACTGAGGGTACGATCCCAAAAATTGATGTTCTCAAAGCCTCATTATTACCACTGTCTGTATTTTGACGGAAATTAATTGAAGCTGCATTTCTTCTATTGTACAGGTTGTATATTCCGAAAGACCATTCAGACTGAAACTTCCTGCCTTTGTTTTTGTCTGGAATTAAAGTCGCAGAAATATCCAATCTGTGGTAGGTGGGTAGTCGCTCTTGATTTCTCAATCCAAAAATGGGAACGTTAAGACCCCTGAGTTCATACTGTCCCACTGGATAGTTAGTGGGTTGTCCTGTCTGAAACAAAAAATTGGCATTGAATTGCCACTTACTATTGAGCTCATAACTACTGTTTATAGAAAGATCGTGGGTCTTGTCAAAGGGAGTAAAATACCAATTCCCGTTATTAATACCGGTCTCCAACGAATTTCTTCCAGGAGTTCTCTGCTCAGATCTAGACCAAGTATAGGCCAACCAACCTGTAAAAGCACCCGTGTTTTTTCTAAGTAAAAATTCTAAGCCATAAGCACGGGCTTCTCCATTGAGTATAACGCGTTCAATAGCGTCATTGGCAATGAGGTTCGCGCCATCTATATAATCTATTCGGTTGGCAATTTCTTTGTAAAACACTTCGGTTTCTATGCTGTAATTGTCTAAGTTTTTAAAATAACCTAGCGCAAATTGATCTAGTAATTGGGGCTTTACAAAAGGGCCACTGGGCGTCCATACATCTAGAGGCGTTGGAGAACTTGTATTAGACAACAAATGAAGGTATTGGGCCATATGATTGTAACTCGCCTTAATACTTGTTCTGTCATTTAGTACATAAGACAATCCAAATCTGGGTTCAAAATTTGTAAATGTAGCTATGGTACTGCTCCTGTTTTGTTGTACTTGTCCATTAGGCGTTCCCTCTGAATACAAATCAAATGCTGGATCATAGGCCACAGGATTATTATTTTCATAGCTGTAAAACACCTCTTGCCCCAAGCGGTCAAACCTACTCCATCTCATGCCGTATTGAATAGAAAACGCAGTAGACACATTTTGTTCAACATCTATATAAGCAGCAAATTCATTGGCATACTTATCTGTTAATTTATCTTTGACAATACCAGAATCTTCCCTATTGGGCTTAATTTCGCCTGGATTAAAACGGTAATAAATATTGTTTACTCCATAATTGAGTTTTGTGTTGGCAGACAAATAATGTTTAAAGTCATATTTCAAATTAAAATTTTGAATGCCTGAATCCCACTGAAACCCAACTAAATCTAATTCTAATCCGTAGTAGTAATCAGAGTATATGACAGATAAATTTGAGAATAATTTATCCGAAAAAAGGTGGTTCCATCGAAAATTAGCGACCGAATTGCCGTAGACATTTATAAAACTATCCGAAATACCAAAGAGGTCTCTACCAAAGTAACCAGACAAATAAATGCTGTTATTTTCATTGATTTTATAGTTTAGCTTGGTATTTAAATCATAGAAATAAGCTTTGTTCTCATTGCCTGTTAGCGCGAGAAATAAATGGGCATAAGAAGCCCTTCCGCCAACTAAAAAAGCTCCCCTATCCTTTTCCAATGGGCCCTCTAATAAAAGCCTGCTAGAAACCAGTCCAATACCACCACTCGCTTTAAAATCTTTGCTATTCCCCTCTTTCTGATAGATGTCTAGAACAGAAGAAATTCTTCCACCGTATTTGGCAGGAATTCCCCCTTTGTATAGCTTTACATCCTTAATAGCGTCTGGATTAAACACGGAAAAGAAGCCAAATAAATGCGAGGAATTAAAGACAATGGCCTCATCTAAAAGAATCAAATTTTGGTCTGCAGCACCACCCCTAACATTAAAACCAGAAGCCCCCTCTCCAGCACTTGTAACACCGGGAAGTAATAACAGCGATTTTAAAACGTCTGCTTCGCCTAAGATTACAGGAATTTTTTTTATGCTCGCAGCGGTAAGACCATTGACGCTCATCTGAGGTTTTCTAATGCTATTGCGCTCTATGCTTTCTACTAAAATAACTTCTTCTAAAGCAGCCGCTATTTCTTCTAACTGCACGTCTAATCGCAGGTTTTCAGAAAGAGTAATCTGTCTAGAAAAGGTTTCAAATCCCAAGTAACTTAACTGTATTTCATAAGTACCTAAGGGAAGTGATAGAGAATAGAAACCATATTCATTGGTTATGACTCCCCTGCCTAAAGACGGCACAGCTATGGTCACTCCTATGAGAGTCTCGTTACTACTGGCTTCTGAAACCACACCACTAATGGTGGCTTCTTGGGCCACTAAAAAGGCTTGAAAAGAAAAAAAACAGCAAAAAATAAAGCAGCGAAAGCGCAAATTTTTAATCAATAGGGATGTAAACATGCTACAAAAATAAAACAATTTAGTGGGGTAAAAATATTTTTCCACCCCATAGTACATCCTGCACAAATAGTCAAAATATGACAAGAAAAAATGATTTTAAAGCCCCCTAACTAAAGTGTTTTAGTTAAAAATATTACATTAGAGGAATATAGTTTTGTGCTATATGTTAAAGGGAACAAGTATGGAAACAACTGAAGAAAAGCGTGTAGATTGCAAAAATTGTAAGACCACATTTGAGGGTAAATTTTGTCCAAACTGCGGTCAATCTGTATTTGAATACCAAAGGCCGTTTCGCTTTTTATTAGCAGATTTTACTGGGAATCTCTTTGCATTTGACACCAGGTTTTGGAAATCTTTAAAAGCCTTAACTATAAAACCAGGACGCCTTACCAAAGATTTTATCCAAGGAAAAAGGGCGCGATATATGCCGCCTTTCCGGTTTTATATCTTTGTGAGTTTCCTGTTTTTCTTTATTTTTTCAAGGTTTTTAGGCCACGAAGTAAGTGTTTCAGATGAAAACAAGCAAGATGTGTACAAGGTACTAGATGAAGCAAAAAAAAGTACAGTTACCAGAGACGCAACTGAATTAGACACGATAAAAACCACAGAAAACACTTTTAATTTCGAATTCGGAAACGACACATCCGAACTCTCTGAGGAAGAAAAGGATGAGAAATTATCCAAAGTTAAAGATGGTGTTGTAAAAGTCATGGAAAATCCCAAAATCTATATGAATAGTTTTTTGAAGTTTCTGTCCTGGGCGCTATTCCTACTCATGCCTGTTTACGCCGGTATTCTTTGGATATTCAACAGAAAAACAGCTCCTTATTATTACAGCCACTTAATATTAGCCGTAAACCAACACAGCTTTTGGTTTTTAATACTCTCTTTGTATTTCAGCATACAATACTTTTTACCCAATAAAACATCCGACCCAGAGTTTTTCCTACTCCTATTACTTCCCATCCACACATTCTTAGGATTCAAACAACTGTTTGAAAGGAGTTGGCTAAGAACGCTTAGCAAAAGCATTGGCATCTTTTTAATGTATGGTTTTGTACTCACCATTTCTATTGGAGTGATCTTTGCCATTTGGATACAATTTGAATTTTTATAAATGGAATCAAATGAAATTTTAAGTCTTTTAGCGGAGCATTATAAACTGAAAGGAAGTTTAATACCGCTTGCTGGTGAGTTAGACCTCAACTACAAATTAACCATTGACAATGAGACCGCCTTTATTGTCAAAATTTCAAGAGACCCAGAAACAATCGCATCCATAGCTTTTCAAGAAGCCCTTTTGCGTCATTTAAAAGAAAAAGAAATTGAAGGAGAAGTACCACAGCTCATTCAAAACTTAAGCGGAACCTACCAAAAAGAAGTCTTCCTAAATGAAAAAAAAGCAATCCTTAGGGTGTTACAATGGGTGGAAGGAAGGCTTTGGTCTCAAACCAATCCAATTCTTTCAGATCTAAGATATGGACTGGGAAATCATTTGGGGAATATTGCTCAAAATCTACAAGATTTTAAACACCCTTTTGCGCAAAGAAGTTTTGAATGGAACTTAAGTGAGTGTTTGTGGGTAGAGCAACACCTGGGGCTGTTTACAGCCACTGAACTTGAATTAGTAACACCATTCATAACCGCCTTTAAAACCCACCAAAAAACTTACAACCAACTACCCAAATCTATTATTCACAACGACGCCAACGACCATAATATTGTAGTGAGTCAAGCGCTTATTCAACCAAAAATAATAGGAATTATAGATTACGGAGACGCCTGTTATAGCCAAACCATTAATGACTTAGCTGTTGCGTGCACCTATGGTATTATGGATACAGAAGATCCCTTAGCAGCCAGTTTGCCTATTGTAAAAGGCTACCACCAAGCCAATGAGCTGTCTGAAACAGCAGTCAGTCATTTATACCACCTGATAGGCATGCGATTGGTCATTTCATTGACTAAAGCAGCCATAAATAAAAAATCCCATCCGGAAAATAAGTATTTACTCGTCAGTGAAAAGCCCGCATGGGCACTTTTACACAAATGGTGGAAAATCAATTCCAAACGAGCCTATTATTCTTTTAGAAAGGCCTGTGGTTTCAAAGCACACCCAAATTTAGCAAAATTTGAACAGTGGGGAAAGGCAAATACTTTTAGCCTAAAAACACTTTTTCCATCCCAAAAAAAGCAAGATACTTTGCACTTGGATTTAAGTGTCAGTAGCCTTTGGATAGAAAATGAAGCCGCTTTTAACGACCTGACTTATTTTCAATATAAGATTGAACGCCTACAAGAGGCAAATCCCCATAAAATTATTGCAGGCGGATACCTTGAACCTAGGCCACTATACACGTCTGAAGATTACGACATACAAAGCAACGAGGGTCCCATTAGCAGGTGTGTTCATTTAGGGGTAGACTTTTGGCTGCCCTCAAAAACCCCTGTGCATGCGCTATTAGATGGCAGGGTAGTGATGGCGCTAGACCGAAAAGGAGAAAAGGAATACGGAGGTTTTGTTGTTTTGGAACACCAAATAGACGCCATGCACTTTTATACTTTATATGGCCACTTGGACCCAGAATCTATCGCTGCCCACAAAGTGGGCGATGCCCTAAAAAAAGATAGCCTCATAGGACTTCTTGGCAACAAAGAAAACAACGGAAATTGGGCCCCACACCTACACTTTCAAATTTTGTTAGACCTGCTGGACTACACTGAAGATTTTCCAGGAGTACAAACCTATCAAGAGCAAGACCTCTGGGCTGACCTTTGCCCAGACCCAAATCTATTGTTTAAATCCGAGGAATTAAAGCCTAAATTAAAACCCACTACCGAAGATATTATGCCCTTTCGTAAAAAACATTTGGGCAAAAGTTTAAGTATTCAATACCAAGAGCCCCTTCAGGTGGTCAGGGGGCATGGCGCTTACCTCATTGATCAAAACGGTCAAAAATACTTAGATACAGTCAATAATGTAGCCCATGTAGGGCACGAACACCCCAGTGTAGTGAAAGCCGGCCAACAGCAAATGGCGGTGCTCAATACAAATACAAGGTATTTGCATCCAAACCTCAACAAGGCTGCTAAAGCTATAATAGACACCTTACCTAAGGGATTAGAGGTAGTGCATTTTGTAAATTCAGGCTCAGAAGCCAATGAATTGGCTCTAAGAATGGCTTATACCGTCACTGGTGGTAAGGAGGTTATAGCCAGTGAACACGGCTATCATGGAAACACCAATGGAACCATAGGCGTTTCATCTTATAAATTCAATGGCAAAGGAGGGCAAGGAAAGCCAAAAGACACCCATTTAATTCCTATGCCTGACGCATTTAGAGGCAAATACCGAGGAGAAAATACTGGCAGCCTGTATGCTCAGGAAGTACACAAAACCATAGCATCTATTCAAGAGCAGCAAAAAACTTTGGCGGGCTTTATTATAGAACCTATTATTAGTTGTGGTGGTCAAGTACCCTTACCTAACAACTTTTTAGCTTTAGCCTATAAAGCAGTTCGGGCGGCAGGAGGTCTCTGTATTTCAGATGAAGTACAAACAGGATGTGGGAGAATGGGTACGCATTTTTGGGGCTTTGAATTATATGGAGTGTCTCCAGATATAGTGACTATAGGAAAACCATTAGGCAATGGTCACCCAGTAGCTGCAGTAGTTTGTACCCAAGAAGTGGCCCAAAAATTTGCCAATGGAATGGAGTTCTTTAACACCTTTGGAGGAAATCCGGTCTCTTGCGCTATTGCTTCAGAAACCTTAACTGTAGTTAAGAAAGAAAAGTTGCAGGAAAATGCAAACCAGGTGGGAAGCTATTTAATTCAGGAACTTAAAACGCTCCAAAAAGACTTTCCCATCTTAAAAGATATACGGGGTCACGGACTTTTTATTGGTTTAGAACTGCTATCCGACCAACAAAACCCTTTAGCGCTAGAAACAAGCTACTTGGCCAACCGAATGAAAGATTTGGGTATTTTAATGAGTACGGACGGTCCCGACCACAATGTGCTAAAAATAAAACCTCCAATGGTATTCTCTTTTAGCCAGGCAGATAGATTATTACATGGGCTTAGAAGAGTATTGAAAGAAGATTTTTTGAGCGTACCTAAAACACTTTAATTAGTGCTTAAAAAAAGTAGGGTCAATGGTGTATAAAGTCACCCTATGATCATTTTTGTCTTTTACTTCTTTAATGACTGGAGTAGAAATATTTAAGATGGTTTTAAGCACCACATTTAAATTTTCAATGAGCTGATTTTTAATCTTCATATTTTGAGAATACGAGATATTTGGATTTTCCAAAAGTAACATGAGGTCTTGGGTCGTTAAAAAATCACGAGAGAGCAGAAGTTTAATCACCTCAACTTCATTAGAAGCCATAGGATGTAACACTCCTGCGTATTTAAATCCTCTTTTATCTAATTGAATTTTATCTTTAATCAGAAGGCTTCTAATTGGTCTATACACAGCCGCTATAAACAGTATTATGATAAGTACGTATTCGTAAGGATAAGGGTTAGCAGGAGGGTCGTAAAAAGCATCTACAGATTCTACCCCCTTTAAAAAATCATTTTTAGGAATTTTTCTAATAATAATTCCATCTGGATTATCTATAAATACATAGAATATTCCTTTTGAGTATAAAGCGTCTAACTGATCGTTTTTATGGAGGTATTGATGGGTTAAATTGCGGTAGTATAAAGTGTTTTTATTGGTAAAGGGATTGACATGAAACATGCTTTTGTCGTTGTAAAACAACAACTCATCTCCCATGGCTATACTCTTTGAGAAATTTTTATAATCTGCCCTTACATGCCCCAGCTCTCTCCACTCTTTAAGATTCCAATCATAGCGTACAATATGGTCGTCTAAATATTCATCGGAGAGATTTCTTCTATTGACCCTTGCACCTCTTACAAATATTATTTGTTCTCCAGCACTCACATAGCAGTTGTTAAATGTACCGTTGGGTGTATAATCACTTTTAAAAGTAGGATATGGACCCCAAGATTTTTGGGCTTCATTTAAAAAAGACCAATAATCAATATTCATCAATCCTCTTTTACCGCCATACCTAAAAATAGTGTCATTTCTCACTAAATATGTGGCTCCAATTGAGGGCTTAACCTCAGGAGAAATCCATAAAATCAGGGAATCATTTTTTAAACCATACACAGCATTGTCCCTAGAATTCACAAAAATATAATCCTTGCCTTTAAACAGCAATGAAAGAGATTTGATTGATATTGAATCTGGCACTTGAGGATAATAGGCCTTAAAGTCATTGGGCGTTTCTACCGAACTTTTTAAAATATAATCATCTCCCAGTATAACAATACTGTCATTACCCATATAGGCTTTATCTTGAGACATTGGCTTTTGAGCAAATACAACTGTTCCAAGAAAGAAATACAAAAAACTTAAGCGTATGGACATGAATCGGGGTTATTCCGGACAGTAAATATACTTTATTCCTTCGAAATCTCTTTTAAGTAATTTCTCTTTTGCCTTGATAAAATCATTCATTGTAATGTCGCTTCTACTAACTGAAGGATACATAATGTCAGTTGGAAGACTTGAATGTTCATATTTATAAACATCATGCCCAAACTCATGATACATTAGCCATAGTTTTTGAATTTCTGTATAATCCTCCCAATAATCTTTTATAACGCCAATATTTACAACATCAGAATTACAGTATCCATAAAAAGTAGAATATCCTGCATGATCTGGTGTAATACCAGAAGCAAACTCTTCAGCAGAAGGTGTAATAAAACTAATATTTACAATGGTATTTAACGCTCCATAATCTGGACCACCTCTTGAGCATTTAACGTCTGCTACAAACAAATTCCAATAGGTTAAAAGATTATCCTCATCTGCCAGAGAATAATCAACGCAACTAGATAAAATAGCTTCTTCAGGTATGAGCTCTTTTTCGGTTTCGAATTCTTTAGAGCAACTCATGAGAAGAACAAAAAACAATAATAAAGTTTTTATATATTTCATAAATTAAAAAACGTTTTATAAAATTGATACTTAAAAAAATTACATTAGAGCAATAATAAATAAATTTCAAGTGAAAAAAATCATGTTTCCCTTAAAAATAATTAAAACCAATCCTTCAGACCCGCATTTTAGGTCACTTATAAAGCAACTAGATCAGGATTTGGCCGTGACTGACGGAGAGGAACACAGTTTTTACAACCAATTTAATGGCACAGATCAAATAAAGCACGTGTTGTTAGGTTATCTAGGAGACAAAGCAGTGAGCTGTGGGGCATTCAAAATAATCAATACCCAAGAAATTGAGATTAAAAGAATGTATACAGTGACGCATTACAGGGGAAAAGGACATGCAGTCATGATACTTAGTGAACTTGAAAAATGGGGCGCAGAGGAGGGTTTTAAATCATGTATTTTAGAAACTGGAACGAGACAAAAAGCAGCCATAGCATTGTACCATAAGTGCGGGTACAAAATAATTTCAAATTACGGCCCATATGTAGGCGTGAAAAACAGCCTTTGCTTCAAGAAAACAATTTAATATTCTCTTTGAACCCATATTTCGTGTATTGGCACCCCTTTAGAACTTTTCCCTTTATGGTGCCATTCTCCGCTAATTAACTCGTAATCAAAAGGCAATATAGCCCCGACTCTTGAATCATCTCTTGAAAAAAATTTGATTTCTTCTTTGTAAATCCCATCAACTGAGGAATAGTTTCCTCCACCTGTTCCCATAAAAGCAAAAGTATCTGTATTAAAGGCTATCCACTGAAAGCGTCCATTGAACAATACTTTTAATGTTTTTCTAGGGCCAGAAGTGTCCCGGTAAGAAATTTCACCATTACGCATCCTACCCCCCATTAACCACTGACCATCAAGGGCTTGAGGCTTATTTGCAACAGCAACAAAATTATCTAAAACTGGTATTGAAATAACACGCAGAGAATCATTTTTGAACAAACTATTATACTCTAAATTCACTACTGAACCGCTAGTAGTATTAGAGACAAAACCACCTCTGGCACTAATAAATCTTGGTGGATTTTCCTCATACACTACTTCTGTATAGTAGTTGTTTATAAATTGTATTAAAGTGGTCCTGTCTTTAAAGCTTTGCTCGTATTGCTGTGCCATTAAAGCTACCGTTTGAGTCAGGAAAAGGAGGAGAAGGATTCGTTTAAATAAAGGTTTCATGTTTTTTTAAATAAACTTACAAAAATATTGCCCTATTTGTATCTTGCAAAAAAAATACATTTAAAGATGAAATACTTTTACCTATGCGTACTGAGCGTATTATTAATAGGCTGTTCAAAAGACAAAGAATCTTCCAACAGTCTCTACGCTTCAAACGATCTGGAAATTCAAGCTTATTTAGAAGCCAATAATATTAGTGCCACAAAAACAGGAACAGGTTTATATTATTTTATGTCTAAAGCGGGAAACGGCATTAAACCAAATACCAATAGTGCTGTAAGAGTGGCTTATAAAGGATATTTTACCAGTGGAAAAGTTTTTGATCAAAGCAGTTCATCAGGAATTTCTTTTTCTTTAAATCAGGTCATTCCAGGTTGGACAGAGGGCCTCACTTACTTCAAAGAAGGTGGGGAAGGGAAACTATTTATTCCATCAAATCTTGGCTATGGAGATTACGGCTATGGTAGTATTCCAGGGGGCTCAGTACTTATATTTGACATTAAACTCATTGAGGTAAAAGACTAGTCGCAGGGTAATGAAGTACTGAATCACAGGCACTTGACATGTGGCAATGGGTAAATTGGTTTAAGTATTAAACCTTTCGTATAGCATTAACAAGCGTTCGTCTAAATTAAGAATTTTCTTAAATTTTTATTTATAAATTGCCTGAACATTATAATATTTAGGCACATGAAACACCTATATTTTTCTCTTTTTTTTACTGTATTTTTTTTTACTTCTTGTGAAAACAAATCAAATATAGCAGCTATTTTCACTGAAGAAGCTTTATTCACTAACGGTGTTGGAGGTTATGCATGTTATAGAATACCTGCTATTGTAAGCAATAAAAAAGGAGTGCTATTTGCTTTTGCAGAGGGAAGGGTGAATAATTGTGGAGACTATGGAAATGTAGATATACTGTTGAGAATTTCTACAGATAATGGGAGTCATTGGAGTCCAGCACAAAAAATCATTGACAAAGACCAGTTTCAAGCAGGAAATTCTGCTCCTGTATTTGATTTTACAGACCCTAGATATCCAGAAGGAAGGCTATTCCTTTTTTTTAATACTGGTAATGCTAATGAATATGATATAAGAAGTGGTATAGGAGAAAGAAAAGTTTGGTATACAACATCTCCTAATATGGGTTTGGATTGGAATGCACCTATAGAAATTTCCTCTCAAGTACACTTTAGTAAACAAAACGCCATCCTAAACAAAGATTGGAGGGCACACGCTAACACCCCTGGTCATGGTATTCAATTAACAAAAGGAAAATATAAAGGTCGCTTGTATATTGCAGCCAATCATTCTACGGGTGAATTTAAAAGCGATGCCTCTGATTATCAAACTTATGGTTTCTATTCAGACAATCACGGAGAAACATGGGAGGTAAGTCCGGACATTAATTGGCCTTCTTCCAATGAAGCCATCGCTACTGAATTACCCAACGGGAAGCTAATGCTTAATATCAGAGAACAAAACGGCCAATCAAGAAGAAGAATAGTGGCCTTAAGTGACCAAGGAGGTGAAATTTGGAATGAAGTATATATAGACAGTGCTTTAGTCAGTCCTGTATGCCAGTCAAGTATTATTAGCTACAGCAATAACAAAGAAACAGCATTGCTTTTTTCTGGGCCAAACAGCACTGAAAAAAGACAGAAAATGAGTATTTTTTTGTCTAGAGACAATGGCAAGACTTGGCCTGTAGTAAAAGAAGTGTATACAGGAGCATCTGCATACTCAGACTTAACCATTTTAGATAATAACCAAATTGGATTATTATATGAAAGAGATGAAAATGGTATATACTTTGCCCATTTTAATGAAACATGGCTTTTAGAAAAAGACTTGGTAAAAACACCTCCCCTTCCTTCAAAAAGACAAATGGACTGGCAAAAAATGGAATTCTATGCGTTTATCCATTTTAATATGAACACTTTTACAGACCAAGAGTGGGGCTATGGGGACACAGCTGCTTCAGTATTCAACCCTAAAGAATTGGACACGGACCAATGGGTTAAAACCATTAAATCTGTTGGAATGAAGGGAGTAATAATTACTGCCAAACACCATGATGGGTTTTGTTTGTGGCCAAGTAAATACACTGAGTACTCTGTAAAAAATAGCCCTTGGAAAAATGGAAAAGGAGACCTCATTAAAGAATTGGCAGACTCCTGCGAGAAATACGGCTTAAAACTCGGTATCTATCTTTCTCCTTGGGACAGGAACCATTTAAGTTACGGTCAAGAAGAATATTTAGAGTACTTCAGGAATCAGCTTGGTGAATTATTGACCAATTACGGTCCTATATTCGAAGTTTGGTTTGACGGAGCAAACGGTGGAGACGGATATTATGGCGGCGCAAAAGACATTAGAAAAGTAGATAAAAAAACCTATTATGAATGGGATAAAACTACTTCAATAGTAAGAACACTCCAACCTAAGGCAGTTATTTTTTCAGATGCGGGACCAGATATTAGATGGGTTGGAAATGAAACAGGACAAGCAAAATTAACTTCTTGGGCACCTATCTTTAAAGATAGTTTATACCCCGGAATGGTAGATTTCAATAAATTTTCTTCGGGTCAAGAAAATGGCACCCATTGGATTCCAACAGAAACAGATGTATCCATAAGGCCAGGGTGGTATTATCATGAAGACCAAGATAGCTTGGTGAAATCTCCAAAGAAACTTAGGGAAATTTATTTTGAATCTATTGGAAGAAATTCTTCTCTGCTGCTTAATATTCCAGTAGACAGAAGAGGCAAAATTCATCAAAATGATTCTCTAGCACTCGTCGGTCTTTCAAAACTGATAAAGGCAGATTTTAAAGAAAATATAGCGGCCAATGCAACCTTTATAAACCAAGACCCTTACACACAAGAAATCTTATTACCTACACCAAAATACATTAATATTATTTCGCTTCAAGAAGACATTAGCCTGGGGCAAAAAGTAAGTTCATTTGAAGTCATGGCAAATACGGCTCAGGGATGGAAAATTATTTCTAAGGGAACCACTATAGGAAACAAGCGTCTTTTGAGGTTTAAAAGTATGAAGAGTGCCCACATTAAAATAAGAATTTTAGATGCAAAAAATAATCCTTCACTTCTAAAATCAAAGCTCTTTTACAGCGAAAACGAAGTGCAGTCTAATAGTTATTAATGGTTTGATCCATCCATTGAAGCCTATTTTCTAGATAGTTTTTCAAAATAGAAATCTCTCCGTCATAATCTACAGCTATCCCAGTCCATTTGTTATAATTGCGATCTATGGCACCGTTGTCCTTAAGGTAATTAGCGGTTTGTGTTACCCTACCCAATACAGAGGCGTTACTAAATGTATTGGCCCTAAGGGTGGTCCATCGGCTTTTTAAAGCCTGTTTAAAAATAGGATCCTCTAAAAGTCTTGGCCACCAGAACGGCACCATCCAAGCGTCTTGTGATATGTGAACATTGTAATTGGCAATCCAATCCGTTACCGGTACCCTACCCTGCTTGGCGTACCCAATATTGAGGTCCCAAATAGGCCCCATCTTAAGTTTTCCGCCCCTTTGTTTGTGCATATAAGTACTGAGTCTATAGCCGTCTATGTTGCCCGTAATCTCATTGATAATGAAAAAATCCACAAAACTGTCCAGGTCTATATAATTCGTGTAAGTACGGGTTTCTGTAGCGAAATTGTCATTGATGAGCGCCGTTTCAAAATCGTGAATATAGCCTTGTATATACTCTTTTTGGGCATTGGTAATGTCTGCTGCCTTGGGATATTCATACAAAAAATAAGTCTCTAAATACTGGTCTGGGTGGTATGGAGCGCCATAAGGAGCAATATTGATGGGCTGCTTAAAAATGTCGTATTGAGAACGCCATGAATTGTTGGCGGTATAAAGGGCGTCGTCTCCCCAATTGTTGTCAAAATATGCCAAGGGTTGCCCAAGGCCATTTTCACCAGCCGTTTTGTCAATTTTTATAATATAACCTCCTGTAATAGCTGCTGCGTCCGTGTCTAAGGGGGTTAATTTCTCAATATCTATCCTATTCTTATCCCTTTTGAGTTTTTCCATGAATTGGTACACCCCCATATACACCCCGTTAATTTCCAAATCTACCCATTGTGTCCTACTGGCATAACGGCCCATAGATCGGTACATTTCATGGCCAATATAATGGTGCATTAAAGAGGGATCAAACACCGTATTTTGCGATGCCCTGAACACATGGCCCATAAAAATATAATCTTCCTCTTCTGGGAAATTTAAAAAACTGTAGGGACTGTCTAAGCCCCCTGCATCCCATGTTTCTATTCCATAGGATTTTTTGTCAGACATCCTATAAGAGGTAGAGCCTCTGTACTCTATTCCTATGGGCGTTTCATGCGCCAAAGACTTATTCAAAAACACCCTTAAATTTGCAGCAATCTTTGGTTCGTTTTGAATGGTTTCAGGTGTTTCTACCATCATATAAGGCAACTGACTTCCATTGGTCTCAACGGCAAATACTACCGGTTTTTCAGATTCAGGGCTGTCTCCGTTGTCTTTAGCACAGCTTATTAAAAACAAAAAGGCAATAAAAAACAGGCGATTCAAAACGCTCATAAAGGAAGTTTTTTGGTATATATGGCGGTAAATTTAACTTTTTTATCCGTGGATTCTTCTCTGCTCCATGACAATAAATGGCCTTCAATAGATGAAAAATTAATTTGCCAATCTGCCTTAGAAGAAACCACTATTACCTTTTGGGTGTCCCCTATTCTATTAAAATTAACCGAAATATTGTTATCTCCTACAATCACTTCTTTTAAGCTGGCCTGCTGCCAGTCACCAGGCATTTGAACCCCAATTGTCACTTCCTTTAGATAGGCATTGGGTTGAATACCAAAAAACTGTTCTACAATAGGTTTGGTAAAGCTATAGAGGTTCCATGCCTGAACAAACATACCGTAATCTGGCGACACCTCATACATACTTCCTGGAGCAGCAAAACTAAAGGTTCTGAGCATTCGCTCTAAATAGTCTAAAGCCTTATCTGGACGCCCATAGTTGTTTTCAGCAATAGCTTGTACTCCTGTGGGCAGGGTCATTACAGCGCCTGTGTAGGAGAATTGCTTGGCCCCTTTAAAGGACCCAAATTCCTTTCCTGCAGAAGCATCCCTATCTATTCCTGTTACAAATACCCCATACGGATTGGTGTATTTAGCGGCAGTTTCTAAAGCTTTCAAGGCCTTATCTCTTGGGGCAATACCAGTTTCTAAAGGGGTATTGACCACCCAATTATGATGCACCACAAATGGCCTTGCCTTTTTAGATGGATGGGCTTTAATAAAAGCAGCCGTCTCTTTTAATTCCTCCACTGCCCAGGGTTTTCCTAAAGTGTCTGCCCTGATTATTGCGTCGTTTATAAGGTGAAGGGTCTCCTGATCTGTGGCTATAAAATCTGCATAGGCATTAAAGTCTTCTGACCAGAAATCAGTATTAATTTTTTTGGCCAAGGCCGATGCCTTTTCTTTATAATCCTCTGCTAGCAACTGTTCCCCCAATAGACTGGCTATTTTAGCTGCGTCCGAAAAGGCTTTTTGGGTGTACACCGCCACATCTATCATCTCGCTTTCTAAACCGCGAACCTCCATCATTCCTGCTCCTTCCGGAAGACCATTCCCATCGGTGTCTTTTGTTAAAATCCATTCCAATGACTGTTGGATTCTCAGAAAGTGGTCTTTTAAAAATGCAATCTCTCCCTGCCACTGAAACATAGACAAAACCAAGGAAACATATTGTGGTGTTTCGTTCACATTTCCTGCATTAAAAACGGAACCATTAGTAGAAACCTCATGTACTATTCTTCCATTTCCATTGGTTTTGTCTGAAAAATCAGTTAATAATTGTAGGGTGTTAAGCGCAGTTTCTGTTTGTCCTATAGCCATATAGCTCGGCAGTGTGTATTCACTATCACAACCAAACCACCAAGGGTAATCAGGGTAGCCTGCAGCTATTCCACTACCAAATTCTGGAACAGTTCTCACAAACCAATCTGCATTGAACTTAAGCCATAAAAAGGCCTCATTCAAGGCTTTATTTGGGGTTTCTAAAGCAGCTTGAGCTGCTAATTCTTCATAGCGTTTCTCCTTTTCTTTAAATAAAAAATGGTGCTGGGCTTCTAATACATCTAATGTGTGCAACACTTCTTCTTCTCCTGTGTAACTCCCCGCAATAAAAATTTTAATAATTTGCGAAGTGCCTTTTTTTAAGGATAATGAAAAATGCATTTCTAGCTGGGTAGTATTGTTTTCTTTATTGGAGATTTCCTTAAAACCAATCACAGGACTGTCTGCGCTAAGTGCCAAATACCAGGGGTTATTTTGGTCTTTCACCAACCAACTTTTTGTATCCTCTAAGAAAATAGCCTGGTCTTTACCGTCCACCATTTGGGTTCTTTCACCCAACCAAGTAGGCCTTAAATCTGAGGTACCCCTCCAGCTAAAAGTGGTGTTTATTTCACGATCTGTTGTGTTTTCAAAAACATATTCTACCACCAAACCCTCTGTGTTATCTGGACTGAACTGAGTTCTTTTAACGGACAATTTAGCGGCAGGAAGCATAAAGTTAAATACGCCAGAAAAAGGAAATTGTTTGTAAGAATCTGCTTTGGGGAATGGTTCCGACTGAACTTCTTTTCCCAAACTTTCCTGAAAGCCATCCATTAATTTAATAGGATGGTCCCAAATACCTCCCATCTCTCCTTTGACATGCCACCCAATATCTGGAAACTGTCCATTTTGATGACCAATGGCATAAACCCTATTACCTGGGGTTATATACGGGGCGTCTAAATAAGCTTCTGGGCCTACAATATGCGGCGCTTTTGACTGCATGGAATGCAGAGTTTCCCTCACATTAGATTGGCATGCGCAAAAAAATAGAAAGCCTAAAAATACTGGTATGCATTTGCGAAATTTCATGAAAAGTAATTTATTGTCAAAAGGTAAGCTTTTAGTACTTTTCATACCAAGTAAATCGTTGGCTTATAATTTGATTTTTGGTTCTTTTAAGGTGATCTAGAAAAGCCAATGACACAGGGGAGTGCTTTTTACCTTTTAACCAAATAAGACTCCAATTTGTAGTAATAGGCAATCCTTTCATTGGAATAATACGAAGTTCATTGTTGGAGAGTTCGTTTTTAATCCCAATAAGCGGCATTATGGAATAGCCTAAACCGGCCATAATTGCTTGTTTTACGGCCTCATTAGACGTGAGCTCCATTTTTTTCTGAACAGCTACATTGTTGTTCTTTAAAAATCCTTCCATTGTTTGCCTTGTTGCAGAACCCTTTTCTCTAAATATGAGGGGCAATTCTTGAAAAGCGTCTTGACTCTTTACCTCAGATTCTATAGCAGCTTTTGAATTTCCTACCAAAAAAAGTTTGTTCTGAAGTAGGTCTAATTTCTCAATATTCATTTGACTGGGAAGCACTGAAACCAATGCAAAATCAATTTCATTTTTCTCTAGACTTTCAATAACCTTTTTTTTGTTTGTTACATCTATAGAAAGCTCTACGCCAGAGTGGTCTTTTATGAAATCTGTCAGAAAAAAGGGCATAACGTATTTCCCTGTCGAAACAGAAGAAATTTTTAACCTCCCAGTAAGTCTTCCTTTATACTCAAGGGTCATATAGTTAATAGCCTGAACTTCTTGAATAATTTTTTCTGCTGCCACTGCTATTTCTCTTCCAAAAGCGGTAATATAAATCTTTCTGCTTATGACTTCTGTCAATGCAACATCAAATTGGTCCTGGAAATTCCTGAGTTGTATGGAAACCGCTGGCTGGGTAAGGTGTAATTCTTCCGCTGCTTTGGTTACGCTCTCACACTGCACCACTTTTAAAAAAACCTGCAATTGGTTTAGGGTATAATTCATAAGTATATGTAATGTTTTGTATTTAAAACATAAATATAAATTAATGATTTAAAAATCACAACTTTGTCCCGTTAAAAAAATTAAACAATGAAAAATCACAAACTAATTGAAGGGTCTTTTTCTGACGAGGAAGCTAAGGATGTTTTAAAAAATTTCTTTGAATCAAAAATTCATTTTCACGAAATGAGAAACTTTAGTTCTGAAGAGCGTTTTGGTCATAAAGATCCTATTGCGGTAAAAAGAATACCTGAATTAAAAGAGGCCAGTGAGGAGGTTCTTAAGATTGTTCAGCAGGCAAAATTAACTAACAAAAGACTGCTCATAAACGCGAGTGTTCAAATCACAATTATTGAAGAATAACATAATTTTGTTCTTTTGATTAGTACAAACATCCAAGCAGCCTGCCAAATTTTAAATAATAATGATTTGGTGGCCATTCCTACGGAAACAGTATATGGTTTAGCCGCAAATGCCCTAAATGAAAAGGCTGTATTAAAAATATTTACACTTAAAAAAAGACCCGCCTACAATCCATTAATTATACATATTGGTGCCATTGAAGATTTAGATAAATGGGCCAAAAATATTCCAGAAAAAGCCTATCTATTGGCCAAAACCTTTTGGCCCGGACCGCTCACCTTGGTATTAGAAAAAAAAGCTATGGTCCCTAATATAATTACTGCTGGAAAAAACACGGTAGGAATTCGAATGCCCAACCATCCAGTCACACTTTCACTTCTTAAACAATTGAATTTTCCATTAGCTGCACCAAGTGCCAATCCTTTTATGTCTATCAGTCCTACCACTGCAGTACATGTTGAAGATTATTTTGGCCATAAACTACCTATGATTCTTGAGGGCGGTCCTTGTGAAAAAGGGATTGAATCTACAATTATAGGTTTTGAGAATGGCACACCATTGCTTTACAGGCTTGGATCAATTTCAGAGGAAACTATTGAAAAAATCTGCGGCCCTCTTGGCCGCGTTAAAACAATTTCAAAAACCCCTGTTGCTCCTGGTATGTTGGCCAAACATTACGCCCCAAAAACACCTGTTATTCTAACAGAAAAAATAGGCACGCACATTTTGGATACCTACAAAGGAAAAAAAATAGGCTTGCTTTTTTATGAGAATACCACTTACAATAATACTGCCTATACTATTGAAATATTGTCCAAAAATGGAAGCCTGGAAGAAGCAGCAAAAAATCTTTATGCTACCCTACACCGCTTAGATGGTATGAAATTAGACTTAATTATTATTCAAAAATCACCTAATCATGGATTAGGAAAATCCATTAATGACCGATTAGAAAGGGCCGCTAAAAAATAGAATTTTGAATTATCACTTACTCATAGACAATCTAACCAACCCAGCATTACTTTTTTTTATTTTAGGAATAATAGCCGTTTTAGTTAAAAGCGATCTAGAGATTCCACCAAATTCATCCAAATTCATATCTCTTTACCTACTCTTTGCCATTGGCTTTAAAGGAGGACAAGAATTGTCTCATGAAACTTTTAATACTGAGATTGCAGCTTCTATGCTATTTGGAATTGGTATCTCCATGGCCATTCCTATTTACACCTTTTTTTTATTAAAAAAACAACTCAACCCTTATAATGCAGCTGCCATTGCTGCGGCTTACGGATCTGTTAGTGCAGTAACATTCGTAACTGCAGTATCCTTTCTAGAAATTCAACATTTACAATTACAAGGCCATATGGTAGCCATTATGGCACTCATGGAATCTCCAGCCATTATCGTTGGCCTTTTATTACTCACTTTGAGTAAAGAGGTAGACAGCAAAGAACTTGCTATTAAAAAAAGAACGGTGTTAAAGCACGCTTTCACCAATGGAAGTGTGCTACTCATATTGGGAAGTTTATGCATTGGCTTTATGGCCAATGCAGAACAAGCAGAGGGTATAAAACCATTTACGGATGATCTTTTCAAAGGGTTTTTAGCTATTTTCTTACTAGATATGGGCATTAGTAGTGGTAAAAAACTCAAAGCATTCTTCTCTTTTGGTTGGTTTCCATTAGTATTCGCTATAGTAATTCCCCTAATAAATGGATGCTTGGTAGCCGTACTAAGTGCTGCAGTAACATCAGATGTATCCAACCGCTTTATATTTGCCATTTTAGCCGCAAGTGCCTCCTATATTGCCGTACCAGCTGCCATGAAAATATCTGTACCCAAAGCTAACCCTGGTTTGTATTTGCCCATGGCATTAGCAGTAACATTTCCCATAAACATTACCATAGGAATGCCTATTTATTTTTTAATTGTAGAGAGTACTTTTTAATGAAAAGGAGTAACTCACTGCGTTCGCTGATCCCTCAAAGCTCCGCTTTGAAAATAAAAATTCCACCTTTACAAATTCAAGCTAGCTTGGATTGACAGGTGGAATTTTTATTTATTCGTGACCGCGAAGGGATTCGAACCCCCAACCCTCAGAGCCGAAATCTGATATTCTATCCAGTTGAACTACGCAGCCAGGCATTGATTTTATTGAAAAAAGCAACGGATTAATAAAAATTAAATTATTAATAATTGCCAATTTCATTGCCAAATGATCACACAAAGTTACCCCAAAGTTAAGTTTACAAAAGAAAAAAAGGTTTTTATTTCATTCTATTCCATGGGAAGGAGATACAGAATATTTAATGGACAATTGTTTAATATCAATATTTATCCCAACGACTTCCCAATTCATTTAAGAGAGGCTAAAGCACAACTTTTAGCATTAAAGATATTTGAGATAATAAGTAATGAAAATATTAGTGGGAATAGAACTCCCTCTGATATTGAATATCTTAGAACTGCTTTAGAAACTAAAATGAAATCTTCTCTCTCAAACCAATACAAGAAAAACTTAGTATTCGTATTCAATTTAATCTCTAAAAAATGTAAAAATGAAATTTCAAAGGAAGATATAAAGAGTATTATTTTGAGTTTCGAGAAAGGTACAACCCAAAAAATGGTTAAAAATCATATCTCTGCCTTAATAGGGTCAGCCATAGAATCTGGAATGAAAATTAATCCAGTTAAGAATATTAATACAAATAGACAAAAAGCTAAAATTCATAAGCCAATTAAAAACATTAATGCTTTATTGGAAGAGATAAAGAATTTTAATTCAAATCTTTATTTATGCTGTTTGCTCACATATAGCTGTTTACTAAGGCCTCATAGAGAGGTAAGAGGATTGAAATGGTCTGATTTTACAGATGATTTATCATACATAACACTATCAGGCTCTAGAAACAAGTCAGGAAAAAACAGAATAGTGCCTGTTCAAAAATATGTAAGAGACATTTTAGAAAAAGGAGCGCCTAACCACAACATTTTTACTGGAAAGCCACACTCGCTAAATGAGAGCTATTTTAAGACTATTTGGGGACGTTTTAAGAAAGTTTCTAAGCTAATCGAGCATGATCAAACACTCTATAGCTTTAGGCATTCAGGAGCTATTGAAATCTATAAAAGAACAGGATCGCTCACGAAGCTTCAAAGAGCAATGGGGCATTCTTCATTAGCGGTTAGCTTAACCTACCTTAGAGGCTTAGAAGTGTGTGATTTAAACGGTGAAGATATGCCACAGCTAAATCTATAACAATCCAGACTAATTAATGCCGAATATTATTTAGTTCTCTAATAAAAATTCTGCATTGATTTTTAAGTCAACTTACAACTTCATACGACTCAATAGCAGTAAAATTAAGGCTTACAGCAAGACAGGTCAGAACATCTGTTGTTAAATTGAAAAACAGTGGAGAATGCGTCACGAGAAGGTCAGGACTTTTTCTTCTCTTAACCATTGTAAAATATGATGATTATCAAAATAATAGAGTTGAAGAAGTCACGAGATCTGTCGCGAGCAAGTCACGAGGATGTCACGAGAATGTCAATAAACAACAATGTAAACAATGATAACAATGAAAACAATGATAACAATATTAGATCTACTGACATAAAATTTCTAAATGATGCCTATGTAAAAAACGAAAGATTACATCAATTGACATATAACAACAGAACACTTAAAATAAGGCTATTTAAGTTAACTTAAGAGGGTTTCTGTATTTTGACGTAATTATTTGTGCCTTTAAGTTTTTAACTCGTTGAATGGGCTTAAAATACCTTAATATGCTTAGCACCTCTTAGAATAGATTTTTTGTCGTTTCAATGAAATTTAATTACAAATTTGGCGGGAAAAGTGGACAAATAACTGTACACCTTATATAGAGAGTTAAATGTCCGAAAAACCCGCCACGCTTCCGGTCAATGAAATCAATAGTTCACAAGATAATGACATTTTTATTATGCCTTATAATTAAGTTTCAAAATATCATTGAACAACCGTTCTAAGATTTTTTTGTTTTGATGCCAGGCAAATAGATAAGACCAATAAAAAATACTCACCAACCTTAGGAACCTAAACATAATTCACTCCAAAGGAATATATCTTCAAACACAAGGAGCAATAGATAATATGATAGATAGAATAATTGAGGACTAATAGTCCAACCAATAAAATAGACAATAATGCCCTTTTAGAGGTTGCCTAATCTATTATTCGGAAAAGAGGCATTGAACAAAGAATTTCTAGGTTTTATTTAGAATGTTGTTATGCCAGGTTGCCTTTTCGCTAGATCATTCTGTGTATTATCCATCATTTCCTTTTAAAAGCATATCTTGAGGTAAAAAATTAATCTATAAAATCATGAAAAATGAATAACATGAATAAGCTCCTGCGCTTAATTGTTTTAGGAATTGTCCTTGGATTATTTTATCAATGTAAAAATTTAAGACGCACACAAAATAATAAAATAACAAGTGGATCTTCTTTATTAGTTAAAGCTTCTGATACGGTTATAATTGCCAATGACAGTATTGACTATGAAATTATCATTATAGATCCAGGATTTACTTCATGGCTAAACAGCACAGCCAGACCTAGAAGTTATTATTCTCAAGGCTATTTAGAAAGGAGAAATGCTATTTATGTGGTTCATTGGAACCAAAGAGTTATGGATTCAAGATTTAACAGAGACTTATATCTAATGACTATAGACTACAATCCACAAATTGATTACGGCTATGAAGTAAACTACTTATTGTTTAATTATTTTTTGTTTTTTCAAAGGGAATACAACCAACAATTAGGCTCTCTTAGGCCCCGATTACAATAAAATGAGGAAAAGAGGCATTGAACAAAGAATTTCTAATTGTTTTGATTAGAATGTTGTTGTGCCTGGTTGCTTCTTCGCTAGATTATTCTATTGGAAATAATATAGTCCACCGCACCACCT
>ENA-UOXV01000101-UOXV01000101.1-marine-metagenome-genome-assembly--contig:-NODE-101-length-105879-cov-6.400892_pt1 | contig 105879 bp, 101 predicted proteins | sample MGYA00238165_ERZ766961 | MGnify/ENA primary metagenome ERZ766961 (study PRJEB28924, sample SAMN03173240) | marine metagenome | biome: Marine; feature: Water; material: Subsurface seawater | place...
ACAGAGGTTGATGATTCAATGGAAGCCCTGAATAATGGCCAGATACCAAAGCTAAAGGCTCTTGCAATGCATAATGGTACTATTTGGAAGTGGAACCGACCCTGTTATGGTGTAGGAGGTGGAAAACCTCACTTACGAATAGAGAACCGGTATATCCCGTCGGGTCCAAGTGTGGAAGATGAGATGGCTAATATGGCTCTTTGGATAGGTGTGATGAAGGCTATGCCTGCAGAATACAAGAATATGTGGGAAAAGCTAGAGTTTGAAGAGGCTCGAGAAAACTTTCACAAGGCGGCCAAGTCAGGATTGGGCATCGGAATTACATGGGAAGGTAAAAGTTATAGCGCATCACAGTTCGCACTTGAAAAGCTGATTCCCTGGGCTAAAGATGGCTTAACAGCATGTGGAGTAGATAAAGCAGATATTGACCGATTGCTTGGCGTCATCGAAAATCGAGTTAAAACGAGGCAGACCGGAACTAAATGGATGGTTAAGAATTATCGTTCCGTAAAACGAGATTTAGATAGGGAAGATGCCTTGGTCACGCTTACGGCTTCCATGTACCAAAGGTCAACTTCGGGAAAAGTGGTGAGTCAATGGTCTGATATTGATCCGGCAGATCAGGAAAAATATATCAGAAACTACACAAGAGTTGATCAGGTAATGACCAATGAGATTTTTACTGTTCAAGCAGACGACCTCATTGAATTGGTAGAGCATATTATGCGGTGGAGAAACATTCGACATGTTCCCGTTGAAGATTCCTCTGGAAACTTGATTGGTTTGGTTAGCAACCGCGCCCTGCAAGCCTTTCAGGATGAAATGGACAAACAACAAATTACCGTTGAAGAGTTCATGACAAAGAACATAATAACCGTTCAACCCAGCATGAGTATCAAAGATGCAATGGAGTTGATGCTAAAGGAAAAAATCGGATGTTTACCGATCGTTAAAAACGAGAAATTAATCGGCCTTATTACAGACACAGATATGACTCGAATATGGGAGAAGCTGAGGAAATAAGAGCGCTTAAAGGCAATAGGAGAGAGGCTTGGAAGTTGAGCGGAAAATAGGAGTGCTAGGTGACGGGGATGGACCCGTCTTATTCATTTCAGGAGGACTGCACGGTAACGAGCCAGCAGGGGTGCTCGCGCTTCAAGAGGTAGTTCAAGAAATCCAAGATCGGAAGCTTGAAATTAAAGGAAGTTTCTATGCGATTGCAGGAAATCTAGAGGCTCTAAAGCAATCGAAGAGATATATAAAGCAAGACTTGAATAGGTTGTGGAAAGTATCTATTTTAGAGAAACTTAAGGAAGGAAATTTATCTAAGTCAGCCGAGCAAGTTGAGATAAACGAACTCATCGATCTATTTGAAATAGTGGAAGAAGCCCTCGCTAAAAATGGTCCTCATTATTTTATAGATCTTCATACAACTTCATCTAAAACAGTTCCATTTATTCCGGTTAACGATACACTGCTCAATCGCAGTTTTACCAAAAATCTTCCCATACCAAGTGTGTTGGGAATTGAGGAGTTTTTACAAGGAGCTTTTCTGAGTTATACAAATGAATACAAGGTAGTTGCTCTAGGTTTTGAAGCAGGTCAACACGAGGACCCCGAAAGTGTCTATTTTCATAAAGCGATGATTTGGCTGTGTTTGTTGAATGCAGGAATGATTCAAGAGTCTGATTTACCTGAAAAAGCATCTATGATCGAGGCTTTTAAGGAAGCAAGCTCAGAGCGCGCTCAGTTCTACGAAATAAGAAGGCGCTTTATGATTGAATCAGGCCATCGATTTGAGATGTTGAATGGTTATGAGAGTTTTCAATCTATTAAGAAGGGTGAACATTTAGCCTACGATAATGAAAAGCAAATTCGAGCTATTGAATCGGGCAATATTTTCATGCCCTTATATCAATCCCAAGGTTCTGAAGGCTTCTTCATCATCAGAGAAGTATCTAGGTTTTGGCTCTGGTTATCTAGTTTTCTACGGAAAATTCAATTGGAAGACTTTCTAGTTAAACTTCCCGGTTTGAGAAGGCATCCAAAATATGAAGGAACCTTAATCGTTGACTTAAGAGTAGCTCGCTTTTTAGCAACGGAGCTCTTTCATTTAATGGGATATCGCAGAAAAAGAAAAACAGAAAATGAGATTTTCTTCACACGAAGAGAACTTTAGCTCATTATTTTCGCAGCATAAATACAAAACATGATTCGCAAAGTATTACTCGGTCTACTGGCCATTTTGATTCTCATTCAATTCATTCCAAAAAACCAGGAAGTCCACGAATCTAGTGAAAAAGAAATCGAATTTTATACTGCCAACCAGGTTCCTCAGGATATTCAAAACATCATGGATGCCGCTTGCATGGACTGTCATAGTTATCGAACCACATATCCTTGGTATGCGAATATCGCCCCTTTTTCATTTTTTGTGGAGGATCATGTAGAAGAGGGAAGAGAACATTTGAATTTTCATGATTGGAACTCATATTCAGCGAAGAAGGCGGATCATAAGCTAGAAGAGTGTGTTGAGGAGATAGAAGAAGGGGAGATGCCCATGAAGCCTTATGTTTTAATGCATTCTGAAGCTGATTTAGCAGGGCCGAACAAAGAAAGATTGATGGCTTATTTCGCAAGCTTGAGGAAATGATCATTCGTCTCGTTAGGAAGGGAGACAATGACCAACTTGAAAGGGTCATTAGGGATGTTCTAAGGAGCTATGGAGCCAACGGACCCGGTTTTGCATTCGCTGACCCTGAATTGCTCGACATGTTTGAAGCATATCAAGCAGAGGACTCTTGTTATTATGTGCTTGAAGAAAATGGGAAGATTTTCGGTGGAGCAGGTATTTCGCCTTTAGCTGAGGAAGGAATAAATGCTTGCGAACTTCAGAAGATGTATTTTCATCCTAAAGCTCGAGGCAGAGGTTTTGGCAAAAAGCTTATCCAGCTGTGCTTGGAAAAAGCGAAAGAGCTCGCCTATTCACATGTCTATTTGGAAACCTTAGAGGAGATGCATGAGGCTAGGAGCTTATATGAATCTGTTGGGTTCAAGTATATCGATCATCGGATGGGTGCAACGGGACACAGTTCCTGTCCGGTTTTTATGTTGAAGTACTTATAAGGTTTTCCTTTTCATTTTTGTCTTGATACAAAAACGAAACAAAAAAAATCAAGACTTCAGTCTTCTCCCTGGAATTGCTGGATGGCCATCCCTATCTCACTCAAACTCGCAAGTTCCTTGCTCTAACACCGAGTTCGATGAGCGCTCAGTTCAGACCGCAATTCTGCGGGTCGAAGCCAAAGGTCGGACTCTTGCTTTCGCCAGATGAATCAATCAACTGAGTATGTGAAACTGGAAAGATGTTGCTTATATTAATTCTGTAGAATCAGCTCGCAGCTTGTCGCTTGTGGCCATCCTTCGCTGCGCTTCAAATGCTATACTAGCAGCTCATAAGGTATCTACCGAATGGCCACTTTTAACTTTTACATTTTGCGGTTCTAAAGCAACTCCAACACCCGATCAGCAACTACCTGACGGTGATGCATCTCGTGGCCGGCCATAATGAAAGCGAGAGCGGCAACGGGAGCTTCCAGGCTGTCCCATCTTCCAGTTCGTGCCATCATGATATCATCAAAAGACTCGAACATGAGGATGTTCGCCTTTCTCAAATGCTCAAATTCCAAGAGTATCGAATCAAAGGACCTTGCTCCAGCACGGCTATGCACAACATATTGATCTTGATTAAATCCGTGCAACACATTCTGATCTTCCCTTGAAAAAGCCAAGGCCCGATAAGCCATCACACGTTCGGTTTCTATAACATGGCTTAATACTTCCTTTACGTGCCATTTACCCACTTCATAGCGGTATTCATACTTTTCCTTAGGAAAAGCTTCATAGAATTTAAGCGCCTTTTCAAGTTCTGTTTGAAGCGCCTCGATAGCATCTTCCGTTCGAATGTATTTCACGTATCGCTTGAAATAAGAGGGGACTACTTCAATGATTTCAGACTTCTTCATTTAATGGATTCTTTCAATTCCAAAGCTAATTCAAACTCCTTGAGTTCGTCAGCCTCGAGTAGAACATCTTTCAGACTCAATAACATCAAGCGGTTTGAGCGTGTAAACAGCCTGTTAACAGTGAGTAAATCGGTAATTTCAATGTTTGCAATTTTAGCCTTGTTGATTGCTTTCAAATGTTTCTTTACTACTGCTTCATCCTCTTTTTCAATCTCACGGTAAAGTTCAATCAAGGACTCTGAATGAGACTTAGTGTTATATTTTTCTGTCAATGAATTTAAGCTCAGATAAACCGAAACTAGGCGTCGTCTGAAATTGGAGTACTGGTCATTAACAAATTCATTATCAGTACTTTCAAAGGAGTCAAAATTATGACTGACATCCTTCATTGTTTTACAAGCATCCATCATATAGCGCATCGAATGGAGTTCTTGATTAAGGAGTTTAGATTCTTCCTCATTAAACTCAACTTTCTGCGCCTTAACAGCATATGTGGTCAACTCGGCGTTCATCAACTTGATGTTTTGATATAAGCTTGGCAGTGTCATGGTCTTTGAACCTTTGTCGAAGTCTGATTCAAATACCCCATTGTTAAACACAAGCTTTACATCGATAGCTAGGATTCGAAGGCAATACACTTGAGCGCGTTGTGCCATCACAAGGATTTCTTTTCTAATCGCTGTAATGGCGGCTTCCGGAATATTAGCATCGGTTTCGTCGATATAGCGAGTTAGGCTCAGTTTCTTTTCGGGTAACATCCAAAAGAGCAATTTGGCAAAGAGCCCCATGAAAGGCAAGAAAAGAAGAACACCAAGTAAGTTGAAAATGGTGTGAAAAGCGGATAAAGCAATGACTTGGCCCATGCCTGAAAAGACAGTCCTCATGAGCATCATAAGCAATGGGAATAGTGCAAGAGCTAAGAGCCCTGTTACCAAATTGAAAACAAGATGACTGCTAGCTAATCGCTTTTTGGAGACATTTCCTCCAATTGCGCCTAATGAAATAGTAATGGTCGTGCCCATATTAGCACCAATAACTGCAGCTGCCGCGTGTTCAAATCCTATGAGCTCGGAGTTTAAAGCAGTAAGAAAGATTGCAATGGTCGCTGAGCTCGATTGCATTGCAGCGGTAAGTCCGATTCCAATCAAAACAAATAACCAGAGGCCGTAACTCTTAAGCATGACCATATCAATGCTTCCGGCCAAGAACTCAACCGAGGCTTTCATATAATCAAGTCCCATAAACAAGAAGCCAAAGCCTACTAGGAGTTTACTGAGGTTTGAGTATCGCGCAGATTTACCGAGAAAGATGATGCCCAGGCCTCCAATGCCGATCAGGGGCAGGGTAAAGGATTCAATGTTTACTTTAAACCCAAGTGTTGCAACAAGCCAAGCTGTGAATGTGGTTCCAAGATTAGAACCCATAATAACTCCAATAGTGTTTTCTAAACTTAGGATACCTGCGCCAACAAAGGCCAAAACCATCAATGAAACCGCAGAAGAGCTTTGAAGGATAGCAGCTACTGCGGTTCCACCCGCAATAGCCTTAAAACGGTTGCTAGTGTATTCTCGAATGAACTTTTTGAAAGTCCGACCAGCCAGTTTGCTAATCGACTCTTCTAGGAGGAACATTCCGAAAATGAATATTCCCAGTCCAGCTAATAATTTCCAAATTCCAAAGTCTTCCATTGCCTTATTAAGGCAATGTTAGGAAACTCAATGAAATGAAAAACTGATTCTTATCGCTTATAGTTTATCAGTTCTACCATCACTTCATTGCGTCGGCCAACAGTTTGATAAGGTGGGTTGTAACCGAGGTATTCAATTTCTCCTGTGTGATCTAGCCCTTGATCTTTTAGTGCTTTTAGGAGTTCTTTTGATTTCTTTTCAATACTGTTATCGTCGGCGTAACCGCCAAACTCAATACAAGCAACATAACGCGCTTGGCTTTTATGTAGATGCACATTTTTGTCGACTGGCGTGGGCAATTCGTCCATTTCATACTCTGAAGGCATTACGAAACTCATACTCGCGGAATCACCAAAATTCATGTGAACTGGGGCTGTCATTGCGATTTTTTTCGATTCATCGTTTGATCCAAAAATGTATCCAGCTAAAGTTTGAAATCCACCTCTTGAAGTAGATCGATACTTCCCTGTAGTATAGGTAGTAGCCATAATTGCTTCAGGATAGAAGCGAATCTCTAGCTCACCCTCTTTTTTGATTAGCTCAAATTTCTGTTGTTCTGTTTTGTTGATGCTTACCGCTAAATACAATTGGAAGCCTGTAAATAGCACGAAAAGTCCCGATAATATGATAATTACTTTCATGTAAAATAAACCATAGAAACTAGGATTTTGTTCATCTGACCACTCTCAGCCCAAAAGCTGATTAAGATCAGTACGATTAAAGGAATTCTCCTGCAATATTGTTGGTATGAAGAACATACTCGTACCCATTGACTTTTCTGAAAACTCGGCTAGAGCCTTGGCTTATGCAATGCATTTAGCGAATGATTTTAATTCAAGACTGATTGTGCATCATGTGATTATGGACACAAGCTCTGAGAGAGAAGTAGATGAAATAAAATCAGAATACCGACATCGCGTGATGGAATTTGCGGAAGGCATTATGAAAATGTCTGAATTAAGTGGATTAGACCTTTCGGCTTCTGTTAATCTAGATCCCGATATTGAAAGCATCGCTCATCTGGAGCAGATGGTTTTTATAGACCTGGTTATTATGGGAACCAAAGGTGCCAGTGGCTTAAAGGAAATCTTTTTAGGAAGTAACACCGTGAAAGTTATTGACCTCATTAAAAAACCGGTACTCATTATTCCGCTTTCGGCGATTTACAAGAAGCCAGAGTACATTATGCTTTGTTCAGATTACGATTTTGTGAAAGATGATGATGTGTTCTTCTTGGTAAAACGCATTGCAGAGCACTATGATGCTGAAGTGAGAATCTCTCATGTTAAAACAGATGATAAAGCACCAAGAGAAGATCATGTGATTGAAAGCAAAAGAGAAGGACATTATTTCGACCCTGAAGTGCGCTACAGCTACAAGCTCATCCGACGCAGTGATGTGGTAGAAGGGATTAACTACTACATCGAGCTCAAAGGCGATAACGATATGGTAGCCGTTTTGAGTAGAGATCACGGATACATTGAGCGCTTATTTAAAGCTTCAAACACACACAAACTTGCCTATCACTCAAGCTTACCACTATTGGTGCTGAAGGATAAATGAATATGAATAGATTTGGCTTTATGTCAAATGGCCAACTACTCCTAATTTCAAGTTTATTCGCTCTTACTTCTTGTGGACTGTTTAACGATGATCCTAAATCTGGATGTACTACTTGTCATGCCTCAAACTACGATGCAGAAGCAGTGCTGGAAGATGGCTCATGTGAGTTTCTTTATGAAGATATTGTTGGCACTTACACAGTTAAAGATAGTGTGATGGGGCCTTTCAGTGATTGGTACTTAAGTGAAGCTTATGAAATTCAAGTTCACTATGACGGCTGTAAAGGAGATCGCTTGCTCATTGTGAATTATGGAGATTTAAAAAATGATGGCGATAATTCTCCAATTGAAGTGGGGTTGAAGGCAGAAGGAGATGAGCTAAGAATTATCAATCAAGCCATTACTAATACTAGCAACAATATTATTACAGATTATACGATTAGTTTGTCCACGGGAAAGCTCAGTGCAGACTCCATCTATTTTGAGCTTTCTTACAGCACTCGCTTTGATCCTTTTTATGGTGCATGCTGGGGCGTAAAGAAGGATTAATACTTCATTCTCAATTCACTTAACTCGCTGGTAAAATACACTAGCTCCTAAATCCTAACTTTGTTCATATGTCTCAACGTCAAGATCCCGGATTTGGAGAACGTTTTCTGGAACGTTCGAAGCGTGTCATTAATAAAGATGGCAGTTTCAATGTAAGGCGCGTTGGAATAGACAGTGTCTTTAGAAATACCTTTCAATTTTTAAGAAACTCTCCTTGGTGGCAGTTCAACCTGATGATTATCATCAGCTACTTTGTGATTAATGCAATTTTTGCTTTAATCTATCTCAGCTTGGGGATTGAAAACATTCATAATGCCCGCACTGGAACTTTTCTTACCGATTTTGCTTCTGCCTTTTACTTTAGCGTGCAAACCTTTACGACCGTAGGTTACGGTGTGCTTGCACCTAAGGGAGGTGTTACAAGCTTTGTTGCAGCCATCGAAGCCTTCATGGGTTTTATGGGCTTTGCATTAGCAACTGGATTGTTATACGGAAGGTTTTCAAGGCCTAGCGCTAAACTCTTGTTTAGTAATGAAGCGATCATAGCTCCTCACAAGGGACGAAATGCTCTGATGTTCAGGATGATTAATCGTCGGAGTAATATCCTAATGGAGTTAGAAGCTCGGGTTATGATTAAGTTAGAAGAGCTGGATGAACAAGGGGAGTGGCGCCGTACTTTTTCAAGGTTAAAACTTGAGACTGATTATATCCATTTCTTCCCTATGAACTGGACAATCGTGCATGTGATTGATCGAGAATCACCACTGTTTAATATGTCTGAAGAAGACATGAAGGCGAAAAAACTAGAGGTACTCATTCTGATTAAAGCTTACGATGAAACCTTCGCTCAGCATATTCACGCTAGATTCTCATATACTCATCAAGAACTCAAAGTAGGCGCTAAGTTTGAGCGTGTTTTTGAAACAGAGGAAGACGGAGAGGTAAGAGCCGATATCCGCAAGATTCACAACTATGTGGAGGTTCCTTTAGATAAGGACCTCAAAGAAGAAGAGCTCTAGCTTCTGTTATTCGTTCAAAGGCTCCAGTTTGTAGCCAAGGGCTTCTAAGTCTTTATTAATCTCTTCCATTGTAGCAGTTCCTTTAAAGCTTAGTTGGCGTTCTGGACACTGCAAGTCTACTTCCCATTTTTCAATCTTAGGGTTAGCGCTCAAACTGTCTTTTACTTTAGCCACGCAAGCCTCACATTTAATATTCGATTTGTACTTGTTTTCCATTAGTGATTTACCATTAGTTTCTTTGATAAACGTTTTTCGTTATTAAATAGTTCAAGTAGATAAACACCTTCACTTATAGCACTGATATCAATTAAGTTATTTGCATTTATTTCAAGTGTGTGTTCTAGTATACTTTGTCCAGATAGATTCTGAATTCTTACTCGTGTAAACTCTCTTGATTTTAAGTTGATGAAGCGATTTGCTCGATTAGGAAACATCACAAAATCCTCATTTATGTCGTAAGTTTTTATTCCAACTGTAGAAGGTAAAATACGGATGCTATCCATTAAAATTAGTGGCGTTGCCGTATTATTTGGAAAACCTGAATTGGGTTGTTGACCAATCGTTTGAACTACATCCCATCCTTCTATTACAGCACCAAAAACCGGATGAGCAGAGGTGAAAGGAGTTTTGTCGTAATCGAGATTGGTATTGTCCTTTAAATTAATGAAGAACTGCGAAGTACCTGTGTTAGGACCAGCATTGGCCATGGAAATGGTTTTTTCAACATTGGAAAGGATCGGGTTAAACTCGTCTTGAATGGCGGGAGGAGGAGTTCCTCCACTGCGGCTAGCGTCACCACCTTGGATAACAAAGTTAGGGACGACTCTGTGTATGAAAACGTCATCATAAAACTTCTGGTTAACGAGACTGATGAAGTTCCCTGCAGTAATAGGAGCAAGGGTGTCTTCTAATACCAGGGTGAAGTTCCCAAAGGAGGTATAAACCCTAGCACGACTCTGTGCATTCGAATGGTAGAATGAAAAGACGATGATTAGGATGCCTATGATATTTTTCATGAGGACAATTTAATCAATCTTATGATTTCTTGAATTTCCTAATTGAATGCGCAAAAGCTTGAAAACTTAATTTGCGAGATCACTTGCGAGAACTTAATTTCGTAATTGTCAAATTCGAATCTTATGAAATCAATTCTCTACCTATGCCTTATTATTTGCCTTATCGGATTTTTTGAGGCTCAAGCCACAAACAAATTCTATTCAGGAACTTATACCCAAGACCTCACTTGGTCGAAAGATACTGCTGATACGATTATAGTTGCCAATAACACCGAAATCAGACCCGGCAATATCCTAACAATCGAGGAGGGAATGGTCATCGAGTTAAGAGGACGTTTTACAGTTTATAGCATTCATGCAAAGGGATTGTCGAATGACCCAATTAGCATTTATCGATCTGCTTCTGCTAGCATAAGCACAAGCTTTGAAGTTCCGCAGTTTACAGGACGCGATACAGCCCATTTCGAGCATGTTCGATTTGATACGATCAGGTTAAATCTAGCCTCTGATGTCAGTTTGATTTATAATTGCGAGTTTTATGGGAACTCAGGTATAAACTCTCGAGACGATTTGTGGGTCGACTCTTCAAGTTTTATAGGTTCAAATCAATCGAGAGTGATTAGTGGACTTCAAAGAATAGATGTTAGAAATTCAGAATTCAGAAATAATGGAGTGGGTTCTGGATCCCTCACTTACTCTGTCATATATGTGTCAGGTGGAGCTAGTGAAATTCATAATAACCAATTCATCAACAATGCTTCAAACCCAATTTATCTGAGGACCTTTAGCTTGGTTAATATCAGAGACAACATCATGAAAGGAAACGTCTCTAGCTTTTCTCCTATTCATTTCTTAGGCGTAAACCCTTCCGGACTTGGTTTATTGAATATCCAAAACAACCTCATTGATTCCAATTTTTCAGCAAGAGGAGGAGCCATGTATTTCTCTAATCAAGTAAGAGGAGAAATCAGTGGGAACATCATTTCTCGAAACACTGCTAGTAGGTCTGGTGGTGGAGTTTATACAACATCGCCTCTTGAAGATTTTCGTTCTAATCTCCTAGTAAATAATCGCGCTGGTGAGTTCGGTGGGGGCATCGCTTTGGTTGGTTCAAGTGGAATTTGCCTTATTAAGAACTGCATCATAGCTAATAATAGCGCAAGAAATGGAGGAGGAGTTTACCACAACTTTGTAAATACCAAGATCATCAATTCGACCATTGTCAATAATTACGATACCCTAACCGCTGGTGCAATTCGGACTAGGTCATCGGCTTCAAATTCAGGACTTGATGTATACAACAGCATTATTTATGGAAATCGTTCTGGCTCTGGAGCCAATCAGATCGATTTTATTTCCGGAAGTTTCAATATCATGCACAGCAATATTGAAGGCTCTTACGCGGGTTTGAATAACCTTGATCAAAACCCATTATTTATCAACCCAAGTTCTGGAGCAGGCGCTCATATAGATGCGCGAAACGCGGATTGGAGTCTGAATGACTGCAGTTCTCCAATGATTAATGCAGGAAACAAAGACACACTCATCGCTTTATCGGCAGGCTTTTATGATTATACATCATCTGAAGATTTTAATGGTGATCAACGCGTAACCAGAAAGCAAATTGACGTTGGTGCGCACGAAACTGATGGAATCAATAATCAAGATGCATGGACTAGCAACCCAATTTGTTCTAACGATAGTTTGATTAGTGTGAGCGCCGTATTTGAGTCCAATGGCTCAGGGACGAACACTACTTGGCAATTAGATACAGTTAACGGAATATGGCAAACCATCATACCCGCTCTCACTCCTGGAATATCACAAAACGGCGATACCTTAATTGCCAGCTTAGTGCCTCAAACATTGTTGAATGCAAACTTCAGGGCTATTAGCAGCTTTGGGTGCTTTACTGATACGAGTATAATCTGGAATCCTAACATTATTCCTGTCACTTTTGGAGCTCAAACGCTTGAAATATGTTCAGGGGATTCCGCCGATATTTTTGGAGTTTGGCAAACTGTAGCTGGGGTTTACAGTGATACTTTAGTAAACAATTCTGGTTGTGATTCGATAGTTAGCACTACTTTAATCGAATATCCAACTTACCTTCTTGAATTCTTCGATACCATTTGTGTTGGGGAGACTTACACATGGAATGGACAGACCTACAATAATGCGGGTGATTATCCATTAAACTATAGTTCAAGTAGTCCTCTTGCTTGCGATAGCACTGTCATTTTGCATTTGGCAGAGTTCCCAGTCTTGTTTTCTCAGTTGGAGGATACCACCTTTGGCTGTGAAGGAGATACCATCACTTTTGATCTAAGTGATCCAAATTTGAGCACCTACAGATGGTCTTTGGATGGAACAAGCTTTGATACCAATTCTAGCTTTTCTTTTGTTCCTATTAATTTCTGGCAGCGCGCTTTTGTCACGGTAACCGACGTTAATGGATGTGAAACTAGTGCTACTAGAGACTATTTGAAGATACAATTGGATGCCTACGTTATTCAGGCTGATCCCTCCAATGATCCTTTCGTTGACTTTTCTTTTAATCTTGGTCCTCCAAACAATGCTAACAGTTTCTATTGGGCCTTTGGTGACGGTGATACTTCTTCTCAAGCAAGTGTGAGTCATGAATACACAAGTAATGCTACTTATGAATACTGTATGGTTGTAGATTATGCTTGTGGCATAGATTCAAGTTGTAATAGCATCGACATTTTCAGAGTTGGAACCGATGAGTCAATTCAAGATCTCGGGATTGGCATATTCCCCAATCCTGCAAATCAAGAGCTGAATTTGCGCATTCCTGATCATATACGATTAGAGGGAATTGATCTCTTAGATTCAAAAGGATCTTTAATTAAAACGATTGATTCACAAGTGAGAGCTATCGATATTGAGGATTTAAGCAAAGGCCTTTATTTCCTTAACCTTAGCGGAGATCATCGAACTTACCAGTTGAGATTCATCAAAGACTAAGTTTTGCATTCGTTTAAAAGAGCTGAATTTCCGACTTAATACCGAACCAAAGCTTGAGCTTGGCGTTTAACTGTGATGAACCCCTTAAACCTCATAGTCATCAGCTTCATTTTCTTTTCTTTAAACTCTGTGACCATGGCTTTGCCATCCAATGATAGGAGCGTCAGTTCAACCAATTTGCAAAAGCTTGAAACAATTAGCTTTACTCTTAGGAATAATTCTTCAAAATCAATCCCCCTGATCATTCCTGGGGTAATGAACCCCAACTTGTCACCCTTCTCGAATAGTGGAGTCAGTCTCAAAGTAGGTCAAGAGATTTTCTTCAGGCATAAAGGCAGAAAAGTATTGCTTCTCAAGGTCAGTGATGAAATTAAGAATGCGGAAATAATTGAAGTCTCGACTTTGATTAAAAAGAGAAAGGAATAGCTTAAATAGTAATTAGTTCGTACTTTGCTTTCTTAATCGATTCAAATGAAGTCATTGACACTCGCCTTATTCTTCTCAATTTTTGCTTTAAGCTCCAATGCAGAAGAGGTTTCAGAAAACTCATCTAGGATCTTTGGCGTTGCTAAAGATGATCCTTCTCAAATTCAGCTTAAGCTCAACGATGATATGAGTTTTACATACCAAGACCTTTCGTCTAGTAAATCTCCGATTAAAGTATCTGGTGTATATCAAATCAAAGCTAATCGGGTGATTTTACTTGCGGAGAATACAGAACTGAAGTTCCATGATCATTGGAGAATTCAAAAAGATGGCAAAAGAGCTCATTCTAGAAAAGCACTTTGTTTTTATAGCCTTTCTCTCCAAACAGAATGAAATGCTCAAGCCAAATCCAAGCTTTAGTATGTATGACGCGACTGGTAGGCTTGTTTTTCATTCAATTGGTCACAGCTTTGATATCTCAACTCTAAGCGAAGGTGTCTATACGTACGAAATCCAAGTAGGCACCATTTATCACAAAGGAAAACACATCAAGTATTAAGTCAAGTGCTTTTATAAAGAATGGCTTTATCTGTGCTTTGTCAGCCTTGGTACTTTTTCCCCTTGACTGATTTTCTACTTTCACTTTATGAGGAAACAGTTCTGCTATATTTCATTGCTTTTTTTGTTCGTATCCTGCAATAAACAAGAAGAGGGTGTTTTAAAAATCGAAATCAAGGGCCTTCCCAAATTAGGGGAGAACTTTGCATATGAAGGTTGGATTATTGTTGACGGCAGTCCTCAAACTGCCGGGATATTCACTGTTGACAGTGAAGGCCGTCCTAGTGAAACTAGTTTTGAACTCGATAAAAAAGCCCTCAGTGAAGCAACTGCTTATGTGTTAACAATCGAACCTATGCCAGACCCAGAGCCTAAAGCGAGCGCCGTACACGTTCTTGGAGGAGATTTCTCTAATAATACAGCGGTACTATTCATGGATCACAAAAATGCTATTGGGAGCGATCTTATGACGCATGCGGGTAGTTTTACCCTTCATGAAAGAAATGGCTCAGTAAAAGGGCTCTGGTTCGAAGATCTATCGGGAAGTCCTAGCTTGAACTTTGAGGAGATAAACACTGGATGGGACTACGAATCGTGGATTCGATTTGGAGATGACTACACCAGTATGGGCAAATTTCAATCTGTAGACGAAGATGATGATTCAGCCTTTGATTATGCTGAGCAAAAGAGGGGAGTGCCAGGTGAGCATTTTTTCTATAACCCGAATGATACAGTAGACTTTCCATCTTGGGATTTATTGGGATATGAAGTTATCGTAAGCCTGGAGCCAAGAACGGATAATGACCTTGCAATGCCTTTTTACAAAATCCTCTCCTCAACTATTGGAAGCCAGATTTCCGATATGGATGTTCTCGAATTGCAAAATGTGATTTCCGAAAACGCAAGTGTTGGATTCGTAGAGCGTTAATCCAAGGGCCTCCAGCGCAAGGCTAAGCTGCTCAGAACAACAGAAACAGAGCTAAAAGCCATCGCCATTCCTGCAATCATAGGGTCTATGCTTAGGCTCGGACTGAAAACACCTGCAGCAATAGGAATTGCTACAATATTGTATGCAAAAGCCCAGAACAAATTCCTTTTAATGGTTTTGATCCCTCGTTTTGCAAGCAGGATAGCTTTAGGAACTGAATTAAGCTGATTGTTCAACATGGTAATGCCTGCTGCATCGATGGCAATGTCGGACCCTCCAGACATTGCGATTCCAAGTTCAGCAGAAGCAAGAACCTCCGCATCATTTATTCCATCTCCTAGCATAGCAATTCTCTTGCCTTTGAGTTTTAATTCATTCAAAAGCTTTGCTTTATCTCCTGGCTTTAAGGAAGCTCGGTAGTTTTTAATTCCTAGTTTAGATGCTGCCTCTGATACTTTGAGCTCCGAATCACCAGAAACAATCCAAAGATCTATTCCCATTTTGTCAAGCCGTGAAACGCAATCTTGAGCATCAGTTCGTAGCCTATCACTAATACTAAAAGATGATATAAATTCCTGTTTAGTAAATAAATAAACATCATTATTAAAACTAGAATCTATGTCAAAAAGCGCTTCTTTTTTCAATAGATCCATTGAGCCCAAAAAGTACTCAGTGTCTTGAAATTGAGCTTTTAAACCCAAACCGCTTAGTTCTTCTTGCTTGATAAGTACTTTGGGTTTAACACCTTCGTAGTGCTTAAGAAAAGCCTTTGCAATCGGATGAGAACTTTGAGTTTCCATACTTACTAGTAAAGATTTCATCTCCTCAGTTTCTGATACCCAGTTTTCCTCTATAATCTGTGCTTCGCCATAACTTAAAGTACCTGTTTTGTCGAAAAACATCGTGCTAATTTGACCTGCATGTTCTAACGACTGAGCGTTTCTGACGAGAATTCCATTTTTTGCCGCTAAGCCCATAGCCACCGTTAAAGCAGTTGGTGTAGCAAGGCCTAAAGCGCAAGGGCAAGAGATAATAAGAACAGATACAGCGTTAACAATTCCAGTATCTAAATCATTTAGCACGAATGTCCAAACCAGAAAAGAGACAAGAGACACCAGCATCACTATAGGCACAAAAACAGCTGACACCTTGTCTGCCAGAGATTGCAAGCTTGCTTTAGAGCCTTGAGCTCGTTTCACATTTTCAATAATTTGCGACAACAAGCTATCGCCAAAGTTCTTTTGGCTTTCTACTATGAGCGCTTGTCCTGTGTTAAGAGTCCCAGCATAGAGCTCGTCACCCTTGCCTTTAAGAACTGGTTCTGCTTCACCAGTTAGCATGGCTTCATTGATTTTTGCAGAACCTACAACGATTATTGAATCCACTGGTATTGCATCGCCTTTTCTAACTCTTACAAGGTCACCTAGATTTATATCCTCAATTAATATACTCTGTTCTTCGGAGCCTTTAATCATAATGGCCTTATCTGGTCTTAAGGATTTCAATGAGTCAATTGCCGACCTACTTTTTTCCTTAGCTAAGTCTTCTAGGTATCTTCCTAAAAGGATAAAGGATATAATTACAGCAACGGATTCAAAATAGAGATTAGAACTTCCGAGATAAAGGTTCACCGTGCTGTAAACCATGGCAGTTGCAGTACTTAGAGCAACCAAACTATCCATGTTTAATTGACCAAAGCTTAGTCGTTTTATGGCTATGATGTAGAACTGTCTACCAAAGTAGAAGGGTAGAGGTAGACACAGAATGAAGGAGCTTATTCCCGACCAGCTTTCAGAAGGAAAGAACATTCCAATGACAAAAACTGGAAGAGTGAATAGAAAGGATAAAATTAGCTCAGTTAACTTGCCCTTGTTGCTAGCTGACTTTGTCTCAGCAGATTTTTCTCCAATTCTTAGCTCATAGCCCTGAGCTTTGATTCCTCTTTGGAGCGCTTCCAGAGCGCTTCCTTTCTGAAGGACGAAACTTCCGGCATTATTGGCATAGTTTACTGAGGCGTAAATAACTCCTTTTGTCTTTAAGGCAGCGTCGGTTACTGAGCTTGCGCAGGCAGCGCAACTCATACCATCGACATCTAAATCATAGCGATCCGCATCGATAATATAACCTTGTGCTTTTATATAATTCTCAAGTTCGTTGTAGTCTAGTTGATCAGCATCGAAACTTAGCTCTTCATTAGAGAATGATAGCTTTATGTTTGCCTTTAAGAATCTGTTAATCAGAGAATTCTCCAGAATATTGGCATCTTGCTGCTCCTTTAAGCCTTTTATGTTCAGTTTAAGCTCTTGCACATCAGTTAGTTATACTCTAATTAACTCTTATTCACAACAATACTGTTGAAGATCATGTTTTGATGAGTGTAGATTGATTTTATAATGACTATTTTTGCAGCAGAAATAAAGGTATGAGTAACACAAGTTTCCCAAGATTCGAACGCCCAAAGAAAGGCGAATTTATGCTTACGTTGAATAAGCGTGTGGATGAATATTTCAGGACTAACAATATAAAGAAAACAGGCGACTGGAGAATGCATGTGAAAACACTATTCATGTTTGCTCTTTACTGTGTTCCTGCTGGTTTGATGCTTAGCTATCAAGGAGAAAGCTATCTGTACTATGCTTTTCTTTACTTCATGATGGGAGTGGGAATGGCAGGAATTGGACTTTCTGTGATGCATGACGCTAATCACGGCTCATACTCAGATAAAAAATGGTTGAATACATTGATGAGTTATAGTTTGAATTTCCTTGGTGGCCACGCCATTGCCTGGAGAGTTCAACACAACTTTCTTCACCACAGTTTTACTAACATTGATGGGATGGATGAGGATATTACAAGTCTTCCGATCCTAAGATTTAACCCTCATACTAAGAGATTGGGCATTCATAGATTACAATTTGCCTATGCATGGATCTTTTATGCATTAATGACATTCTTCTGGATTCTGTTTAAGGATATCATTCAAATTACGAAATACAATAACCGTCAATACCTCAAGAGAGAAAATACTAATGTTCGAAGAGAGTTTTTGATTTTGGTTATCACTAAAGTGCTTTACATCAGCTACTCTGTGGTTATTCCAGCTATTTACGGTCCTTTCTCATTCTGGGCTGTATTCGGAGCGTGGTTGATCCTTCATGCAACAGCAGGTTTAATATTGGCAGCAATTTTCCAACCAGCTCACGTTGTAAATGAAACAATATTCCCAACTACTAATGAAAACAACAGTATTGAGGAAGAATGGGCAGCGCACCAAGTAAGAACTACCATGAATTTCGCTCCTAAGAGTCACATATTTTCTTGGTTTGTTGGAGGCTTGAATTTCCAAGTTGAACATCATTTGTTCCCAATGGTTTGTCACATTCATTACAAGGATATTTCTTCAATTGTAAAGGACACATGTAAAGAATTCAATCTGCCGTATCACTCGCAGCCGACCTTTGTTCACGCACTTTACGATCACACTAAATTACTTTATCGTTTCGGCGTTCAGTAATTCATTAACTTCACGGGCTAAATTTAAATAGTCCATGAAGCATTTTTTCCTTAGTCTTTTATGCCTTGTAGCTTTTAATACAATTGCTCAAGACACAGTAGTTGTTCAAACTCTTTCTTACGACGATATTACTAAGCGTCGTGACTTTTACGCATTCCCAGATGGTTCTGAATCATACCGCAAGGTGATTATGGAATACAGTCTAAAATGTGATTCAAGAACTACACAGGATGGTTACGCTTGTGGTGAATGGGATTACCTAACTTATACCTACTTATATGATAAGAGTGGGAAGTGGGATTCAACTGCTCAATCAGGTCCGAATTATAGAGTTAATGGAGCTACCAGGGATGACTTTGAATACCTCACAGTTCCGCAACACAATGTTTACCGACACAAACAATACATAGTACATCGCGATTCTACCATTTCTTTAACCCAAGGAAGTATTGGGAATGGAACGCAAAGTCTCAATATCACCAACGGGACTAAGGCTTCACGAATTCAGTCGATTTGGATGTCTTCCGAATTAACTGGTGCTGGTTTGAGTGCAGGAGCAATCACTGGATTAAACTGGATACAAAATACTGCTGCAGGCACTGCGGTTCAAATGACCGTTAGAATGGCTCATACTTCACTTAACTCTGCTAGTGGTGATTTTGAAACCAATCTTCAAGAAGTTTATCGAGGCGCTGTTCCGAATAGTGTTAATCAAGACCTTCAATTTGTAAATGAGTTTAACTGGAATGGTTCAGATAATTTGATTGTAGAGTTTCTGTTCGACTTTCCTTCCAATGCTGACTATACGAATGCGAACTTGGAGATGGCTTCCGATCAAACTACCAGCGCCATGAGTGTGCATGCGGCAAGTACTGATTACTATCTTGATTTTGAGAGAAACGCTCAACAAGTGAATTTAGGACGTATCCCTGAACTAGATGGAGCGGCAGCGAAAACAATAGAAGCATGGGTTTATACAAGGCAGTTTAACAATGCTGGTGTATGGCAGGCCGGTAGAAGAGGAATGACCTCAGGAGATTTCTCACTTAGAACTAGAACTGCTACTGATGCATGGAGAGTTCAACATTGGGGTACTCCTGATTATGATTTTACAAGTGCCACGTCAAATGCATGGCATCATTTTGCATTAACCTATGATGGCAACCAATCAAAGGTTTATTTAGATGGACAACTTACAGCACAAAAATTTGCTAGCCTAAATACAGGAACTCTCGATATGATTGTTGGAAGATGGCAAGGAAACTACTTCAATGGTAAGATCGATGAGATGCGTGTTTGGAAAGCAGCCTTAGCTCAAAATACGATTCAAGATTGGATGAACAAATCAGTGGATAGCCAACATCCAAATAACGCAGACCTGATTAAGTACCTTCCTATGAACGAAGGCTCAGGAGCTACTACGGCTGATGCTAAGAGCTCAGATACTTATACACTTCAAAACTACCCATGGTGGTCTTCTTTGAATAGCTCAGAGATCCATCTCGATGCTAGTTCATTAAGCATGCGACCAAGTTTGACATTTGAGCAAGGAGTGTACGTAAGTCGATTAGATTCAATGTATATGAATGATACAGTGGTTCGAAGACCAATGAAGCTCGACCTATATACAAATCCAGCCAGTGGTGTTCAAATTGATCCGAATGATCCAAACCACCCTTCATTAGTGACTTCAACCTTAGAGGTTTGGGAAGCTAATTCCTGGTCTTACGTATATGATGCTGAAACCGGCTCGAAAGTCGACTCTTTTAATATTGGTGCAGGAACAAGCATTACAAGATCAAATAAGTCTTGGTATACGCCGGATTCACGATTTGAAATAGGAAGATTCATCACTCCTTATGGGATTAATTTGACTCATCCTCAGATTAACAGTGCGGAAGGATATACTTGGTATTATGACGTGAGTGACTACGAGCCTTTATTCAGAGATACTATGGAGTTTAGTGCTGGAAATCAACAAGAATTGATAGACGTGAAATTCCTCTTTATTAAAGGAACACCACCAAGAGATGTAAAAGGAGTCAAGAGAATTTGGGGTCAGAATAGATCATACTCTTACAGGAACCTCGATGATGATCTTAACCTAAGTGAGGTTAGCTTGGATTTAGATCCTTCTGCAGAGAGCTTTAAAGTGAAAACTAGGTTTACTGGTCATGGTCATAATAGCAGCACTGGTGGATTCCCTCATTGCTGTGAGTGGAAAGATAACGAGCATTACCTCTATGTTGATGGTGCTATGGTTGATGCTTGGCATGTATGGCAGAGCGAAGAATGTGCTCAGAACCCACTTTATCCTCAAGGAGGAACATGGCCTGGAGCAAGAGAAGGATGGTGTCCTGGTGATGTTGTTAAAGATTCAGAGTTTGAAATTGGGCAGCACGTTGCCGGTAATACGGTGAGGTTAGACTACGATATCACTTCGGTTCCAACTAACAACCCAGGTATGGGTGGTGGAAACTATCAGGTTGCCATGCATATGATATCTTATGGAGCTCAGAACTTCCAACACGATGCGGAGTTGCTTGATATTATCAGTCCAAATAACAAGGCTTACTACGACCGAAGATCTTTGGTTTGCGGCCAGCCTAAAGTTCTTATTCGAAATAATGGCTCAACAGAAATGACCAGCTTGAACATCTACTATGGTGTTAAAGGAGGACAGGAAATTCTATATGAATGGACTGGAAATTTAGCCCCAAATACAAGCGAAGAGGTAGAATTGGTCGTTGAAGGAAACTGGTTTTGGTCTGGTGACTTCTCAAATATGTTCTATGCGAGACTTGGAGAGCCTAACGGACAAACGGATGAATACGCTGCAAACGACCGTCTAGAGGTTGAAGTTGAAATTCCTGAGCACTATTCAGGCAAAGTAGTTTTTCAAATCACTTCTAACAATCAGCCGCAAGACAATGAGTTTTATGTAAAGTCATTAACTGGAAATACATTGATCTGGAGATCTACCTTTACAGCGAACACAACTTACAGAGACACCCTCGAATTAGAACAAGGGTGCTACTTTTTTGAGCTTTTAGACGAAGCACATGATGGTCTTTCTTATTGGGCAAATAACGCACAAGGAAATGGTTCGATTCGCATGTTCATCTTGGATCAAGACAACAGGATTGTTGGGGTGAAGAGCTTTGAGCCAGAATTCGGTAACCAATTGCGATACAACTTCACCATTGATCGTACGCTAGGCTATTATCCAAACACTGGTTTAAGTGAAAATAGTCTCAAAACGGATCTAAGCTTAATTCCTAATCCTACAAACGGACAGCTCAGAGTGGAGCTTGTAGGACTAGAAGGAGATACTCGTTTAGAAGTGATCAACAATGCTGGTCAAATCGTATTGTCAAAGGGAATTCAAGCGGAACTTTATCACGAAGAACACCTAGATATTTCCGAACTTCCTTCCGGAATGTATGTTGTTAAACTGCAAGGGTCATCGGGACAGATCCAAAAGAGGTTAATAAAACACTAGATTCATAAACCCCGAGAGATCGGGGTTTTATTTTAATGGAAAAATCAGAAACGCTCGGTACAGAGCCTGTAGGTAAACTGCTGTTTAAGCAAGCTGTACCAGCATCCATTGGCTTTTTGGTAATGACAATCTATTCGATTGTCGACACAATCTATGTAGGTAAATTTATAGGTTCACTTGCATTGGCAGCCATAACAGTTGTTACGCCCATATCCTTCTTAATATCCAGTATCGGAATGGCAATTGGAGTAGGAGGGGCTTCAGTTATCTCGCGTGCTATGGGTGCGAATAACTATCAAAAAGCGGCAAACACGCTGGGCAATATGATTGGGCTTACAATCACACTCTCTTTGTTGATTGTAGTATTTGGATTTACCTTCCTCACTGATATCATCTCGGCTTTTGGAGGTAAGGGAGACATCCTAGAGCCTGCAAGTTTATATTTTGCGATTCTCCTGCTTGGAGGACCACTTTTGGCCTGGCTGATGATGAGCAATAATGTGATTCGTTCTCAGGGAAAAGCTAAGTTGGCGATGCTCACCTTAGGCTTGTCGGCAGTGCTCAATATCATTTTAGACCCGATCTTCATATTCGTGTTCGACTGGGGCTTAGCGGGAGCGGCATGGGCTACTGTTGTCTCATATACCTTCAGTACATTTTATACGATATACTTCTTTTTCAGTAGGCATAATGAACTTCGATTGCTTCCTGCTGACTTCAGTCCGAAATTATCCTTGGTAAAGGAAATTTTCAGCATTGGCGGCATTTCATTAGCTCGTCAAGGCTCTGTAAGTTTGTTAGCCATTGTATTAAACAACAGTCTCTTTACTTATGGTGGTGAAGTTGCTGTTGCAGTTTATGGAATTATAAACCGCGTGATGATGTTCAGTATTTTCCCTGTTATTGGGGTGGTTCAAGGGTTCTTGCCTATAGCCGGCTTCAACTTCGGCGCGAAAAATTGGCAAAGGGTAAAGGATGTGCTTTATACTGCAGCCATTTCAGGCACTGCGATTGCCTCGGTTGGTTTTGTCCTGGTACTATTTTTACCAGAGTACATTGTAAGTGTATTCACATCTGATATTGAAATTCTGAGTAGAACACCTGATGCGCTGATAACAGTGTTCTTGGCAACTCCCTTAATTGGGGTTCAGCTAATTGGCTCGGCCTATTTTCAAGCAATTGGTAAAGCTTTACCAGCATTGCTTTTAACAATGACCAAACAAGGTTTCTTTCTAATTCCTTTGGTGTTTACTATGCCTTTAATATTTGGCTTGAAGGGCATATGGTATTCATTTCCCATAGCCGACATAATGGCTGCCCTAATTACAATTGCTTATACCAACAGAGCGGTAAAAAAGAACTTATTCAGTTCTTAAGGCTTGATCCTTAGGTACACATGGGCCCATCATGTCTTTGAATTTCGACTTTTCTTCGTCTGACATATTGTCCCATTTCTCTTTCATTTTAGACTTCCAGCGGTATTGTTTCCACTTAGAACCTCCGCGACCCCAGCCGCTGAAGAGAATCTTACTCAAGACGAGAAGACCCATTGCTTGCCAAAATGTTATAGTATTCCATCCTGCTGCTTCTGGTAGTATCCAGTTCCACAATTGCATCACAACAAAGCTCAGTATGGCTATGCCAGCAATTATTAAGACAACATATTTTGCGAAATGCTTTGACTTTTGCATGTTCTTAATTTGAAAGTTCGTCATAGAGGCCTTTCAGGCGCTTTCTGAGGTGTAATACCGCATAGCGCTTTCTTGAGATCCAAGTGTTTACAGTTTCACCTGATTGCTCAGCCATTTCTTTAAACTCTACATTTTCTAGTTCGTTCAACACGAATGCCGTTTTCTGCTCAGAAGGAAGTTCATCTAAGGCTTTTTCCATTTCTTCAAGAAACAGATTCTTGAAGTATTCAGCTTCAGGCCCCCCAGAAAGAGCAGGAAACTGTAGGCTTAGATCCTCATTCCTGTCTTCATCATCTGTGACCCTAGCATACATGCTTGAGAAGTTCTGCGGTTTCTTTTTCCTGTAACGATCGGTGATCTTATTTCTGGCTACGGTAAACAGCCATGATGTAACTCGTTCGATAGGTTTCATCAAGCGTTTTGCTTCTATAAGCTGAAAGAAGACATCTTGTAGAATATCTTCTGCATCGTCGTGCGAAGGGACTCTTTGCTCAATAAAGTTTAAGAGTCGGCCTCTTTCGTGTTCTATAATTTCGCTTAGCCCTTGGCTTTGTTCTTTGTTAAGCGTTAAACTAGCAACTTTTACTTGTTCCATGTCTTTATGACGAGGATGTCCCTTTGGATATTTTATTTGGTTTTGGTTGTTCATCAGTCTTCTAGCTTCTTAAGCTCCTTATCTATAATTTCTTCAATTGCTTTTTGCTCTGCTTTTGAGAGCTTCTTGTCGAGTTTGGCCTGCTTTTTTAGAAACCTAAACATTGCGTTCTTCTTTATTTCATAGGCCATAAAGACGGTATAGTCTTTTCCATTGTAAAATTTCTTCTCTCCAATTTTTCTTAAGTCAGAGATCTGAGTATTCATTACTTGTCGTGTTAGACTTTCGAACTTTTCGCCAACATCAGCTGCTTCTGTATTCGAATTTTCCCTTAGGTATTGATCTGATACTTGTCGCATGTTTGTTTGAACCTGACCAGCTAATTGCGACTTAGCTTGGATATCAGCCTTTCCTCTTGCGATATTCTCACTACTACTCATTCCTTTACCCGTTGCTCTGAAAAATCTGTTGTTTGATTGGTAGTCGTTCCCATTAAATGGTTCGTTTACTTTCTTTCCGTAAGGGTTTCCACTGCATGCTGTAAGAAAAGCTAGAAAGAGAATCAGGTTAAGGTTTAGTAGAGTCTTCATATTGATTTGTTTGCTTTTAACTGAGTAATAACTGTGCCACAAATTAGCTAATGTCACTAGGGTAACAGATATGTTTTAACGAAGCTTATAATTTTGGTGCATGATTAAAAACCAGATTCTCCTTCAAGTATTTGCACTCTTGATTTTAAGCTCTTGCGGCAACAGCAGTATCAAAGAGGAAAAGAGACAAGAATCCACTATAGATTCGGCACAATACATTGTAGATAAAGCTATTGCCAGCCATGGTTTTGATAAACTGAATGGAAGGGAGATTTCTTTTGCTTTTCGGGATAAGGCATACACTGCCAAATATTCAGATGATGGCAGCTTTCAGTTTACACGAAGCTTTCAAAAAGGGGATTCGGTTTTTCGTGATGTTCTAACTAATTCAGGAATCACTCGAAGAATCGATGATAGCCTTGCGGAGCTTAGTGAAGAATGGCAAACTAAGTACAGTAGCAGCGTAAATTCGGTAATCTACTTTGCCTTATTACCTTACCGATTAAACGATGCAGCTGTTGTAAAGGAATACCTGGGGAGTAAAAACTACGCTGGGAAAAGTTTTGAGCTCGTGAAAATTTATTTTCAAGAAGAAGGTGGAGGGGATGACCATGAGGATGAATATGTTTATTGGTTTAATGCCGATAATATGAAGTTAGATCACTTCGCTTATAACTATCTGGTAGACGGTGGTGGTGTACGTTTCAGAACAGCTTTTGAGGCAATTGAAGTTGAAGCTATGATATTTAATCAGTACCTAAATTATAGTTGTGAAGACCTTGATGTTCCTCTAGAAACGCTCTTGGATTCCTTCATGCTAGAAAAACTTCAACTGCTTTCTCAAATTTCTAATGAGGAAATAGAGGTAAAATAAACTTGACAATCTGAGTCTCACTTTGTAACTTTAGGCAAAGCTGTGTGGTGCAAAGAAAGGCTCGATCCGTCGTAGCTTTAGTGTTAGCGGGCCTCATTTTAGGTTTTCTAGCCTGGAGCTTCATTACTCCCGATCATATTCTGTTGGAAGAATCTGTGGTGTTAAATAAGAGCAAAGACCAAGTGTTTACTTCTATTCAATCCCTAAAAAGTCAATCGAAATTATGGAATCAAGAAGCAGCCCAGCCACCAATTTACAAAGGGGTTGACAGTGAAGTTGGAGCTGAGATGTTTATTGAATCTGCGGATGGTCATATTCGCCAGAAGATTACGAAGATTGTAGACGGAGAACGCGTAGAATCTGAATTGTGGATATCCTATATGACGGGAACCAATGTAAGTTTCATACAATTGGATTCGCTCAGTGAGGATTCAACTGAGATTGTTTGGGGGATAATAGGAACCCATAATTTCCCAACGGATGTTTTAGCCAGACTTTCTGGAGCCGATAATAAGTTGAGGCTTATTATGAAAAAAGGGCTTGAACGATTTCGGATGAATGAAGTTCAAAGAGAAGGCTAAGTTTGTGTTGTGAAAGCTTCATCGAGCGCAAATAATTCAAAGTCGAATATCAAGCTACAGTGGACAATCCTAAGCGTTGGAAGTCTTCTTTTGATTTTAAAATTCGCTGCCTACTTTCTCACCGTATCGAATACGATTCTATCAGATGCCTTTGAAAGTATTATCAACGTTTCTGCAGCTGCCTTTGCTTTGTTTAGTCTTTACTATTCGGCCATGCCAAAGGATAAGAATCATCCATATGGGCATGGGAAGATTGAGTTTATTGCTGCTGGGGTAGAGGGTGTACTCATTGTAGGTGCAGGTCTTGGGATTATATACAAGAGTGTCTACAACTTCTTCTTTCCCCTTGAATTACATGATCTAGATATAGGAATAGTTCTAGTAAGTATTGCTGGATTGGCGAATTACATCATGGGGCATATATTGGAAAAACGAGGAAGGGAACAAAAAATCCTTGTTTTAGAATCTGGGGGTAAGCACCTAAAAACAGATGCATATTCAAGTTTGGCCTTGCTCATTGGATTGTTTGCAATTTACATTTTGGATTTACCTATTCTAGATAGTGTTTTCGCCATAATCTTTGGTCTTTACATTGGATTTGAAGGTTACAAAATCATTCGAAAGTCGATTGCTGGTATTATGGATGAAGCCGATTTTGAGTTGCTTGATGAAATTATCGAGCTCTTAAATCAGAAAAGAGAAACCCAGTGGATCGATATTCATAATTTGAGGGTAATCAAATACGGCTCTGTTATTCATATAGACGCTCATCTGACGGTTCCTTATTACCTAACTGTGCAAGAAGGGCATGCTCAAATTGACAAACTGGAAGAAATCGTTCGGGAAGAATTTGGGACTTCTGTGGAGCTTTTCCTTCATGTTGACCCTTGCATTGAAAGTTCTTGCCCAATATGCCCGGTAGCTGACTGCAAAGTCAGGAAACATCCTTTTAAGAAGCGCCTAGATTGGGATTCAGAGACTGTATTGGAAAATCAAAAGCACGAAGCGGAGATGATTAAATCTTCACATTAAAATCGATCCGAAAACGATCGTTAGATTCTCTGTTCGGACCTGTTTTGGTTATTCTAGAAGCGTTAAAGTACTTGAACAGAATGTTTGTCTTCTCGTTGATGTGATACTTGAATACTAGCTCAACTCCTTGAATGTTTGTCAAATTTGCCTTTGGTGAACCTTGACCTGAGTAACTCCATCGTGCCCAGTCATTTTGAGCAAAGTAGTCAATGGCAGCAAAACGAGGCATATAAGTGTAATTCAAGCTCATTTCATAATGAGATCTTTTTGTGTCATGCTCATAGCCAACTTTGAGCATTCCACCCGTTCTTTCGTCGTCAGCCTGGGCAAGTAAGCTGTCCATGACTGATAATCGTTTGAGCTCTAGAAAGGCTTCACCTAAAACATAGAATTCACCTCCTCGTGTTGGTTGGATAAGCTTAACACTTGGATAGTAAAATAGAGGAGAGTAGGTGCCCGAGCCTAATTCAAGTGGTAGAATAGGAATATTGTTGAAGTAGTGTAGGGTTTGGTTATGTTCAATTTTAAGTTTGGTTTCGGCGTCTTCAAATTCAAAAGGGAGTTGAATTCCAAAGAAAATGGCATCTTGATCAAAGCTCAGTCCGTTGCTTTGGATCACACTGAATAAAGCTCTAAACTCCATTACATCCATGATTTCCTGTTTGTATGAAATACCTGTTGGATTTATCCAATCGCTCCAATACATCTCATGGTACTTTTTGAAAGGGTAATAGTTCTTTCCAAACACAATTTGACTTCTTCTCTTCTTGATTACAGCGTATAATCGCTCTATCCTTACTGGGATTGATCCTTGAAGATTTGGGTTGGATCCTAAGGTGATTTGCGGGTCCTGAGGATTATTGGCATAGCCAGTTCTGAATTGAACCCCCATTTTCAGTTCCTGAAATACTTGGTAAGCTAAACCATATCTTGCTCGCATTCTGAGTCGCTGTCGCACCGGTACCAACTCATTTTGTGCATTCTTATACTGATTGTCTGCTTCGGCACGAAACATAAACTGCATCAATTGACTAGGCCTCTTGGAAGTGTCAATTTTACTACCAATTTGGGCCACTCCCAAACTGGCATTTAAGCAGAATATAATAACTATAAAGCGCATAGTCTAATAGTGCGCAAAAGTACGTAAATCAATGAGCTAGGATAGTGTTCCGCTCTATTTCATGAATTGGTAGTGAAACTGATTGATGCCTTTAGGATAGGTTTTGGTTGAAATCAATTCTAAATTTTGAATTTGTTCTAGTTTATGGCTCATCGGAATTCCGTCTCCGAGAATTACAGGTATTTGTGTGAGGATCAGCTCATCGATTAAATGATGGTTCAAAAGATCGGTAATCAACTTTGCTCCGCCTATTAACCAAATGTCTTTTCCGCTTTGCTGCTTTAAATCCTCAACGAAGCCCTTTGCAGCTTGATTAACAAGCTTCACTGAAGGAACTTCTTCAAGCTTTCTTGAGCTAAAAACATAGTTGATTTTGTCGGTGTAAGGAAAATCGCCAAAACTCAAAATATCCAAATAGGTATTGCTTCCCATTAAGCATGTATCAATCTGATCTAGAAGCGCATTGTATCCCATGTCTTCTCCTTCCACCTGAGGAAGCCAATCGATTTTACCATCAGCATCGGCAATCATATAGTCTAAGCTGGTAGCTATGTAGAGAATTACTTTCCTCACGATTTTGACCTTAAAATTCTTGTCATAAAAGCCGTAAATACAATGGCCATTGCAAAGTAAACAAGGCGTAAAAGGAATTTCATTTGATCGTCGTAATTCAGTGTATCAGTGTAGGACCAAGGATTATAAGTTTCAAGTTCAGTCATCTCTGCAATCTCAGAACTGCTTAATTCCAAAATGACCCCATCTTCTTTGGAATACTGAAGGGCCTCACCTAACTCATTAAAAAACAGCAGTTTTGAATCAATTTCTCCAATTTTATTTACCTTGTTCATGATTACGTTTCCCTCATTATCGACAAGTTGATAATGACTGAAATAATCCAGTCTTTTGAGAGAAATCTCCTCACTCAATGGATAGGTATGTAAATCTTGAGGGCTTTGCATTTTTAGGATCAATGCAATAAGGGCTAATATCACGAAGGTGATACCCAAACCTTTTTTGGATAGGAGTTGCTTCATTCTTAGAACTTAAATGTTTAACGCTTGTTTTATGGTAAAAAGATAATGCTAGGATTATTCAAAAAGAAATCAGATTTAGAAAAACTTCAAAATAAATATAAGAAGTTGCTCGAAGAGGCCCATAAGCTGTCACATCAAGATAGAAAAGCTGGAGATGCGAAACTCGCAGAGGCTGAAGAGGTGTTGAAAGAGATGGACAAACTCCAGAAATAATTGAGGAGAAGTCTATATCTTGCGGCAGACAAAAGCCCAATGCTTCATTATTCGATTCATAAACACCCAAGTTCAGATGAATGGGTAACATTTATTCATGGGGCAGGAGGTAGTTCTTCAATTTGGTTTAAGCAAATTCGAGCTTTTAGGAAAAGTTGTAATGTACTCTTAATAGATCTTAGAGGTCATGGTCGTTCCAAAATGAAAGACATGATTTTGAGGCCCTATACTTTTGAAGAAGTTTCAAAAGATGTTATCGAGGTGCTTGATCATATTGGTCTTCAAAAGTCTCACTTTGTAGGTATATCCTTGGGAACAATCATTATTCGAGAGATAGCCGATTTACAACCTGAGCGTGTCAGCAGTTTAATCATGGGTGGTGCTGTTTTGCAATTAGATCTGAGATCGAAAATCTTAGTGAAGTTAGGAGTAGCCTTTAAAAACATACTTCCCTACATGATTCTTTATAAGATTATTGCATGGGTAATTCTTCCAAAGAAAAATCACAAAGAGGCTCGAATCCTTTTTATTTGTGAGGCCAAAAAACTCTATCAAAAAGAATTCTTACGATGGTTGCGTTTGGCTGGTGAACTCAACGCAAAACTTGGTGATTTTAGGGATAAGGTTCTAGAAATCCCGACCCTTTATGTTATGGGAGCTGAAGATCACCTCTTCTTGCCAACTATCAAAAAAATAAGCGCAGATCAGAGCTCTTCTGAATTGGTAATCTTCGAAAAGTGCGGACACGTTGTAAATGTTGAACAACCAGACTTGTTCAACCTCGAATGTTTGAAGTTCCTCTCTAACTTGCGCTTATCGAATTCTGCTCAAGCTCCTAGTGAAGCATAAACGAAAGCTCGTTGTGACCTGCCTCACGAGCTAGATCAGCAGGAGTTTTCCCGTCTTGTAGCGTCAGCTTAGAATCTGCACCACAAACAAGTAACATCTTAATCAAGGAAGCGTTTCCGTGATGAGCAGCAGAATGTAGCGGAGTAACCCCTGAGTTTTGTGCAGCATTTGGATTAGCGCCTGCTTCTAACAACATACTAGCAATACTATTAAAGCCATAACTACATGCTGAATGCAATGGAGTTACATGAAGTTCATTATGAGAACTTGAATTAACATTAGCACCATTGCTAATTAGGAATTCAACCACATCAGTATTCCCAAAGTATGCAGCGTATCCAAGAGGGGTGTAACCATCTTTTGAGTGAGTGCTAAGAATACTCGGGTCTTTTTCAACTTCAGCTTTCAAAGCTTTTAAATCGCCTATGGCTGCAGCTTCGAAAATATCCAAAGAATCAAAATGTGGTTTAATCGCATTGGTTAACTCTGGATTCTTGAAGTAACACGCGTAAAGCAAAGGGCTTAGTCCTTTGTTGGTTTTCTTTTTAAGAAGCTGAGGCTCTTCCGAAATAATTCTATCTAGTTCGTCAACATCACTGTGTTGTATCGAGTCGAGTAAGTCGTTAAAATTCGCCATAATCAATGTAGCTTTCCATCAAATGTAGAAAATCACAAATCGGCGGCAAGCTTAAATTCTGAGGTTTTATGAAAAGTTAATTGAGGATAACTCTCTTGAGCTGATCTTAACATCCATGCAGATGGAGCTAAATAGACGTCATTGCCGTCCTTATCCTTAGCTACATCATTGGCTTTAATTCTTAGGAAATCCTTCAATTGTTCCTCATGTTCGGTGGTTATCCAACACGCCATGTGGTAGGTGAGCGTGCGGAACTCACACTTTGCTCCATACTCATTCATGAGTCGGTATTGAATCACTTCAAACTGCAATTCACCAACTGTTCCTATAATGAGCTTATTGCCAGGTTGCTTTGTAAATAACTGCGCAACGCCTTCTTCGGTGAGTTGCTGAACCCCCTTGGCGAGTTGTTTTGATTTCATTGGATCGAGGTTCACGACCTCTCTAAACAACTCAGGAGAGAATGCAGGCATACCTTTAAACATTATCTCTTCTCCCTCAGTCAGGGTATCTCCAATTTTGAAATTACCTGTATCGTAGAGTCCAACCACGTCTCCAGGGTAAGCGTAATCAACGATCTTTTTATCACTCGCCATAAAAGTGGCTGGATTGCTATACCTAAAGTCTTTGTTCAAGCGAACGTGATGGTAAAACTTGTTCTTCTCAAAAGTCCCGCTACAAATTCTCAGAAAGGCAATTCGGTCTCTGTGTTTTGGGTCGATATTCGCATGGATTTTAAACACAAAACCAGAAAGCTTTTCTTCTTCCGGCCTAACCTCTCTTTGATCTGTTTCCCTTCCGCGAGGAAAGGGAGCAATTCGAATGAAGGTGTCAAGCATTTCGTGAACACCAAAAGTGTTGAGTGCTGAACCGAAGAATACCGGTGCCAATTTTCCTTTCAGATACTCTTCTTTTGAGAATGGATCGTAAACTCCTTCAACGAGTTCGACATTTTCGCGAAGCTCTGCTGCTAGTTCTGCTCCCACATTCTCATCTACGATTGGATCGTTGATGTCTTCTACCTTGATTAGCTCATCGGCAATTTGTGTTTTGTTGGCTTCGAAGAGATTAAGCCCGTTTTCGTAAAGATTGTATACCCCATTAAAGTCTCTTCCAATTCCAATTGGCCAGGTAAGAGGGCGCACCTTTACTTGGAGATTTTCTTCAACTTCATCAAGCACTTCAAAAGGATCTCTTCCTTCAAGGTCGAGCTTGTTGACAAAGATGATTACTGGAGTGTCTCTCATCCTACAAACCTCCATCAGCGCTTTTGTTTGAGGTTCAACACCCTTAACACAATCCACTACGAGGATAACTGAATCTACCGCCGTTAAGGTTCTGTATGTGTCTTCTGCAAAGTCTTTGTGGCCAGGTGTGTCAAGGAGGTTTACAAGATGATCTTTGTATTCGAAGGTCATTACAGAGGTAGCAACTGATATACCTCTCTGTTTCTCAATTTCCATGAAGTCAGAGGCAGTGGTTTTGGTAATCTTATTCGATTTCACTGCGCCAGCAACCTGAATAGCTCCACCAAAGAGCAAGAATTTCTCAGTGAGGGTAGTTTTCCCTGCATCCGGGTGAGAGATGATGGCAAAAGTTTTCCTTCTATTGATCTCCTCATTAAGCTTCATGGCGCGAAGATAACAGTAGCGTGATGATTCTTGGCATACATTCGCAGAATGCTAAAAAAATCCTCACTTATAAAGTTCATTGCTGTTTATGTCGTGACGATATTATGTGGATTAGGGGCTGTAGAGGCTCAAATTTTCCTTCAACATCAAGAGGTAATTCAATTGGATGATAGCTTAGCTAAAGCCTTGAAAGTGAAGAGGCTTCACCTCGTAGAGGATTACTACGATATTGAGGATGGAGATACTTATTCTTACTATGAATATGATACGAACGGCTTTCTGAGCTTGATGGCAGATACTCACCCTCTTTTTAGTGAAAAGCACTATATGACGAATATCCTGGATGAAGAGGGTCGACTTATAAGAGAAGTTGAAACGGATATTAAGACTAGCTTGAATAATTTGGAAGACTACAGCTATGATAAGCAGGGCAGACTTATAAAGCAAACTCAAGAAATACTGGCTTACAAACACTTTGTTATTGAAACTCAATACAAGTATGAAGCGAATAGATTGATGGAAGAGACGAACTATATTGCAGATAGGCAGACCCAAAGGAAAGTTTATATCTACTCAAAAAATGACTTACCCGATTCGGCTCGTTTAGAAATAAAAGATGGACGAAAGACTTACACCATGAATCGATATTTCTATTCTTATTCAGAGAGCGGAACTAGACTTCGGGAAACTGAGGTTTTCATCACAGGTGATACTCTTACTGACGTCATTTTTAATGCAGAGGGTGACACAGTATTCCATTTACGTCAAACAAGGGATTCGAAACCACGACGAGGAGTCTTTATCCCTGAGAGTACAGCGTATTTTTATAAAAAAGGTAGACGCGTAAAGGCTATATATAAAAATGAAACATTCCGAAGTAAAGATGGGGGAGAGTGGTCTCAGGAATGGAAGTACGATAAAAAAGGTAAGCCCATTCGTGAGTTTCCAGATTCAATTAAAATCAGCTCATTTGAATTTAAGGATGGAGACTGGAAAGTTATGGGTCAAACTATGAATGGCGATACTTCTAAGTTCAAAAAAGAACGCGTTTTAGATAATGGCGACAGAGAGTCTTGGACTAAGACAATTGATTTCATGAGGTTTTTTTTGGGCGGATTGAGTCAAAAAGGCCTTGGAGAAACGTGGAAGTGTGAACTGCGCAATGAATCAAATAAGCCAGTTAAGGCATACCAGCTCACAAAGAATCTGGAGGAACGCTGCGTTACTGATACGAAGTATTACTCCAAAAATCAAATGCTCAGTCAGTTCACTCTTTGCGAGAAGAGTAGCTTCAAAAAGGGGGACGATAGCAAGGAAGATTACTTTTTTGAATATGACGAACAAAGAAGACTTACTAGACGGGGTATCCGAACTAGAAATTTTGACGCAAAGGATACTTTAAAGCTACTTACGGAGAGCATATTTATGTATAAAAATAATTTGGTAGATTCTTCTATAACAGTGACTTACATTGATCGACGTGTGGACACGACTGGCTACAAATTTAAGTATGATGAATTAGGGCGTAAACTTCAAATCACCCCTTGGTCTTATAGAAAAAAGAAGATAAGCGCGTCGAATTTGAGCTCCTATACATACTATGGCAACTCGAAGACTACCAAGCAGCAAAAGGTATATTCAAGCCGAGATGATTTTAATAATGATCAGCCCTATCGAATTTCTGAATACGACGAACAGGGGAAGCTATTAATGGTGACTACCTATGATCAATACAGTCATGAGCTTTATTCCACCATACAATACCTCTATAACGATAAAGGGCTTTGCGTTGCTGAGAAGATTGAATCGAAACGCGGAGGCGTTAAGACTAAAAACCTGAGCTGGGAGTATTATTAGTTAGAGATGTTTTCTGATTAATCGTTCTAAGCCTTCGGAACCTGGACGGGGAGGGGCTGTCGAAATAATATTTCGTTCCTTGTCGACCAGTACATATTTTGGGTATCCGTAAATCTGATAATTTTCCCTGTAAAGCCATGGCCAGCGATCTTTAGCAAACAGATTGTGAGCTTCAATTTTTCTTGAATGGCTAATTTTCTCCCACTTGCTAGGATCAACATCTATATTGATCTTCACGATTTCGAAATCGCTTCCTTTCATTCGACTTAACAATGCGTTTTCATCAGGTATTTTTCTTAGACATGGGAGGCAGGAGCTAGACCAAAAGTTGAGGAGAACGACTTTATTGTCGAAGTTTGACCATCTGTATTTTTGATCTATAGAGTCGTATCCTAGAATTACCGGTGCTTCGCTACCCGGTCTTAAAAGGTCCTTTTTCAACACTTCAGGTTCGATGAACTTTAAATATCGATTATAAGGATGCTGTGCCTTGAACATACGATAGGCTCTCATGGCCCGAGGGTAGCTTGCTTGCTTTACTTGACGATGCAGCATTTGTGCAGATTGATATTCGAAATTTTCTCTTGACAGATTCTTTTCAAACCAATACAGTGAGCGTAAAAAACGACTACTAGAAACCATATCCTCTGCCTCTGGAATACTCATCTCAGGTCTTCTATCTAAAAGCTCTTTAACTTCTTGTTCGAAGTCTTTTGATAGAACTTCTTGGTTTACGGTACCCTGATTGATCTTTAATTCTCGAAGTCTTGCTTCCCATGACAGCATGAAAAACTCGTATTGCCAAATACTTGTCGCATAAGGAGCATTGTATTTAAGTGTGTCTATGTATTCGAAAAGCTCTCGTTTAGGATAATACGCTTCCTCATTTTAAAAGCGTCTCTGCCATGGTTGTGTTAATTTTTGATAGTTGAATTCGTAGTACAACTCTGTTTTCAGAAAGGTTTGAAACCAATTTGGAAGGCTTGCCGTCTCAGTCCTGAGTTCAGAAAGGTTCTTGAGGTATAAACTATCCATTTGCTCTAAATAGTCTTGGTATTCTAAGCTGCGATCTAATTTCAACTTCCAAGTGGTGTTTTGCATATCAAACCCTTCCTTTTTGCGCTTCTTATAGCAGTAGGTAATGATTTCAGAATGGTCTCCTTCAAAACGAAACTCGTCTTCGTTAATGCAGATGATTTTGGAGTTTTGATAGGGTCTTAATGGAAACTTAAAACTTCCATAGAAGAAATCACTCGTCCTTAAAAACACTTGGGTCAATTAGGTCTGACTCACTTGAATCGTCGTGTCTTGGCCAGGACTCAGAAGAATTGAACTATTTAGATTACTGTGAAAGCCATATACTGAGAGACCCAAGCTTGCAGTGTTATCCCTTTCATTGCTGACTGTTATACTCGCGGTTCCGTTTCGCTCGTAGCGTTCATAAGAATACTGTTGAGCCAAAAGTGACTGTTGGCTCACTAGGCTCATTACAAGAGTGCATATAGCTATTGAAAAGTTCATTTTCATTAATAATACTCATAAGAGTAGCGTTGACTTATCGTTTTGAGTGCGAGCTTTTCTTCACTATATCTAGTAAATGAATAGCGTCTTATTTCTTGCACTAAATCGTGTTCGTTATAGAAATAGTGCCAACTTGTAAATGGGTCTCGATTCCCGCGAATCCACTGCTTTTCCGCCAGTCTACCTTTGATGTCATAATAGTAATTAATGATGCCTGTTGGAGTTTCTGAAATACCTTGTGTGTCGCTATAAGAGTACTTTACTCGTCTTTTACCCAAGGAGTCAATCACATAAGTTTCCTTTAGAAACATCATAGCATTCCGTGAATTCTCCCAGACAATAAGCGAATCATTCGAGTCGTACTCATAGCTTCTATAGTAAAACCCCAGTGTGTCATCCCCTCTAACACTCAGTTCAGACTGAGCAATCTTAAGTCCTTTGGGATTGTAAGTGTATGTTTCTAGATACTTGAATTCAGGTTCGTCATCTTTAGTTACCAGGCGCTGTTTTATCCGACCTTGATTGTCGTAACTGAATTGCTCATAGGACTTTTTATTGTCTTGCTCGTTTATGATTTTTATAAGTGTATCATTAGAATATTCATAGTATCGATAGCTCGGAAGAGGCTGTTTTAAGCTCTCTTTGCCATCCCTTGTTTCAATTCTATAAGCGCTGGTTTTCTTGGTGTAGACCATTTTATCATCGACAAAAATGGAGGTATCCATGTCGAAGGTCTCACCATAAAAATTATCGAGTCGGAATTTGATATCATATAGTGTATCAGACTTTCGTATAAAATAGTGATGACTGAATAATACTGTAGAGTCTATGATGAAGACTTTCTGACTTATTTGCTCACCAGAACTATCATATTCAAAAATGGTTTTCTTATCGAAGAAGGAGCTGTCAGGGGTGTAGCTTACCCGGTAATAGACGCTTTCTGTTTTAGTCTTAATCCGAGGCGCTTGCTTCAAAGGATCCTCTAGGCCGATTTCCTTATTCTCTTCTTTGGTTGAGCATGAGAAAAGAAGGAGGCTGAAAATGTAGAGACTAATTGTGGTTTTCAAGCTTCGAATATAAGAACTAGTCTTTAAGCATGAGATGGTAAATTGGCCTGTTTTATTGCTAGATTTGATTGAGTACCATTAATATGTTAGTACATTAAATGTATATACATATATTTGCATTATGAGAACAATCAAAAGAACCTGGAAATCTGAGAAAGTCAATATGGGCGGGATCATTCTTGACCAACCTTTGCCTACGCGAAGCACAGAGCAAATTGATCCCTTTCTATTGGTTCATCACTGGAATGATACGCTCTCTGGAGGAAAAACACAAAAAGATAGTGGAGTAGGACCTCATCCTCATAGAGGTTTTACACCTGTGACTTTTATTTTTCAAGGTGGTGTTCACCACCGAGATTCAAGAGGAGGAGACAGCATCATTAACGCGGGTGGAACCCAATGGATGAATGCAGGTAGAGGAATTGTACATAGTGAAAGACCAAGAAAAGATCTAGCAGAAGAAGGAGGAAACTTTGAATTAATTCAATTTTGGGTAAATGCTCCAGCAAGTCAAAAAATGATCGAACCTAGCTATCAACCTTTGACTAAAGAAGACACTCCTTGGCTTGAAGCCCCTGATGGACTCAGCAAGGTAGGTTTAGTTGCTGGAGAGCTAGAAGGGCAAAAAGGAAAAGTTCTTTCAAGCTCACCTATGACCATCCTTCGCATAGAATTGCAAAAAGGAGCAAAAAGGGATTTGAGATTACCCAAAAACTTCAATACATTTATCTATCAATTGGATGGCAGCCTTAAGGTTAATGGCAAGGAGACTAAGTCAAAGGATTTGATTCTATTCGATAATGATGATGAACTAATTAGCCTCGAAGCTTCGGCTGACACCAGAGCTATCTTGTTAAGCGGAGAACCATTAAATGAGCCATTAGCCACTTATGGACCTTTTGTAATGAACAATCAAACCCAAGTGATGGAAGCTATCCGCGATTATCAAATGGGAAAAATGGGAGTTCTAATTGAGGAATTTGAATAATGAAAAGAAGTGACTTCATAAAGCTTAGTGCAAGCGTAGGTTTGGGTCTGTACATTTTTCCATGGGAAAGTCTAGCAGGGGAGTCCACTGGTACCGTAAAAACTATCCTTCTTCCAGATTTGGTTCCCCAACCACGTCATGGAAACTTCTGTGGCGAAGCACTTGAGGTAGACGAACTTCTTAAAATTCATTCAAGGGATCGCCTCTTGAAAAATGGATTAGATCTCTCTAAAGAAGATTTGTTGAGCATCAATATGGAGTTCAAAGGTGAACGCTTTAATTTGACTGTTTCCCATGAAGAGTGTTGGGTAAACTATGAAGATAAAAGTGAAAAGGTAAAAGTATATCCAGGGATCTATCCAATCATGGAAGACATGCAGTTGATTATGGGATACGCCAACGTCATTAAGTGTTCTACAAATTCGCGTCTTTATATTTTACCGCTGGCTGGTCAGTTTAAACTTGATGACCTGCTTTATCATGAGAACACTTGCGTGATGGCAGAGGATATAAAAAAGTTAGAAATCGAAACCAGCCAAAGCAGCCGTATCCTCTTGCTCACAGTTTAGGCAAGCTCTTTCTTTAAGATGTTTTTGAATCTGGTAGCGCTGATGTAGTGATCCTCTATCAAATTGCCATTGTGAATGAGGCTAAAAACACCAAAGCCTGATGCCGCCTCACGAATTTATTCCGCTGAATTCATTTCCCAAACATTGAGAATTAGTCCTTGTTTACTCGCTTCAGCTTTGAGGTCTTGAACTGATTTGATATGCCATGGACATTGATTAGCATATACTAAATGCCAGCCCTCAGTGTAGGCTTCAAGATTTTTATTCCAATCTACAAACTGGGAATTTGGAGCATCAGCAAGATTTTTCTGCATTAGTTGAAACCGACCTCGAGCGTCAATTTTGACAAATCCATTTTTTCATAAAGTGCTTTGCTGGCAAGCCATGCTCCTTCGGAACTAAGTGTGCATAAAGCATTCATTCCATTCTCTTTTGCTTGCTTCTCAACGTAAGAGATAAGCTGAGATGCTAAGCCTTTTGAACGATCGGCTTTTGATTGCACCATAACACATTGAATAAAGAACTGATCATTAGCTACAATTGGTCTCCAAGCATGTTCTGAAGGGCCATATTTAATGAAGCCAAGCTGTTTTTTTTCTTCCATCAAAATTGCAATCCTCCAACCTAGCTCAAATTGTTTGATGTACCAATCTCGCTTGAGCTTAAAGCCTTCACTTTTTAGGTTTTTAGAACAAAAAACCCCATAGTCGTTAATGTTATCGGGTATTACTTCTATAATCATTGTACTAAGCTCCTAAAAGCCTTAAATAAATCAAATGACTCATCTCAGTTCAACTTTTAAAGCCTAATCTTTAATCCAAGATTAATATAAAAGCCCTCTAAAGGAGCATACACTTGGGTGTATTGCGGGGTATTATTAGGCGCTGTAAGTAAAGATTCAAATCTCGTTTGGCGGGTGTCTGTAAAGTTCTCTGCATTGAGGAAAACTGTAAGGTTATCAATTGTTCGTTCAACTATAACACCCGAAGAAAAAAGACTTGGTGTTAAAGTGTTATTTGAAAGTCTTTGGGGAGAATCATATTCATAGTCCAGACCAATTCTCCATTTGCCAGGTAAAGAGTAGAGAATATCTCCCTTTAGATTGTGAAAGGGAACTTGGGTTAACCTTTCAGTTGTTGTTGGTAGTACAAGATAGACATCCGTGTATGTGTAGCCTACGAACAATGTGACGCGCTTGTAAGTAAGCTTTAACTGACTTTCAAAACCTCTACTTTCAACTTGCTCTCCAATGTTTTGGTACTGATAAGGCAAATTCACTTGACCCAAAGCCTGCGTGATAATAGGATTATCCGCATCGAATGGCCACCAAGGGCGATTCAGGAAAATCGGATTATCAATGATATTGGCAAAGAAAATTTGATTGAAACTGAATAACCAATCTCTGCTATTAAAGTCAGAGAGGTATTTGAAATCTAGATTTACTCCACGACTTGATTCATGAGTTGTCCTTTTGTAATTGATTGATTGAACTAATTTGTAGGCTAGTGGCTCTGCTTCTTCGCTAAACAAGCTTGGCATTCGGTAACCATATGAGCCTGAGCTTCTAATGCTAAACTTGTCGTTGACCTTATAAAGCAAGCTAAGCTTCGGAAGTGGATGTGCTTTTGTTACTTCAGAGTTGGCAAGATCACTTTTCACCTGAACTAGATCATATCTAAAACCTGCTTCTAAGATGAACTTGGTGCTAAGATCCCAAAGACCATTTGTAAAAGCCCCATAGGTCTGCTGGTTTTGTGTTCTTCCTAAAAAACTATCACCTAAGAACTGCTCATTGAAGCGATCCATAAGATGATTTACTCCTAAAACGATGTTTAGCTTCTTAGTCCTGAAACTTCCTGTTAACTCCGAGTAGGAATTTCTTTGAATCCCACCAAACTCTGTACTATTCCCAATAGCATCTTCCCGGACTCGAATTTCTCGGTCAAATCGATTTAAGCTGTTTTTGAACTGTAAATTAAGCCTTGAACTGACTTTGTAATTCAGCTTGAGCTGAGAAGTTATTCTGCTGCTTTCCTGAAAATCACTATAGAAGTCAAGCGCGGTAGCTTCAAGTCCCTTAACGAGATCTAAGTCACCAGCGTTTCTAGTTTCTTGTGTCAGATTTAACCCAAACATAGCATCAAAGCCCTTTTCAGAATTGTAAAAAACCTTCGGGTTTAAATTGATTTTCCTAATGTTCGGGACATCAGAATATCCATCATCATCTGCATCATAAACATCATGAACATGAAGGTTAGAAAGGTTAGTAATACCCCAGTTTCCAATTTTCTTCGAGATAAAAGAGTTAAAGTCGTAAGAGCCAATGCTACTGACGTTCAAGTGAATCAAATTCTCTTCTTTATCTGGAGTTTTGCTCAGTAGATTGATGATTCCGCTAATTGCGCCACCACCATATAAAGTTGAATTAGGCCCCTTAATAAATTCAACTTGGCGCAGATCTAAGGGAGGAATCTGCATGATATCTAAACTCCCTGAAAAGCCTCCATATAGGATAAATCCATCCTTTAACAGCTGAGTATAGCGGCCATTGAGTCCTTGTATTCTTACCACAGCGCCATTTGAACTCGCGGAAGTTGTTTGAACTTGGACTCCAGTGCTATGGGTAAGCAGGTGTGATATGCGACTGGGTTCCATGCTTGCCGCTTCGTCTATTTCTTCAGTTAAAACCTCTGTACGTGTTGGGATATTCGCAATGCTTCGATTAGAGCGTGTTCCTTCTACAATGATTTCGTCGAGGCTTTCTTCACTTCTTCTGAGGAGGACTGTTAAAATTGAACTTTGAGGAATATTTACATTTAGGATGGTATCCTTATAGCCTAAGAAGGAAAAACGAAGTTCATGGGCTCCACTAGAAAGTTTGAAGCTCAGTTCTCCGTTTATGTCTGCACTAGCCCCTAAACTTGAGCCAGTTTTAATTGCGGTGGCACCTATCAGCTGTTCTTTGGATTCAGCATCGAGTATTTTCGCTTTGAATTCAAGTTCTTGAGCCTTCAATGAAAAGCTCAGAATCAAAAGAAGGAATGAAATAAGATATTTCAGAGTAGCTCGGTTTTGGCAAACATAAACTACTCCTACAACTCGATAAGTGACAAATATCAATAGACAAGAAGACGGCCTTCAGTCATTTCTTCCATCGCATATTTAATTCCTTCTCTACCTAAACCAGAGTCTTTAATACCACCATATGGCATACTGTCGATTCTAAAACCTGGAATATTGTTGATTATTACACCACCAACTTCGAGATTTTCGTGAGCGTAACTTATATGCTCAAAATTGTTGCTGAACACGCCTGCTTGCAGACCGTAGTCAGAATCATTAGTCATTTTCACTGCTTCTTCAAACGAAGGTGCTTCTTCAAGAACCGCTACAGGGCCGAATACTTCTGCAGAACAAACCTTCATAGTGTTCTTGGTATTGGTTAAAAGAGTAGGGTAGTAAGTGTTGTTTTCTGCGCTGTGAACCTGAGCGCCAGTAAGAACTTCCGCTCCTTCCGAAACAGCCTCCTGGACCCATTCATCAATTCTTTTCAGGTGCCCTGCATCTATAATTGGTCCTACTAAAGTTTTATCGTCCGATGGATCTCCTGGCTTTAGCTTTTCAATTTCCTCAATTAGCAATGCTTTAAAATCATTAAAGACATCTGATGTTGCAATGATGCGCTGTGTAGAAATACAAATTTGACCTGCATATAGAAAAGCTCCTTTTGCAATTAGACCAGCTATAGCCTTTATGTTAGCGGAGCTATCTACAATCACAGAGGCATTCCCTCCAAGTTCTAAAGCAACTTTTTTCTTGCCACAGATTCCCTTTAGATACCAACCTACTGCATCACTTCCTGTAAATGACAGCATCTTAAGTCGATCGTCTTTTACCATTTTTTCTGCTTCAGGTATATCGCATACTAGGGCATTCATTGCTCCTGCGGGATATCCTGCTTGCTCCATAAGAGCGGCGAAAGCTAAAGTGCACAAAGGTGATTGGGGTGCAGGTTTAACAACTACACTGCAACCAACCGCAAGCGCAGGTGCTACTTTGTGCAGCAAAAGATTGAGAGGAAAGTTAAAAGGAGTGATGCAGGCAATGGGGCCAATAGGAAATCGTTTGGTGAAAGCTGTTTTGCCAGCTCCAGCATCGTAATCTATAGGAACCATTTCTCCTGTAAAACGAATACTCTCAGCAACAGCAGTGGATAGGGTAGTTATGCAACGGGAGATCTCGTTCTCTGAATAAGACTTAGGCTTACCCGCTTCGTGGATTAATAAGTAAACGAAAGCTTCTTGATTTTCCTTTAAAAGCGCTACCAATTTTTGAAGCATTTCAGATCGCTTTCCAGCAGACCAAGATTTCATTTCTTCAAATGCCTTTTCTGAAGCAATAATCGCCTCTTCCATCTGATCTGAACTTGCCATTGGAATCTTAGCGATAAGGCTTCCTGTGTATTTATCGAGTACGGAATGTAAGCTTCCATTGCCCGTAGCTTGCCATTTTCCAGCTACGAAGTTCTCTGATTTTAATATTGATTTATATGATGCCATTATATTGAATAATAGAATTATAGATTCTTTTATCTAAAGTGAAAGTTTGTGTTGAATGTGCTTTTTTAAATTGATTTGAATCGTCTTTTCTTGAAAATCATTGAAAGAGATGTCAACTGATTTATCGGGCCAGATAAGCTTAGCTGTTTTGAGGAATGAATTGTATTGAGCAGTGTAGAGCGTTCCAAATCCCTTCTCATAATATTGGCTGTACAAAGGCTCTTTGAGAAATGCCGAAACAAGTTCACTTGAGCTAGCTTCACTGTAGCTAACGTATTCCTGAAGAAGCAATTTCCGCGCTACACTCTTGCTGAAGTTGGCGTATTCAGGCCAGTCGATTTGAGCTTGATGATTAGTTGCTACTGCTTCGTAAACTAATTTAGGTTCTTCTTCGGGAGAAAGCCAAGCGGTGATATAAGTTCCTTTAGCATCAATAATCGTAAGGTTATAGGCCATATGAACAGGGACTCGTTTTATAGCTTCAATTGCTTCTTCTGTATTCGAACATGTTTCAAGGATGTATCGAACCAAGATGGGGATACCAAATCCTACTCCTGTTATCTTTTTACCTCCAAAGGCTAGAGATACGGCTAATCCATCGTCATTAATTCCATCCAACAAACCCCAAGTACTATCACTCATGCCCATTACCGGTTTGAGCCAATTGGTACTTAGAAACCTGCCATACTTTCCAGGAGCTCCTTTTGTTTTGGGCACCTTGTTACTAGTGATTAGCCTAATTCTTATGATTAGAGCTTTAAATGCTAATCGAGTAAATATTTCTTAGCCTTATTCTCCGTGGTACAACCATCTGAAAGCTCTTGCAAAGACAGATTTTGACTTGGCTTTTGGCTTTTCAATGATCTGTGAACTGGCAGTTTGCTCGTCGGAGTTTGACACAGGGCTCGCAGCTTTAGCCGCTTTTTTGCTTTTGGCTTTTGGTTTTTCTTGCTCAACGCTGTTCAGATAGTTCTGTTTGCGTTGTTCTTTCAGCTTGGTTTCCCGATTCTTTCTCTCCTTTTCCTTTCTTTTTCTTTCTCTTTTTTCCCGCTCTTCTTCGCTGATATAGCTGGCCTGCTTCTTTTTTGATCTGTTAGCTACTCGCTCTTCACGCTGCTTGCGGTGTTCTATGTCTTTTTCTAGCTTTTCTGCTTTTCGTTTTTTACGAATCTCTTTCTCCTTCTCGATGTAGTCAGGGAGCTCAATTTTATCTAGAACCTTTGGGCCAGTAATTTCTGGGATTTCTGCCTCAATGTGTTCAACATCTTCAGGAATCTTTTCTTCCTCAACTTGATCCTTAGTTTCGATTAGCTCCTTGAGACTCTCTACTTCTTTTGGTTCTTCCTTTTTCTTCTTTGCTTTTGACCAATCTTCTTCTACATCTTCTTCTACCTGCTTTTCGGCAGAACGTGTTTTAAATAATTCGATCAAGTCCTCAGGGATTTTCGCATTCGGACTCGAGTCAATTTCAACCTTAGCTTCAGCTAAAATCTCCTTAACTTCAGATGGCTTGAGTCCAAATTCTTTTGATACTTGCGATAATCTCATCTCTGATTCTTTTTTGCAAAACTAAAAGCTTCTATCGATTTACACGAAGTGCTTCGTTTAATTCTTTAAAGTCAATTTTACCTTGAGTGCTCTTTATGTATTCAAGTATGCTAACAGCCTTTCTGAGTCTTATATCCGAGCTTTTTGGCTTTCCAATGATGTGGATAAGATTGCGTTGCCTCCCTGGAGTTAACTGTTCAAATATTTTGGCTCCTTCTAAATCTTGTTCAAGTAAAACCTCAAACTCCTCTGCCAATGGCATTCCATACTTACTTATATCCTGAACCAATTCAAGAACTACAGGGTTTCCGGAACGTATACCGAGCTTTTTTGCTCTTTCCTTATTGACCAGAATGAAGTAGGAACCATTTCCGTCAGAGAGTAGGGCAGCATGAAATTCTATTTCACCATTGAGTTTACAAACTACCCTTTTGTCACCTTCTAACAAAGGCTCCACTTCTTCAGCAAGAACTGGTATATGGCCACCCCATACATTCCCACTGGAGTTTTCCATAGTAGATTTAATTGTAATCATCTATTGTCAAAGTAACTCAAAAGTTCATAATTTTTCCTCTTTCAAAAGCCACAAAATTCATCAAGCAGAAGCATATTTAAACAAGAGCTTCATTCTTTTTTGAATGCTTCATCTCGAATTCTATCTTTAGAACTTCGTTTTGAAGCTGTGTATATAAAAAGAAACTTTTCCCTTCCCAGTATCCTTTCCTTTTCAGGATGGCATATGGTTTGGCTAGGAGCTTGGGGTGCTTTGGCAACCTGGATCTATTACTATTTTGAAATCAGTTTTCTAGCAATCCCTTGGCTACCAGTATCCCTTATTGGTACTGCAGTGGCATTTTATGTTGGCTTTAAAAACAACTCAGCATATGATCGTTTATGGGAAGCTCGAAAGATTTGGGGTGCAATCGTTAACGACAGCAGAAGCTTCGCAGTAATGTCGAAGGCTTATATAAGCGATTTCTTTCAAAAGGATAAAACGCGACAAGAAGACATTCTTTTAATCAAGAAGGAATTGATTTATCGCCACATCGCTTGGTTGTACCAATTAAGAGAACAGCTGCTTGTTTCTACTCCTTGGGAACATGTAAATGCGAAGAAACACGTGAGTAGAATTAACAAAAAAAGAAGAGAATCTTGGGGGGTAGGGGCTCTGAACTTCGATAATGTGCATGAGCTCTTGGAGAAGTACCTCAAGAGAGAAGATCTTGCAAGCATGGAAGGAAAGTCGAATAAAGCAACGCAAATAATCGACAAACAAGCGCAAAGTCTAAAGCAAGCTAGAGAATCAGGAATCATTGACGATTTCCGTCATATGGAGATGCAGAATGTTTTGAATCGATTCTATGATCATCAGGGGAAATGTGAACGAATCAAAAACTATCCACTACCAAGGCAATACGCCTCAGTGAGTCTATATTTTGTTGGCTTATTCATCTTTTTACTTCCGTTTTCGATGCTCGGGCAATTTGAAGAGTTAGGTGTCGGTTTAATCTGGTTAAATATCCCTTTTACAATTATCGTGGGTTGGGTCTTTATCATGATGGAATTAGTAGGAGATTACAGTGAGAATCCATTTGAAGGTTTGGGAAATGATATCCCAATGTTGTCCTTAACAAGAACAATAGAACGAGATCTATTAGAGCTTTTGGACGAAAAGGAAATTCCCGACAAGATTGAAGCCATCAATCATACCTTACTCTAAGCATGAAAGCCAGTATTCCAGAAATACGAAAAGAGTTAAAATACCTCAGTAAAGACGAGTTAGAATCACTTTGCCTAAAACTTGCGAAGTACAAGGTGATTAATAAAGAGCTCATAGCCTATCAACTCTTTGAATCGAGTGATGAAGACTCGTTTATAGAAACTATTAAGGAGGACATTAGTGCTCAGTTTAAGGAGATTAATAGAAACCACTACTACTACATCAAAAAGAGTGCACGTAAGATTCTGAGGTATACAAAGAAGTACATTCAATTCAGTAAACAGAAGGAAACAGAAATTGCACTTTTAATGCATTTCTTGAACTGTATGAAGCACATGAGTCCGAGTTATACTCGAAATTCGGTCTTGAGTGGGATTTATGATCGTGAGCGCTTGAATCTGAAAAAGTGCATCTCTTCAGTCCATGAGGATCTTCAGCTTGATTTCAGAAATGACTTTGAACGCTTAAGCCTATAAACTCTTTTTCCTAATCATTGTTTTTTAGACATGAATCGGTCGGAAACCAAAATAGCCATTTTAGGAGCTGGTGTCAGCGGACTTGTAGCAGCTCAGCGGCTTGAAAATGAAGGCTTAGCACCTCATGTCTTCGATTCAGAAGAAAGAGCAGGAGGAAGACTTAAAACAGACCTGAAAGATTCATATCAGTTGGATCGAGGATTTCAAGTTTTATTGGACTCCTATCCTATGGTCAAAAAATACCTAGACCCAAAAAAACTCAAACTACAAAAGCTTGATCCTGGGGCGGTAGTCTTTAAAAATGGGAAGCAACTTGTAATTGGAGATCCGTTGAGAAATCCTAGTTTTTTGCTTCCTACACTATTCTCACCACTAGCTAGTTTCCAAGACAAACTCAAAACTTTCAATCTAAATAAGAGCTTAAAAAACAAGAGTTTAGAGGATGTGTTTGAATCAAAAGAATCATCTACTCTTGAATACCTCAGGGAAAAAGGTTTTTCGGAACACTACATCCAAAACTTCTTCAAACCTTTCTTCAGCGGAATCTATCTTGAACCAGAATTACAAACTTCGAGCAGGATGTTTGAATTTGTATACAAGATGTTTGGAACTGGTTCTGCTTGCATTCCATTAGCGGGTATTGAGGAAATTGCCAAGGATCTAAAGGCCAATTTGAAAAAGACCAAATTTTCCTTCGGTCAAAAAGTAAAAAGGGTTGAGAATCGAAACATCATGTTTGAAGATGGTTCTAATAAGGATTTTGATTTTATTATAATCGCCACTGATGCCACTGCTTTCATATCCAATCTGCGAGACCAAGAAGTAGAGTGGAAGTCCTGTGACACAGTTTATTTTGAGACCGACCAAGACATAATTGCTAGGCCTTTGATTGGTTTGATTCCTGACGCTGAACTAATTAACAATATCTTCTACCACAGCTCGATTTCAAATCTGAGTAAAGGCTCAAAACACTTGTTGTCAGTAACAATTGTGAAAGATCATAAGCTCTCTGAGATGGAATTAGTTATGCAAGTAGAGCATGACTTAGCTGAACATTGTGGAATTAGGAACTTGAACTTTATAAAGCGCTATCAAATCAAGAAGGCACTGCCCAAGCTCGATAATTTGCGTTATGAGTTGGCCGCTTCTGAGACACAATTGATGGATGGAATCTTCTTAGCAGGAGATCAATTACTGAATTCCTCCTTAAATGCAGCTATGATAAGCGGCGAGCGATCCGCAGAAGGCTTAATCCAGCGTTTAGATGGTGCTTATTTAGCTTGAGGGGACTTAAATAATGATTTAGTAGCTAGCCAAAACAATACTGGAAAAAGGTGCAAGGCAGCACTTAACCCTGGAAAAAGCTCAGGTTGCTCTATATCTAAGGGTAATTCAAACCCAAAAGAAACCGACATTGAAGCGAATGAGAGCAGCAAGAATATGACGTTGAAAATTGGATCAAGTCCTCGTTTGAAAGACAAGCTAAGCTAAGCGCATAATAACCTAAAGAAGCACTAATACATCCAACTAAACATGCTCCTAATATTGAGATCGGGTTTATGACAGCCAAGAAATCTACCCAAAGTAATTCAGAATATACCTTGTTGTAAACTATCCCAGCTGCTCCAGCGATAAGTCCTGAAACGATAGCATGGAAAAGATGAGTTCTCATTTCGAAACGGGCATTTTGATTTCCATTTTCAAAACTTTAGCTGCTTTTGCCTGAGGACCTTTATCCAAATCTAGTCCAAGTGCAAATCGATCTACTTCAAAAGATGCGCTGAAGCTGTTGTCTTTAAATTCAAAAGGGAAAGACAAATCAGATTTTTTACCGGCCAAGTCAAGCACACCTGACACCATTTAAGTGCTTCCTTTTTTTGTCACCTCATTAGAGCTGAATTTTATCGTAGGAAACTTTTCTACGTTCAACCATTTGTCGCTTTTTGCGTGTTTGTTTTTAGTTCCATCCAGTATTGATAGAAGTAGCATCGATAGTCATATCGAAGGAAGCAGAGCCTAAGTCCTGCTTATCAAAATTTATGTTGCCATTTATTTTTCTGAAAATACCAGTAGGGTTTTTGCTGGTGAATTTCACTTCATATCCATCTAAGATTTTCCAACTTGTTGCTTTGTAGCTTGCAAAGGCACTCGAAATAAGAAGTATGACTGCAATAAGGACGTAGTGTGTGTTTTTCATGGAAGTTCTTTTAAAATGAAACGCTAATCCTAGCAAATGGTTTGGTGAATTACCCTTTGCCTTTAAACTTTCCGATATCCCTTCGCATTTTCTTAGTTGGTCTTCCTTTAATTCCAGCTTGCGCATTGAGTCGATTAAACTCACGAATTTCGTCAAGTTTCTTAATTTCCGATTCTGCCGTGGTTTCAATCATAAAATCCTCGACCAATGGAGCTCCAACTCTCGATTTAGGAATATCTATTACAGTATATTGTTTCCAAATTGGGTTTACTCGAATAGCCAATAAATCATTTGGCTTAACCAATTTTGAGGCCTTTGAAAGAGCGCCATTGAGCATCACATGATCTCTGTCGCATGCCTTATTAGCCAGACTTCTAGTTTTAAATAAACGGACAGCCCACAGGTACTTATCAAGGCGCATTATTCAAAGCTAAGTTCTTTTTTGAAAAAGCTAAAACATGCTGCAAGTTCATCCGTCATTATTACATAGTTTCGAAATCTATGAGTGAAAAGAAAGTAAGTATTGGTAGTGTTTTTAAGACCATCATTTGGCCCAGAAGGAGGCTCTTGTTCTTCGGTTTAGTTCTGATTGTTATCAGTCGCCTTGCTGGACTGGTATTGCCTGGAGCATCAAAATACCTTATGGATGATGTGATTGTGAACGAGGACTTTTCTAAACTCAAAATCATTTTACTCGTAGTTGGAGGATCAATTGTAGTACAGGCTATTACATCCTTTCTGCTTACTCGAATCCTCAGTGTAGAAGCACAACATTTAATTGCACGTTTAAGGGTGCAAGTACAAGAAAAGGTGCTTGGACTCCCTGTGAATTTCTTCGATAGTGCTAAATCTGGTGAGTTGGTATCCAGAATCATGACAGACGTAGAAGGGGTTAGAAACCTAGTGGGTACTGGATTGGTTCAGTTGATAGGAGGGAGCCTAACCGCGGTGATTTCCTTGTTTTTACTGATAAATATTAGTCCTACCATGACTGCCTATGTGCTGATTCCAGTGGCCATATTTGGTTTTGTGGCGCTGAAGGCGTTTGGAATTATAAGACCAATATTCAGAGAACGAGGCAAGATAAACGCAGAAGTTACTGGTCGACTAACAGAAACCTTAAACGGAGTGAGGGTTATCAAAGGATTTAACGCAGAAGCCCAAGAAATCAAAACATTCCAGAATGGGGTGGAGCGATTATTTCAAAATATCAAGAAGAGTTTAACCTCTACAGCTTTGGTGACCAGTTCATCAACCTTTTTGTTAGGACTCGCATCCACAGGCATTATGGGTATGGGTGGTTATATGATTATGGAGGGAGACCTAACTATAGGTGATTTCTTGGCCTTTACACTTTATTTAGGGTTTATGATCGCTCCAATAGTGCAGATGAGCAATATAGGATCCCAGCTTACAGAAGGTTTTGCGGGATTAGATAGGACCGAAGAATTAATGAATATGAAATCGGAACACGATTCCGCCGAACGAACTGAAGTCTTGGGAAAAATTGAGGGGGATATCATCTTTGATAATGTTTCCTTCTCCTACGAGGAAAATAAAGAAGTGCTCCATGAAATTAATCTGAGGGCACCTGCAGGATCAGTTACAGCGCTCGTAGGGAGTTCAGGCTCTGGTAAAAGCACCATTGCCAGTTTGGTTTCTACCTTTTTAAGTCCTGATTCAGGAGTCATAAGCGTTGATGGGAAAGACCTTTGCAAGCTCACCTTGGAGAGCTATCGAAGAAATTTAGGAGTGGTTCTACAGGATGATTTCTTATTCGAGGGCAGTATTCGAGATAATATAACTTTCCCTAGACCTGATTCTACGGAAGAAGAAATCCAAGCTGCTGTGAAAGCAGCCTATGTAGATGAGTTCACCGATCGCTTCGATGATGGATTGGAAACTTTGATAGGGGAGCGGGGAGTTAAATTGTCGGGTGGACAAAGACAGCGTATTGCCATTGCCAGAGCAATATTGGCAGATCCAAAGATTTTAATTCTGGATGAAGCAACTTCAAACCTGGATACTGAAAGTGAAGCATTGATTCAGCAGAGTTTAGCTGAACTGATGAAGGGTAGAACCACTTTTGTTATTGCTCACCGTTTGAGTACAATTCGAAAGGCAGATCAAATCTTGGTGATTGAAGACGGTAAGATCGCGGAGCAAGGAAAACACGATGAGTTAATTGCCTTGGAAGGCAGGTATCATCAACTGTTTACTTATCAAGCGAGGATCTAATTAAGGATTGACAAACAAGCCAATCAAGACGAAAAAGAACAGAAGTATGGCCGCGTTAAGGACTAGTCCTAAATATGCTCCTTTTGATGTACCCAATTCTCTGTAAGATCGAAACAGCCCAAAAACAGTAAGAAAAAGGCTCACTCCAAGCAGTATAAGCGCTGTTTGAACTCCTCCATTTTTGCCTTCAGAAATCACTTGTCCCAGCGTAAGAATTACAGTCAAGATGCTAAAGACTCCGAAAAAGAGTCCAGTGCTGTAAGGCTTCTTGGCTTTTTCATTCGTGCTTTCCATCATTGCAATAGTACAGCTTCATAGTGGATGTACTAAAACAGCACATCGCTTTAGTTCGAAATCTATAGATTAGTTTCGAAATCATCACCTTAATTATGAAAACTACCCTTACATTACTTGGACTTAGCCTCTTTCGTATTTCAACGTTTGCTCAAGAGACTTCTAGCACGAATACTGCCACAGAGAGCCAAAGTACACCGGCTCCTAGCACAGAAACAACAAACTCCCCAAACCCTGAAGTAGGCGAAACGGAGAATGCTGAAGCGCAGCCTGATGTTGCTACAAGTGACATAAAACCAGATACTTCTAAAACAGATTCTAGCCTAAAGGCCTTAAGTGATGAAATTGAGAGGATTAAGAAGTTAATAGACACTTCAAGTACACAATCGAGCACGGTCGCTCATCTTTCCATAAAACAACCCAAAGTTTCTACTGTACGACAAGCAACTGAGTCGGAGACAAATTATGCCTACAAGGGTTGTCAATGTATAGAAATAGGAGAAGTCTACATTGATTCTTTCACCTATAGAATTGAAGATGGGGTGTTTAAACGTCTAGTTGTTTATACACGAGAAGTGGTCACTGGCGATGATACCTAGAGTACTCAAAGAGTCGTAAACATCACATTAATTTACAAATCATAGAACTTCATATTCAGTTACGAATTGGCCAAAAGTCAATTATTTTCTGAAGGATGCTAGTGGATATGGTCTTTATCTTCCCCTCAAAGAAGTACTGAGTTTAAGTGAAAATGGAAGGTCTTTAAGTTATCCGGAAAACAGTTCCGGCTTTGTAAGGAAGGGGAGTAGGTCACCGATTAAACGCAGCTTTGATTTGAACTCGAGCATTAATTATCGTGTATTTTCTGATGTGGCTGCACTTACGGGATCACCGAATGGACTGATTCAAAATGAATTCGATTTAGACTTATTATTGGACACTCAAATTGTCAAACGAAAAAAGAAGATCGAGCCAAAAGCCAAGAACTTCATTTTAGCTCACCGAGTGTCAATTTTTCTAGAAACCTCAAAGTTTGATTCGCAATTTGACACAGCGAAGACCGAGGAAATAACCAAGGATTTAGCTCGTAGCTTATTAATTGAGCGATCAAAGTACTCATTTGGAGCAGCAATAAATGTCTTCCAATTTGGATACACTCACACTTTTCAATTGAATGCAGGCTACAGAAATTTTAATTCAGATGTACAGGAAACTAAAACAGACACTGCCAGGGTGTTGCGAATACATCAGCACAGCATTTATCCTGAAGTGAAAGTTAGGATCAGGTTGAGCGATAGGCTATATGCCGACATGATAGGAAGGTATTTGTTTCATAACATGAACGTTGAGTTTTTAGATCCAGACGTATTTTGGAAACAGTTTTTTAATGCCGAAATAATGGTGAATGCGATCCTTGATTAGGCCAGACAAAATGCCTTGTTTTTTCGTTGGAGGATGTACGATAATATCAGCACAAGGGACAAAGAAATTCATCAATTGCAATTCGGATATAAGCTGAATTTCAATTCCTTTATCAAGTCAAGTATCAAAAAGATATAGCTAGAAAGCCCTTATTTGTCCAGGGTTTTTGGTTTTTCTAGGATCTTGTTTTAATAGCCTCACTAGCGAGTTCTAATAGCTAGCCGACTCAAAATAGAGTTTGTCAGGAGTTTCAAAAAAGGCCTCCAAGGACACAGCAAATAGTTCCATTAGATTTTTACCACCATAGGCTCGTAAAACTTGAAGTTTAGCACTCGGTCGCCCTGATAAATGTGCTTTGCCAAGTGTTTTCCAGTTTTCCAAGGCCTCTTTATCAAGAATCTTGTTAAAAGGCCTAAGCTCATCTTCGAGAATCAAGCAGTGGGCAAATTCATGTATGGCTAAATTAATACCGTCATAAGGCTCAGCTAAACCTTCTAGGACTTTGGGCCAAGCTAAACTCACTATTTGTGTGTGTGTGGATTAACATCACCGTAAAAGAATTCATCAATATGCTTGTAGGAGTATTTCTTGGGCACTAGATGAATCCTGTTGTAATGCAATAAACTTTTAGTTTTTAGTCCAAAGCTCATTTGAACAAAGGCTGCGCTGATCATTGTGCGCATTTCGTGTAAGATTTCGAAATTGTCTGGGCTATTGAATTCTGTGGTTTGATTAAAGTACAAAACACGATGTGCAAATTCATTCTTATTTTTTGGCGACAACATTTTGTAATACGGACTCATGGATTCTAATGCAGCTTGCGTTTCCTTTAAACTGCTGTCCGTACAAAAGAATTTCAGTAGAATGTATCTAACAAGCCGTGTATATAGATAAGCCATAGCTTAGGGTGCAATATATTCAAATGTGGCCAATCTCATTCTTTTGTCATATAATTAATATTATGTAAAGTTACAAGTGTTTGACAAAGTGATCTATTCTTGAGCTCGCTCCTTGTTCTTGCTTTATCACAAGAGTATGATGCATTTTCATATTTATACTCCATTCAAATGGTATATGAAAAAGTGGAGTATTTTCTTTCTTCTTAGAATTTATCACACACTTGTATCGCTCAATCAGTCGAAATAGCTTTTACTGTTATTGACCACAAGCTAGTTGACGAGAGAGTTTTTGGTTTCTAACGAACTCTCGATTTTTATCTTACACCTTCAATTGCTTGGATCAAAACAAAACTTGATGCTAAACCTGCGATTCTACACTCAACTTTGACGACATTGGAATAAGTCGTTCTTATTTCTATTTCCCTCAAGATGATGGTAATATTGAACTCTCGAAAAGTTTACTGCAAACATTTGGTGTAGCTGATCAAGAATCTTTGAGACTTCGTCTTTATCGAGGAAACTTTGAACATCTTGACTCATCAGTGGATTATCCAAAGGACATCAAGTTTATGTACTGGAGTTCAGTGTATAAAATGGTCTACTTCGATATGAAAAAGTAGTACTACTCCCCTTCTTCGTTTTTCCTGGCACGGTTATGCAAAATCCTCGTCTGCTCAAGGCTCAATTGGTAACCATCGTATTCTCCTTGCATTTGTGGTGGCGGGTCTCCAAATCCACTGTTTACAGCTTTATCCATTAACTCACGCGCTTCATCCTCACTGCTAACAGGGAAAGACATGAATTTAAGCGTGTCTTGTCCAGGAACTACATGATTGGAATATCCCATCTCAATAATGTGGTTCAATACAGAGGATGGCACATTGTCGACAAAAATTCCCAAATTAACAACGAACTTGATTTTCTCGGGATCTGGATTCTCAATATTCATAATATCATCCATACCTGTTATTGCAGTAATAGGAGGCTCTATAAAACGTTTCGGTGCATCCGCTTTGTCTTGTTCATTTGATCCTATTGGAGAACTCGTATCATCAGCATTTGGATTCTGTTGATTTCCAGCTCCACTTGGTGATTGTTGATTGTCATTTTGATTTTCAGTTTGAGCATTAGGGTTTGAAGGCTCATTCGGATTTTGTGTTCCTGACGGGACCTCAGAGTTATTGGCATCTTGTCCTCCTCCAAGCTCAAATTTATCTCCTGCCTTCAGTTTTGGTGTCGCTGGATTGTCACCTTGTTGTGGGTTTTGAGCTTCAGTTCCGTCTCCCTGCTCTGATTTGTTCAATCCATCGCCATTTGTATTAGCATCCTGCTTGGAACCTTTTGGGGCTTGGCCACTTGCCGCATTTTGAAGTTGAGTTTTTCTATCCGATTGATCTACACCTCCAGTACTAGAGCTATCCGTTTTTGGAGTGTCTCTTCTAGGAAGTTTAACTGGACTAGGTTTATCACCGTTATTTAAATTTCTTAAAGGTGAACTACTTGACCCGAACTTCTTGTTTTTAACTGCTCTTCGCTTTTCGATGATATTGAATGAAATGTAGATCCCTTCTACCCCATTTTCCATCTTCACATCAAAGTTGTTTCTAACCAGCGTATAATTGGATCCTAGAATGGTTTCATCCATGCTCAAAGTATAGATTCCGTTTGGAAGGTAAAACTCAAAGGCTCCCTTTCCATCTGTAAGAGTATGATAGTTTTTTTGAGTACTAATAGCTGATATTTTGATATCACTTAAGTCAAGGGCCTTATTTAGTTTCTCAGTTTGAGCTTGTCTATCAACGATAACTTCTCCGTAGATTTTGACACCTTTTACAAATGGAATGTATTCTATGCCTTCCTCAAATACGAAAATCGAGTCTTGAATATTCGGGAACCAGCCATCCAATTTTTCTAGGTTAAATACCACAAATCCATAATCTCCACCAGGTATGTTTTTCATTGTCGCTCTACCCTCCGCATTCGTAATTACTTCATTTTGACCTAAGCGAATGACTACGTTATCCAAATAAGGTTCTCCTTTATCTCTAATTGAATTTCCATCTAGATCGAAGAAAGCCACAAACTCTCTGTTATGGTTACGTTGTTTAGTAAAAGGAATAGGAATTCCGAATTCTTTTCTCACAGATACTCCCAGCTGAAAATTCTGACCTGTAGTACGCTCGCCAATGTTTTCTAGGTTCTGAACTGATCCAAATTGTGGGAAGGTCTGGTCAAACTTCCTTGTAGCTAAACTGTAGTTGATGTTAGCACTAAATCTCCAGCCGTCATTTGTGAAGTAGAACACCTCAGGGAAATATCCAATACGGTGCGAGTTTGATTGGTTCTGATAAGTATAGTTAAGGTTGTTTTGTAATACAAAGTGAGTGTTCTTAAACAGGTATTGGTGTCCAAGTCCGATTCTTAGATAAACTGGATTAACGTTCGACTCAACCATATTCTCCACTGCAGCTGGGGAATTCGGTCCATAAAAATAACCACCCACAAAATTGAAGGTTCTCCAACGAACCAATGAGTTTGCTCTAAACACGAAATACCTAGGTAAATCTGGAAGGAATTGTGCTTTATCGTAACCTGCTCTTATATCAGAGGTCCATAAAATGTTTTTGTCAAAGAGGTAGTTAGAGTAGCGAATCCCTAAACCTGGTGACTCAATACGTTTAGATTGAAGAGAAAGAACATTGTAATATCCGTAATACTGGAAAGTTCCTACATCCGTGCCCTTGCTATATCCTAGAAGGTTGTAAAACAAGAAGTTGGTTACATCGCTAAACGTACCGTCAAAGTTTCTTAATTGAAATATGTTCTCATTCATGGTAGAATTGAAGAATACATTCGATCTCCTTCCAGTTCTATACTGAATGACCGAATTCACAATTCTCTTTTCATTATCGGCTAGACCAAATGTTCTGTTCTGATATCTACCCGCAATATTTGCACTTAGCTTTTTATCGATGAACCTTCCAGAGTAATTTGCTCCTGCTATGAATCCATTTCTATTAACTATTTGCTGAGTGATAGGATCAATGGAGTTTCTAATGGAATATGCACCCAATAAGGTAACGGTTTGACTAGGGGCAATGAGGAAGCTTACCCTTCCATTGACTTGATTGGCTGTTCTGTTTCTTACAAAATCCTCAGACCGAGCCCATCCCCCATTACCTCTGATTCTACCAGTTCCTTGGTACTGATAATAAGCACCGTAGTTTTCTACTTGCGCTGGTTGGAATAGTCGTGGTTGTCTAACATAGTATGCTCCAACCCAGTGATTCTTATAAACTCTATAGCTTCCTTTAAGTCCTCTACCAATAGCAGGCATCCCAAAGCTGACACCAGCCACATTACCAGCTTCAGCAGTGAAGTTCGGGTGGAAATATCCAACGTAATTTGATGAATTATTTAGAATTCCACTACTTGCGTATTGCGTGCTGAAATTGAATTGGTTGAAATAAACCAAGTTAGCCCCGTTTTTATAACTCTGAAAACCTCTAAGTACAAGATTCATAAAGGTGTTGGTAGTTAAAACGTTTTGAATATTAGCATCAACTATAAGTGGTAATACAGGACCGGGATAATCACTTATTTCCTTAGTATTAGATAGTTTTCTGAAATCAACCTTCTGACCTTTTCGAGATAAATTGGTTCCACTCAGTTTCGATTCAGCTGTATTAATGTAAAGCGAGTATGTTTTATCATCTAAAAACGTGTTAGGGGTATGTTCTTGAAGTGAGATAGTTCTCAAATTCCTTGCTTCCCTTGTTGTCTCAATTTCATAAGTGAAACTGGTGTCTTCCATCGGTTTAAGAGAAAGCGAATACTTCGGTTGCTCAATAATCTTGTTGGCTGTATCTCTAAGAACAAAATCCTTTCTGGTACCTGTCATTGTTAGAATCAAATCCTGATCATAGTTTCCTTTATTCAAGACACTTAAATCGAACTTGGCTTTCGTTTGATCGTTCTTGAAATAGATAACATTTCCTTGTTCTACACTCACATCCCAATCAACGTTCTTGAAACTCTGAATGAAGAAGAACTCTGAGCCGATTTGCTCCTCCTCTTCATTAAAGAATAGAATGTTGACTACGAACTTTGTGCTTCCAAGCAGTCGTGTGGGCAAAACTCTTAATGGAATGACTACCTCTTGGTCAGGAGCGACGGTAAACATTCTGTTGGTTCCGAAGAATTTCCAATCTCCTGGAAGCGCGATATCTACGTAAAAGTTGACAGCTTCTCCACTTGTATTTTTTACAAAAACATTGTTGGAAACGAGCTCTCCTTTTGTCGCTTCAATTTCCTTTTCTGTAAGTCTAATCGATACGGGTCCAAGATCCACAGGAGTTTGAATATTATTCTCAGGTGTTTCAATCAAAGTATCGGGTAAGGCCACAGGGGCATTGGGAATTGAATCCAGGTTTTGTCCAATTGAGACAGTACTCAATAGAACCAAAAACAACATTAAGCTGATATGGTTATAGAAACGCTTCACAATCAGCCCTGTTCTTCAAGATGAAATTTTAGATTCAGTTGATATACTCCAGGTTTGAAGTCGAGATCAGGTTTAACACGAATGTCGACCTGAAAAGTGTATTCATTGTAGTTTGATAAAAAGTCTCCAGGACCATTTACATTATCGGAGCAAGCTCCAGCATTTTTTCTTGGTAATAAGTCGGCAATAATATCTTGAATATCACCGCTGGTTGAGAAATAAGAGGCAAATGTTCCATTGATAGGAGACGTTGCACAAGCATTGCTGATACGAACTTCAAGAATGTCAATTTCAGGTGGATTGGCAGGGCCTACTCCATAGGTTCCTAAGGTTTCCCAGTCTGCAGCTGCTGTTCCAGCTCCAGGATTATTATTGACTTCCATGGTAAGGAACCAGCGACAATCAGGATCAGGGATCACCTTATCTTCTACGCGAATTTTGATTCTCGCAACACCGTAGACGGTAATACCATTAACATACTCTTGGAAAGAGCTAAAGGAAAGGTTCAGACTAACAGGGTCGCTTGGCTCAATACTTACTGCACCGCAGTGAATCTGTCCGTAAAGAACCCCGCTTGTAAGGAGTGATATGAGTAGCAGTATTCGTTTCACAACAAGGTTAAGCGTAAGTTTATTCGCCGACAATTTGCCGACTTATTTAAAAAGCACCGAGGGGATTTCTATTCTAACCAAGAATCCCCTCAGCCTTTTTAAATCTTTTTCTTATTGATCTTCCAATAAGATGTACTGTACGTACATAGTGTATACGCCTGGTTGAGCGTAAGAACCAGCACCAACAACAGTCACTAAATCCTCAGCTAAAGCCGCATCAGCGTCAAAAGCGTTTGGAAAAATTGCAGGCAACCCAGGTAAAATTCTGTAGTCGATTGCATAATAGTAATCTGAAGTAGTCCCAGTAGATGTAAGGTAAGATCCTCCAGGAATGAAGTCATCACCAGCAACACCAGTTGCACCCTTGTGTCCACCAATATACTTGTCGTCAAGTGTTGGAGGAGTATTGGTACCAGCATTTACATAAAGTGAGTTAGCACCATTATGAGTTCCAATAGGAGGAAATGCGGTGTTATAATCACTAAATGTACCTGTTGCAGCAGCATCACCATTGTTTGGTTGGCTTTGACGCAATTCAACAAGTGAAAGTGGAAGGTTATCAACAGCGTTGGAAGCACCACCACCGTTATAAGTAATAACCTGATCCCAGAATTCAGGACCGTTGGTACCGTTCGAGCGTCCAACAGCGTAAAGGTCCCAACTTACTGTTGAGCTTACTTTAAGAATGGTGGCAGCATACTTAGTGATACCGGCATAATAGTCATCGATGTCGTCAAACACGAAATCGATCTGACTTGGTGTAGTCATATCGAGTTGAAGAATCGGCTGTAAATCCATCGTAATGGTTACATTCTTTTCGCCAATCAACTGAGCATACGAGCTAGCAGAAAAAGCCATAAAGGCAATCGCTGCAGCAGATTTGAGTAATCGTCTCATTTTGTATTGATTTTGATTAATAATTGTTGATTTGTTCTTGCTTGTCTTTCAGTATTTCTGAAAAACCATGCTTCTTTTCGCCTCGAATTATCAATATTCAAATTCTAGTTCGGCAGTTAAAATTTCTTCGTTACTTCCATAATCTACAATGCCAATAGCAGTGTATTTTCCAGCTGGAAGATCAGGGGGTAATACAAACTTGAATTCTCTTTTCAAGCCCGGAATAATTGTAAAATTCTTTAAAGGGAGCTTTTGGCCTGCACCTGTTGTTGTATTCACAAGTTCAACTCGTGTTCTACACATTGCGATTCCATCTCCTTTATTCTCCGCATCAAGCTGAATAAAATTCTTGTCCCCTCTTGGGAATACTTTGAAATCCATGATTTCAACCGCATTGTTATCAACGTTTGGAGGATTCTGATAAACCCATACTCCAAATGCAAAAGTTGGGATAACGCCCAAGGCTATGGTATTTCCAGATTGGCTTGCTGGATCAAGTTGTTTTTTTGGTGCAGCTTGCTCGATCATAAGCACACACCATGAAGCCTTGTTCGATTGTGGATCATCAAAAGGGACATTCACATTGATGATGATTTCTTTCTTCTCCCCTGGTCTAAGTTCTACGAAACTTGGCGTTGCAGAAAGAAACTTGCTTAAACTGTGAGAACCAGTACCTGCTGTCTTAAACACAGAACCTCCGTCAGTTTCCATTTCAAAGTCTTGAACTTTGATTCTGAAACTATTCGGAACATCTGTATCGTTATTCACAGTTATTTTCTGTGAGCTCTGCTCACCTGGTTTCACTCTAAAATGAAGGTGTGTAGGAGATACTGCAATACCAGCACCTGATTTTTTGTCTTGGCTAAAACCAAATGTTGAAAAGGAAAGTGAAAATCCTAAAAGGACAAAGGGTAATAATTGTTTCATTTGAGTTAGTTGATTCGCGCAGGTTTACGGGGATTGTGTGAAAAGGTTGCATATTTCTATTATTAAGAATGAGTCAATGCAAGGCACATCCACTATCAGCTTGGTTTAAAAGAGATTGCAAATGAGAAAGTATCGGTCTATTACCATTTTTCTTTATCCTGTTTGGGCAGCATTAACCTTTCTTAATGCATTTCTTCAAGGAACCCTGGATTATTTAGTGATTGTGTTGTCTTCCCTTTTGGCTCTTTGGACTCTTGTTCCAATTCTTAAAAAGGCTGAATTCCAATCTCGATTGGCCGAATTATTTGATCGACTTTTTGGAATAAGTTCTGCCCTACTTCTTTTGGGAGCAGTATTTAGGATTTTTTCATGGCCTGAAATTTCGATTTTCGGAATAGGACTTATTGGAATTTTTATCTCAGCAATTTTACTGTTTGTCCCAAAAGTTCAAGATCAATACCTTCCTCATATGAAGCTTATCTCACTGAGGATTATTGCCTTGCTGAGTGTCGCATTTTTGAGTTTTCTATAATTGTAAGGCACAAAAAAAGGAGGACAAATTGCCCTCCTTTGATATAAGTTTTAAACACTTCTTATTGACCTCCTCCTGTGATTCGGTCTTTCATTTGTTGGTACTTATCTGTTTGGTTCGTTCTTGCATAAAGCTCCTTTAAAGACTTCATGGCATCAGTATCATTAGGATTTATTTTCAGACATTGCTCAAGAAAAGGAAGCGCCTTAACTAATACAGCATCACCTTCTTTTTTGGCTTTTTCATAGTCTTCAAACTTCACTATATCGCCAGCTTTAGTAATCATCTCAGCTCCTTTATTGAAATACAGTGCTCCTAGGTTGAAATTTGAATCATAATGATCAGGTTTCGCCTCTAGAGCTTTCAAGTAATCAGCCTCTGCTTTATCCGTATTCCCAGCATCGTAATACATTTTACCCCTTGCATAAAACAAAATGTGATTGGTGGGGTCTTTTTCGATCGCTTGGCCAAGGTTAGCTAGCGCTTTCTCATTGTCACCTTGAGCCATGTTAATTTCGAGCTCAGCTAAAAGCATATTTCCATTATTTGGATACTTTGCTCTTCCTTCACTAAGGATTTCTAGAGCTTTTGCAGTGTCTTTATTGTTTTTATAAAGTGCCGCTAATCCTGTGTAGATGCTTTCTGAACGGTAGTTATAAGACAAACATTTCCTGTAGAGTCTATCGGCTTCTTCAACGCTTCCCATGTTCTCAGCACACAAAGCTGCATTAAATAAAGAAGTGGTATCAACCATCCCATTAATATTAGAAATATTGAATGCGAGTTCGAAATTAGACTTAGCCGTGTTGAAGTCACTTTCTTGATAGGCTTTTGCACCTTTATTAAAAGCACCTGGAATCAGTGTTCTTAATGAGCGAGCAGACTGACCTTTATCTTGAATGTTCTGATCAAAAGTTGCAAATTTCTGATAAGCCTTAACTGCTTCCTCTGCAGCACCAGGCTTTAAGCTAGCATACTTTTCATCTTCACTAAGAGCGATTTTCTTGTAAACTTCGGTTCTGTAGAACCAAGTTTTCCAAAACTCTTTAGTTTTTTCATGCTCACTAGCGGCATCAATTGCTTCTTTTGCTTTGTCTAACTCACCGTAATTAAGGTAGTTATAAGCACTGGTGATTTTACTCTTTTGAGCATTCGCTGAAAGGCTCAAACTGAGTCCTATGGTTAGGACTAAGAGAATACGATTCATATCTGTTTGTTTAAGGGGTCAAAATTAACTATTCCTCTGAACCCTCTGCAAGATCTTTGCCATCTTGCGAGTTATCCTCTGAACCTTCAGTGTTTTCAGTTCCTTCAGCAGAATCCATCAACTCATCTTCCTCTTCATCGTCGCGCTCAACTTTTGCTACGGCAGCGATTTCATCGTTATTCTTAAGATTGATCAAACGAACTCCTTGGGTTGCTCGACCTAATTGTGAAATATCGCTTACATGAAGTCGAATGGCAATTCCCGATCGATTGATAATCATCAGATCATCTGCTTCGGTTACTGCTTTAAGAGCGATAAGTTTACCAGTCTTCTCAGTAATGTTTAATGTTTTAACACCCTTTCCACCTCTGTTGGTAATACGGTAGTCCTCAGCAGAGGTGCGCTTTCCGTAACCTTTTTCAGAAACGACTAAAACGGTATTGTCCTCAGAATTTTCAATACTGATCATTCCAACTACTTTGTCTTTATCATTAGCTAAAGTAATTCCTCGAACCCCTGAAGCGTTTCTTCCCATCGGACGTACTTTTCCTTCTTCAAAGTGGATAGCTCTACCGCTTTCAAGAGCCATGATAACATGACTGTTTCCACTAGTCATTTTAGCCTCTAGAAGTTCATCCCCTTCACGCACATTAATTGCGATAATTCCATTTTGACGTGGACGAGAATATGCCTCCAGAGAAGTTTTCTTGATCACCCCATTTTTGGTACACATCACAATGAAGTTATTGTTGATGTAATCCTCATCTTTCAGGTCTTGTACTGGAATGTAGGCCATGATTTTGTCATCCTGACTTATATTAATCAGGTTTTGAATCGCCCTTCCTTTACTCGTTTTAGTGCCTTCTGGAATCTCAAAGACTCTCATCCAGTAACACTGACCAAATTCAGTGAAAATCAATAGGTAGTTATGGTTTCTTGCTGCGAATAAATGTTCAAGAAAATCTTCATTTCTTGCCGTACTCGCCTTACTTCCTCTTCCACCTCTTCCTTGCGTTCTGTATTCGCTAAGCTTGGTTCTTTTGATGTATCCTAAATGAGAGATGGTTACAACTACATCATCGTTCGGAATCATATCCTCGATACGCATGTCATCAGCGGCATAAACGATCTCAGTGCGTCTTTCATCACCGTATTTCTCGCGCATTTCAGCTAACTCATCTTTGATGATGGTCATTCTCTGATCTTCGTTATCGAGAATACCTTTCAAATGTTCGATAAGCTTCATGAGCTCAGCATGTTCATCTTTCAGTTTGTCTCTTTCGAGTCCAGTAAGTTTCTGGAGGCGCATATCGAGGATAGCCTTCGCCTGAATATCTGAAAGACTAAATCGCTCCATTAAGCCATTTTTGGCATCATCTGGAGTTCTACTCGCACGAATAAGAGCAATTACTTCATCAAGGTTGTCAATAGCTATGATCAGTCCCTCCAGGATGTGAGCTCTCTCCTCTGCTTTTCTAAGTTCGTATTTTGTTCTTCTTACGATCACTTCATGACGGTGATCTACATATGCAGAAATAAGATACTTCAAGTTCATCAGCCTTGGACGGCCATTATGAAGTGCAATGTTGTTTACAGAGAATGAAGTTTGAAGCTGAGTATACTTGAATAATTTGTTTAATACAACATTCGTAATCGCTTCTCTCTTAAGCTCATACACGATACGCATACCAGTTCTATCCGACTCATCTCTAACATCGGAAATGCCTTCAATCTTTTTATCATTGATTAGATCAGCCGTTTTGATAATCATATCGGCTTTGTTGACCATGTAAGGAATTTCAGTAACGATAATCTGTTCTCTTCCAGATTTAGATTCCTCAATATGGGTTTGAGCTCTCATTACAATTCGACCTCTTCCCTCTTCGAAAGCTTGTCTTACTCCATCATAGCCATAAATAATCCCTCCAGTAGGGAAATCAGGAGCCTTGATGTGTTCCATCAAACCTTCTGTGTCGATATCGTTGTTGTCAATGTAAGCAACAGTGGCATCAATTACCTCAGTAAGATTATGAGGTGGCATATTGGTAGCCATACCAACGGCGATACCACTTGCACCATTCACTAGTAATTGAGGAATTCTAGCCGGCAATACGGTTGGTTCCTCAAGGGAGTCATCAAAGTTGAGGGAAAAGTCTACCGTCTCTTTGTCAATATCAGAGAGCATTTCTTCGGCAATTTTCTGAAGGCGTGCTTCCGTATAACGCATCGCTGCAGGACTATCGCCATCCACTGAGCCAAAGTTACCTTGTCCGTCAACGAGAGGATACCTTAAAGACCATGGTTGAGCCATTCTCACCATTGTGTCGTAAACTGAGGTGTCACCGTGTGGGTGATACTTACCAAGGACTTCCCCTACAATTCTTGCTGATTTCTTATAAGAACGGTTCGAAAGAACCCCCAAATCGAGCATACCATAAAGCACTCTTCTGTGAACTGGCTTGAATCCATCGCGCACATCTGGTAAGGCTCTTGAAACAATTACCGACATCGAATAGTCGATGTAGGCTGATTTCATTTCCTCATCAATATTTATGGGAATAATCTTTTCTCCTTCTGCCATGTTATAATTTAAAGGTTAGCAAAAATGAATTCTCGTTTAGAGTCTCGAAGATATCCTTATTCGGGTACTGTAAACTTAGGTTTTGAAGCGTTTTTTAACAAAATTAGGTTTGAAAATGTGAGTATCTTGGAAGTAGATTATATGGGATGCCTATTACATTTGGAACCAAGCAAATTTTGAGTACTTTGCATTAACAATTGAGAATAAACATGGAAGCAAATTTTTCACCAAGGGTTAAGGACGTTATATCATATAGCAGAGAGGAAGCCTTGCGTTTAGGCCACGACTACATTGGAACAGAGCATTTTTTACTAGGCATCATTCGAGAAGGTGAAGGGCTTGCTGTTAGGATTCTCAAAAATCTGAACGTAGAGTTAGACGACTTAAGAAAGTATATAGAGCAAAGTATTAGCACAGGTACTGCAGTGAAGTCGAGTGGTAACCTAGGGAATATTCCGCTGGTTAAGCAAGCTGAAAAAACCCTAAAAATCACTTATCTAGAAGCAAAACTGTTCAAAAGTCCTGTAATTGGAACTGAACACCTTCTCCTTTCAATCTTAAAGGATGAGAACAATGTCGGAAGCCAAGCTTTGCAGAATTACAATGTAGATTACAACTTAGTTAAAGAAGAATTGGAACAGATATTATCAGACAAAGACGAGCCACAAGAATTTAGAGCGGAAATCAGCGGAACACCTGATGAAGGCGAAGAGGAAAGTTTTGGTGGATCAGGATCTCAAGGTGGAGCTTCTTCCGCAAAAGGTTCTGGGAATATTAAATCAAAAACACCTGTCCTCGATAATTTTGGGAGAGACCTCACGAAGATGGCCGTTGACAGCAAACTTGACCCAATCGTAGGTCGAGAAAAGGAAATAGAACGTGTATCTCAAATTTTATCGAGAAGAAAGAAAAACAATCCGATCCTTATCGGTGAACCTGGTGTTGGTAAATCTGCCATCGCTGAAGGTCTTGCTTTAAGAATCGTTCAGAAAAAAGTGAGCCGTGTTCTTTTCAACAAAAGAGTTGTCACTCTTGATTTAGCTTCTTTAGTGGCTGGCACAAAGTATAGAGGACAGTTTGAGGAAAGAATGAAAGCAGTAATGGGAGAATTAGAAAAAGCTCCTGATGTTATTCTCTTCATTGATGAAATTCACACCATTGTTGGAGCAGGTGGAGCCAGTGGTTCGCTAGATGCCAGCAACATGTTCAAACCAGCCCTCGCAAGAGGGGAAATCCAATGTATTGGCGCAACCACCTTAGATGAGTACAGAACCAATATTGAAAAAGATGGTGCCCTTGAGCGAAGGTTTCAAAAGGTTATTGTTGAACCAACAAGTCCGGAAGAGACCCTAAGCATCCTAAACAACATTAAAACTAAGTATGAGGATCATCATAGTGTAACATACACCGATACGGCCTTAGAAGCCTGCGTAAAGCTCACTGAGCGCTATGTAACTGATCGTTTCTTACCAGACAAGGCAATAGATGCCTTAGACGAAGCTGGATCAAGAGTTCACATCACGAACATTAAGGTTCCGAAAGAAATCGAAGAGATTGAAAAAAAGATTGAAGATGTAAAAGATCAGAAGAACAAAGTTGTTCGCAGTCAAAAGTATGAAGAGGCTGCTAAACTTAGGGACTCTGAGCGTCGACTCAGCGAAGAACTTGATGCTGCTAAAGCCAAGTGGGAAGAAGAAACACGCCATCTCAGAGAAAAGGTTGATGATGTTGATGTGGCTGAAGTGGTTGCAATGATTACAGGAGTTCCTGTTCAACGAATTGCTCAAAAAGAAAGTGATCGTTTGGTGAATATGAATCAAGCTCTTCAAGGAACTATTGTAGGGCAAGATGCCGCAATCGCTAAAGTAGTTAAGGCAATTCAAAGAAATCGTGCTGGACTAAAAGATCCTGCAAAACCAATTGGATCGTTCATTTTCCTAGGACCTACTGGGGTTGGAAAAACACAACTTGCTAAAGAGCTCACACGTTTCTTATTCAATAAGGAAGATAACCTTATTAGAATCGATATGAGTGAGTACATGGAGAAGTTTGCTATCTCTAGATTGGTAGGAGCACCTCCGGGATACGTGGGATATGAAGAAGGTGGACAGCTAACTGAAAAAGTTAGACGCAAACCTTATTCAGTAATCTTACTTGACGAGATTGAGAAAGCTCACCCTGATGTATTCAATATTTTACTTCAAATTCTTGATGATGGCCACGCCACAGATAGTCTTGGAAGAAAAGTAGACTTTAGAAATACAATTATCATCATGACTTCGAACATTGGCTCGCGTCAATTACAAGACTTTGGTCAAGGTGTAGGTTTTAGCACAGCTGCTAAAAAGGATCAAGTGGAGCAACACTCGAAAGGTGTGATAGAAAATGCACTTAAAAAGGCTTTCGCACCTGAATTCTTGAATCGAATTGACGATGTTGTAATGTTCAATTCACTTTCTAAGGAGAATATCTTCGAGATCATCGACATCGAACTTAAGAGTTTGTTCAAGCGTGTTGAAGAAATGGGCTTCAAGATTAGCCTTTCAAAGGATGCCAAAGATTATGTAGCCGACAAAGGATATGATGAGAAGTTTGGCGCTCGTCCACTTAAGAGAGCAATTCAGAAGTATCTAGAAGATCCGATGGCTGAGCATATCATCAACAACAAGATGAAAGAAGGCGACGAACTTGTGGCTTCTTACAATAAGAAGGATGAAGAAGTGGTGATTAAGGTTAAGCAGGCAAAAGCTAAGCCTAGTGCTGGAACTTCTAAGAAGAAACCTAAAGACGAGTAGTTTTAGTTAGCTACTTCAGACATGAATTGAATGCGAAGGATTCGCATTTCTTCCTCTTCGTAGTCTTCTTCACCTAGTTCTTGAAGCGCTTCTTCGATGGAGTCTGATTCAGCTTCCATGAAGTACTCAAAAACTTCCTCTTTTTTGTCTTCATCGATATGATCTTCGATGTAGTAATTGATGTTGAGCTTAGTGCCTGAGAACACGATGGATTCCATTTCTCTGATGAGATCAGCCATTTCCATTCCCTTGTTGCCAGCAATGTCATCCAGCGATATTTTCTTATCGACGCTCTGAATGATGTATACCTTCTTTACAGATTTGTTGGCCACACTTTTAACCACAATATCTTGAGGTCGATCAATGTTGTTTTCTTCTACATAATTTGAAATAAGCTCGATAAAAGGCTTTCCAAATTTTAAAGCTTTACCCTGCCCTACTCCTATTATGTTTTGAAGCTCCTCCATCTTAATAGGATACCTATTAGACATATCCTGCAAACTAGGCTCTTGGAAAATGGCAAATGGTGGTACGTTGCGCTTTTTGGCAATATCTTTCGTTAAAGACTTCAACATATTATATAATACTTCGTCGGCAGCAGTCCCGCCTCCAGAAGCATTAGTAATAATAGAACTATCGTTGATCTTTTCGTAATCTCTATCCAAAGAAATCATGAAACTAAAAGGCTTTTTAATAAAGTCCTTTCCCTTATCGGTAAGCTTAAGTACTCCGTATGACTCAATTTCCTTTCGAAGGAATTTTGCCACGGTACTCTGGCGAATAATCGACATCCAGAAGTTTAGATCCTTGTCATTACCTACTCCAAAACTCTCAAGCGAATCGTGTCTAAAGGACTTGATTTCAGAAGTAGCTTTTCCAAGAAGTATTTCAACGATGTATTTGGCCTTGAACTGTTCTTTTAATTCAAGAATGCAATTGAGCATTTGGATTATATGCTCTTGACCTTCAACTTGGGGTTTTGGGTTTACGGCATTATCATCCATCATGGCGCCATCGCCATTTTTTCCGTCAAATTCTTCACCGAAATAGTGCAATAGAAATTTACGGCGCGACATGTTTGTCTCAGCATAAGCCACCACTTCTTCTAAAAGTTGACGCCCTATTTCCTGCTCGGCAACAGGTTTTCCTTGCATGAACTTCTCAAGCTTTTCAATGTCTTTATAGGCATAGAAAGCCAAGCAGTGTCCTTCACCTCCATCACGTCCAGCTCGACCAGTTTCTTGATAATAACCTTCGAGACTTTTCGGAATGTCGTAATGAATCACAAAACGAACATCTGGTTTGTCGATTCCCATTCCAAAGGCTATGGTTGCCACAATTACATCTACTTCTTCCATCAGGAACATATCCTGATTTCTAGAGCGAGTGTTGGCATCAAATCCAGCGTGATATGGAAGTGCCTTGATGCCGTTAACAACAAGTGTTTCGGCAATGGCTTCTACCTTCTTCCTAGAAAGACAATAGATGATTCCAGACTTTCCATCTCTTTCTTTTATGAATTTAATGAGCTGCTTTTCAGGCTCAACTTTCGGTCTTACTTCATAAAATAGATTAGGTCGGTTGAAAGAAGCTTTATAAACTTCGGCTTCCGACATCCCTAAATTCTTCTGAATATCACTTTGAACCTTAGGAGTTGCGGTTGCTGTGAGAGCCATTACAGGAATATCTTCATGTATAGCCTTGATCATCTGCTTTATACGACGATATTCAGGGCGGAAATCATGACCCCATTCAGAGATACAATGCGCTTCATCTACTGCTACAAATGAAACCTTTATACCTCTGAAGAAATTTAGGTTGTCCTTTTTGGTGAGAGACTCTGGAGCAACGTAAAGCAATTTAGTCTTGCCTTCGGTAATGTCTGACTTCACCTTAGTGCTCTCGGTCTTATTTAGTGAAGAATTTAAAAAGTGTGCAACTGAATCGTCCTGACTAAATCCACGAATTGCATCTACTTGGTTTTTCATGAGGGCAATCAATGGGGAAATGATAATTGCGGTACCCTCACTGATTAGAGCTGGAAGCTGGTAGCATAATGATTTCCCTCCTCCGGTTGGCATGATTACAAAAGTGTCGTTTCCAGAAAGTACACTTTGTATGATGGACTCTTGCTCTCCTTTAAAGGAATTAAATCCGAAGTACTGCTTAAGGGCGGCAGTTAATTCAATAGTTTCGGTCTGCATTCAGCAATCTCTAAGTTCTATTCGTATTTTCGTCACATAAAAATAACATAAAAGAGCACAGCTAAAAAGCTTTTCGAGCTTTATTTCAAGAGAACAAGTCATAGTATGGATATTCTAAAGTCTGCCAGAAAAACGCTACAAATTGAAGGCGAGTCCTTGCTTTCGCTCATTGATCAGCTTAATGATGACTTTAAAGATGCTGTAGAGTCTATTTTAAAATCAAAAGGACGTTTGGTTATTACCGGTGTCGGTAAGAGTGCCAACATTGCCCACAAAATGGTAGCGACTTTTAATTCAACAGGTCAGCCTGCACTTTTTATGCATGCGGCAGATGCACTTCATGGTGATTTAGGAAATGTATTAAAGGATGATGTCGTGCTATGCATTTCAAATTCAGGAAATACAGAAGAGATCAAAGCGCTTATTCCCTTGATTCGAACCATGGGAAATACCTTAATTGGTATGACGGGTAATACCGAGTCATTTTTGGCAAAAGAATCGAATTATGTAATTAATTCTCATGTAGCTAAAGAAGCTTGTCCTAATAACCTGGCTCCTACTAGCAGCACCACTGCTCAACTAGCGCTTGGCGACGCATTAGCTGTTTGTCTTTTGGAAAAAAGAAATTTCAGTGAAGAAGACTTTGCCAAATATCACCCAGGTGGAAGCCTAGGGAAACGTTTGTATTTAACAGCTGGAGAACTTGCTGCTAAGCATGAAAGGCCTCAAGTTGATATTAATGATTCACTTTCCACTGCCGTTATTGAGATCAGCAAAAAGCGCTTAGGTGCCTGTGTGGTGCTCGATCAATCTAAGATTGCAGGTATAATTACCGATGGAGACATTCGCAGAGCACTTGAAAAAAATGCAAACTTGAGTGACTTTAAAGCTTCGGAGGTTATGAGTAAGTCGCCTAAAAGTGTTGAAGCTTCAGATTTGGCAAGTCACGCATTAGGAATTATGGAAAAACACAACATCACACAACTTGTGGTGTTAGATAAAGGTTCCTTCGCAGGCATCATTCATTTGCATGACACTTTGAAGGAAGGTATTTTTTAAACGAGCTTTTACTAATTTCGCATTTCAAACAGACAACATGATCTTGAACAGACAAAGATTTATCTTCTTAAGTGGCTTAATCATCCTAGCTGCTGTTACTAGGTTACTACCTCACCCATTTAACTTCACTGCTGTTGGAGCGATGGCACTTTTTGCTGGATCAAGTTTTAGAAATTCTATTGCTGCATTTGTAGTTCCACTATTTGCTATGCTTGTTACCGATAGCATTATTGGGTTTCACAATAGTATGTGGGCCGTTTACTTGAGTTTCGGGTTAATAGTGCTCTTGGGAATGACTCTTAAAAACAGAAAAAGCATTTCTGGAATTATTGGAAGATCATTAGCAGGATCTGCTTTGTTCTTTCTAATCACAAATTTCGCAGTTTGGCTTAGTTCTGTTATTTACCCACAAAGTTTCTCAGGATTAATGAGCTGTTATTTAGCTGCAATTCCATTCCTAGAAAATTCTGCTGGAAGTTTGGCCTTGAATACTGTGATGGGAGATCTATTCTTTAATGGAGTACTGTTCTCGGCCCTGGCCTTGGCAGAAAGCAGATTTCCAAAGCTCAGTCAGCTTAAAGCATAGTTAATCCTGTCCTCTATTTAAGACAGTTTCTTTGTCCCAAATAAATTGGTCGACAGAGTCACCATCTTTAAAGTAGAACTTCCCGCCATAATTGTAGACCACTTTCTCATAGAGGTGTCCTCTATTGCCTTTGACTACAATTCGCTTATATACTGTTCTATTCTTGAACTTTTCAACTTCTTCGGTAACGCCCTCCGCATAGAGGCTAGCAATCTTCATTACAAACTCATCACTATGCTTGTCCATTTGGTCTAAGATTTCTTGAGCAGTTAAGCCTTCCTCGGACAAAGCAGCTCTTTTAGCTTCTGCTTCTTTCATTTCTGCCTCTCTTCTTTCAGCTAACAAGCGATCGGCCTCTTCTTTTTCTCTCTTTAACCTAGCTTCTTCAGCGGCCTCCTGAGCTTTACGTTCCTCTTCCTTTTTAAGTCTTTCCTCTTCCTTTTTCTGTTCAGCAGCAGCTCTTTCTTCTGCACGAACAGCTTCAGCAGCTAGCATTCTTTCCTTTTCTGCCTGTTGCTCTTCTGCTAAGAGTTCTGCTTTTTTATCGTCTAGAATCTTGGTGATTCTTTCAATCTCAGTTTGAGCTTCTGGAGACTCCGGCTTTAAAGGTTTGGCCTTTCTCCAAAATTCAATCGCTAACTCGAGTTCTCCTCCGGCTTCTTTTGCTTTTGCTTCTCCTTTGAATTTGGCATAATTAGCTTGAGTTTCAAGTGTTAGCTTTATTTCATCACGACGTTCTAGCGCTAAGGCTTCATTTGACTTGATTTCTAAAACTTTTTCATAGGCGTCTAAGGCTCCTTCAAGCTCATTTGCATCATAGGCCGTGTTAGCTTTATCTAATAACTCAGCGTAAAGTTCAGCATCTTCTTTTTGCTTCTTCTCGTACTCCTTGATTAACCTTTTCTGCTCTTTTTCGGCTTCCTTAAATTCCTTTTCCTTGGCATTCATATAGGAATAATCAAAGCCGAAGTTTGCTTCGTCTTCTTCATAAGTTGCCTTTGCAACTGGAAACTCATAGATGGAAGTATCAAGCCCTGGTACTTTCCTTAGAAGCTCTACTTGCCAACCTCCCCATTCGTGTCCAAATCGCTGATGATCTCTTGGGACTTCAGTAGCATCAATTTCGATCATTTTCTGAACGTAGTTCCTCTTTGCAAACTCAAACTTGTAATAAGCATCGTAAGGTAAATCGACCTCAAAGCGACCTTTTTCATCCGTATTGAGGCTTCTTACTTGAGTGTCATCGGCATAGACATAGACTTTTACTCTTAACCCACGGCCCTCTTCTTTGACAAATCCCCAAATCATAATTTTTCCCACGGCAGCTTCTTCTGTCTGCGATTTTAGCAAACCAGTACTCAGGATTAAAAATGAAAGTAAGAAAAGCCTCATGTTACTCTGTTTCTTTTTGCCAGATGTATTCGTTTATTGGAGATCCATTTTTGAAGTAATACTCTCCTCCCCAATTGTGTTTTATTTTCTTGTATTCTACACCAATATTTCCATTAACGATAACCCTGCGTGTGATCTTTTTCGAGCCATCCTCACTCAGTTCTTCAGTTAAACCTTGAGGGTATTTCTTAGCTAAGTCCGACATAAATCCTGTGCTCTTTTTAGCATCTTCAGCAGATATTTTGAATTCTTTTGGATCCTTCTTTGGTTTTGCTTCCGCCTTCGGCTTTTCTTCAATTTTAATATTGGAGATCTTCTCTAATTGCTCTTTTGGATAAGGTTCATTTTCGAAAATGTTCAGTGCAGAACTATATGCCTCTTTGGCTCTTGCATAGTTTTCAGCTTTAAAGGCATTGTCTGCTTGAAGAACTAGCAAGTCGTAGCGCTTTTTATTTTCTTTTTTATCCGCTGAAAGCTTGGTGATCTTTTGAAGTTGTTCTTTAGGATAGGTAGCATTTGGCTTTATTTTTAAAGCGTCTCGGTAGTAAGTCTTAGCCAACTCATAATCTTCATTCTTAAGTTCAAGGTCCGCATCTCTAATCATTAAGTCGTATTCATTATCCTGGGCAGCAAACTCAGCCTTTTTTGCCTCAAGAATTGTGTTGTTATTTTCTTCGACTTTAACCAAAGCTTTTTGTCGCTTTTTAGTAAACTTCCGTTCGACCATGAACATCTTTTGAAGAGCATCAAATGAATATTTTGCTACTGGTTCGGCATAAGCACTTGTATCCATTCCGTCAACATATCTGATCAGATTCATCTTAAACTTCCCCAAATCATAACCAATCTCTTTGTCTTCTTCAGGCATGTCTCTAGTGTCTATGGCTAAACGCTTGGTAACATATCCCCTTTTGGCAAATTCCAAAGTATAGATAGATCCAAAATCTATTACGTGTTTAAACTTGCCAATGCTATCTGTAATATCTACTTTTTTGAACTTCTCTTGTTCATACAAACGCACTTTGGTATACTGCAAGGGTTTGTTGTTTTCGAGCACCTCAGCATTAATCAAAAGATTTCGCTCGATACCTGTGGTATCTGCAGATAGCATGTTTTTGAGGAAATTGCCTTTTGTCTTTTCTTGAGCATATACACTAAGCATTGAACTGGACAAAACGAATAATAAAACTGGTTTGATAAATTTCATATTACTTTTAAAGGCTGGGTTTAATCACAAATATATTTTGACTTTTTGCCCATTATCATTTAGCTGAACTAAGTTAACAACATTCATACCTTAAAATATGAACAAGATTGCAGTAATCGGTGGAGGCATGATCGGCTCCCTCATTTTCGAAGAACTTTCATCAAATCATGATTGTACGCTCTTCGACATAGAGGCAAAGCAAAATAGCTCTGCACAAATCCTTAATGTGCTAACGGATGATTTAAGCTGCTTGTTACCCTTTGACATGCTTGTTTTGGCTATCCCGGGTGAAAAAGCCTATGAAGCGCTTGAGCGACTCATAATTCTGCAAAAAAAGATAGTCGACATTTCATTCTTTCCAGAGTCGAGCAAAGGCTTAGATAAACTCTGCAAAGAGCAAGGGGTTTCCATGTTCTATGATTGTGGAGTCGCCCCTGGCTTCGACAATTATGCGCTTGGTCATTTCAACACGCTCTTTAAGATAGATAGTTTTAAGTGTATGGTAGGAGGATTGCCTCTGAAGAAAAATCCACCATTTAATTATAAAGCACCCTTCTCTCCTTCTGATGTTATTGAGGAATATACTAGACCTGCCAGATTAAGAAAGGCAAATGAAGAAATCACTTTAGAGGCACTATCGGAGCTTGAAGTGATAAATGATGAGCACTATGGTCAACTAGAAGCTTTTAATACTGATGGACTCCGATCGCTTTTGGATTCTTTCCCGGATATAGCAGACATGAGTGAAAAGACCATTCGCTATGAAGGTCATGCTCAACAAATGAGCTTCCTAAAAGAGGCTGGTTTTTTTAATGCTGAATATTTAAAAGACACTAGTTCTTTGTTATTTAAAGCATGGAAACTAGAACCTGAGGACTTAGATTTTACCTTGATGTATATCGATATTAAAGGGCCTAGCAAAGAGATTAAAATTCGCTTGAGTTCGGAACACAATGGTCAGTGGTCATCCATGGCCCAAAGCACTGCATATAACTGCACTGCGGCTGTAGAATATCTACTAAAAAACCCCAAGAGCCTCAGTGGGTGTTTCCCGCCTGAAGTGCTTGGGGCTGATCCATCTTTTTGGAATTTCCTTTTAAACTATTTGAGCGAAAAAGGAATTCAAATAGCGATTAAAGAAGATTAAGCTTGCGAACCGTGCTGCCTTCTTCAGTTTGAATTGAAACTAAATAAATTCCTCTAGGAATCGAACTCAAATCCAATCTTGAATCTTCCGATTTTAGGATGCTTCTTCCCTCTAAACTCATCACTTCAACTGATAGTTTATCAGAAACAATTCCCGAGATAAATACTAGGTCTTTACTTGGGTTTGGATAAAGCTGAATATTAGTCAGGTCGATATTTTCAACTGAGCTTGTATTTCGGATATCGAAGGCGATATTCCCAGCAGAAATAGAGATTTCTAATGAATCGATTAAGTTCCAGTTTCTATAAACTAAGAGTGCACCTGTGTTTGCAAAATCAGTAGTTGTAGTATAAAGGTCGCCATCAAAAGGGCTCACCGCAAGTCCGTAAAAGTTCATCGATAAGTTCACAGAGTCAGTTACATTTCTCTGGTCAGTATCGAAGCTATACATCGTTTGCTCAGCTAGCTCTTGGTAGAGTACAACACCTTCATAAAGTGCTGAAGTTCCACAACCAGCACTCACATTTTGCAAATAGCTTGTATTCGATTGATTTAGACTCAAGTCGATTTCCGTTACAGAACTCGTGTCGTAGCTGTGATTGTTTAAAGTATACAATTTGTTGCCTTTGATCATCAAATTATCAGGGTTTGCAGCTGCATCAGGCAGTGTTAACTCTCCACTGTAGCTGGATTGATTGATGTCATAAGTACCCAAGGCGCCAATTTCGTTTCCGAAATCAAAAGCATTGTTTATGGCTACATAAAGTTTATCATCAACCACGGCAAGTCCTTCTGTAGCATATTTAGGTCCCATGCTTGTATCGATTTCAGTTTCTAAGCTCAGGTCTTGCAAACTGTATACATTGAGATATGACTTGAAATTTTTGAGGTACTCCCCTCTAGAAACAAAGACTTTCTCATTAGAGATGGCGAGTTTTCTAATGCCTTCGATTTTAACTCTTCCTAATTCTTGATAAGAGTATCGATCCAATTTGATTAGCAATGAATCTGCAGCAATCAGAATGTAGTCTCCATGAATTTTCAGATCTGAAGCAAAGCGAACATTGGCAATCTCCGAAATCTTCGTGTATGATTTATTGGCTGGGTCGTATTTTCCAAGGGAAACTGGGACGGCCTGAGTTCCATTGATATAGTCAAAGCGACCTTCATTTAAAATAAGCACAGAATGCAATTTGTCTTGTGCGAAAAGGACTTGCGTTAAAAGCAAAACACCTAAAAATAGAATAGAATTTTTCATTTCATTAATTTAAAGTCAATAATAGATTGATTTATGGCCTTTCTCCCGAAGGTTAAATCTTCTCAATGGCAGGTCTTCTGACTCGTTCTATTTTTCTTGCCTTCCCGTATTAACAGTGGCGTGAGCCGAAAAATCATCTAGAACTTACAGCTGCGGGAACAGTTTTGGATTCTCACCAAATTCCCATTTTAAGCTTTCTGAGCACCATCAGAGATTGCGAAGATATGCAATAGATTAGCGAAGCAATGAAAATCGACCTTCAAAATCAGCTCTAGTAAGAAAGGATATACAAGTATTCATCCTTTCCGCTTTTACGCTAAAAACTAATGCTCCCTTCGCTTGAACTTCAATTGTTAAATCATAAATATTTGGTTCATTGAGGGCTGCATGCATCCTCATAGCCCCAAGTTGTTCGAAAGGAATTGGAGCAGCATATACTAAGGTATTCACACTCATTCTAAGAAGAATGCCTTTTGGATATAGCTGAATGTTACTATAGTTGGAGGCGCTAAAGCTGTCATTTGCTTTATCCAGTATTTCACTTCCACCTTTGTATGTGAGCCTTGGCGAGCCTACCCCACCCATTTTGATATTCTGAAGAAAGCCAAAAGGCATGCCTATGATCGATTTTATCCAATCTAAATCCTTCTTTTTTCCATTTGAAATTTCCCTAATCTCAATCATCCGTATCTGTATACACAATATTTGAGCAATTTTGTTTTATGTCAACAAAGAGTCTGCTTTTACTTATTGTTCAGTTCAGCTGCTTGTTTTTGATTGCCTGGAAAGGAAGTTTGTTTTCTCAATCGGCTTTTGCTATCCTAAGCCTTTTGGGCTTCATGATTATCATATGGTCTATAGTTGCTATCGGAGTATTTAACGTGAACATTCAGGCTGAACCTAAGACTCGCAGCCAACTTATTACCAAAGGGCCTTATCGTTGGGCAAGGCATCCTATCTAAACTGGAATTGCAATTTATACCTTAGGAATTGTGCTTGATAGTGCCCCAGATTGGACCCTTATCGGTGCTTTTGTGATCCTCCTGATCAACTTTGATATTAAGGCTCGGTATGAAGAGAAATTTCTTTTGTTGAAATTTTCTGATTATGCAGTCTACATGAAGAATACGAGTAGATTTGCGCCCTTAATTTATTGATATCAACAGGTCTTATTAATAAGTTTTAGATGAAGGCTTGTGGCAGCTATGAATGATGCTCTACTTTCATCTCATTAAACTAATACTAGCATGAGAATTCGTCAGGTTTTACCAAAAGAACATCTAGAAACAGCGTTACAGCAACGCTTCAAGCCTAATTTAGAGGATCTCGACCTTGAGTTGTATCCTGTGAGTCGCGATTTATATGAGTTGATTTTAAGCATCTACTCTGGAGAAATTGAAGCTGATGCAGACTTTTTCGAGCATCTGGAAGATGGAGATGTTTTGAATTACCTGTTCTCTACTCATGATCATTATTTGACGAAACGCTTGCCTGAAATAGAACAACAGATTGATGCTTTAAAAGGGGTAGCTGATGAACCATTGTTGGATGTGCTCAATAACTACTTCAGCAATTTCAGAAAAGACCTCACAGAACATATCCTTTTTGAAGAACGTCATTTATTCCCGCTTCTTTACCGTGGCAACTGCGCGAGCTTTGGAGAAGTTCATTTAGATACCGGAAAGCACGATCACAAAAATGAGCGCGAGTTGGAGATGATCATTTCTGTTTTGAAAGATCGATCTTCTGCCGGCCAAGAGTATTTAGGGATAGGCGTTTTGACAAATACCCTTGAAAATCTGCTTCTTGATCTTGATATTCATGCTTTTGTTGAGGAGGAAGTTTTAATTCCTCGAATCAAAAGGAACCATAGTCACTAAGTATTTCTGCAGGCCGAGTATTTTTGTATCTTCGAAAGAAGACTAAACTACACACATGGAAGGCCAAAAAATACACTTCGAAAAGGGCGAAGTAAAAGTCCCTAACACCCCTATTATTCCATTTATAGAAGGAGACGGAATTGGACCGGACATTTGGGCTGCAGCTCAAAATGTATTCGACAATGCAGTTGCAAAAGCATACAATGGAGATCGCAAAATAGTTTGGAAAGAGGTTCTCGCTGGTGAGAAAGCTCATAATGCTACCGGTTCATGGTTGCCTGAAGAAACTCTAGATGCCGTTCGTGAATATTTAGTTGCCATCAAGGGGCCTTTAACAACTCCTATTGGTGGGGGAATAAGATCTTTAAATGTTGCACTCAGACAAAAATTGGACTTGTACGCATGTGTTCGTCCGGTAAGATGGTTTGAAGGTGTGCCTTCCCCTGTTAAAGACCCAGGAAAAGTGGATATGACCATTTTTAGAGAAAACACAGAAGACATTTATGCCGGAATCGAGTTTCAGGCAGGCTCTGAGGATGAAAAGAAATTTGCTAGCATGCTTCGAAACGAGTTTCCCGACCGTTTTGAGAAAGTTAGATTTCCAGATACTGCTGGTTATGGAATTAAACCAGTTTCAAAAGAAGGATCTGAGCGCTTAATTCGCTCTGCTATTGAATATGCATTTGAGCGAAACTCGGAATCTGTAACCCTTGTTCACAAAGGCAATATCATGAAATTTAGTGAAGGAGCATTCATGGACTATGGATATGAACTTGCGAAAAGAGAGTATAACGGAAAAGCCATTGATGGCGGACCATGGCAAACAATCGAGAAGAATGGAAAAACTATGATTCTTAAGGATGTCATCGCCGATGCATTTCTTCAACAAATCTTACTGCGTCCTGCTGAATACGATGTAATTGCAACGCTTAATTTGAATGGTGACTATGTCTCTGATGCATTAGCTGCCATCGTTGGAGGAATAGGAATTGCTCCAGGAGCAAACATTAACTATGATACTGGACATGCAATTTTCGAGGCAACACACGGAACCGCTCCAAAATATGCTGGCCAGGATAAGGTAAATCCTTCTTCAGTGATTCTTTCTGGAGTAATGATGTTCGAATATATGGGTTGGACCGAAGTTGGTGATCTAATCATTAAAGGCTTAGAAGCCGCCATTGATAACAAAAAAGTTACTTACGATTTTGAGCGTTTAATGGATGATGCACAGCTTTTGAAGTGCTCTGAATTCGGAGAAGAAATCGTGAAAGGAATGTAAGCTTAATCAGCTCTCAAACCGATAATATAGTCACTGTCATCTTCAGGGAAAGAGTCGATTCCACCACCTACTTCATTGAGCAGCGTGAAACGCACTCCTTCGTATACTACTGATGATGGAATTGGATCTATTGCTCTAGTCACTGCATCACCCATTGCCAGTTGAACGAAGTCGTTTTCATTCATTTGTAACTCTATGATTAAGCTTCCTGCAACAAGGCATAGTGCTGTAGGAGGACAACGTGAGTCTTCAATGATGTCGGTGAATCTAACTTGAATTCGATTTCCACCATCCTTAAGTTGAGCCTTTCCGTCATATTTCAAACTTATTTCTTCACCAAGTTCGAAGTTTTCAGTGCTTTTCTCGCAAGAAAAGCTCAACAGAGATATTAGAGTTAAAAGAAAGAGTATACGCATAGCTTATGATTTTATTGAGGAGCTAACGAAACAAATCATGCTTAATTGTACCATACAGCATAACGCTTTCTTAAAAGGTCTTTTGCAACTTTTTCTTCCATCTTGAGAGCCTCTTCCCTGCTTGCTAGTGGTTTAATGTGATTGTATAAACTAGGTCTCAAATACATGCCATACTTCTCCACGATGTTACTAGAGAGTTTGTGTCCCTTTTTGTTTCGATAACCCGTTTTATGCTGCTCGAAACGTTCCTTAGGTGTTTTGCTTGTCATGCCGACATACAAACATTGAAGCACGCCATTAAATTGAGGGTTTGCTTCTCTGAATTTTCTGTTTTCGGTGAATACTCTTTTTGAGAGCTCAACTACATAGATGTGATACTGGATTGCCACAGCTTAAAATTAGGCAATCACTTTTGAAAATCCTGAGCTAATAAGGCAAATAGCAGAGAGTCTTCAAAGCAATTATTCGTATCAGAATGCTCCTTTGCATGTCCTTCTTTCTTAAAGCCGAATTTGTCTAGCAGCTTTAATGAGGCAACATTATCGGTCCCCACAAAGGCCTCCACCCTGTGCAAGTTCATTTCCTTAAACCCATAGTTCAAAACCCAGGCTAAGACTTCTGTCATAAAACCTTTGTTTTTAAATTCATCATTGAAAAAGGTATATCCAATTTCTGCTCGATCATGATCAGTATACCAAATGTGGTACCCGCACCATCCAATGACCTCATTCGATTCTGGATGTAAAAGAAAGAAATGCACGAATTTTTTGTTGTAGCTGCTGAGTCCAGCTTTATACTTCCGCTTTTCTTCTTGCAGTTTCTCCTCGGAATCAAGGCCTAGCATAAACATAATTTCTTCGTCTGTGCCTTGATTAAAAGCATATTCATGCCTTCTTCATCAACTTTTCGAAGCTTTAATCTTTGTGTTGAAACAATCTCTAGCTCAGGAATCATTGGGGCTAATAAATATTCTCCTCAAATGTAATAACACAAAGCTTATTGCTTAATCATTCTACGACCAGATTGGTCATTCCCGCGCCTTTTCAGGAGGTAGATTCCTTTTGGTAAATCGGTTGGTTGAACTTCAGTTTCAGAATTAATCTCAAAACTTCGCATCAAGCTTCCATGGATATTATAAAGTTCAAATACTTGAGTTTTAAATTCTGAGGGTTTAATTTTGAAGGAGCCTTCGAAAGGGTTCGGAAATGCCTCATAAGGTGAGGAATTTTGCTTGAGTTCATTTTCGACAGAAAGACCTCTAAAAATCAAATTTTGATGCTGATCGAAAAGTCCAATATTCCAGAATTCTAGATCATTGAAAACTACTTCTCTTACTGCTTTTTTAATTTTTAGTGCAGTCTCTGAATCCAGCTCACCTATAAATCCTGTTTGAAAAGGAGTTTTCCTAAATATTGCCGCATAGAATGTGAGCGCTGCTGCATAAGAACCGGCATAGGAAGGATGGCTTTCATCTGCAGAATACAATTCTATCTCCGGATGATTGCTTCGAATAGAATTCCAAACAGCTCCAACAGGAGCTAATTCAGCTTTGTTGTCGTCGGCTATTTTTCGATAACGCACTCTGATCATGCTATCCATCTGATGGTAGCTGCAGTAGTAAGGCTAATTAAACGAGTTAGTGTAATAATCGCAAAGAAATGACTCACCATTTTTCCTTCCCCAAGTCATGTAAAACATGGTTTGAGCACATGGATTATGATTGTTAATCATGGTGTCTAACTGATAAGCATAAGGGTAAAACAGCAATTCAGCTTGCACATCAGGGATGGCTGAATTTGTGCTTTGTTCTTGAAGTGCAACATAATCCCAGTCTCCTTCAAGGATCTTTTCACGGGCTTTTGAATTTCGCCTTGAGTGATCTTGAAAACTTGCACCACCAGGAGTCACCTTCTCCCAGATAAGCTTATCTCCTTTCGTTTCAGCGAGCATCTCCACAATCTCAGGCATTTCGTTGACATAAGTGTAACTATTGCCTACGAACAAAACGCGCTTGGTAATTGGTTGGGCATTTAAAGCCAAAGCTAAAATCAACAAGTTCGAAATAAGAATTAGACGCATACTACAAGTTCGATTGAATAAGTGGGAAAATAGAACTATTAGAAAAGCCTAAGTTCTTCATTTAAAAGACTTTATTCAGCGGTATCTCTGCAGGAACTACAGTACATATTCAAGATACTTTCGAATTCAAAGATGTCCATGGGGATATTACACTGACCGATAAAAAGGCCGCACCATTTCTTTTCACCTAATTGATCGATTGCAGTTTTAAGCAGCTGCCTAAACTCACTTGATGGAGACTCCAAGTCTCTCATTGCAAGAATTTTAAGATACAAGGACAAATCGTAAGGATTCGGATTGTCGCTTTGAACCTCTTTTTCAAGCAGGGCTAGGGCATAATCGAACTTGTAGAATAACACGAAGTATCGAGCGAGTGAATACTTAAAGCGGGGATACATCATGCTATCATTCTCAAACTTCTTGAACAAGAAATTTATAGAAGACTTAGCCCGCTTTAAATTGCGCCCTCCGTACTTGATATAAGTACTGTTTGCTCTTGAAAAATGATAAAGGATTTGAAGTTGTTCAATTACACTAGACTCTACTTTTTCTTTCTGAAGATCGGCGATTAAGGTCGAAATCAAGGAAGGTTTTAGGTATTCACTAAAGAGTTCGTTTCCACTGTTGTTTATGAGAAATACTTGATAAGCTCGGGTCAGCAACTTATTCTTATTCCTCTTTCGGAGTTTCTCAAGTTCTACGAAGTATACCAAGTCTCCCATATCGCCTTTGAAATGTTCGAACTGAATATTTCTGAATTTAAATGGGAAAAAGATGGGAGTCTCAGGGATTATTAGGGAGTCATAATACATGTCGCCAGTTTCCATGGCTTGCAAGAACAAATAGGTTTGAATTCGAATCAAACGGTCATAAACTGGTTCAGGGATTTTCTTTGCCTTTCTGAAACGAAGGATTTTTGCATTGAATTCATCAGCAGCAAAACTGGTCAGTAAAGCTGGTTCAGCCTTTGGTGAATATAGCAGGCGAACATAAGTGTAGCGATGTTTGGCCAAAAGTGCTTCAAGTGAACTTGAATTTTCCTTCACATTTAGGTAGTTACGAAGTTCTACACTGTCCATGCTCAAGAGGTATTTATATTGCTTATCCAAACCGATATCACGCATAAAATCGCGCCAATTTTCCTCGGCAGAAAGCCTGTGAGGCACTTCCCTTCCCACTCCTTCCTGAATCATATCAAGCACTCCCATTGCTCTGGCCTGATACAGACCTTTATTATCTTCGATATTCCCTTCTATACTGGCAAACGCTTTAATGTCGAGAGACTTTATTTGAATCGAAGGATCTTTAAGTACTTCAATGATCGTATCAAGTTTTGAAGCATCGAAATCAATAGAATTCTTCACGAATCTTATTCGCTGGATCATTTTGTCTTGAGGTAATGCTGGAAAAAATGCAGAGTCGTTGGGTAGGCTGAAATCAATCTCCAGTTTCGGTGCTTGATAAGAGATTAAGTTTCCACAAAGTGAGCGAAAACTCATGATGGTGCAGACACGTCTTTTTCTAATAATTACGAGCTTGATTTCTTTGTGTTCATCGTAGAAACCTTCAGGAGTATTGGCTAAAATGATATTAAAACATCGGTTTCTATCGCGCTTTCTTCCTTTTTGTTCCAGCTCGTGTTGCCTAATCTGACGCAAAATATCATTGCGATAAATGGGCTTGGTAAGCTTTCCAGCAAAAAGACTCTCGCCTTTAAGTACTTTCTTTTTGGATTCTGCTAATTCATTATCACAACTATAAGATTCAGAAAAACCAATAATCTCAAGTGCAAGGCCATCCTTGCGATGTCGGAAAAAACGTTTGAGTCGCGCTAAATCATATGTACATATCCCAATTTCAGATCCTCCGATATAAGGCTGAATCAGATCAGAATTGAACACTTTATCAGTATTACCTCTACAATGCTGAGCTTTGGTAGCTCTTTTTAGGCGCCATTCGAATTTATTGAGCTGATTCTTTTCCTGAGATTCAATTTCCGCCTTTATTTTTTTTTTGAGTTTCTCGTAAGAAATATGGCTGTAGGGAAATAAACTCTTACTCGTTTTAGGCTCATATTTCCCGCTCACTTCAGCAAACATCTGAACTGCATAAAGCGCTTTTTCGGTGCTGTCATAGGCAAGCGCAACGGCGGTAATCTCGTAGCTTGGGGTTATAATATTTGCGTAATGGCCTCGTGAGTTCACCCAATTAATTACGAGCTCACTTGCTGCCTGATCGTAACTCGTAACAATATGCGTTTCATTAGAACGCACATGGGCATAAGTAGTGTTTGCATAGAGGTAAATGAGGGCTACATTCTCCCCAACGAAATAGTCATTTGCCCCATAAAATTCTGCTCTTTTCTGAGGGGACTTTTTCTTGTCATTGTTCTTTTGAAAGTGACTAATTCCTTGTGTTTTGTTTTGGTATTCAGCGTGGTCTGCCGAAGCCATGTACAGAACCGAATCACTTATTAAAGGATTTAATGCTTTGGATTTTCTGAGGCTATCTATTTTGGTTTTAACCAAGTATTCGAGAAACTTAAAATTGATGTCCTTTAAATCAATCTCATCATGTGGATGCTGAGCTATACTTGCTTTAAAGCATAGGAGTGCTACAAGTAGAAGAAAGATGTTTCTCACGGGACAAATGTATATTCCTTAGACTAAAAATCAGGGCTTTGAAATTCAAGTCGTCAATACTTGAATGTTTATAGTTTTCCTAAATGCTTTTCCTTATTTTTGCGCCTTCAAAAGTTGGCTCCGTAGCATAACTGGATAGTGCACCTGACTACGGATCAGGAGGTTCGGGGTTCGAATCCCTGCGGAGTCACTAAGAAAGCAAAGCCTTTCTCGTTATACGAGAGGGGCTTTTTTCGTTCAGAAGCGCCAGAAACTTGTTTCTGAAAGCGAAAGGATGAGAAAAGCTATCGACGCGGAGCGTTGAATGCTTTGCTTTCGAAATTCGGAGTCGATAAGGATCACTTTCGTAATCCTCTTATGGGAGTTTTGAAACTTGTTTCTGAAAGCGAAAGGATGAGAAAAGCTATCGACGCGAAGCGTTTAGTGCTTTGCTTTCGGAATTCGGAGTCGATAGGGATCACTTTAGTAATCCCACTTATTGGAGCTTTGGATCCAGCTCCTCCTATTTAATCAGCTAACTACTTAGCTCCTATTCTCGCAGCTATAAAAGCCATCGGAATATAAGCTCCAACCAGGTCGGCGATCGTGAACCACATCGGTGATGGCAACATAGCCACATTGGCAATTCCTCCAATCAGGAAGAAAAAGCCAATTACATAAGCAAAAGTTGCTTTGCGATTGGCAGCAAGTCTAGCAGCTAAATAAGCACCGGCAAGTGTTCCCAGAGCATGTGCTAACCAAGGCATTAAGAAATGTTTGGGTTCGAATCTGCCCATAGCTTCTAAGAGACCCTCCATGGTGGTTACATCTGCACCTTCAGGAGGAGCTATAATGTCGCCACTGATCATGATGATTCCCATGTTTACAGAGCTTCCTACAATAACTCCTAGCACAACAGCAAGGATATTTCTTAAAATTGGATTCATAGCAGATTGGTTTAGTATGAATCTAAAGTAGGAAATGAAAAGGAATTAGAAAAAATTAGTCTTGATCTCTTGGAACAATTTCCCAAGTATGGTCGGCTAACAAGGTGACAGTTTCTACAAATTCATGCGGACATCCCCTTCCCCAATCATCTGGAGAAAGTAAAGATAGGATCCAGCCCCCACTGTCTCTCTTATAAAGATGGTACGTATGACCAACCAATGGTTCAAAGCCCATTTCTGCCATATAGATCTGCTCAGAAATATCTTTTCGACGTTGAATGTCTTTTGCTTGTTCTGCGAGCAGTTGAATTTGCTTGTGAATTTGACCAAGTTGTTTGTCGGTCTGCTGCTCCATAGCACTCATTGCTCGTCCCTTGATCTTCCCTTTATCCTCAGGTCTGATCACCGCACCACCAACCGTGTGGGCATAAGGCAAGTTATGTGGATTCTCTGTGATCTTATCAGGATCTATAGGATTGGCTTTCTTTTCTTCAGACATCATCAACTCTCATTAAAAATCGGATGACTAGATTCGGGTGCTTTGCCTCTTTCAAAGCTTCCAGGTAAAACAGATTCCTGAAAGTCTAGCTCTTTGAGTCCAAAGTACTCATCTAAGTCTCCTATGTCAGAAACAAGCAAGGTGGATTTGAGTTCAGTATGAGCAACAAGTTCTTCTGAGTACAAAAATCCGATGTCGCAAACTAGACCTTTATAAGTCACATTTCTGAGCAATAAATCGAAAAGTTTATTGTCGTTCTCAACTATGTTTAAGTATTCGGCTATATCGGCATCTTCGTATGTAGCTTTCGCAATATGAGTGAATGCTTTCTCAAGGATCAATTCGTTCATCTCCACCGCTAAGTTCCTCATTGGATCATTTGGACAAGCTCCCGACTCAATCAAAAGTGTTCTAATTCCCATGGATTGCATAATATCCCCTGTAGCTCTAGGATAAAATTCATCACTAAATCTCGAAAGTTGATCTCCCACATGTTTTGAGAGCTGAGGTTTAATGGCTGCAACAAGCTTCATCACATCTTCTCTGATCGGGTTGAGTGTTCTTTCTTTATCTACTGAAGGAGACAAGACAGCAATACTCGCTGGCTTCGAACTGCCTTTAACATTGAAGATGTTTCTCTGGTCATGTAAGTTGAAAGCCCAACTTGGATTTTCTTTCTCAATCAGTTCAAAAAAAGCGCTCATCTCAGGACTCGATTTCCTTTTTGCGTCTCGATTTAAATCAATGCCCTGAGCATTAAAACGTGTGAATGCTTCTGTGCCATCTGGATTAAGAATGGGGATGATAATCAGGCTGATCTGCTGTTTTAAAGCATCCATCTCAGTTGCTTTGAGGCGTTTCATCAGATTCCACAAGGCAAAAGTACCGCTGGGTTCATTGCCATGCATTTGCGACCAAATCAAAATTTTAGTCGGCCCGTCACCCCAGGAATAAGTGAATACTTGATTATTGTTTGAAGTGGTACATAAGAGACTTCGCTCCCAATCACCCTCTAAAGCTTCGTGAAAAGCCAAATGGTTTATGTAACGACCGTTTGCAAATGGATACATCAAGAACAAAGATAGGTGCAAGCTTTAGCGAACCAAAGTAACAAAGCCAGCTTTTTGCATTTCTTCTCCAGCGTAATTAAGAATGCGGACTGTATAACTGAAGGTTTCCATGTTCTGGGCACTGCCTTTATGACTTCCGTCCCATCCTTCACTAATATCGCTTGTTTCAAAAACAATTTCTCCCCAACGGTTGAATATTTTCCATTCCAGAAGGTCTTGAATACCCCATCCTTGAATAAACAGACGATCATTCGCTCCGTCACCATTCGGTGTGAATGTTTGTGGCAAATCCAAAGAGAATTTTCCTTCTACAAGAATCTTTAAGCAAGAGTCAATGGTGAAACAGCCATATTCATCAGTGATGCTAACGCAAAGAGTCGTGTCTTTCAAAGGCTTCAGTTGAGGATTTGGGCATGTTGGGCAATCGAATAAGTCTTCAGGTGTCCATAGAATACTCACATCTTGATCGCTTTCCATGAACAGAATGAGCTCTTCTCCAATAATGATATTAGTGTCTTTTGAGTTAGCCAAACTCGGAATTTGAACTACTTGAATTTCCTTGACCACAGTCTCAGAGCAAGTATTAGAATCAGTGACCATCAAGGACACCGTCAAAGTACTGTCGGCACTAAAGTTTGATTTAGCACTATCAGGAAATTCGAAATTCTCCTTAGGTTCCCAATTGAATGACAGTCCTCCTCTTCCACTTGCCAAAACCGTGTCTCCTAAACATAGCAGCGAATCCAATTGGAAGCTAGGATTCGGCAATGGAAATGCAATCACTTCAGCTCTCGAAGTATCACGACATCCTGTTTCTTCATTAAATACAGCTAATACAATTTGATGCGTATCGGGAATTTGGAAGCTGAATGGCCTCACAGAATCAGTTCCTGTTCCTTCTTCACCAAATCAGCAGGTTTAAAAACCACAGTTTCAAACTCATTTTTTCCTGATTCAATTTTGGAGTAATCGAGGATATCGTTGATTAGGTTTAAGAGGTTATTCGTAGAGAAATTGATAATCTCAACCTTGTCTTTTTGCTCATTCTCCAGCTGCTCTTTCATCAACAAGTGGGTCATGCCAATGATGGCATTCATCGGAGTTCTGATTTCATGAGACATCGTAGAAAGAAAGTTCGCTTTGGCTTTGGTTGCTTCCTCTGCTTGAAGTTTAGATTCTAGAATCAATCGACTTGAGCGCGTTTTACTCAAGTACATATAAAAGAGAATAGCCGCAAGCGTTACTGCAAATGCTAAGACAATGAGTAGGATGTTTCTTTGAGCGTTCTTCTCTCCTATTTCAAGTGCTTGTTGAAGCTGCGACTTTTCTAATTCAGCAATGGCTCTGTTCTTTTTATCTGATTTATTTCGCACCTCAATGTCGGTAATAACATTCGCCAAATTCGCATTGAAAATGGAATCTTTCATATTTGAATACCTGCGGTAGTTAGTCAGGGCTGTTTTATAGTCCTCCAGTTGCATTCCTGCATCAGACATCAATTTGTAAGCTTCTTTTAGTTGGAACAAAAAGGCATTTTCAGCGGATATTTTTAAAGACTGTGAAGCAAGATTTTCTACTTGTCGGTAATCCTTTTCTTTCAGGTACAAGCTTGCCAATAACAAATAGGTTTGAGACTCGCTGTACTTGTCGTTCAGCGACTTGAAGATCCATAAACTCTTAATGTAGTTCTCCAAGGCATTCTGGAAATCGCCTTTTAAGCTGTATAGCGCGCCAAGCTCCCAAAAGGTCTTCCCAAGAACATCTTTGTGATCAGTTCCATCGAGCAGGTCTTTTGATTGACTAAAGAAGCTAAATGCTTGATCTAAGTCGCCCATTCGTTCATGCACTTCTCCCATATGGTTAAAGGAATTAGCGACTTCTCTGACATCTCCCAATTTTTCGGCCTTGCTGAGGGCATTTCGGGCACTAGCTAATGCCTCTTCCTTCTCTCCCATTTTCAGGAATACTTTGGAGACTCCTTGCAATGCCTGAGACTCACCGGCCAATGAGCGGGTCAATCTGAAATAATCTTGAGCTCGATTAAAGTTCTCCATGGCTAATGGATAAATCTGCTGGGCTATGTAAAGCTCTGCAATGCTCATGTGCAGAGAGGCATTAATTGCATTGTATTGTTGCTTTTCACAAACCTTTAATCCCTGGGCATACTGCGTAAGGGCGCGATCATAATTCCGAGGATCTGATAATTGTCTCCAATGACTTTGTAAGTTTTGGCAACCAACTCACTTTCGGGCATGGTTTGTACAATGGTACTTGCCTCATAAGCAAATCGAACCGCCTCTTTAGGTGCGAGATAGATTTTCGATTCGATGATCGAATCAAGAAAAATCAATCTTTGAACTGAATTATTTGGGCTGGGGTCTAAACTATCATTCCTTTGTTGTGCAAAAGAATTAAGGCCAAATAAGAGTACTAAAAAGAAAGTCGAAATAGACTTCATGCTCCAAATTTAACAAAAGCCCAGTCGTGATTAGCTTCAAACGCATCATTCAAATCACAATTCCGTTGATTGTAGGTGGATTGTCGACCAACTTGGTCAATCTTACCGATACCATCTTTTTAAGCTGGCTTGGAGAAATTGAATTAGGAAGCGCAGGAAACGGTGCTATATTCTACTTCATCTTCGTTTATGTAGGCATGGGAATTAGCTCAGGCATGCAAATTCTAATTGCCAGAAGGAACGGGGAGAAGTCCTACGCTGAAATCGGGAATTATCTCCAAAGCGGAGTATTCATGCTGCTTATTTATTCCGTAGCCGCGGCTGCAATCATTGTAGTAAGCATGAACACCTTCATTCCAGCCTTGTACAAATCAGCTGCAATTGCTTCTGGAACACATGAGTATTTGAGCTATCGTGTGTTCGGACTCTTCTTTACCCTATTCACCTTTGCCATGATGGCCTTTTTTGTGGGAATTACTAAAACCAAGGTGCTTTCTTGGGCCATCCCAATTGCCGCATTGCTCAATATCGTGCTCGATTACCTTTTCATCTTCGGAATGGGACCTATCCCAAGTCTTGGGATCAAAGGAGCCGCCATAGCTTCTGTAATCAGCGAAGGAGTCGGAGGTTCAATCCTGCTTATTTATGCCTTGAAGTATTACCGCAAAGGAGAGATCAACATACTTATCAAACCTGAGCTCATGAAGGAACGCATGACTCAAATTCTGAGATTGTCCTATCCATTAATGGCTCAAAACTTCATTACGCTCTCAGGTTGGTTCTTGTTTTTCAGTTTGATAGAACGACTTGGAGAACGGGAATTGGCGGTTACGCATATCCTAAGAAGTATCTATGGCTTCCTGATGTTACCCGCATTCAGTTTGGCCGATGCTGCCAATTCATTGGTAAGTAATGCATTGGGCGAAAAGAAGGTTCAAGAGGTATTTCCGCTAATCATGAAGGTTGGACTCTTGGGAATAATCTTCAGTTTGGTTTGTATCGTGCTGAATATGAGCTTCGAAAAAGAAATTCTGAGTCTATATACCGATGATGAAAGTATGATTCAGATGGCCTCCGGGAGTTATTTAATCATCAATGTGGCTCTTACGGCATTAACTGTCTCCATGATCTTACTTCGCTCCCTAACTGGCACTGGACTTACCAAATTGAGCTTAATCATTGAGATTGTGGCAGTTGTCTTTTACGTCAGCTACAGCGTTTCCATTCTGAATTCAAGTTTAGCTTCACTTAAATGGTTATGGAGTTCAGAGTTCGTTTATTTCGGAATTATTGCCAGTTTATCCTTCCTTTATTTGCGCTTTGGAGGCTGGAAATTGAAGGCTATCTAGTTGAAAACTCGACTTTTTGGTATTTTTTATTGTAAATTGCCGATTAACAATAAGCCAGCTCTAAAAACAAAAAGTCACAACAATGGAAGAACATTATTGGAATGAGTTCTGGGTAGAACTCTGCATTGATGGTTTCGATACTTCCACCAGGTATGAAATTTCCAACTATGGAAGAATAAAAAGCTATGCCTACGACAAAGAGTTTGGTCGCATTAAAAAGCATTATCAAATCAAAGGTTATCCTAGCGTAACCTTCAAAATCCACAAGGGTCCCTCCTTCACTCGCTACGTACATAAACTCGTTGCACAGCACTTTCTTCCTGAGCCAAAAAAGGATCAGCTTTACGTTATTCATAAAGACTATAACAAGCTCAATAACTACGTCGACAATCTGGCTTGGGCTAGTAAGAAGGAAAAAGAAAGACATCAATTTGAAGGTCCGAATTTCAGACCTGTACAAGGACAGAGACATTATTCAAAACTCTCTAAAACTGAGGTCATCAGAATCAAAAAGATGATCAACAATCCCAATCGCAAAACCCGCATGAAGATTATCGCCAAGCAGTTTGGGATTTCAGAAATGCAACTCTATCGCATCAAGCGTGGCGAAAATTGGGCTGATGTAGAAGTCTAATTTGCTTTTCAAGCGACTTTTCATTTTCTTTGACTCATGTCTATTCTCAAAACCTCAATCCTAATCTTATCCTTATTCCTTAGTTCATACATTTACACCCAAGGGTGCCTAATAGCTGAATATTCATTCTCAAACGGAAGCTTAAGCGATGATTTAGGAATTCAAAACGCTGCTATAAATAATACAGCTTTATTTGTCACAGACAGACAAAATATTCGTAACGCATCGATCAGTTTCGATGATCCAAGTGACGATTTAAATTTTGGCACGAGCTTGGGGAATTTTCAGACTAGTAACTTCACTATTTCATTTTGGATTAAAACAAGTCAACAAACAATTGCTAGAATCATCAGTAAAAGAGCAATTTGCAATCAGGGAAATTATTGGACTGTAGGAATAAAATATGGGGTTGTTGAGTTTGTAGTCAATGGAGACGAGACTGGAAATACAAATTACAACTTGCAAGGTCAATCATATGTTAGCGATAATTTGTGGCATCATGTTGTAGTTGTTAGGAAAGGATCTCGCCTGTCGATGATTATTGACGGTCGTATTGCGAGCACGTCTTTATTTGGAACTGTAATCAACATTAACAATGAGGCACCCCTGAAAGTAGCTAGAGATGTTTGCACAGATTTTGGCTTTGCCTCAGCTTATCAAGGAGAGTTTGACGACTTAAGAATTTTCGGTTGTGCTTTGAGTGCAGCTTTCATTATCGAACAGTACACAAGTATTATTGAAAAAAGAAATTCAAATTCCAAACACTCAGCATACTTTAATGCAGATGCCGAATTACTCTACTTCAAGTCCCATAACAGCTTCTACCCTATGCAAATAATAGTATATGATGCTTTTGGCAGAATTGTTCTTGATCAGCGCCTCGATTTGGATACGGAAATAGAATTTAAGCAGGCCAGCGGGCTTTACACCATTGTTTCAAGGTCTGAATCTTCAGACTTTGTACAATCAACTAAGATCATTGTGCAATAAGGCTTAGTCGAGCTCAGCAAGAATTTCCTCTTTCTCTTTAACACCCTCAATAAAACTCAAAAACTTATCCAATACGCTATCTACAAGTGTGTCGGGGCAAGAAGCTCCAGCTGTGAGTATCAGTTTTAAGGGTCTGTTTTTAGGAATGAAATCTTTTGTGATTTTACGCTCACCAGTACGCCACATATAATGCTGAATCTCCTCGTCGGAGATCATTTCATTTGGACCAGAAATAAAATAAGTAGGAAGTTTCTCTTCGCACAACTCCACTAAATGCGAGGTATTCGAACTATTATATCCTCCAACTACAATTGCCAAATCAGCAGGTTCTTCCAAAAGTCCGATGGTAGCATTCTGATTATCGTTTGTTGCATAACACAAGGTATCTCTTGTGTCTACAAAATGATCATTAATGGCATCCTCTCCATACTTCTCTTGCATGGTCTTTTTCATATACTCTGCGATCGCATGAGTATCACTAGCCAACATAGTTGTTTGGTTTACTACACCTAGCTTGTTCAAATGACTTTCCGGATCAAAGTCCTCAGAATAACGCCCGTGAAAACGATCGTAGAACTCAGATATCGGAAGTTCGGCTTTCACAATCTTAGACAGAATGATTGCTTCACTCATGTCGTTAATGACCACTGAAGGAGCATAAGCTTTTGAATGCGAAAAGGTGGCTCTTGTTTCTTCATGGCTTGGTTTACCGTGAATCACAATAGACGCATCCAACCTGCCTAACTTCTGTGAGGCAGTCCATACCTTTTCTACAAAGGGACATGTTGTATTGTATTTTTCAATTTGAATACCGATCGCTTTGAGCTTGTTTTCAATTTCGATGGTCGTACCAAAAGCGGGAATGATTACCACATCGTCTGAAGTCAATTCATCAAACTCAATGAAATGCTTGCCTTGGGTGTCCATGATGAATTCGATGCCTTTATCTTGAAGATCTTTGTTCACCACAGGGTTGTGGATCATTTGAGAAAGAAGAAATACGCGCTTTCCTTTGTTTTCTTCAACCGTTCGATATGAAATTTCTATTGCATTTTCAACTCCGTAACAAAATCCAAAATGTCGCGCTATATGAACTTTCAAATTTCCAAAATCGATGATGCTTGGGCTGTAATCCTTCTTACGCGGGTCTTTCACGCGTCGAGCCTCTTTAAGGGCTCCTATAAAAGAGCTTTTATAATAGGAAGGAATGTCGAACTTTTTCATCTCTGAGTATTAACTTCAATTATATAAAAAGGTTCGGTACGCCATTTGCTTTGCAGTATTTCTATTTTTGCCAAAATTAAATTCACCATGAAAAACCTAATTGTACTTATTATTACAGGCCTTATGCTGTCATTGAACAGTTTCGGTCAACTTAAATGTCACCTTATTGATGTTCCGGAAAAATTTATTCCGAATGCTAAGAAAGTGGCGATTATGAAATTCCAGAACCGTAGAGTAAACAACTATTACTACTGGTACCGCGACAACTACGGAGAGCAACTTACAGATTACATGACTGGATTACTTCTTGAAGAAGAAAGAGGTAAAAAAGGAAATGACCCTGTGTTTTTCGAGATGCCAACGAACCAAGTAATGGTTATTGAAAGATCTCAACTTGATGCGATTATCAAAGAGCAACAACTTGGAGCAAGTGGAGCGATCGATGATAACCAAGCAGCTAAAGTGGGTAAGCTTTTAGGCTTAGACCTTATCGTTAGCGGATCATATAACTACACTAACAACGACGCTAACTCACAGTCTACTCGTAAGAACAAAGACGGATCAGTTAGAGTAATCCGTTGTACTGAAAGACTTGTAAATGTTGAAGCTACCATGAAAATCATCTCAGTTGAAACAGGACAAATCATGGCAACCATCACTAAGAACAAACAACTTAAAGAAAAGAAGTGTGATGCTGCTCGTTCAAAATTGACTCCAGTAAACACCATGGTTCTTAAAGCACTTAAATTGCTTGCTACTGACCTTGTTGGATATTTTACTCCTAACTTTAAGTATCAAAGACTTGATCTTGAAAAAATCAAGGTTAAAGATTACAAGCAAAGAGCAAAAGATGCCTACTCTGCTGCTAAAGGAGGAGACCTAGCAACAACTTTCGGAGTTTACAAAGCGCTTTACGAAGTTGATAACTACAACCCAAGATTGGCTTACAACTTGGCTCTTTGTTATGAGGCTGGTGGAAACTTCGATAAAGCACTTCCTCTTTACAAAACAGCATTGGAGCTTGACGATAACAAGCAATACAAAACCAATATGGAAAGAGCTCAAGCAGCTTCTGAATTTGTTGCTGAGTATAAAACAGGTGGTTTTGAATTCAAAGGATACGATTACAAGAGCGCAGGTACTCAAGGTCTAATAGCTACTGAAGAAGCTATGGCTACAACAAAAGGTAGTAAGAAAGACCGTGTATCAGTTTACTCTGATCCAATGAAACAAAGTGACGTAATTGCTAAAGTACCTGGCGGAACAGATTTTAAAATCTTAGGTACTGAAGGTAAGTTCACAAAGATTCAATTACTAGGTGGAAAAGAAGGTTATGTTTCTAACGACGACATAAAGTAAATTCTTGGAACACATTTTGATTTAAACCAGAAGTCTAAATTCGCATTATGTATAGGCTTCTGGTTTTTTTATTTCTACTCCTTCCCTACTGGAGTTATAGTCAATCCCCTCAATGGATTGAAAGCAGCAAAAGAGCTGCCCTTTTCCCTCAAGAACAATACTTACAAGGTTACGCCTGGCAATCGGGTGTAAAAAAGAACGTAGAAGACGTTTACAGCCGTTTAAGCTCCCAGGCGAAGGCTGAGTTAATTGAGGCCATACAAGTTGAAGTAGACGCTAGCTCTGAACTTCAGACTAAAGAATTTCAAGACGAATTCATGCAGCGCTTCTCGAGCAACACAAAAACCAAAGCCAAAGCAAATATTGTAGGTCTTACGGTTGAGAAGTACTACGACAAAAAAGAAAAAAACGCATACGTCTTCGCTTATGCAAGAAAGTCTCAAATCGTAGACTACTATATGGATCAGATTTCTGAGGCTTTGCAAAGCCTGGCTTCAGCCTCTAAAGAAAGCGAGACCTTCTCAGAACAAGGTTTGATCAAAGAAGGGATTCAAATTCTGATTAAAGAAAATAAGCAATACGCTATCATTTCCGAAGCTCGTAACTATTTAAGAGCTCTTGGCGTTCGCTCAGCAAGTGGATTGAAAACGGAAGAAGTTGCTGAAGCTTTAAAGTCAAGAGAATCACATATCAGACAACTCTTATTGGCCGACAATGCAAACACCGATGCCCTCGCCTACTATCTGTGTTCAGAATTAATCGATCAATACCAAATAAGGATTAGTGATGCCAATGTGATGGACTTCACTTATTCAGATACTCCATTAAAATCGGAACTTTCAAATCAACTAAAAGCTTCTTTCAAGAAATCAGTTGGAGAAGTTCCAGAGCCGAGAAAAGCGACTCGACTTTCAAACTCAGAAATAAGCGGGAGCTTTGTTGAGGATGGAAAAAGCCTAATGGTATCGGTTACCATCAAATCAGCTGACGCCAGTTACAGCTCAGAAGTGCAATTCAGTAAAAATGCCGTTAGCAACTGGGAGCCTGTTGGACTCAAGTATTTGAAAAACATTACAGCCTATAACTTCTTACCTAATTCAGCTTTGTTTCAATCGCAATGTCTGGAACGACTAAAGCAAGATATCCGCGTAGAAGTGATCTATCTCGGTAAAAGAAAGGCAGATGTGCCTATTGCACTGAACAATATTTCATCAAAAGAAATGGTGAGAACCAAATCAGGTAGTGATGGGATTGCTGTTTTTAAAGCCTACAAAGTGAATTCATGTAAGCCAGTTCAGATGATCCTTGTTGAACCTGATCTTGCTACCATGCTTCAAATTAGTCCTGATGACCCTTATATCGATCGTGTAAAGAAAGAATACCCAATCCCCCAAGAGAGGATGGTATTGCAAGTAGCTCCTACCCTAGTCTACCTAGAATCAACGGAACGATTTGACGGCGAAAAGTTAAAGTCGAAAGCAATTGAACCCCTTATCAAAGAGAAATTGAGCAGTTCGGGTTTTGAACTAACACAAGACATTACCAAAGCAAGGTATCAGATCACTGTGAATGCCACAGCTCGCAGAGGCGGTAATATTCAAGGACTCTTCTTCTCTTATCTAGATGCTAACCTAAGCGTTCAGGATTTGAAATCAGGAAATGAAGTCATCAACAAAGCTTTCACCGGACAAAAGCAAGGAGGTTCAAGTTTCGAGCAAGCTGGAATGAACGCCTACAAGAAAACCGGAGATGAAATCGTTAAGGAATTAGCTAGCGCCTTGTTTAATGACTGAAAAATACACACCTATTTCTTGCAGTATTTATGATGAATACGAGCTTGCAGCGGTCCGAAGAGACAAGCTGGAGCTAGTGCTCAGCGATGGCAGGGTGATTCAATCCAAGCTAAAACCCTCGAAACAGTCGACTCTGTAGAATACATGATTCTAGAAAATGATGAACGCATTCGCCTTGATCATATCGAATCCAGAAAAGTGCTCTAAAGTCTTTGGCTTTTGTGCTTTGTTGTTCCTAAGACTTGAGCTAACTTTATAAGATGTATGTAAGCCCTGAAGAAGCACTAAGCGTCTTAAAATCTGGAGACAAAGTTTTTATTCATACTGCTGCCGCAGCCCCCAAACTGTTAATAGAAGCTCTTACCGAACGTGGGAAGTCCTTAAAAGACATTCAAATTTACCAATTGCATACCGAGGGTGAGGCTCCTTATGCCCAAGCTGGTATGGAAGAGCATTTTCACATTCATGCCTTTTTTGTTGGCGAGAATACCAGAGAAGCGGTTCGAGAAGGTCGTGGTAGTTATGTCCCCATTTTCTTGAGTGAAATTCCGAGGCTCTTTAGAAGTCAGAGTGTTCCTTTAGATATTGCGCTCATTCAAGTATCTCCACCAGACCGACACGGCTATTGTTCTTTGGGTATTTCAGTTGATATTGCCCGGGCCGCAGAGGAAAGCGCAAAGTATGTGATTGCCCAGGTGAACCACAATATGCCTAGGACTCATGGCGATGGAATCATTCATATGGATCATATCGACGCCTTGGTTGATGGTACCATGCCGCTCCCTGAAAGTCACAGACCTAATGTGAGCGATATAGAATGTAAAATCGGTGAAAATGTGGCTTCATTGATTGAAGACAGAGCAACCCTGCAAATGGGTATCGGAGCCATTCCCGATGCAGCTTTATCATTTCTAGGAAATCATAAAGACCTAGGAGTTCACACCGAAATGTTTTCCGATGGCATGCTCGAATTAGTTAAGAAAGGTGTTATTACAGGAGAATACAAGGTAAAACACCCTCGTAAGATTGTTTCGTCTTTTGTGATGGGAAGCAAAGCACTTTACGAGTTTCTAGATGATAATCCTTTCGTGGCCATGCTAGAATCTGACTATGTGAATAATCCAGAGGTCATCCGAAAGAATCCCAATGTAACTGCGGTAAACAGCGCTATTGAAATCGACTTAACAGGTCAGGTTTGCGCCGATAGTATTGGAAATAAGATCTATTCAGGGGTTGGAGGTCAGATGGACTTTATTCGAGGTGCTTCTGTTTCCGAAAATGGTAAGCCGATTATCGCACTTCCTTCCACTACCAAAAACGGCACAAGTCGCATTGTTCCCTACTTAAAGGAAGGTGCTGGTGTGGTTACAACCAGAGCACACGTACATTATGTGGTTACGGAATATGGAATTGCTTACCTGCATGGCAAAAGCATTCAAGAAAGAGCAAAAGAATTGGTGAAGATCGCTCACCCAGCACATCGAGAGCATCTAGAGTCTTTCAATATTCACATCATGGAATAAGCTTTAACTTATGTAGTTTAAGTTAATCTAAAACAGGAGCTTAAGTCTTATTTTTTGTCCTTGATGATAGCGTAAACATCCAGGGAAATGCGATGTTTCTCTCCTTTTTCCGCTTCTCTCAGCACACCTTCTTTCTGGAAGCCAAGTGACTCAAGCGTAGCTGAACTTCCTTGGTTCTCGGTTTCTACTTCGGCCATCAAACGATGAAGCCCCCATTGATTAAAAGCAAAGTCGACCACCGCTCTTAAAGCTTCTTTCATGTATCCCTTTTTCCAATATTCGGGCAACAACCAATAACCGAATTCTCCACGCTGGTGTTCTCGGTTAACTGAGGTGATCCCTATTCCTCCAACAAAGTCTTTGCTGTCCTTTAGTTCGAGTGCCCACCAATGACCCGTTCCATTGGCCTTATTGTCGCGAAACCATTTCATCTGTACCTCAGTGGCCTCCAAGGTCATATAGCTTACTGCATAGTACTTAATCACCTCAGGGTGCGACAAAGCACGATGAACATTCTCAATATCGCTATCAGCCATTGATCGCAACTGAAGACGTTCTGTTTCTATGCTATAAAACTCACTCATCTTTGAATTCTACTCTATTGGGTAAACCTGGAAATCATCCACCTTCTCAAAAGTAACTGGATTAATGACCTCTGCCCTCACCTTCATGCCGTGTACATGTAAATACACCACAACATTTTGTGTGCTGAAATTGCTCACATCAGAAGACCATGGCGTTTGCTCTTGCGCATAATATGGCGCCCCAGCAGAGCCATTATTGATTTGATAAATGCTTTTGCTCAAACTGATCTTTGGAAATTCATACACTTCAGGATAAATCTGGGTAGTTGGTCTCAATTTTAGCTTATTGTAGTTGTGCTCATCTCCAGTCAGAATCGCCCTGACCTTTTTAGACTCGTTAATGATCACATTCAAATACTCATCACGACGCTCTATAATGCCTTCTGAAGCCTTTTTACCCGCTGCCATTGGCCTAGCTGTATTATCACCATGATACCACATGTCGTCGCTTACATGACCTCCATTTGGAAAAGCCGGTGTATGCTGTGTAACGAATATGTGATCAATCGTTTCGGCTTCGTCAAATGATTTTAGCTGTTGCTTCAGCCAGGCCATCTGATTATCCATAAGATAGGCATGCGGATTCCCACCAATATGATCGTAGCCTGAAGGGGCATACCAATAGTTAGAGTTGAGTACGATCATGGCAATATTGTCGTAGCTATAGGAAAAGCATGTTTCGCTGTAGGATGGAAAGTCAATCTTCGAATCATCTGGATCTAAGGCAGAACCATCTTCGGAAACCGGACCATTGGTGAAATTGCAAAACTCTTCTTTGAAAAGGCTTTCCGCGCTTTCAGTTTCAAAAGGGAACTTGTCTACAAAAGACCAAGTTTTGCTTTGTTCATCTGTGAAGGCAGTTCCCAAGGCTTCATGATTTCCCATTCCAACGTAAATGGGTGTTTCGTGCCACCAAGGTTCTACGGCTCTTTTCCAATTGGCATACTGAAGTCGGCTTGCTTCTCGGTCGCTCAGGTAACCATTGATCAGGTCTCCTGTGAACTGCATGAACTTGGCTCCTTTCGCCGTGTTGGCCGCCATAATCCGTTTCATGATATAAGCATTGGTGCCGCCTAAGTCGCGTTCACCGCCACCTTGTCCGCCTCTACTATCGCTGGCGTAGGCAAAAACAAAAGGCTTTCTACTTCCCAGCTCAGGATTGGTCACGAACTTGTTTCGTACAGCGAGCTTTCCAATTTTAATAAGGTATGAATAACGCGAATCGGCCAGCAGCCCAGAGATTCTGAACTCATGCACCGTGGTGTCTTTCTTCGACTTTAAAACTTGATCATTGATTCTGAGTTCGGCTTTGCACTTTAGATCTGTTTTGAAGATGATTACCGCCGAATGCATTTGGACCTGATTGATGAAAGGACCTTCAATCAAGGCGGGAATGCGAAAGAAGCTTGAGTCTTTGAATTCAAAACTGAAACGGCCATCATAGATCATTTTGCCTTTTTCGTTTGCTAGGCGGAATCCAATGGTTCCCACTCCATTTTCCTTCCATTTGATCATGTCGTACTTCCCACTAAGGTTGGCCATGTTTAAGGAGGCTTTCCCTTTTGAGATCTTCATTGCCCTCTTGAAATAGATCACCTGCTCTTTGCTGGTTTCCTGTGCATTGGTAAAACCATAGTAACAAGTTCCATTGAAATTTGAACCAAAATCGAAATCGAAACCCTTTTTTGTTCCTGTGGTGGCATTGAGGAATTGTGATAAGCTATAAGGAGTGCTAAGCTCCGATTCAGAAACTGATTTACCTTCTTTGGTTTTTAAAACGGCCCCATCCTTTGTAATGCTAATGTTTTGGTACACTGCAGGGACTTGCGCGCTTACAATTTGCGCAGTAAAAAAGCCCAGGAGCCCAATCAAATACTTCATACTACGAATGTAATAATGAAGTGTTGATTGATGCCCCTTAAGTTTAGACTTCAAATTTATTTTGCTTGGCTAGCTTAAACTACTCCTCGATCAACAAAGGTGCCTTGCCATCGGTGATAATTACCTTGCTGTTTTGGCCTTCAGCTAATTTCAAGAAAGCCTCAATACTTCTTAGCTCTAAAATTTGCTTGGTCAAGCCTTCAGATAAAATCTTCTGTGCATCGCGGTTACCTTTAGCCTCTATCACTTTTCTGTCAGCCTCAAGTCTTTCCTGATCAAGGAGGTATTTCATGCGCATTACTTCTTGCTCAGCTTCCATTCTGCTTTGAATTGAATTATAAAGCCCTGGAGGAAGTTGAATGCTCTTCAAGAGTGCGGATTCAATCTCTATACCTCTAGGTGCAAGTGTTTCATTCATCACTTTGGCAATTTCAGCTTCTATTCCAGATCTTTTCCCTGAGTGCATATCCTTCGCCATGTATTTTGCACAAACATCAGCAGAGGCCGAGCGAAAAACAGCACTGATGATGTCTTCGATGTTTGTTCCAATATTTTCAATGAGCGTTGGTACCATTACCTTGTCAATGCGATAAAGAATTGAAATATTAGAAGCGATATTCAAACCTTCCTTACTGGGTAAGCTCAACTTAACTTCCATATTTACGGTTCGTGTTGGCGTTTTAATCATGATTGTTGTAAAAGGGTTTATCCCATACATTCCCTGGTCGTAGACCCTTTCGGAAAGTTTTCCAAAGGATTGTTTTACTCCTACTTCTCCCGGTCTTATGATTGCGCAATTACTGAGACTAAGTGCTAATACGGCTGTGCCGAATATTTTAAATGTTTTCATGCTTTTTCTTTTTTGATTTATCAATGGTTTCTAAATGATAGCAATACTATCATTTTATATAGTAACATGATTGTATCAAAATGTTGCCGAAAAAACTGGCTTATTGACAAAGGGGCTCAACAAAGTCAAGCTTCTTTCTGTTAGACACTTATGACCGAACGAGAAATTGACCGAATTGTAGAAATGGCTTGGGAAGATCGCACTCCTTTTGATGCTATTGAACTGCAGTTTGGCACTCCCGAAAAGGAAGTTATCAAAATCATGCGTCGAGAAATGAAGGCTTCTAGTTTCAGAATGTGGCGCAAAAGAGTTCAGGGAAGAAAAACTAAACATGTGGCTCAGCGAGCTTTAGAAGTCGATCGCTTTAAGTGTTCGAGACAAAGACAGGTCAGCGGAAACAAGATTAGCAAACGCTAATCGCGAATAAAATAACTGGTTCCGGAAAAGGAATCATCGTAACTTTCTCCAGGAAAATCGCCGCAAGTCAAGGTATCCCCTCCAAAGAGCGAAAAACGAACGACATCGTTTAGATCCAATTCTTTCGAATCCTCTTTTCGTGGATCTATGTCGATAAAATAGGCATCAGTGAGCTCCGAATATTCCTCCCCGAGCACTTTATATCGGGTCTTATGAATCTCTTCATTGTTGATAAAGAAGGTCAAAAAACCATCATCCGTGAAACTGATTTTCGCCGAGTAGGCTTCAGATTCGGCCTCCATTAGTGTTAGGGTAGAATGCTACCACTCTTTTGCATAGTAGGAGTATTCCCAAGTGTAGGTCCCATAAAAGCCTTCGAAACCATCATCGAACTTTTCAGGTTCGCAATTGGTCAAGAGCAGAAAGCACAGAGCCAAGGGAAAGAATTTCAAAAGTCTGTTTGGATTCATTTGTTGAAACTAAGAGATTTCGAACTTAAGGAATTCGCGTATTGGTCGGCATAAAACTTGATAACTTCGAGGCATGAAAAGGATCTTGATTTTAGAATTGTTTCTTCCTTTTAGCCTCTTGGCTCAAGAAGCATGGATTCTCCCACACCAGGGAAAATCATTTCAAAAAATCAATAATCTGGAAAGCGACAAGGCTGGGAATATATACACCGCTACTGCCTTTGGCGGAAACGATACCGCTTTCATCCACGCCAAAAACACCATACTGAATGTAATTCCGGAAGCACCAGGCTAATTCTACTCCAATATGCTTGTGAGTAAATATAGCCCTGCTGGAAACTTGCTTTGGGCAGTGCCCATTACCGGAAAAGAAACCGTTTACTCTTGGTCGAGTCATGTTGCTAAGGATGGCTCCTTCTATGTTGGCGGCAACTTCAAGAACGACGCTTGTTTCTACAGCACCGATGGCGACTCTGTTTACCTCGAGTTGCAGGTTCCTAAAGATTATCCAAAACAGTTGCTTCGCTTCTTTTTAGCCAAATACGATACCGACGGAGTTTTGCAGTGGGTTCGCACCGGACACTCTTGGGATAATATGGCTTGTTTCGATATTGTTTCTGATAAAGAAGGAAACGCCTACGCATGGATCTACACTCCAAGTAACAAGGTGACGATTGGCGATTTTAGCATCTACCCTTCCAGAGACACTAAAATGTATCTCGAGCGCTATCACGCTTGTCTGATTAAGTATAGTCCGGAAGGCGAAGAACAATGGATTACTTATACTGGTGGAGACATTACGCCGAGAGATATCTGGCTAGAAGATGATCAATTGGTTCTCGCTGGAGCTCAAAGTGGTAATAAAGAAGTGATTAAGTCTACTTCAGGTAAAGAGTGGATCATTGAAGGACCTCCCAGCCATAAGTTATATGAGGAGCGCGCCTATCGCTTCGATTTGAAGGAAGGACAATTACAATCATACGAAGAGCTCTTTCCAGATATCAATATGGCCAACCTACAAGGCGTTCGGATGAATGAAGCTGGATACCTTGCTTGTTATGAAGCCCGCTATATCACTGGTCGGGGAAGTACGATAAAGATTAAAGAAGACACCATATTTTCAGACACAAATCCATACGGCAGAGACCCCGACTTATATATCGTACAGTTCAATAAAAAACGGAAGTATCAATGGCATGTGCGCGTGAAAGGGAAAACCCGTGAGGAGATGCACGATATGCAGAGCATGCCCAACGGAGATCACTTCATCACATTTAGGGCTGACCGCGGTTCTGAAATCATCGATGCGAATAATTCAAAGACCCTAGTAGATGGAGAAGGATTTCGATCTTTTCACCTCATTCATCTCAACGCCAAAGGCCAGATGCAGGGCTATATGCAACTAGGTAAAGTAAAAAACAACGATCTGGATCGAGCAGCACATTTAAGTTCCAATGCACGTGGCGACTTGAATATCAGTACCGACATGCAATTCAGTACAAGGGTTTTCGGCTACAATTTTGAAATTGAACCTAGAGACAAAAACTTCCCTCATCATGGAGGTAATTCCAGTGCTTTGTTGATTCATTTACCCGGAGAAATCCGACATGAACTGATCGACCTTGATATTACGGAGAAAGACCTGATTGTCGCAGCGACACTAGTCAGACAGGGAGCTTACCGCTTTGTGAATAGGACAAAAGAAATCGGTAGAACCATCGTCACCAAAAGCAGAGAAGTACAAGATTCGATTCAAGCTAAGGTGGTGCAAACCAGAATGGAAAAATCACTGAGTGTGAATCAGGTATTCCTTTATCCTAACCCGGTTAGTCAAACGAATCCGGCTTTTAAGATCAACTTAGATTTAGCGCTTGAAAACAAGATCATATTGCAGCTCATCAATGGGCAATCGCAGATTGTGTGGACTCAAACATTAGAGCCAGGCAATCGTGAAGCGAGTATGGAATTCCCTCCAGGATCTAAACCCGGACTCTTTTTCCTTCGGGTAAGCTCTGGAAAGAGCATGATTATCAAGAAGATTGTATTGAATTAGTGTCGAGGAGCGTAATGACGCCCTAACCAGTTTGCGAGTCCATCCAAACCTGGGAAAAGCAGTCGCTCATTGATATTGGCCTGATCGAGTTTATCCCTTACCTCCCACTTCAGCTCCGCTGGAATGATGATCTTCTTATAAACTTCAGGATGTTGTTCTAACCAGTGATCTAAACGTGCGGTAGGGCGACTCATTACTGAGAAGAAAGCATATTGGTTAACAATCCGTGCATCCAATGATGGGGGCTCAAAAAAGAGGGCCAAATCACCGTCTTCAGAAAGGCTGTCAAAGCTGTCGATGCCTGGCACTGCATCTTCAATCATTTCTATGGTAAAAGTGTTACTCCCTACTCGATCGAGTTCTTCTCTTAACTGACTCGGCAATAAACGGTTAACCTTCACAAAGTCAACCATCCATACAACCCCATCTACATTAAATAAATCGAGGCTATTGGTGGCGAAATGAATGGCTACAAAAGGTGAATAAGTCCAATCGATGAGTCGGGTTGGCAAACCATAATGCTGACCGATAGTCAAAAGCCGCCAATCAGAAGAAAGCTCCCCTTTAGAATCGACGTTAGCGTACTTCTTAAAGTTACGTAGCAAGTGATACTCGA
>ENA-UOXV01000103-UOXV01000103.1-marine-metagenome-genome-assembly--contig:-NODE-103-length-105270-cov-6.800646_pt1 | contig 105270 bp, 93 predicted proteins | sample MGYA00238165_ERZ766961 | MGnify/ENA primary metagenome ERZ766961 (study PRJEB28924, sample SAMN03173240) | marine metagenome | biome: Marine; feature: Water; material: Subsurface seawater | place: North...
CGACAAGTTTGATATCGCTGATATCATATGTTTCTGAGAGCTCGGCGAATTTAGGCGTGATGTAGACGTTCTCGAGTTCGACATGGAAGTCTGGCGTTACACCTGCATTCAGCAATGATCGTAATGACGATGCGACAGAAATCACAACAGCATGTTCCTTGTTGGCCTTTATCGTCATGATATCTTTTTCAAGCGATGGACCGCTCGCGACGACAAAGCAGGGTACATCGGTGATGGGTTCTGTTTGACGTTGGAACAGGCGAACTCGATTGGTTGTTCTGTTCTGGTAAGTGTTCCAGAGCATCACCGTCTCATCGTGGAAAAAACCAAGTTGCGCAATTGATAACATGATCGTTTGCGCCAGCATCGCAATCGCCGCATTTTCCGGATCGATGCCATTTTGCACAATGACGGTAAAATTATCTATCTGAGTAGGATTATGGCTCCTGCAAGTTTTCCAAACACGTTCAACTACTGCCTCTGGATCGGTATCAGGCAGCAGATAGACAGCGCCCCCACGGGATTGGAAATCATTGATACAACGGCCCCAATCGACAGTTTTCAAAGAATTCGCGAATTGAGCAGAGTTCCCAATGCCGATAATCAAGCAACGAGGGTCATGTTTTTCTATTGCTGATAATAGGTCCTCTGTGTTCGGCGCACCGATCAAGAGTAAATAATACGATCGCTCGGTTCGAGGCGCATCAAAAAAACGGACCCCAGCCTTTTTGCTTTTTTCAAGAAGCCGCTCGATAAAATCAAAGCTATGGAGGTCTATATCTTGCCGCATTGGTGCATTCATCGGAAAACGCATTGCTCTTTGGCGCCGCATACCAATTTTCTTTTCAGGTCTATCGGCGGTGCATGATGCACGCAACATCTCAGCGACCCGGGGTGATATGAATTCAAATACCGCTAAGTTCTTCTGTTCTAGTAAGTGAGATCGTTCAGGCATAAGACCCAATTCATTGTGATGTTGAAAATGAACGTATCAACGAAATCATGCCATGGAAATGATGCTCAGGGCCAAGAAAGAAAAGTGGTCCAAAATGGGATGGCCCCGATATCGGATTTGTAGTCCGATGCCGGGGCCTTGGGTTGGGACGGTGGGTTGGAGGTATTCCTCCCGGGGTTAACGGGAGGCTCCAGATAAGCTAGTCCTTATCGTTTGATCCGGACCAACTCTTCGAGCATTTCATCAGCCGTAGAAATAATCTTGGTGGCTGCTGAATACGCCCGTTGGACAACGATCATGCTGGTAAATTCTTGACCAATATCGACCGTTGAAGATTCGAGTGCTGACTGCGCAATGGCACCTGCAGAACCATTATTCGCTTCGCGCAACGTACTGTCCCCAGATGATTGTGTTTGGTTCCAGACGTTACCCGAGCGGGCGCTGAGACCGTTCACGTTCACGAAAGTTGCGAGAGGAATTTTAAAGATCGGCCGCGTTTCACCGTTATCGAACAAGGCTGTCATCAAGCCTGATTCATCAATGGTAACGCCAGCCAATGTTCCAAACTGCGACCCGTTCTGGGTGATAAACCCTGGTGTGAATTCTGCACCGAACTGGGTGAAGCCATTGGCTTCGTTTACACGACCAAAGTCCAAGGTGACCCGTGCTGAGTTCGACGCATCGTCATCCATGTTGGCGGCACCGTTGGCGAACCCAATAATCTCCATCTCTGTGACCCCAAACGAGGCTGGCAAGCCATCTGAGTCGAAGGTGATTGCTTGGTTTTTGTTCGCCGCGAAGTTTGTGCCGATCACATATGTTGCGGTAGTGCTAGCATCGGTTGGAGCGGTGGCAAAAGCGACGCCAGAGTTCACGGTGTTGTCATTGAATAGCACATTGAATGAACCTGATGACAACGTATCGATCACAAGTGTATCGGCGTTGGCGCTTGGGCCACCAATCGTTGTATCACTGACATTTCGCGTTCGAACACTGGATGCACCCGACGCAAATGCGGGGTCATTGGTCTCAATCGCTGTTTCTAAGTTGGAAAGAAAAGTATTTAGCTGGGCGGCTGTTAACGCTGCGCCTGTTGTCGCTGTGATGGCGACGTTCGTACCTGTTACAGCCGCATTGCTGTCGATTTCATAAAGGATGTTATTGATGGTTATCACGCTCCCCTCTGTCAAAGTCGTGCCAACAGGGAAAGTAAATTGATGAAAATCGCGGTTCGCAACAGCAGTTTGAGCAACAGTGAAGGATGAGTCTTGGATCGTTGCCCGTGCACCTGCAGTTGTTAGTAGACCTGTTGGATCAACGGCAATTGACCCCGTACCATCATCAGTGAAGTAAACGCCGGTAGAGGATCCTGGATTGACCTCGATTCTGTTGTTGGTGTAACCGCCATGATCAGAGAAGTTTGAGTCATCGGCTTTTACTGCTGCCACAAGTGCCGCGACGGCATTTGCAACAGTAGCGCTTGTTGTAATGGTTACAGGCTTCAACGTTGCAGTTTCTGTAACACTTGCGTTGTTATCGAATTCATATGTGACACCGCCAATAACGACAGTCGCGCCATCGGCAGGTAGCGCGTTGAACTCTAATTGTCCACGGCTCTCAAAGACGGTGGCACCCGCGGTGTCGGAATACAAGGTGACTACGTTGACTCCAGATGGAGGTGTGACGTTGACGTCCCACTCGTTATCCCGGTTGCCTTTGATGTAGTTGAAACTGGTCGTATTTGCGTTCCCTAATGTGTCAAAGAACTGAACGTCCGTTTTATGGGTTGTACCAACATCATCTGTAGAAGGTAAGTTGACACCGATACTCATGTTTGATGTCGCCGTCGCCGTACCACCAACACGGTTCAAGTTCACAGTCGCTAAGAAGTCAGTTGAAATGACGTTTTGGTTCGGAATTGTAAGCGCGGTGTTGTTCGTGGTCACCGTGCCGTCGGCGGTCGTCGGCCAAGCCTGTAAGTAAAATCCAGAGGTGTTACGTAAGAACCCTTCGTCATCTTGGAAGAACGATCCAGCCCGCGTGAACAAAAACTCATTCGAAAGGGTAGGGGCGTTAGACTCGTTCACGACATAGAACCCAGAGCCCGAAATAGCGATATCGGTCTGCGATGTCGAAGACTGCAAGAGACCCTGCACACCCGTATCTTGCCGTGGAGCGGATTGCACACCACCTGGTGAGAACAGGGTGCTTGAGGTTTGGACGGTGACCAAGGTTTGGAAGTCGACCTGTACACCCTTATAGCCAATCGTGTTGACGTTGGTGATGTTATCCGAGATCGCGCCTAATGCACTAGATTGTGCAGTCAGCCCTGAAACGCCTGAAGTCAATGAACCAAAGAGTGACATTTTTCTTCTCCTTCGATCATCAGCCAGATAGCTGATGAATTTTTAAATCTGCGCGTTAATTGACGGCTGCTGCTACAGCGGCTTCTTTTACAGAAATCACGCTTGTTTGTGGTACTTCGATATCGCCCATGAACAGTGACGTAACGCCATTGTCGATGCCGACACCTGTAACGCGTCCGAATGCGGTCTGGCTGATGGTGATGATCTCGTTTTGAGGATCCAGCCCTGTAACAACTGCGGAATACTGGCCATCTGGGGCGGTCTGACCGTTGCGGTTGGAGCCATCCCAAGTAAATGTGTGTTGCCCGGCAGTTGTATCGGCTTCTTGTTCGAAAACAGTAATGCCATTTTGGTCGCGAATGATAATTGATGCAGATTTCGCGTTCACAGGCAGTGTGTATGTAAATTCTGCCTGGCCATCTTCCAATGGGATCGACTGGCCTTCTACTTCAACCAATTTGTCGATAAAGTTGACCATGCTTGAAATCTGATTGTTCTGTTGCAGACCAACCAATTGTTCAAGATTGGTGTTCTGCTTGATTTGTTGTTCAACACTCGCAAATTGAACAAGCTGAGAGGTGAACTCGGTGCTGTCCATTGGGTCAAGTGGATCCTGGTTTTCCAATTGCGTCACAAGAAGGGTCAGAAACTGGTTCAGATCCTCTTCGAGTCGGGCCTGATCGTCAGCCGATTGCGTTCCTGCGACAGCGTTTGACGTGCTATTTATGCCACCTAGGATCATTTGATTAACTCCTCAATTCCAATTGCAAACCGTTAAGCCCGAACATCGAGACGGCCATTCATAAAGATGCCGCTCTCCCAAGCGTTTACGACGCCTGCGTCCAAGTCTTCTGGATTGCCGTCTGTATCAGCCGTTTCTCGACCGTTAGACATTGTGCCGTCGGCATTCTCGCCGTCCGCAGATTGTTGTTCTTCACCCTTTAGATTGAATTCCATATCCCCGGCTTGAAGGCCGGCATCTTGGAGGGCGCGTTGAAGTTCTGATGAGTCACGACGCAATAGATCGAGCGTGTCTTGCTTTTCAGCAGTCACAACCGTCATGACGCGGCCATCGCCGGTCATTTCAAGTTTCACATCCACACGGCCCAGTTCTGCAGGCTTCAACTGGATGGAGATCCGGTCCGTGCCAGATTGCATCGCTTTGGTGATCTTCACTGAAATCTGTTCTGTGATCGCAGAGCTTTGAAGTTGGCTTCGCTGTGCCGTTTGTGTTTGTTGTTGGGCTTGTGCATCTCGGCTTTGCTGTGTTTGCTGAGTGGCCTGACCTGTATTCGCATTTTGAATATTATTCAGGTTATCAACACCAGCGTTGTGCATTCCGCTGCCAGTCGATTGGGTGCTCGATGGTGTTGTTCCAGCGCCCGTTGGACCTGAGGCCGTCTTCCCTTGCTGTGAAGCCTGATTGTTAGCTTGTTGTGCAGCTTGCGCTTGCTGCTGTGCGGCTTCAAGCTGCTGGGTTGATTGTCCTTGCGTGCCTTGTTGCTGTTGCCCGGATTGCTGCTGGCCGTTCTGAGTCGTTGCGCCGCCATCTTGGGTGAAAATAGATGTATTGGCTGCGGTCAATATCGGCCGCGATGTCACGGGCGCTTGTTCATTATTGACTGAAACTTTGATGGCAGCTTGTGTTTCAGGACCTATGGCCCGAGACAGTTGCTGTGCTTGTGATTGGATAGGGTCAATTTTAACGGCATTCGCGCCATCTGCAGCCTTTTGGGCGGCGCCAGCATTGGCTGTCGAACCATTCGCAGCCTGATGATTATTACCTTTACCATCTGCCGCGGCCTTGCCTGATTGTTTCGCAGCTGATTGGCCTGCGGCGGCTAGTGCGCCTTCATTACCACGCAGCGCTTGCTGTGCTGTCGCGCCATCAACGGTGCTGGTTTTCTCGCCGTTGCCATTGATGTTCTTACTTGCGTTATAGATTGCAGCTGCGGTTATAGCCGCTGCTTGTTGGGTCGCGGTTCCGTCAGCGTCGCCCGATGCATTGCCAGCTTCGGCGGTGTTGTTTTCAGTATCACTGTCAGATTTATGATCGGAACTATCGTTCTCGGTTGAATCTGTGGACTTTGCGTCGACATCGTTCTCGCTACCACGATCATCGCCGCTCGCTTGATCATTCTGGTGCGCACCTTGATCACCTGAATCTGCACGGTCACCAGATTCAGCACGATAGTTTGCGGGTTCGTGTGAGTTGCGATCATGATCAATGCTACTATCGCGTTGATCAGACGATTGGGCGCGAACGGAATCATCGCTGTTATCATCATATGCACGATCATCTCGATCTGAGCTTGTGTCGCGTCGATCGACGCGGTCGTTGGCGGGGGCGTCGGATATGGCATCATCGGATGACGTGGAGAATAAGTTCGCTTGTTCAGCTGAAGAGAACGCGTGGTCCAATCGGACCCCGACACGTTGAAGAAGCTCATCGAAAGAATAAGCAAAGCCGCCAAGATTAACGGCCTTAGCTTGCGCTTGTGGATTCTGGCCAACAGGGGTGTATGTGGACCCTTGAACTTTCTGTTCTATCGTAAGCTTTTCCATCGTGTGCCTCAAAAAAGTGAATACTCGCTGCACCGTTACAAGCAAACCTTGGGCCAACTTGCTGTATTTCTATTAAGGCATTGAAAAACATGTAATTTTTATACCTGAGAACCTAACTTATGGCTCTTGGGTGGCTCCAATCACGGTAAAATAGGAGTGTTTGCCGGGTTGAAAGAGGAGGGGCGGGCAGAATCTGCCTATCACAAAAAGAAAGGCCCATTTGGGCCCGTGGATAGTGTCAAATCAAAGGAGGGAGTTTAGCTGAAGATGTTCAAGATTGATCCACGAGGTGGGTCAAACTGCGTGCCAGTAACCAATATATCGGCGAGACCACTTTGTACTTCGAATGCGAGTGAGATTGAGCGGATAAGATTTCCGTAGCGGTTCTCGATATCTTCAATCTGTCCTAATTGCTCCTCGATCCCTTCAGAAGTGAGATCGGAAAGTTCAAACTCCAGATCGAAAGTCTGGGTCGATATATCTACAACGAGCTGTGTTAAGCCTTGATATAGCACGGTCGTGGTTTCGGCGTATGTAGCTGCCCGCCCCGAAATCGTTGAAAGAGCGTCAAGTATCGCACGATTGTCATTGGTTGGCGGATCTGTGCCCTCTGCATCAAGTGTGCCTGCGACAGCTGTAAGCCCATCGAGGGAAACGCCTTCTTGGCGCATGAAGTTACCCAAGTTCCCATCGGTGAAATTCGGGAATGTGTGTGACAAATTTAGTTTAAAAATCTCATTGAAAATTTCTTTGGTCGCCGCATTTAGCGCCGTGACTTCGTCATCAGATAATATACCGTTTTCATCTGCGTCGGCGGCGGCAATTGCTTCGTTAGCCTTGAGTTGGATGACTTGGAATCGCGAGGCGTTGGTTTCAAGATCACTCTGCAATCCGCGCACTTCGTCTTGGCGATCTAATAATTTATCACGCTTGGCCTGAAGCGTTGCGATTTCATCTTCAATCCCATTATCGCGGACTTTTTGAATTTCAGTATTTTGCTGTCGAAGCAATCCGTTTTGGATTTGACCAAAACGAACCTCAAACTCAGCCTTGTTAGCGGCTTGAGATATCCGGGAAAACCGTCCAGCGAAGGTGTTTTTTACGTCCATTACGACATTCTAGTCCAAAAGCCTGACCGAAAAATTACCAATTAACTCAAGAGTCTAACTAATTTTATAAGTTAAGTCTATCAACCACAAAAACACTGCAAATATAGTGCCAAATAAAAGGGCCGCCCTTTGTGAAAAGGGCGGCCCAATTAAGTATTTGGGTCAAAGCCCTCGTTCTTGGATTAACCGAAGAGCGAGAGGATCGAAGCTTCAGCCTGAGCTGCCAGAGACAGAGACTGAATACCCAACTGCTGACGCGTCTGAAGGGCCAACAAGTTAGCGCCCTCGGAGTTGATGTCAGCCAGTGTCAGTTTATCGGAACCAGCTTGTAGGGTGTTGACGTAGTTTTCGGTGAAGTCCAGACGGGCGTTCAACAACGCAACGTTTGTACCCAGTGTTTGTGCTTGCGTACGAAGCTCGGTCAACGCCGTATCAAGTTGAGAGACAACAGCGTTAATGCGGGTTGTGTCACCTGCACGAACAAGACCAGTGAAGTTAATTTCCCCACCGTTTGCTGTAATGTTGCCGCCAGCACGAACACCATTGACCAGCGCCGCACCAGTAGATGATGCAGTAATCGCTGTTGCACCAGATCCAACACGTACGAAGGTTGCACCGGTAACACCACTGAGGCCAGTACCCGTTGTTAGCAAGGTTGTCGTAAAGACTTCACCAGCAGTCAGCGTAAATGTTTGACCACTGAGGACTTGCAAGGTGCTTGTACCGCCACCCGTCAATGCGAACGTGAATGAGTCACCCGATGTCAGGGTAACATTCGACGTACCATTGTAGGTCAGAAGCTTGGCATCGACCGTGTTTGTGGTCAAAGCTATCGTCTCAGCAGAAACTGAGAAACTAGCATTCACAGAACCAGTGGACAGCAATGCAACTTGACCTGCCGTTGCAGCGGTTGTCGAAGACACAACGTTAACAGTGAACGTCCCGTTTTGTGCCAACGTCAGTGCTTGAGCCGTTGAAACGGTGAGGTTAAAGGTCGAACCTGTACCATAAGTAAATGTGAATGATTCACCAGCAGAGAACGTTTTCGCAGAACCCGCGTAGGTCAATGCAAAATCACTTGTCGTTGACAAGAACCGGTTTTTGATCTGTGCAGCGCCAGTGACCTGATTAATAGCTGAGTGCGTAACCGAGTTATCACCCGTAAGGTAGGAGTTTGCCGCAATGTTCAATCCGGCCGTACCTGCACGCAAGTCGACAGAACCAATATTGAGCAAGCTGGCACTTTGCTCGGAGAATTCAATCGTGATTTGTTGGCCAGTACCGTTGATCAGGTTCGTACCTTGGTACGTCGCATCAGCGGCCAAGTTATCCAATTGTGTACGTAGATCGTTAAACTGGGTAACCAAGTCAGCGACCTGAGCGTCGGTTGTGGATTTGATTGAGTTCGCAATACCTTTTGCTTGGCGCACAAGCTGTTCGATACTTTCAACACCATCAAGGGCCGCGGTAACTGTGCTAATGCCCTGATCGATACCATCGCGACGCTCCAAGAAGTCAGACGAGCGATCGCTAAGGGAGCGAGACTGGAAGAAAGACACTGGATCATCGATAACCGTCGAAACACGAAGGCCCGTCGACAGACGGTTCTGTGTACGTTCGATAAGATCTGTTGTGCCTTGGAGGGAGAGTAGTGATTGCCGCACTGAGGCGGAGAGAGTTACGTTAGACATAATTTAGAACTCCATTCTAGAGAACAATTTAAGCCGAGCGATTCTCGCTCGGAGCCCTATTCCGACGGCATTCTTGCCGATAAATGAAATAAGGATGGGACGTTTCTAGCCAAACACTGGCAATTAGGCAAGCGATTTCTTCGAAAAAACGATTCGGAATCTACCTAGTGAACGCGATGTTAACCATCCTTACACCATTCCAACGCTACATTTTATTAATCAAACCCGCCGCTAATCTGCGACCATTTTAATCAGGGATAAACCATGAAACCTTGGCTTGGCATCACTTGGAGCATTTCCAACCGTTTTGGGTGGGGCATATACGGGCTTAATCTGGTTTTGGAATTACTCAAGCGCGAGAGCCCCGCGCCGGTGTGCTTTGGGGATATCGTCACCGACACGTTGGACGATGACCTTGTCCAAAAATTACAGCCTGCCATTCAGTTTCAGCAGCAGAATTTGCAAGGTTTTTACAAAATGGGGCAAACCGCCAAACTTGGCGATGCGATGGTGCTTCATGCGTTAGGCAACGGCATGGATTGGAGTATGGTGAGCCAGGGTGTCGAAGGTGACCTCAATGCGGGTGTGATCTTTTTTGAGTATTCAGAAATTTCCATCGATGGTCGCCAACGTCTTTCGCGATTGAATGGAACCGTTGCTGGATCGACCTGGAATGCAGATGTTTTGAAAAGTTGGGGCATCCCAAATGTTGAGACGGTCTTCCAAGGAGTCGATATTAATCTTTTTCGCCCGATAACGAGAACCAATGCTTACGAGGGTAAGTTTGCTGTTTTCTCGGGTGGTAAGCTCGATTTTAGAAAAGGTCAGGATATTGTGCTGGCCGCGTTCAAGCGATTTGCTGAGAGCCACCCAGATGCTGTTCTGGTCACCGCATGGCAGAATCTCTGGCCGTTGACAGCGTTGCCGATGAAATTTTCCCCACACACACAGACATTACCGGATATTCGTCCGGACGGATCAATGAATCTGCAGAAGTGGGCGGCAGAGCACGGCGTCCCGGCAGAGCAATTTATCGACTTGGGGATGCAACCAAATGCAAAGATGCCAGACATCCTTAAAGATATGGACCTAGCAATATTTCCAAACCGTTGCGAGGGTGGGACAAACTTGGTTGCAATGGAAACAATGGCATGCGGTATCCCATGTGTTTTATCAGAAAACACGGGTCATCTTGATTTAACGGCAGATGACCGGGGCTATGTTCTTCATTCACAGCGACGAGTTGATGCGAATGCGTTGGCAACAGACGGTTGGGGTGAAAGCGATGTCGATGAGTTGGTCGCATGTATGGAAGCGGCGTATGATGACCGGCAAAATGCGCGCGATCGTGGGCAAGCTGCTGCGAATTTTATGAAAACATGGGCTTGGCCAAATCAAATTGATAAATTGATGACGAGTTTGGACAATTTTTCCTAGCCCGTGGTTGTGGATAAAAATGACGGTGGCTTAAAATTGCCAAGTAGAGTTTTGACCGATGTTAAATTGGGGTTAGCTGTATGACAGATCAGACAGAAGGCGGATTGGTTCCTGGTGATGAAAACTGGGAGAAATTGGAGCCGCTTCTTCAAAGCGCCATGGAAGCTGCTAATAACGGCGATTTCGAGGGAGCTGTTACAGTTTGTCGAGATGCCGTGACGGCATTCCCCAAAAATGCGGAGCCGTACTTCATTCTTGCCGTCCTGGCCATGAACCACCGGGATGAAGGCCAAGCGATATCGATGGCTGAGACAGCTCATAAGATAGACCCAGACACAAAAGAATACGTGCAGGTTCTTGCTACGATCTCGACGCGTGTGGGACGTTTGGCCGACGGTATCTATTACGCAAAAATCGCACTGGCATGTGAGCCACATCCATATTTGGGCGTGTTTGTGCCGCCCAATCTATTGGACTTTGACGCCGCCATAAATAATGCTGGGCCGTCACTTCATGGTATTGAGGGTGAACGGTTCTTTAACGAAGCGAATTACGGCGCAGCATTCCGTGAGTTTAATGCCGAAATTCGGCTGAATCCGGAAAACACAACCGCACTGGTATGGTTGGCAAAGACCGGGATCATCCTCGGGCATTTTAATCAATCTATTGGTGCGCTTCAGGCAGCGCTTCGTGTTGAGCCAGGGAATGCGATGGCATTGGCACAGTTGGCGCGGGCTCTTGTCCGTGTTGGGCGGATGTCAGAAGCGGCTGCAATCGCCAATTCAGCGATTGCAGGATCAACTGGAGATTGCGAGGTTTTCTTGCCTGCCATGGAAGCGCTTCAACTATGCGGCCAAGCCGGTAGTTCAGAACTTAAACGAGCAGCTAAGAATTTTTCAGATTTGTTTGAGGCGGAGAATGAACCTGAACCGTTAGGTGCAGAGCATGGTGCCGACGGAGATGTCGCTCGAATCGGATTTATGTCCAATGCCTTTTTCAGATCTAACATCTCGGAAATAATTGCAGGCTGGTTCGCCATTCCGAAATCAAACAAAGTTAATGTTAGCGGATACAGTCAATCTGTTGCATCAGACAACGTGACGATAGCCATTCGATCCGGTTGCGATGATTGGCGTGATATTTATGGTATCGACCCATTTACACTTTCGATGACGATGCGTGCAGAGGAATTGGATGTAATTGTCGATATTTCTCAGATAGATGGAGAAACACGGGGGGCAGTCATTGGATTGCTTCCGGCCCCTATCCGAGTTGGATTCAGCGCCTTGCCAGAACCAGGATTGGCTCCTGGTATAACCCATGTCCTATCGGATGAGGCTTTGGCCGCCGCAGACCAAAATATGTTGTTGGATGGACAGGAGTTGATCACAGTTCCTGGAACACTTTTTCCACACCTTCCTCTAAATGGCTTAGCGCAAGATACAAAAGCCCCTGGGCACTCATCGAATAAAATCACGTTTGCCGCATTTGCTTCACTTCCAAATGTATCGCAGGAATGGGCGCTTAGTGTCGGTAGAATTGTCGGAAGCTTACCAAATGCCGAACTGCTATTATTTGGGGCGCATGCCTTGTCCGACTATGCGCGATCCATTATTCGCGAATACTTTATGAACGCAGGAATTATTGAGAGAGTGTTCTTTACAGAACTCCCGACAAAAGATGACTCAGATGTGTTGTCAGAGGACTATCAAATCAACACGATTATCCCAGGAGCTCACTGGGCAGAAGTCGATGTGTTTTTAGACACGTTTCCATTCAATGGCCGCAAGGAAACCTGCGAGGCACTTTGGAGTGGGGTGCCGACTGTTACTCTGAAAGGCCAACGACGAACTGGTTCCATAGGTGCCAGCCTGTTAATGGCAGCAGGACGACCAACTTGGATTGCCGAATCAACTGATGAATATGAAGATATTGTGGCTCGATTGGTGGGTGATACCGAGCGGTTACAGGCAGAACGCGCCATGCTGCAATCGATGATCGCGTCCACACCGTTATTCGATCCATTGAAAACAGCTAGCGCCATAAGGGCGGCGCTTGTGACCGTTGCAGATCAAGCACGGTCGGGTCGCGCTTAAACACGTTTTCGGAGTTATACGCAATGGATGAAGATTTAGACTTAAGTGAACAGGGCGATGACGCCGAAGTTGCGCTTACACCGGAAGAATTGTTCGAAAAGAATTTAGAGACATTTCGAGAACTCGTCCCACAAGCGTTTGAGCGGATCAAGAACCACAAACCGATTTCAAAACTGATGTACTTAGACAACGGTGAACCCGCATTAGAGTTTGGGGACAAAGTAATCTATGAAAAAGGGGCGGTTACTGAAGCGAAGGAACAGATTGAAAAGTACAGCAAGTATGCTTCGCGTTTGACCATTGAAGGGTTTGCCGAGGAAGGACTAGATCCACAAGCCCAACTTGCCTTTAAAAATATGCGAGAACGTTTTGGTACCGCAGGGTTTCGAATTTCATCCTTACTTACACGTGACGAAAGTTACTTTTTGATTGTTGTCGGAGTTGGTCTCGCACAGCATTTGGATGCCTTGGCCGAGCGGACAAAGTGCCGCGTAATGGTTCTCGTTGAACCGAATGTCGATTTGATTCATCAATCGTGGTACGTATACGACTGGCGGCCACTTATTGAATCGATGAACGAACGTGGCGGTATCGAATTCGAAATTGGAGCGACCGTATCTAACACGGTTGCCAATCTTCATACGTTGTTCCGACATTACAATCCGATCGGTTTTGATGGGACAACGGTTTTTCGTCACTACCAAACATCGATCACCAGCGAAATTGAACGAGAGTTTAAAGAGAACGTTGGCACGGCCTTGATGGGACTTGGTTTTTACCAGGACGAAGTCAACATGGTCGGTCAGACATACAAAAACTTGGAGCATGGGAAAACCCGGCTCGTGCAGCGGCAAACTGATCAACCTGGTATCCCATGTATGATTATTGGGAATGGGCCGTCACTAGATCAATTGTTGCCGACGATACGTGATAATGCTGAAAACGCCATCATCTTTGCATGCGGTTCTGCGATCACAATCCTTGTTGAGAATGATATAAAACCGGATTTTTGGATTATGACCGAGCGCGTTAAAGACGTGCTTACGATGGTCGATGAAACCTCAGAAATTTTTGATCTGAAACAAGTCACTTTCATTGGATCATCAACAGTATATCCAGGCGTTACGGATTATTTTGACGATTACATCTTGTTCTTACGTCCTGGTCTTTCAACAGCGCCGTTGTTTAAGACTCGCGCAGATCAAATTGTGACAATCCCTGATCCGTTGGCTGCGAACTCGGGTTTGTCTGTTGCTCTGCATCTCGGTTTTCGTGAATTCTATTTCATGGGTGTTGATGCGGGCTCTAGATTCAAAGACCGTGGTCATGCGAAAGGGGGGTACTACGAGGGCCGTGATGACCATATCAAAGATTTACCGTTGCCAAGTCCTGCAAACTTTGGTGGCACGGTATGGACGACATCAGTGCTGCAATGGTCACGCGAAAACATTGAGAAATTATCCAGTATGTCGCCTGGCCGCACATTCTATAACTTAAGTGATGGTGCTCGAATTAAAGGGGTGACACCACTTCATCATAAGGCCGCGAAGTTTAACCCATCCAAAACACCAAAGGCTGAAATAGTTGAGAAACTGACGACGAATTGCTCTGTCTACACGTTGGAGGAATTTGAAGAGAAGTGGGATGACGCGGCTATTATCGATAGAATGCCGAAATTTTGTGATGAACTGATTGCTGCAGTTGTCGATGATGATATGACTGATTTCAAATTTTCGCGCGATTTGTCAGATTTATTAGAGCCACCTATGTCGCAATCATGCCTGGCGATGTTTTTACGAGGTACAATCTTTGGCTTTGTGATTGCATTCGAGTTCTTGAATAACCGATTTATCGACCCCGACGAGCGATTGGCTGCCCAGAAGATATTCAAAGAAGAATTTGAGACGATGATGAATTCGTTGAGTGATCGCGCCGTCGAAATCTTTTTGGGCTTGGAAGACGGGGAACCTTGGGAAGATTTCATAGCTTAGTTTCTGATGGCAGTTTAAGCTTCGAAACATGACTGACGATATTCGTGCTTTGCAGGCCGCCCTTGGGGATGCCGAAAAATTAGGTAACTGGCCAGAAGCAGACCGGATCTATAAGACGCTAAGAGGTCTGATCGACTTAGACGCGCTACAAATCGCTCAACATGCTAAAATCATATTCAACATGGGTGACGATGCGCGGGCGGCGACGATGACGCGACGTGCGCTTCGGCGCGCGCCAGGGGATGTCACAATCACTCTGCAACTGGCAAATATTTATTCCAGTCAAAAACAATACGAAAAAGCAGAAGAGCAATTCCGAAATGTGCTGACGATTGAGCCAAGCAGCGTCGAGGCCATGCGAAGGCTCGCTCTTGTAATGCAGGAGAGTGGAAAGAATCCCGAAGAGGCGGAAAAGCTGGTCCGGAAAGTTGTCGCACTTGAACCAAATGATGTTCAAGCGTGGTTACAATTAGGTGCGCTCTGCGCAAACGTGCGGCATCGATATGACGATGCTGAAGCGGCGTTCTCAAGGGCGTTGGAATTGGCGCCTGATACTGCATCGGCTTTACACAATTATGGTCTGTTGAAACGGTTCCAAGGAGATCTTGACCAAGCCGTGAAATATCTGAAACGGGCGTGCGAAGTTTATCCTGACGAGTCTGACTTCGCCTTCTCCTTAGGCAGTTGCTATCTTTATATGGAAGAGGCTGAAACAGCTCTTCAATGGTTTGATCGTGCTGTTCAGATAGATCCAAAGAATAATGCAGCACAAGTCTATAAGGCGTTCGCGTTGTTTCACTTGGGGCGCGATGACGATGCCTGGAATCAATATGAAAAGCGCCTAGAGTTAAAAGAATTCGTGGACGCTAATTATGAGCGCCCACGTTGGTGCGGTGAAGATATTTCAGGATTGCCACTTCTGCTTCTAAGCGAGCAAGGAATGGGTGATAATTTGCAATTCGTGCGTTACGCCGAGAGTGCTGCGGCCCGAGGGGCCAAAGTAATCGTCATGACACATAAGCCGCTGGTCCGTTTGTTCGAGTCGTTGCGCGGTGTGCAAAGCGTCGTCAATGGCATTCCAGAAGCGAAGAACTTTCATCGATATAGCCCGCTGATGAGCATGCCGCTTGTTTTCGGGACAACGAAGGAAGATGTCCCGCAAAACGTGCCGTACCTGGCAGCGCCAGATCATCTGCTAGAAAGCTGGCGAGAGCGCCTATCTGTATATTCGGGATTTCGTGTCGGCTTATGTTGGCGTGGCAATTCCCAACACGTCAATGATCGGTTCCGGTCATCGTCATTGCAAGAAATCTCCACATTGCTTGATATTCCCGGTTGCTCATTCTTCTCCTTGCACAAGGAGCGGCCCGATTTTGAACAGGAACTGCCCGATGGCATCGTAGACATTGGTTCAGATTTTGATGATTTCGCTGATACTGCAGCAGCAATGGATGCACTGGATCTAGTGATCTCAGTCGATACGTCCGTGTGTCATGTTGCGGGCGCAATTGGATGTGCAACGTGGACCTTGATTGCGCGCGGGCCGGATTTCAGATGGGGGCTCGATGTTAAGTCAACGCCTTGGTATCCGACGATGAAACTTTATCGTCAGGATACGTTAGGTGAATGGTCGCCTGTATACGCGCGTATGCGCGAGGACTTATCAGCCCTCAGCGCACACTCACGTTCTTAAGCGACAGATATTTTTGCCGGGATCAATTCTTCATCTTCGGACTTGAAGGCCAGCCCGCTGATTGTTTTTAAGACTTTCTTTTCGGGCAGAACATTGCCGTTTTCCATCATCGCAGTTAGGACATCAACAAGCGTTTGCTCGCCTTCACCAACAGCAACAAGGTCGAGATTTTCATCCTCTAAGACTTCGTTGTACGACGCCGTCGGATAAGGGCCCCCGGCGATAATTGGTGTCGTGAATCCGGCTTTTCGCAACTCTGAAATCGAGTCGTGGAAGAAGCCTTTGTAAAATGTCATCGCACGGATGCCGATAATATCGGGAGCGCGATCACGTACTAATTCTACCAACTCTTCATAACTATCGAAATCGATCCTGGATTTAATGATCCGACCGCTGACACGCCCTGGAAGTGCCCGATTAACATATGACTGTAATGTCATAAGCCCCAATGGCGGTTCGATAACGTTGTATTCTCGGTTATCTCTGTCTGTCGTGAAATATGACGACATATCAATCAACAACACGTCAATTTCAGGTTCTTGGTCATGATCGACATGAAACGCTTCTTCGCAGTCAGTGTAGATGTTTGGGACGGCGACGCTCTCTTCTTCGAACAAGACTTCTGGTTGAATATCTTCCCATTTCAGACCGGCGAAATCGACGACGTCGCGAACAGTTGTGATGCGCTGAGTCGGGAAATAGCTGTTGTATTTTTGGTCAAGCTCTTCTTCACTGAATTGCTCTAGCTGGCGCGGCAGCACACTCAACAGGCGTTCTTTGTTCAGTACATATTCCCGTAAGAATATAGTTCTGATGCTCGCCGTGAATTTTGGGTCGAAAGGCAAACTAGGTGCCATCTCATGGTACGACATGTCTTGTGATGCTTCGATTACTTCGCGCGGGACACCGACCTCGAGTGCAAAATGCTCTAATTCTGTGCCTGGGAAAATTCGCACGTTGTGCAAATAAGGGAAATCGATCCACTTGATGGATCGGATATAGTTCAAGGTCTCGAACGCTTCGTCTTCAGTTTCCGTTGGGAACCCGTGCATCGCGTTAAGCGTTAGGATGACTTGAGGGTATTTGGACGTAATGTAGTCCAAATTTTCGTGCAGGATATCCACGTTCAGTTTCTTGCGCATGATTTCCTGCATGCGGGGTGATGCGTGCTCTAAGGATAGATTCACACCGACCGAACCACCTTCAACCATCAGATCGATCATATCCTTGGTCAGGAGATCGCCTTTTAGGCCTGTTGGGAAGAAAAAGCTCATATTCATGTTGTTCTTGATGACATGTTCAAAGAACCGAATGAACTGCTTGGCGTTTACATTGAAGATGTCATCAATGAATTCAATTCGGCGAATGCCTAAATCGTGCAATAAGTTAATTTCGTCGATCAGGTTGTTATCAGAGCGTCGAAAATGGAATTCCGTCGTCTTGTAAATATCGCAATAAAAACAACGGTAGGGGCATCCGCGAGTAGCCTGGACTGCCATCGAATACTTGACGCCAGCATGACCGATGTATTGATGATATTTTGAATAATCGATCAGCGATCGATCAACGAGGGGGAGAGAGTCTAAATCACGCGTCTGATCGCGCTTCTTAGATACCCAGATATTGTTGTCGACGACATCTCGCTTCTGCTCGATATTGCCCATCGAATTTCTCCTCAGTTTGAGTTTCTCTCATTAAGAAAAATTCTAGTCAGCACTTTAACAAGTCATTCGAATTCATTCTTGAATGCGAATTGCTCGTGATCTGCTACCAGTATTTCTAGCACTATAGTTAACAACTATAACCGAGATCATACACTTTTGTCACTCAGGTAATAACCATATTCTTTTCATTGATTTAGAGATGGCAATACTTCGAAATTCCAAACACTAATTCGCTATGTCACTTTTCAGAAGTAACTTCATATGTTTGTCCGCAATATCCTTGCGAAGTGTCTCGACGTCCATCCACTCATTGTTGGTGTCGCTAGTATAGGCAAATTCATTTGGTACAATCGTCGCTTTATCTCCAAAACGTTCTGCAACCTTTGGAATAGGGAGATCCAAGTCACTTTCAACAATGTATCGATCGGTCACATCGTATGTAGAGCGACTGTCATCAGCCGGAATCATGGTTTCGTGCAATTTTTCACCGGGTCGAATGCCGATTTCATGTGTTGCCATACCTGGTGCCATTGCCTCGGCCAGATCTGGAATCGACATACTTGAAATTTTAGGGACGAAAATTTCGCCACCAGCCATCATCTCAAAAGACGACAAAACAAAATGTGTAGCCTGATCTAAGCTGATCCAGAACCGAGTCATCCTGTTATCTGTAATTGGTAGGCTCTCAGCACCATTGGCAATTAATCTATTGAATACTTCGACGACGCTGCCGCGTGATCCAATAACGTTGCCGTACCGAACGACTGAAAAACGAGTTCCGGTAGCGCCACTCAAATAATTTCCGGCAACAAAAATTTTATCTGATGCAAGTTTGCTTGCGCCGTACAAATTTACGGGATTTGCGGCCTTGTCTGTGGATAGCGCGATCACCTTGCCGACGCCGGAGCGGATTGATGCGCGAATAACGTTCTCAGCCCCGATCACATTGGTATTTATGCATTCGAAGGGGTTGTATTCAGAAGCGCCTACCTGTTTCATCGCTGCTGCGTGAACGACTAAATCAACATCACGCATGGCAAATTCCAAGCGTTGTTGGTCACGCACATCGCCGATAAAGAAGCGCAAAAATGGGTGCTTTTTTGGCGAGTACCTGAGGCCCATTTCATATTGTTTGAATTCGTCGCGCGAAAAAATAATCACGCGTTTTGGCTGATGCTCTTTGATTATCAATTCTACTAAGGAATGTCCAAAAGATCCCGTGCCACCGGTAATAAGAATGGTTTTCCCGTTGAGATCAAACCTGGGCTCGCGGAAATCACGGAACATCAAATATTTATCTTCAAGGGTTCATTGGATTTATCACTTAAGGTGCCAGCCTCGTCGGACACATCACCGCCCGACATGGCGTCTTCAGATGCTTCAGGCTCCATACTGTCATCAGTGCTGCCCAATAATCCAGCGGCAATATTTCGATTGATATTAATCAAAACGACCGCTTTTTCGGCAGTCGGTTCTACCATCGCATCGACAGAGTGCTTATCGATGAATTTGCAGAGCGTCAGAATATTTTGGCGAATTGGTTCTGGTAATTGATTGTCACCAGCTGTTTGTTCAGCCTGAATAATGGTCCATATCCGAAGATTAAGACGAATAGCATCGCGTATTTTTCGGCGGTCACCGGCTTCTGTAAAATCACCGTACTGAACTACGCCGGCAATGCGCCGCGCTGATTCAATGAGGGCCCATGCCTCGTTATAGGATGGATTTCCTGGTCTGGGGACGTTTTGCCGTCCGTACTCTTTGACCTTGTTTTTGTGTGCCACCTTAACCTCCACTGGCTCCGTCAACATCTCATCCCATTATCGTTATAACGCATGATCAATCGCTATTTATACCATCTAGCCTAGGCATTAATGATACCGATAGCGAGAGGTTATCAGCGTTTCGAGTTGCGGGTTGATACATTCAGCATGTTAATGAACTCTATCTGTACTATGCTGAACGAAGTGTTAACTAACTCCCGTAAATCTGTGAATAATTCAAATTTAAGCATTTTTCTCGCCTTTAGACAGGGCGATTTGTCACAATATAAAATTACAGCCTTTTTGCCTCAATTGTATGAGTTCGATGGCTACCCTATAATCGAACTATTCGACATGGGTCCATGCTAATAAGGAACATCCTTAATGCTTCGTAAGCGCGATAAGCTGTCAGATCCATTAATAATGCGTTTCCCAGAGCGGATTCAATCTTCTGAGGATTTCATTAATTTTGCCTTCCAGAAGGCTTGCGTACCTTATATGCCAAGGAATCCATTAGTAGGCCTTGAGACACGCCTCGTGACGGTGGGGTCATGTTTTTCTGCGAACGTTGCGAAGTACCTGTCGCAGGCGGGCTTTGATGTCACCAATTTCTCGATGAGTGAAAGAATTTTCACGACCTTCGCATTGAACGATTTTTTATCAGGTGTCCGTGACGGTAATGTCAGCGAAGATCTTATCGACGACATTGAAGAAAACCGCCAGGCGCTGGAGAATATTCGTTCCCTCCTGACCGAAGGATGCACCATTATTCTGACACTTGGGCTGTCGATGTGTTGGTTCGACACTGATACCGGCGAACTTGTGCACAGTGTCATACCGAGAAGAACACAGGAAATCGAAAGTCGGGGCGGCAATGAATTTCTGCTGGAAATTTTAGCCAAACATGAGATGCGACCGACAAGCATCGAGGACAACACGGAAAATTTGCTCGGGGCGATTAACGCGATCAAGGTGCTGAATCCAAACAACAAGGTCATACTGACGGTGTCGCCTGTTCCGCTGCACTTCTGTGCTTCCGATTATCCGATCCTGACAGGTGATTTCATCTCCAAAAGTACCCTCAGGCTTGCCGTCGCCGAGCTTGAGAAGTTGGCGCCCGAAAATGTTTATTACTTTCCGTCATTTGAAATTGCGAAATGGGCAGCACCGCATTTCCCGGGCCATTTCTGGGGGACACCCGCCACGGACGGAGATCCCAGGCATCTTGACCCGCAGTTGATTCGATTAATCATTCAATTGTTTGTCCGGGGATACGTCGATGACCCGAACAGCATCTTGCCAAAAATCTAGATAGTTAGTCGGACTTTAGCCGATCTTTGATACGGGTGGCGATGTGTTCTGGTGTCAGACCGTAGTATTCCAGGATGTCCTTGTATTCACCTGACTTCGCATAGCTATCGGTAATGCCTAACATGAGCTGAGGTGGCGCGTTCGATAGTTCGGTTTTGACCTCTGCCACCGCACTTCCCAGGCCGCCGACTGTATTGTGTTCTTCGACGGTGACGATCAACTTTGATGAAGCGCAAGCCGCTTCGATAGCCGCACGATCAATAGGCTTGATGGTGTGAATGTTGATGACACCCGCGTCGATAACGTTCTCGGCCAGTAAATCAGCAGCCTTCAGCGACGCGTGAACCATTGTGCCCGTTGCGATAATCGTGACGTCGTTACCATCACGCAGCGTGACGGCCTTGCCGATCTCGAAATCGTAATCCTCGGTGTAGACGGGTGGGTTGGGGCTGCCACCCGTCAGCCTAATGTAAACGGATTGATTGTGGTCGAGTGCCGCCTCTGTCGCTTTTGCAGTTTCGCCGCAATCTGCTGGTGAAATGACCGTGATGTTTGGGATCGCACGCATGATCGCCAAATCCTCGATACAGCAGTGCGTATAACCAAGCGTGCCTAGGACAACACCACTGGCCAGCCCGACAAATGTCACCTTGTGTTGCATATAACCCAGGTTGACCTTTATCTGTTCGCAGCATCGCATGGTCTGAAACGGCGCAAAGGTCGTGCAGACCACATTCATACCTTCGCTTGCCAGTCCTGCTGCGACGCCGAGGCCGTTTTGCTCGGAAATGCCGATTTCCAGGTATTTCTCGGGGATGGTTTTGCGGAAACGGTCCAGCCCCGCCGATGTAGATGTGTCAGCGGCGAGAACGATTAGGTCATCGCGGCCTTCTGCCATGTCGAGCAGGGCGACGCCAAATGTCGCGCGTGATCCAATCCGGGACCAGCCGGTTGCTGTGCGCTTGTCGATAATCATTGTGCCGCCTCCAGGCTCTCACCAAGTTCTTTAAGAGCTGACACATACTGTGACTTCGACAGCACCTTATGATGCCAGTCGTTGTCATTTTCCGAGAATGAGAAACCTTTGCCCTTGATCGTGTTTGCAACGATTGCCAGCGGCTGATCTGATTGACGCTCAGATGTCAGTACGCGATGGATTTCGGAAATATCATGGCCGTCGATCTCGACCGTATGCCATCCGAAACTCTTGAACTTCGCAGCGGCATCGCCAATCGACATGATTTCTTCATTGCTGCCCGTTTGCTGCAGGCGATTGCGGTCAAGTATGGCGACCAGATTACCGAGCTTCATGTTGGGGGCGGCCATGATGGCTTCCCAGTTCGATCCTTCGTTCAATTCGCCGTCGCCGAGAATTACATATACAGAATAATCCTTGCGACGTCGTTGACCTGCGACAGCCACGCCAATCCCAAGTGCCAAGCCCATACCAAGGCTACCCGTGGAAAACTCAATCCCCTTGGGTCGATTGATGATTGGGTGGCCAAGGAGGGGACTGCCCGTTTTTTCAAAAGACAAAAGCTCATCACGGCTTAGGGCGCCAACTTCATGCAAAGCAGTGTAATACCCAAGGCACCCGTGGCCTTTGCTAAGGATAAAACGGTCACGCCCGTCCCATTCCGGGTTCGCACCATCGTATTTCATTACCGATCCAAATAATGTGGCTGTGATATCGACGATGGAGAGTGCGCCCCCAAAGTGAGAGCTGCTGCCACCAGCTTCTAGCGCCATATCAAGAATGTTGCGGCGCATTTTCTTTGCCATTTGGGTGACGTGAGCAACTTCTGTTTTTTGGTCGTTCATATCACATTCCACCATCAACGCATAAGGTTTGGCCAGTGATATAAGATGACATGTCGGATGCCAAGAAAAGGGCTGCGTTGGCAATTTCAGATGGTTCAGCCACTCGCCGTAAAGATAAGCGCCCAAGGGTCGCTTCTAATATCTCATCAGATGTAGAGCCTCGCATCATATCCGTCTCTGTTAGGCCAGGCGCGATGGCGTTAACCCGAATATTGAGTTGCCCTAATTCTCGTGACATGACCCGGGTCGCCGTAATCATCGCGGACTTACTGGCGGCGTAACCGGTGCGGCCTTCATTGGCCTCGATTGCGGACGATGATGAGATATTGATAACACTGCCTGATTTGTGTCGAGCCATGGTCCGAACCAGTGGCTGAGTGAAGGCCATTTGTGCGACGAAGTTCACTTCCAGCATATGGCGGACTTTGTCCATCGGCGTCATCATGAAACTCGCGGTGTCGATAATGCCCGCGTTGTTGACGATGATGTGGATGGGTTTCTTAGCCGCTATAATTTCTTTGGCGGCTTGTTTGACGCCGTCTATATCGTCGAAATCAAAATAAATCGGGGTGACTTCTACCCCATGTTCAGTTTTGATACTCTCTATCTCTGCGCTGAACTCGTCACTTTCTAAACGTGCACATGCCCAGATATTTGCGCCTTGGGCGGCGAAGGTCTGAATGATCGCCAGCCCGATACCCCGATTAGCACCGGTAATAATTGCAGATTTTCCTGTTAACAATGTCATCAGCGTTTGATCCTGAATTCTTCGATAATTTCGGGTACGACTAACCCATATTCGGCCTGACAGGTTAATTCCCCGTTCACAGTTCCAACACCTTTGGCACGGATGATACCGCGTTTAAATGATATGATTTCAGTTTCCATATATAATCGATCTCCGGGCAGAACTTTGCGCTTAAACAGTAACTTGTTAGCAGAGAAGAGGTAGCAGATTCTCCCCTTGTTACCGGGCAGCGTTACAATCGCCAGAGCCGACATTTGCACCAGTGCTTCGATCTGCATCATACCTGGCATATTCGGGTCGCCAGGAAAATGACAGGAGAAGAACCATTCGGTCGCGGTCAAGTTTTTGTACCCTTTGGCACTCTTACCAGGGATGACTTCTTCGGCGCAATCCATCATCAGGTAAGGTGGCCGATTGGCTTGATATTCAAGGATATCATTGAGTTCTAGACGTATTTTCTCAGAATTATCTGCCATTTTGTTACTCCACAGCGACAACGCGCGACAAATGCTTCACCACGTCATAACCATCCCACATGACATCAATGGCTAGGCCCCTGCCCACGGGAACAATGCGATCAATCCCGCGCAATCGGCCATCAATGACAAACTTAGTAAGTTCGGATTTGTCCATGCCGAAATAAGTCATTGTTTGGAACTTGGGAGAAATGGCCTTGGCGAGTGGGCCTAGATCATTAGTGGTATGTTCGAAAAACAGGCCGAACTGGCCACGCGTATTCTCTAGCTGTTTTGGCAAGTCAGTTAAATTCACGCGCACCACGTTTATTCCGTGTTGCGTAATATAGTCCGCTTCGTCGACATCGAGGGCTGTTTGCAAGGTTGCGGTGTACTTGTCGATAGCTTGAATCGCTTCCAGCGTATAGGCCTTCGTGACCAAGTTCTCGAGCGTGGACCAAAATTTGGATCGTGCCGTTTCTGCATTTTCCCCGTGCCATACTATTAGATGCGGAGACGAGCAGGCGTTCTGATCCATCAAATAAGTATCGTTGTAAAAACCCTGCGCCAGTCGCGATAACGTCACGTCGGTGGCCGTTTCCAGAGCAGTGATGTCCATTACACAAATTGACGTGCGATCAGCGAAGGCGATATCTACACATCGAGGCGATGTTTCTAAACTGCGGATTGAAGCGATAGTTTGATCGCCACCCCAGATTATCCGTGCATCCGATAATGCTGAAAACTTCGCAGTGATAGCGTTATCTGCTGGATAGTTCACCATTGCGGTCATGGAGCGGATATCTGAATATTTGGGATCGTCCATGACGTGGTTGATCGCGTCACAGATGATCTTGACTTGTGCCGTTTCATTGGATGCGATGCGCACCACATTGGCGTTGCCTGACAGTAGGCCGAATGCATAGGAAAACGCAAAATTCACAGGCACATTCGATGGTGCAATATGTAGCGCAAGCCCGCGTCCCAACCGATCTGGCCCCGAACTGAATTCGGATTTTAACTTTTGGATGTGCCCTTTGCGGCACCAAAAGGCGAATGTCATCACATCAGGAAATTCTTTGGTGGCAGTATTAGACATCAGATATGCTGATAACGCGTTTAAAAAAGCACAAACTGTATCGTTAAAAGGGGGGAGGGGACGCGTTTCGATATTTGTGTCCCCCACGACAAACGTGACGTCGTCAGTTGGCAGTGAACGTATCACTACACCCCCTGACTTCGGCCTTTTTAGCGCGTCCATGTATTTTGAAATATTTGCCCATGCGACCACATGCACAGTCGTCTTCGCCTAACCATTCGCCAATGTCTTCGCTGATCAGAACATGGCCTGGGTAACTGGTAGGTAACAGTGAGACAAGTTCGACCAATCCAGGTTGTTTCATATCTAGTGGTCGAAGGTCGTTGCCTCTAATAATGATGTCGGAATAGATCGAACTATGTAGATGCCCGGCTTCACATTCCATAAAAATGGAACCGGTTTGTTCGACCATACCATAGTAATTGTGGACTTGGGTCACGCCAGCCAAGTTGCGCAATTGGTTTTTGAATTCTTTATCACCAACAGCTTGATCGGCCAGCTTTTTCCAGCCGCCCCCATGGATTAGAATTGCGTCATCAAATGGGAGCATCTGCTTTTCCACCTTGAGTGCCAGCAACAAACATTGATAAACAATGTAAGTAAATCCAAACATTAACACGGTTTCGCCTTGGTGCTTGTCGGCGAACGTGATGATGGCTTCTAGGTCGATGCTCATGTCGTCTTTGAGGGCGTATGTGACGTTGCGCCCGAACATTGAAAACCCAAGGATACCAGCACCGCGAGCAGAGAAAGACGTGCGGTCTGTAACTGTCGATTTGGCATCGATAATGAGCATCGGCAGGCGCTTTGGGCCGATGAAGTCACTAACTATTTGGATCAGGACTTTTGTCTGCAAGGTGGCATTCTGGCGATCCAAAAAAATCTTAGACACATTTTGGCCAGTTGTTCCTGATGAAGTCATGGTTTTAATTATGGCATCATCAGGAATGCTTTTTAGTGCATTATCTTTGAACAATCGAACAGGTAAGAACGGATAGTCGACAAGGGCGCGCGATTTTGCGGGATCAAAGCCCAGCTTATCTAATATTTTCTTATATTGTGGGCAGGCTGCATAATGATGCTGCGTAAGTGCACCTATCGCACCTGAGAAAATCTGTGACTTCTGATCACGGTCCAGCGCGTAGGGGGCGGTATCTGAGAGTGATGAAGTGTCAAACATCAACCCAGCATCCGTTGTAGTTCGGGATACAGCACTTTCCCAGAAGGGTTTCTAGGGATTGTATCAACTTTATGAACCTGTATGGCGCGTGCATTGACGGTGGTCGACTGGGTGACATGTTGTTTTACGCGATCGGAATCATCGTTCACTACAAAGATCGCGAGCGCGTCATCTTCACCGACGCATGCACATTCAAAACCGGCGGATTGAAGCTGTTCTTCTATTTCGTCCAAATTGACCCTATACCCATAGATTTTTAAAAACCGTTTTTTGCGCCCGACAATTTGGAAGTACCCATCATCGTCAAAGCAGGCGATGTCACCTGTCGCCAAGACACCTTTGTTATCGTCACCACGCATTAAGTCATTGGTGGTCTCAGCATAACCAAGAGAAACGTTCGGTCCCTCATACATTAGCTCACCGGGTATTGCTGATGATGCGACCTTATTGCCGTCATCATCCTTAATCCAAAATGTGCCGCCTGCAATGGGTATCCCGATGCTTCCAGCTTTATCGATGGCGTGCTTTGCCGGGACATATGACATGCGAGCTGTCGCTTCTGTCTGCCCATACATGGTGACGAAATGGATTCCTTTTTCACCACACTGTTCAGCGAATTCTGTTGCAATTTCGGGGGCAAGGCGTCCACCTGCTTGCGTGATGTAGCGAAGAGATGGAAGGTCCATGGCGCCAAACCGAAGTTTCCTAAGCATCTCGTAGATAAACGGTACACCGCCAAAGGTCGTTGCACGATGATTTTGGACCTGTTGCCAAAACGATTTTCCGATCATTGGCTCCTCCGTCATGATAACCGACGCGCCAGTAGTCAAATGCGTATTCAGGATTGAGAGACCGAAGGTATAGCTCATCGGCATGGTCGTGATGGCGCGATCATCAGGCTGAACACCCAGGAAATCTGAAATTGCGTCTGTGTTGGACCATAGATTGGCAAAAGATAATCGAACGAATTTGTGGCTTCCGGTTGACCCAGATGTCGATAACATCAACGCAAGGTCATTATGAATATCAACTTTCGCCGCGTTCGTATTACGATAGAGGGACATATCCCCTAATTGATTCAACATAATTACTGAAGAAAGCTCATCTGACATCTTTGCAGAGGTTGCGACATATGCGGGCTGGAAGGTATCCACGATCCGTAGAAGTTGTGAGGCCGTCATCGTTGATGGCATCAGCATCGGGACAACGCCGGCACGTGATAGGCCAACGTACGCTGCGACGCTTTCAAAGGTGTTGGAACAAACGACTAGTGCCAAGGTGCGGGGGGTGACCATTGCACCCAGAACATCAGCCTGGGATATCAGATCTTTATAGGTAAAATACTGATCTTGATCGATCAATGCTAATTGGTCGCCGTAGCGTTCTAAATCATCGAAGATGGAGCCAGCCCGCGCCTCGCCGTTAGTGACGCGCTGTTCGGCCAGCATCGAGATTTACTCCGCTGCGACGTCGACGTAGTCGTCTTCCGTGAAGATGTCCTGAGCCAATGAAGGTTTGAAAATAGTAGTCCCTTCATTGCTCATGAATTTGTTCACGAAGTCTTTATCTTCGCCAGCAAGACATTTACTTGAGTGATTGCGGAAATGCTTAATTCGGAAGCCGAATTCAGAAATTTCCTTCAATGATTGTTCAAATACATTCCCGATTTTGATATGCACATAAGGACATACCAGCACATCACCGATAGGCGTGATGTAAAGGCGATTCACTGTATTGCAGCCGAGAACGCCCTCTTTTTCTCGGTCAAAGGGATTCCATAGATTGCGGAGAACGTTGCCGTATTCTTTTCGCATTTCGATTAAGTGCGCCTTATCGGCTTCATCGACCATGATTTCAGAGGCTTTGTTCCACATGCCAGCGGGTGTCGCGACGTTCACAAGCGTGGTGTAGCGCTTGTTTTTCGAATATTCCATCATCAGTTTCACGTCTTCGGAAAACGCGTTGTAGTGTCCGACGGTGATGTTCATGTAAGGCGACATACCTGCATTCTGGACGTGCTCGAGCGCATCTATCGCACGTTGCCAAGAGCCCTTGCGCCCACGGAATCGATCATGCTCATTAGGATCCATACTATCGATGCTGACAGATACCCGGTTGACGCCAGACTTGGCTAGACGCTCAGCCATTTTTTGATCCATCCGATAACCGTTGGTCGTCAGATAAAGATAAAACCGTTCGGGTCTGATGGCTTCAATCGTCTCAAACAAGACATCGGGGCGAAGGAGTAATTCGCCACCCTGAAGATCCCATTCAAAAATCCCAAGCTCGTCAGCTTGATCCGCAATTTCGTAAATCTTTTCAGGCGAAAGAACTTCTTGGACGTGATCACCCTTAGGTGAGTTTGTGAAGCAATGCTCACAACGTAGATTGCAGGCATTGTTGACGTTCAGGTCAATTCCGCGTTGTTTGGTTCCGATCTGTCCGTTGTTGTTGCGAACGTACTGATGGAAGGATTTAAACTTTTCAACGACCCGCGGCTTATTGAGAATCGGCATATGCGTGTTCTCCTAAATCGAACCGTACAGGTAACATGTTGTAGGGGAGATAGTTCGCTTATAGCCAACTGAATCCGACATGCTTCTGTACATTCAAAGAGTTCTTTCTGAACCCTCATTAACACTGTCTATTGTATAGTCACGCCATACTTCGACATAATTTCCTTACCTTTGCCGTAAGAACTGAACTCGACGATATCATCAATTTCCATAGTAATATCGAAAGTCTCTTCTATAGATGCGATCAATGACATATGGCCAATAGAATCCCATTCCGGAATGGAATTGTATTCCAAATCGTCAGCGAGAACAGCTCCATCGACAGAGAAATTCTCTGTAAAAGCGGAATTATATTTGTCGTTATTGGTCACGGCCCAAAGCTCCTTTCTGGTGCTTCGACTACCGAAGTCGCATCTTTGATGCGCGGTGTCTTTCTATCCACAACTCACTATGTCGCACAACAGTTGCGATTTAGCAATATCTAACGTTAACCCTGATAAGCGTTTATTGAAGCCTAGCAAGAGTATGCTAATGCTTAAGGGTTAATGACCCGTTCACCGCTTTTCACGGTGCACAAAGAAATTGAGCGCCGCTGTATCAGTTGGGTGGAACACATTTGGTGAACGCTCATACATAATCTGAGATCCCGAAACCACGAGGTTCCAGATCATTTTCCCGCAGATGAGCTGTGCAAACATGACTTTATCCAGGTGAAGTACAAGCGATTGATCAGGGTTCTCGGGAGCCAATGCCAGATCAATCGTGCGTTCCGCTTCAGAGATCAGATTTCCAGCATCATCTAGGGTGAGGCGTTCGTGAAGTGCGAAACGCAGTTGCGCCTTCATCCGGAATTTATCGGCAGCTAAGCGATCCTGTAATGCCATGGTGGCTAGTGGCAGCACCCTATCGATCACTTCATCAATTTCGTCGATATGTACGTTCTCTTGTGCGTAAGAAATGTCGCATGTGACGGCGAGTGCTGCATTTAGATCGCGATATATTGGTTCTAGATTCTGAGATTGAGTTGGCGGGACCCCCACTTGATCTATGGTCAGTGCAGCGCCGCCTTCCAATTCATAAAAGCAGATATCAGGTATGGCAGTTTTAACAATGGACTTGACCGCATGCGCTTCTGGGACAGCGATGTATGCGTTTAACGGAGCGTTTCTGCCGGGGATAAAGTACGAGCCGCCACCCAAGCACATATTGCGCGGTTTAAGGGCATCCAGCCGCTTCAACAACATATCAATTGAGGCTTTTTCGACGCGCTCTTTCTCGGCTGCACGGTCGATGTTCATAAAGCACTGTGGATATTCGGATGCCGCACCGCAGGTGAGCGCCGCAAGATCAATCTGGCCGAAGTGGGTGCGTGACCATTCGCCAATGTACCGCATGTCTTCGACAGATAATGGATTGTCGACTTGGTTGAAGAATACGGCTCGTCCGTCCGACGCTAAGATCGATGAGTCGAGATCGTAATCGACATCGCAATCAAGGCCCGCCGTATTTTGCGACATTTGTGGCACGGTCGCGATTTTGAGCTCACCCAAATCTATCACGGTGAATGGCTCGCATTCGATCACTTCGGATGCGCCAAGCATTTCCAATCGTCGCTTTAAGGTTGGCTCATTGTTCTTATTGATGACAAACCGGGCATCCAATAGGTCACAAAATTTCAGTGTGTCTGGGTCCAAATGATCCGCATGCAGATGGGAAATATACACGTAGTCGGTATCGGCAGTGATCCCCACGACATCTTTTGCTTCGAAAATTGGAAGCGAATGCCAAGTGCCGTAATTAGAAATCCCTGTCCACGGATCACAGACGAGCTTTGTGCCACTACCTTCGATGACAATGAATGAGTTGTTGAGATGGGTGATTTTCATGGCGTACTAATCCTGAATTTATTCAATTAAAGCATATTTTCCTTAACGGAATCGGAATCAGCCAAGAGAAAGGATGCGTTCCAGAATGCGACGGGCACCATTACCATCAACAACAGTACTGGCGCGGGTCCCCAGTTCGGTTATCAGTGTTTTATTCCGATAAAGCCTAGCAGTCGCGTCGGCAATCAGTTGTGGCCCATCCGCATTGCTTCGCACATCAATCGTTTCGGCCCAATTCAAAGCACCCAGCGCACTTTGGTTATCTTCTGTGATCGCCAGTATCATCGGCCTAGCGAGTGCCGCGACTTCATACAATGATGAGCCAGCTGCAGATATGACAAGCTCTGCGCCTACTATCGCGGCCCCCAGGGATGGAACATCGTGGCTTACAGAAACTATCGGTATCCTGCTCAGTTCCCTGGATATTTCCGCCGCGTTCTCAACGCCACCACCGAGAACAACGTGGATTGGGATATCAGGTAGGGCGTTGCGGATTGCTTTTGCTACGGGTGCGCTGAGCAGATGCGGATCGGATCCGCCGAACGTGATCAATATCCCTTTTGGGGCTGATTCCGGGCGGCGCGCTTCTAGGATATGCGGTGCCACAAGCGCGTAAGATGGCCCGCAAAGATAGACAGCAGCTGATTTTTTTGGCGCTGATGCATGAGGGGCGGTATCTATCACGATGTTTGCGCCAAAAGTCTCTGACCCAGCATCTCGAAAGCTCACCACGTTGAACGGGGCTGCTGCCAATGGTGCACGATAGCCTTTATCGAATTGATATCCATCAATGATGATGGCACGTGCGTTTTGCGAGGACGCGATGTGTACCAGGGTCTCTGCGCCATCTTGCGATTGGGCATCGTTGTCCACCTGAATGACAAGGTGACCATGGTTTTTGATGCGATCCTCAAGATTGGCTGCTATCTCAGCACAGCAAAATGATGCGGTGCCTCCGAATTCGTCGCGCCACACATTTGCCAATGTCAGGCACCGCATGGCATGCCCCGTTCCCATATAGGGTGATGCGTCGCACCGAAAAACTAAGTGCGACTGCCCTGTCATGACGCCGCCGTTTGCACCCAAGGGAAATCGGCTCTGTAGCGATGGAATCGGGTTTTTTGTTCCCAAACTTCACGGGTCAGTCGTAGGCAAATGATATCAAATGTCTTGCCATCTCGGGTAAACGCATCTTTTTTGATTGTTTCTTCATGTCCGATCAATCGGTTTAAACGCATGATGTCATTGCCTTCGATGACCTCAGCGGTGACTTCGTTCATACCCAAATCGAAGAATGCGTGATTGTACAAAAACGGTGGCACAAAGCCCGACAATGGACGCGCATTTTCTTCACCCAAATAGTATCCATTAGCGGTTGTTTTGTTAGCCCAATCGATCTTTTGCATGCTTGTGAAGCCGATGGGGCGACCATCGGTTACCACGAGCCAATGACGGTAATCGTCACGACCTAGGCAATCTTCCACCCATTTTTCCTGCTCTTCAGTGTCGTGATCGACTTGTGTGTACATACCTTGGGCGACCCAAGGTTGCCGACGCCATTTTAGAATGAGGTCCGCGTGCTGCCGTTCAGGGATGATGAATTGGAGTTGTGGCATGACTTTTCAGACAGTTTTCTGTGCCGATGTGGCATTAATTTCGACCCAATCGGGGTGTGCGTCCAAAATATCTACGACATCTTGCCAGCCATATTTTTCATCATCTCTGAGCGCTGCAGCCAATTTGACGATGAGGTAATAATCTTCAGGCGTATCAACACAAAAGCGATATTTTTCACCGCGCCCACCCTTTGGCCAATGGCACTTAAAGCGATCAGTTTGCTGATAAATGAATGGTGCGACATGCTCACGCTGAAAAGTCTCAGTTGCTTCACGGTCCGTCAGATACAGCAGTTCTGCAGAGAAAACCTCAAAATCGACGCCGCGGGGCAGGGTGTTTGGGATATCGGGTGCACAGAAGTCCCATCCCCCTGACAAATATTCATCGATGATGTCATCGATTAAGGCTGGATCAATAAGTGGGCAATCTGAGGTAACTCGGACGATATACTCTGGCTTCAGCGCATCGGCACATTTGACAAAACGCGACAAAACGTCGCGTTCATCGCCGCGAATGACCTGTGTGCCAATATTTTTGCAAAGCTGTGCAATCGGATTGCAATCCGGTGTATCTACGGTTGCCACACATATATTATCGATGCGTTTTGATTGCTGTAATCGCTCAATCTGATACTGCAACAATGGGCGCCCCTCGAGAGGCAGCATGATTTTACCAGGAAGCCTGGTCGATAACATGCGAGCCTGAATAATTGCAGCAATACGAGGGGTCGAATTCATCTCTCTTTACTCCGAAACCATATGCCAATTCAACGGCTCACCACGCTTGATATCTCTTGCTGCAACTTGGCCTAGCACGTCAGGAAAATACTTCGGCGCGAGACCTAGACCTGGCCTGATGGAGCGGACATTTTTATCGCTAAAAACGTCGCCAGCGCTGATGTCTGCAACTGCATAAAGTGATCGGCGGCTCTGCTTGCAGCCAGCTTCGCTCGATTTAATCTCGTATCCAATATGGCCTAGAGCACTCCACGCCGTCTTACAGGCGTCTGCCATAACTCTGAATTCTTCTGGCTCCAATGAGAAGTCGGCATCAACGCCTCCCTCGGCGCGTGACAATGTAAAATGCTTTTCGATGATAACGGCACCTAAGGTAACGGCTGCAATTGGAACGGCCACGCCTTCGGTGTGATCCGAAAGACCTGCCATAGCACCAAAGCTGTCAGCCAAATGCGGAATCGTGTTCAGATCACAATCTTCAGGTGGGGTTGGATAGCCGCTAGTGCAGTGTAATAAGATCATCGGAGAATTGGCGGTCTCGCGAACAGCCGCCACGGCGTCACCAATATCTCCGAGTGACGCCATACCCGTGGATAAGATCATTGGTTTACCAAGGCGCGCTACATGTTTGATTAGCGGAATGTCAACAATCTCAAAGCTCGCAATTTTATATGCTGGCGCATGTAATTCTTCTAACAAGTCAACGGCGGTTGGATCGAACGGTGAGCTAAAAATTGTGATCCCAATATCGGCCGCGTGGCGGAACAATTTTTCGTGCCAATCCCATGGCGTATGAGCTTCTTCATATAAATTATGAAGCGAACGGCCTTGCCATGGGCCCTCGGTAATTTGAAACTCTGGTCTGTCAGAGTCTATTGTTATCGTGTCGGCAGTGTAGGTTTGCAGCTTCACGGCATCAGCACCTGATGCCTTTGCTGCATTAATCAATGCTATTGCTCTGTTAATGTCACCTTTATGATTGCCTGACATTTCGGCGATCATGTAAGGCGGATGATCGGGCCCGATTTGTCTTCCGGCAATCTCGTATTTCGTCATGTTATCGTGTTCCGTTCAGGGTTAATGCAGATAACCAGGCAAAATACCTGTTAAATTGTAACTCTCCATTGTCATAGATATTCGATAAAAAGTTGGTTAACAGGCCGTCAAAAATTTATGGATTTTTATGCTTTTTTGGCTAGGATCGTTTGCTGAGCCATTTTTTTGAATCTACGGACTGCCATCATAATGATCCCTTATGGGCGCCAAGAAGTAACACAAGACGACATAGATGCCGTCGTCGATGTGATGAAGTCGAACTTTCTTACCCAGGGGCCCGAGGTTGAGCGGTTCGAACGGGCCTTTGCTGACGCAGTTCAGGCGCAACATGCCGTCGCAAGCAATAGTGCAACATCGTCTTTGCATTTGGCTTATCTGGCATTGGGAATTGGTCCGGGTGATATGGTTTGGACGCCACCGATTTCATTTGTCGCAACCGCCAATGCCGCGCGCATGTGTGGCGCGGATGTTGATTTTGTTGATGTTGATCCTGACACCCAATGCATGTGTGTCGATGCGTTACGCATAAAATTGGACGCGGCAAAGTCTAGTGGAACACTGCCCAAGCTGGTGGTCCCCGTGCACTTCACAGGGCGATCATGTGATATGGCGGCCATTGCCGCACTAGGTCATGAATATAATTTTCGAATTGTTGAAGATGCCGCCCACGCGATTGGCGCTGCCTATCAAAGCAAGCCTGTGGGTGCATGTGAATTTTCTGATATTGCTGTTTTCAGTCTTCACCCGGTGAAGATTATCACCACCGGCGAGGGGGGAATGGCAACAACAAACGATGCAGACTTAGCGAGCAAAATGGCGACATTGCGAACACATGGCGTGACACGTGATCCTGCGTTGGTTGCCGGACCGCCACCTGGTGATTGGTATTATGAGCAACACGAGTTGGGCTTTAATTATCGGATGACCGATATGCAGGCTGCACTTGGATCGAGCCAAATTAAACGACTGAGTGACTATATCCAGCGCCGCCGCGAGATTGCGGCGCGCTACGATAAAATGCTGGTCAAGTTGCCGTTATCGCGCCCCCCCGTGGAAACGAACGATTTATCGGCCTGGCATTTGTATGTCATCCGACTAACCGATGATGCGCCACCGCGTGCAGAGGTTTTTGCTGAGCTCCGTAAACGCGGTATCGGTGTGCAGGTTCATTACATTCCTGTGCACACTCAGCCGTACTACAACGATATGGGTTTTGGGGCAGGGGATATGCCGGTATCGGAAGATTATTACGAGCGGGCAATTAGTTTGCCGATGTTCCCAACCTTGACCAAAGCGGATCAGGATACCGTGGTCCAGACGCTGAGTGATATCCTGACGCGCGGGTAATTTAGCTCCCGACGGCTGCTTCTAGTTCAGCCTTAATTCGGTCAATTACAGTACCCCAATCACCCCGTTCGGGCTGTCGGAATAGCTTTACGCTATCGTACCAAGGCGTCGTATCTGCATCGAGCAGCCAACGCCAATCAGGAACGAATGGAATCATTGCCCAGCAATCTTTGCCCAGCGCACCTGCAAGATGCACCGTTGCCGTATCAACCGTGATCACAAGATCAAGCGCATCGACCAGCGCAGCAGAGTCACCAAAGTCAGAGATATGATCTGACACATCAACCATATTTTCAGGGCTTGTATCTTCGATCCCAGAAAAATCGAGACTGACAAAGGATACGCCATCAACTCCAAGGACGGATGATAGACTATCTAGACCAATGGACCGCTTTGTGTCCTCGGTATGTTTCGGTGCGCCACGCCAATTGATACCGACCTTAAAGCCATCTAATTGGGCAATGGTATCGGCAAGTTTATCCGAAGGGGAAGGGGCTTTTAAGTATGGTGCTCCAGAAACACTGTCAGGATGATCAATGCCTAGGCGACCTGGTAAACTTAACAACAAGGACATAACATCAATTTCTGGTAGCGATGTCTCTGGTGCGATCAGCTTAATGTCGCCATCTAAGCTTTCCATCAATGGAACGAGTTCTGGCTGAACAGCAAAATGTGTGTTCTTGGCGTGTTTCGCTATTTCTGGCAGAAAACGCGCAAACTGAATGCTGTCACCAAAACCTTGTTCAGATAGCACGAGGATCGATTGGTCACTAAGATCATTGCCATCCCAATGGGGAAGTTTTGGCATCCCCCAAGATAACGTAAATCCTGGAACTTGTGTGCGGGCTTCATAGTCTGGCCAGGCTTTTGCCCAGTCCCCATGTAAAAGCCTTAACATTGCAAGATTGCTGCGTGGCCCCGGATCGTTCGGCGAGAGTTCTAGTGCTTCAGTGAAATGGCTCACTGCTGCATCGAGTATCCCAAGTTCGCGGTAAATGGTGCCTGCAGTGTTCTTGGCTGCCGCATGTTCTGGCGCGAGGGACGCCGCTCGTTCGGCGGTTAAAAGGGCGTTATCTAAATCACCATTGCGACGTTGGGCGACGGCCTTGCCGACTAATGCTTCGATAGAATTAGGGGCCTCTTTTAAGGCAAGATCGAAAGTTTTTTCGGCGCCCGTATTGTCATCTGACAACAACTGCATGTTGCCCATGTTGGTGCGTGCGCCTGCAACGGGTTCCGCTGCGTCGGCGGCTTGGGCGAATAGCTCTATGGCGGCTTCATAGTCGCCGCGTTGGGCCACTAAGATACCCAGATCATTGCATGCCGATGCCTGGGATGGGTCTTCGGTGACAATATGACGAAGTTCGTTCTCGTAATCGTCTTTTTTGCCTTGTTTTTGATATGCTTGCGCTAGGAAATACCTGATGCCAGTTTTCTCAGGATTGAGTTCCAGAGCTTTGTTGAACATTTTCAATGCGCGACGCGCCCGTCCGCCATGAAGGAAAAGAAGTCCCAAGTTCACATGTGGGTCTGACCAATCGGGCGCATTTTCAACTGCTTTGCGGAAATGATGTTCAGCGATGTTCGCCTTATCATTGGTTACTGCAATTAATCCGATGCCGTTATGGGCCACAGGATTATTGGGAACGATGCCGAGGATTTCATTGAAAAGCTTGGCTGCCGCGTCGTCGTTGCCATTTTCAAGAGCTTCGGATGCTGCGTCCTCGGCAGTTTTAATGAATGTTTGAAGTTCCTCCGGTGAGGGTAGCTTGCTCTCGTCTGACATTATGTTCCTGTTGTTTCTTGTTCGTCGTCGTTCGTTGCTTCCGCTTCTTCTTTTTCAGCGTCTTGGGCAATCTGCGACAGTTTATCCATGCCGTTGTTGAATTCATCCAAAGTCCGCACCTCATGAGCGATCAAGTTGCGCGATGATTTAAGACCCTTATAGAAATTTTCTTTTTCTATATGTCCTCGGATGATTTCTGCGATTTCAGTGGCGCTTGGGCATGCATTCAAATAGTCGTTCAGATATCTATTGAAATTCTTCAGATGTTCTTCTCGGGCTTCGCTGAACATGTAGGCGCATTGCAACGAGAAATAGACCCGCGATGCCGGCGTGGCGGCATCTTCTTGGGTAAGTATTTCTTTTTCGCGGAGAACAGTGGCCAAGTTATGGATTAAAATTTTTGCGTTTGGCCCGACATTCTCTAGTACAGCGCCGTTGACGATCATTTTCTCGCCGCATTTTAAATCGAGCTTTAAAGGCATTTAGAGACGATCCCATTAAGTACAAAACAAATCGTTAAAATTGGATGCGCAACGCATCAAGTTTTCTCGTAACGGACAAAGTGCGTCCAGTAGCAATATCTCAGTATTTTGGACGCACAAAAACCCTCAAAGCCACCATCCCAGGCTGACTTGAGAGAAAATTTTTAAAAACACAAGCCTCAGGTCGGTCAGACGCTCAAATCGAGCTTCGTTCCACTATCCTGAGATGGCGCCTTGTCTCCAGCACTGTCCGAGCTTGTTTCTGCGGCGGTGCCGACAGATTTCACGATCTCTTCAGAAGATAAGCCAGTTTGAATAGGCTTGTTCTCTGATGATTTTTCGATCGCTTCACGCAACTGAACATTGCTTGCGACTTTCGATAACGAAACGGCCGCATTAGGAAACGGTGGTGGAAGACTGCCAAGATTAATGCTCATCCTTTTTCTCCGGTAAGAGCAACGACACAATTAGGTTGGCTCTCCCTGCATGTATCGTGACATCTTTTAGATGTCAGGAACGTGACTTAATACGTTCCGCTATTTAACTAAAGAGGTCCAACCCAATGGTCTCCGCTAAGCGATTTTTTTCTAAAAACCGCACAAAACACTGCAATAAACAGAGTCTTACCTCACAACATAGGCGAAAATCACTGATTTGTCAATGAAACCTTAACGTGTGATCAAATTGCTCTATCGCGACTTATAAGAAATTCGTCAGGCTCAACTGCCTGATTCTAGAGAAAGTTTGATAAGAAGCGTTGAGAGCCTGCTGGTCGTCGAGCAGTTTTGTGATTGCTTCAAGCTGATCTGTATTTTCAACTTTTGCGATATCTTGTTCCAAAAAACCAATGAACCGTGAATGCGTATTGTTAATTTGTTCGATCAAGAACTGGTCGAACCCAATATCCTGTTCGACGCTTTCATAGCTACCTGCTAATTCATCACCAAATGGTGCGGTGCCACTGACGGTTTCATCGAGCGCCGCATTTAGCAGGTACATGGCGTCGTTGACCCGGTCCAAGTTCTGATCGAGTCCGCCTTCGGTCCCATATTCACCTTGCAAGATCAGCTTGATCGCACGGATTGCCTTCTCAAAAGCTGGGTCATTGGCTTGAACGTCGAAGACAAAGTCCCGGTCGTCGTCCACACGGTGGGTTAGGCCTTGGTCATCACCTGCGTAATAGGACGTCGACGCGATGGTGCCACTTGCGCCAAATACTTGAAACTGTGCGCCGTCGGTGTCGACTTCGTCGGCCATGATAATATTGCTTGGATCGTTAACAACGATTGATGATTTATCGGCTGAGATACTAGCAATGGTGAAAGTGCCGTTAGATGTGCCTGTTCCAGCCAACGTGATCGTTTGTCCTGCAATCAATCCTTCGAATGCATTTGGAACTGCTGTGACGCCGTCGTTTTCGACAATTTGAATTGTATTTGTGGCATCTGTGACAGTGACAGTTGTTCCCGATACATAGGCGAATGAGTTACCAGAGCCAGCAAAGTTGGTCCCATCAACATCTGTTTCATCAACAATGGCTTCTTCAACAGTAACGGATGATCCATCGGCGGCAATAGATGCGATTGTGAACGTACCGTTGTTACTGGTGGAATTGGTGATGGTAAATTGTTGCCCAACGACCAAGTTGTTGAAGATATCAGGAACCGATGTTGCCGTACCGCTTTGGCGGACTTCGATGGTGCTGGTTGCGTTGGTGAATTCGATATCAGTATCAACAAATTGGCTAAAGAAGGTGTTTCCGGATAAGCCTTCGTCGGTTAGCGCTTTCGGCACAATTGTTACGGTCCGACCATCTGCAGATACGGATGCGATAGTATAGGTGCCGTCATTTTCGTCAGTTCCGGCGACGGTAATGGGTTCACCTACTGTTGCACCAGAGAATACTGCATTAGCAGCCACAATCGTGTTGGCGCTTCTATTAAACGTCAATAGACCAGAGTTATCATTTTCGACAACAGTCCCGTCGGCCAATGTGATGTCTGTTGGTTTCTGTGCAACGGTGATGATGGAGTTTGTGGCATCGATGGAACCAATTTGGACGGTAAAGTTATTGCTGGTTGATGCCCCAATCGTCACGAAATCCCCTTCGGCCAGCCCTGCAAATAACCCAACGCTACCAGCAGATGCGGTAATCGTATTATTCGCCGCATCGAATGCGATTTCGCTTACGGCAGCTGCTGTCCGCGCTGGACTACCACCTGTATCAGCCTCGGCCAGGAACGTAACCTGCGTAGCTGGGGTTTCAGTTGTGAGGGATGTCGATAATAACTCGTCAGTCAACTGATCGGTGCGGACCGTGGCTGTCGTGCCATCTGTAGACACGCTTTCAACTGTATAAGTGCCGTTGTTGCTGGCCGTGTTCGTTACGGTGATCGTTGCCCCTGCGGTTAGGTTTGCGAACATTGCCGATGATGCGCGGATCGTGCTGGATCCCGTGTTTGTCGTATCATCATCAGAATCCCGACGGAATTGCAGGAAATTGGCATCGTTGATGAGAAGTTGGTTCTCATTATTTGAGTCGTTAGTAAAAGAGAAATTTTCAAGATGTGCATCGCGTGTTTCGGGCACCTTAACGCGTGCGCCATCGAACATTGATTGGAATGCGCTGATCGATGGCGCATTAAAGTTAACGGGCTCTGTCGTTGCCCGACTGCCACCGAAAAGGAAGCGTCCATCGACTTCGGTGTTCAACAAATCTTCTAGATCGCGAATGGCCCGAAATGCGGCTTCTTGGATGTTGTCAACGTTTTCTTTAATTTGAGAGTTGCCAACGCTGTAGGTCGAAAGTTCTTGGCGGAAAGTTCTAATCGACTCCCTGGATGCATCAACGGCTGTGGCAGCAACACTCAGGCGCGTTTGTTGCTGCTCGTTATTGCGAATGAAGCGTTGTAGCCGATCTCGGCTGTTTTCAATATTCAACAAGCGCTGACTATCGAGCGCGATGCCCGCATAATCTTGAGACTTCTTTTCCGAACTCACTTGTCCTTGTAAGTCGAACAAACGCTCTTGCGTTTGAAGTATGCGATTGATGAGCTGTGTGTTAACAGCGGCAGATGAGATACGTGTCATTGATCTGCTCCTGTACCTAGACGATACGCTCTAGCGCATCGAACATATCGTTAATCGTGCTGATAACGCGCGCGGATGCGGAAAAAGCTTGTTCAAAAATAATCAAATTTGCGAGCTCTTCATCCAAGTTCACGCCAGCTTCTGATGTTTGCTTGAACACTAAACTTTCCTGCAGAGCGCGTTGAGAACTGATATCGCGTTCATTGTCGTTAGCTAAACTGGCGTTCGTCGCAATAATTGCAGCGGCGCGCTGAGAAAACGTATTCGAAACGTTTGATAATCCACCAGCGACTGAGAAGTTGGTCGTTCCAGACAAAGCCGTTGCGATTGAAGCAATGGTTGTTTCGTCTGCGGTACTCATAAAATATTCACCCGCTGAACCGCGTGCCGCATCCCATTGGACTGTCCCTGTCGCGATCGCGCCGGGGTTTGATAAAATATCGCTTCTAACTTCAAGGACGGTTGATGTGCGAACGTCGGCCAAATCGATGCCTGCGCCTGATAGCACAGTTTCATTGTTGCCATCGGTCAGTTGGAAACTAGAGCCGTTGTTATGTGAGATACGTATCCGCTCTCCGCTACCATCAGGGATGATGCCAGCTGTAAACGTTTGGCTAAGCGTCGTATCGGCATTAATCGCGGCAGCAATCGCAGAAAGAGAACTGTTCGTGCCAACCGCAAGCGTCCCAATGAGCCCGGTTGAATCGCGGAATGTCATTGTGCCTGCTGACGAGACATAAGAAGACGCCTGAACATCTGATTCCCAGACGTTCTCGGTTAAATTGTCGACAAAGAAGTCGTTCAAGCCAAAGAAATTCGAAAACCCTGAGACGGTTTCATCGACGAAACCATCGCCATTCGCATCGTACGCAATTTCGGCACTGGCTTGCGTTGAACCATCTGCAGATGCGGATTCATCACGAAACGCAAGGTTGAGGCTGGTATTACTGATGGCAATATTGAATTTGCCTGATGTGTCGGTCGCTACAGTTGCATTTGGCGCGCCGTTGTTACGCAACCAGTTTTGCATGGTCGTTGCGATGTCGTTGATATGCCAATCGTTACCTGTGCCCCTGGCCGAGAACCCAGCATCGGTCATGATGGTGTTTAATGTAGTGTGAACGCTCTCGTCGCCTGATGAATCAAATAAGATTATGGAAACATCGTCGGCTGAATTCGTGGGATCAAGCTGGATAGCCTGTGTTGTTGGCTCAATAAACGTTCGTGTGCCGCTAAAGCTTTGCGCGCCTGGGAATGCGACCCCAGCATTATGCAATTGGTTTACCGTGTCGCGTAAAGTGGCTGAGAGCTGATCAAGCTGGCTTTGAAGGTTAGGCAGGAAAGAATCCCGCATATCAATCAAACCTTTAACCTGGCCGCCTCGGAATTCAGTTGTCTTGTCGTTCGCTGCAACCTCAGTATTGCCAATAAAGAATCCACCAAAGTCGCCTTCGCCATGTGTGGTCGTCGGTGTAACTGCGGATGCTGAAGTATGGGTGATCACGGGCGGAACGGTATCAACAAGGGTTGAGCCATCAGAAGTAAAGATAGCGACATCACCATCGGATCTGAAAAAGTACCTGATATCGACAAGTTCTGACAATTCGGTGATCCGCGAATCGCGTTGATCTCGCAAATCAGTGGTGTCACGACTGACTGTACCGTTTGAGACGATATCGTCGTTTAATTGATCAATTTCGTTGACCAGCGTATTCATGCGTGTCGCGATATTCGATAATTCCTGATCAGCCTGCAGCCGGAGTTCTTGAACGTTTGTACTCAAATCTTGCAATAGAAGTGCGACGTTTTCGGCTTGGCGAACGACTTCGGTTTTTTCGAGCGCACGTTCTGGAGTGGTGACAAGGGTTTCAACGGATCTCGTGAATTCATCCAATACGTGGGAAATCGATGTGTTGTCACCAGGTGCACCGAACAAGTCCTGCATACGGGACCAGTAATCTTGCTGGATCGCCATTTGGTTGAGTTCGCTGGTTTCTAGGCGAACGCTGCGCAATAACCCCTCGTCGATATTTCGCGAAATAGATGAAATGTTGACGCCGGCACCTGTGCCCGCAAGTGCCTGGTTCTCAAGCGTTACGATCTTTCGCGAATAGCCCTGAGTATTCACGTTGGTCACATTCTGGGCAATGGTGTCCATTATCCGCTGATTGACCAACAATCCGCTCTGCGCTGTTCTTAATGCCTGTGTGATCGAGCCCATATGGCGTCTCTCTTATGATTTAACGCGGTTTTTTGCGTTGGTTTATCGTGGCTTTGCTGCGTTAATTTATAACGTTTGATCCAATGATATCGCGCCGCTGCGAACCTCACTTTTGCCGACTGGCATTTGGGTTGAGCCGCGTTGAGAATACGTGCCAGAGGTGTTGGTTGAATCACGTACAGCCTCGGCAACCATCTCGACGATGCGTTTACTGGCGTACATGGCGGCCTCTAGCATACGTGCGTTTTCAGAAACCAATGTGTCCACGGAGTGCGCCAACTCTTTGAGTTTATGGCGCTCTGCTTCGTCGACATCTTTTAATTGTTCGGGGTCTTCTTGAAGGCCCATGATCCGCGCCTGATAAACACGTCCGATGGTTTCTTTTTCATCCAATAATTCGGCAAGATCATTGTGCCGACGTTCCTTAAGAATCGCGTTCTCACGCTCTAAGACATCGACCAATCGACTAGTGACACTGATCAAATCCGCCATTCGTTTTTCGGGTTCCATTATTTGCCCTCCTGCATCTTGATCATTTCGCGCATGACGCTGTCGGCTAAGCCGATGCCACCCGCACCAGCAATTGCTTTGCCGTATTCATCGATCTGCATGTCACGATAAATTTTCTCGCCTGAACCACCCCCGAAAGGAGAAGAAGGTTCTAGATTTTCGAACATTGGGCGCAGCATTTCGGAAATGAAGACAGCTTCAAATTCTGCTGCAGTCTTCTTAAAGTTCTGCATGTCCGTTGCGGAGACATTACCTTTGTATGCGCTAGCGGCGGTCGCTGGGTCGGGGCGACTAGAAAGCCGAACTGCATCCAATTGTGCACTCATGGCGTCCATTACATCACCTCGATTTCGGCTTGTAGGGCGCCCGCGGTTTTAATCGCTTGCAGGATTGTAATCATGTCTCGTGGACCAATGCCCAATGCGTTAAGGCCATTGACCAATTCCTGAAGGCTGACACTCGGCCGAAGAACTGTCAGTTGACGTTCTTCACCTTCATCGACTTCAATATTGGTGCGATCTACTGTTGTTGTTGTGCCGACCTCTGCAAAAGGACCTGGCTGCGAAACCTGCGGGGTTTCGGTAATTCGAATGGTCAGCGAACCTTGAGCGATTGCGACCGTCGAGATACGAACATTTTCACCCATCACAATTGTGCCGGTTTGTTCGTCGATGACGACCCGGGCGAGTTGATCAGGTTCAACACGAAGCTGTTCTATATCCGTGAGCAGGTTAACGACGTTGTTTCGATAGCTGCGGGGGACTGCTAATTGAATGGTTGTGGGGTCGCTGGCAGCGGCTGCTGCTGTACCCAAAAATGCGTTGATGGCCTGGGATACCCGGCGCGCTGTTGTGAAGTCTGGGTTGCGAAGCGTCAGCTTAACGTTTGTCATGCCGCTGATGTCGTACTCGACTTCACGTTCAATGATGCCACCGCTTGCTATTCTGCCCGAGGTGGGAACGCCTTTGGTCACTGTTTCTGCATCACCCTGGGTTTGGAATCCACCAACAGCAACTTGGCCTTGGGATACGGCGTAGACTTCGCCGTCAGCACCAAGAAGCGGGGTAACCAAAAGTGTGCCACCGAGCAGGTTGCTTGAATCACCCAATGCACTAACCGTCACATCAATGCGTGAACCCTGACGTGCAAATGGTGGCAAGGTTGCAGTGACCATCACTGCCGCGACGTTCTGTGAATCCAGACCTTCGTCGGTTGGCTTAACACCCAATCTGTTGAGCATCGCTTGCAGGCTTTGCTTGGTGAAGTGGCCGTTGGCCAGCGTATCACCCGTGTTGTTGAGACCGACAACCAATCCGTATCCGATCAATAAGTTGTCTCGCACACCTTCAAAATCGACGATGTCTTTGATCCGTGATGCAGCATTGGCGGCGCTGGATGCGGTGAAAAGCAAAACAGCCGCGAGCATCAGTGGCGCGATCATTGAAAATTTTGTCTTTCGGTTTTGCATTCTTTTGCTCATCTCATTTTCCCAACGGCCCTATTTTTATGGGCGATTATTAGATTGCCTCCATATATGCGAATAACGTGCCAGAAATGAATTCCGTAAAATTGTTTTATTTCAATATATTAGAGTTTATCGGTGAGCTGTATGACGACGTTTTATGCCGTTTATTGGGCCACTGGGTAAGTTTTGCCTAAGCATCAAAAACATAGCTAAAACACGAAACCGCCCCATCCATAGACGGGGCGGCGTTAAGTGCGAATACTTGTTTGATTAGCCCTTGAGATCGCGTGCCACGGTGATCATTTCATCGATGGTTTTGAACGATGTGGCATTCATATTGTAGGCATTTTGAGTTTGGATCATACGCGTGAATTCAAGAGCAATATCCACGTTTGAAAGCTCTTGGGCATTCGGCTGGAAGCTTGCTTGACCAGTTTCATCTGCAAAGAACGCGGTGGCCTCTCCAGAGTCAGGGGTTTGAACAAACAGCAAACCATTTTCAGAATCCAGACCGTTCGGGTTTGAAAAGTCATAAAGCGGGACCTTGTAAATGGCCCGCTCTGTGCCATCGCTAAACAGGCCGATAACCTCTCCATCACCATTGAAACTAACGGTGTTTAAACTGGCGGCAGCGAACCCATCCTGGCTGGTTTGGAATGGCGTAAATGCACCGTCAAACTGAGTCATTCCGGACACATCGATGGTGAATGTCGATGTGGCACCATCGTCCCATGTGGAGGTGTACGTTAATTCCGTAGGCGATTGCAGAACCCCTTGTTGAGAAAAAACTAGGTTATCGGTCAGGATTGCAGCGGATGTTGTTGTGATGGCTGTGGCGCCAGAGTTGGCTTCGGCAGCAATTGCAGTCGTCAACGTGACTGCAGATCCAGTCGAATTCACTGATGATATTGTGTAAGTCGCATCGTTTGAAGCTGTTCCTGCAAGAGTGATTTGGTCTCCGGCAACAAGCCCGGAAAACGACTCCGCAACAGGCAGTCCCGTCGTCGAGTTTAGGATTTCGATTGTATTTGTCGTGGAATTAAAAGACATCTCAGACGTTGTGCCGGTGGTCAGACTGAATGCAGAGCCTGGGCTCAATGTGCTGGTCGTCAAGTTGTCGGCCCGTGTATCTATTCGCCAAGTGTTATCCGTCAGGGTCTTGGAAAAATCGAAAGAGATGTTCCGCGCTGTGCCCCCAGAATCGAACGTATCAAAGGTAAATGTCTCTGCAGTGTCGCCGAAGTTGGCGGAAGATGGCAGGTTCAATTCCAAAACGGATTGAGTCGTCGCTTGACCAATATTGATAAATGCAAACTGGTCAACGCGCATAGGTTCCGCAGAACCGGCACTAAAAGTGCCATCTGCTGCGATAGGGGATCCCAAAAGAAAAAGGCCGTTCTTATCCGCCAAGTAACCGTTTGAAACCGTGATTGTCGATCCATCATCAGCTGTAACGGAGCTTGTTGCGCCATCTGCAGTGCTGATTTCAAAGGCACCATCGCGCGTGTAAAACACGCTATCCGAGGATGTTAAATCTGGTTGCACGGCAAAGAAGCCCTGACCAATGATCGCTAAATCAAGAACATTGTTGGATTGTTGAATACGCCCTTGAATGTCGTTGGTTGCACGCGCATAGGGTCTGACACCACCTAAATCGTGTTGCTGGAATTCGTTGTCACTCAGGAGCGTTTCAAACTGCGTATCGGTTCGCTTGAAACCACCTGTATTCACGTTGGCAACGTTATAGCCAATCGTGTTCAGATGATGCGCCTGCGCACGCATACCCAATACCGATGTTTGGAAAAGACCGTTCCCACTCATGGATTGTCCTCTCTTTTCTTTCTGTTTCACCAGAACGTTGATGGATAGACCCACTACGCCCGTTGGCTATTAATAAGCAAAGAGAGTGCCAGTTTTAGAAATCGCATAACTTATTGATAATAATGTGTTAAATATATTATCTGCCGCTTGAAGACGGATGGCTGAGAGCGATCTTGCCGGGCCGGGCTGTGCTGCGGCAATCTTTACCGGGTGGTTGATTTTGGAAAGTAGTGAATTTGTTCTGGGCGAATGCTAACGGAGACGCTTGATCCAGCTTCAGGTAATACAACACCTGGAACGCGGGCTTCTATTGGAGTGTCGTCATCTAATTCCATCATAACGACAGAAGATCGTCCTAATGGTCGGGCCGTGATTACCTTCATTGAGATACCACGATTGGACTCATCAATTAGGAATCCTTCAGGCCGGACTAAGAAGGATAATTCTGTACCATCATTGTATCCAGAAACAGGGAATTCACCGACCTTGGTTTTGATCAAATTGTTTTTAACGATGCCTTCGAATTCATTTACGGGACCAAAGAGTTCAGTGACAAATTGATCATGCGGATGGAAATACAAATCTGTGGGGGAACCATCTTGAAGGACTTGTCCTTCATTCATAACAAGAATGCGATCAGCCATGAACATGGCTTCTTCTGGGTCGTGGGTAACCATAAGAGTTCCAACGCCTGTATCCTTGATTGTGCGGAGTGTTTCCGTCCGAACTTGTGCGCGTCTCGTGACGTCTAAGCCGGAAAACGGCTCATCCAACAGCAGCACATTTGGGCCAGGTGCCAATGCCCGTAGAAGTGCGACTCGTTGTTGCTGACCGCCAGAAAGCGTATGCGGGTATGCTTCTGCGTATCCAGAAATGCCCATATTTGCCATGCTTTCGGCGATCAATGACTGATGAGCAGATCGATTTTTTTTTGCGATGCCAAAGCTTATGTTTTCTTGAATCGTGAGGTGTGGGAATAAGGCATAATCCTGGAACATTAAGCCAACACCACGTTTTTCGGGTGGTAAGTTTAAAGACCTGTCTGCGTCTGCAACGAGTTCGCCGCCAATCTCGACCTGGCCGCTTTGTATCGTTTCTAGCCCCGCAGCTATCCGAAGCAGCGTCGTTTTTCCACAACCGCTCGGACCCAAAAGACACACAAGTTCGCCCGGTGCCACCGAAACAGAAACATTGCGGAGAACTTGATTGCTGCCAAACGCATGGGAGATGGCGCGTAAGTGAAGGCCGCTCAAAGGTTTACCCTTGTTCCGTTAAGAAGATGATCCTGGACGCGATCGCGTGATCGTGACGCTTAACAAGATCACGGGAATAATACCCGCACCCACAATGGTCAACGCCCCCAGAGCGGACTCTTCGATGAGTTCGTCAGATGCGTATTGATAGACGAACGTTGCCAGAGTGTCGAAATTAAATGGGCGAAGGATGATCGTCAGCGGCAATTCCTTCATACAGTCCACAAAAACAAGGATTCCGGCGGTCATCAAACTGCCCCGCATCAGCGGGAAATGAATGGATTTAAGGGCGCCAAATGGCGTTGCGCCCAGGGTTCGGGCAGCCCCATCCATATTGGGCGTGACTTTGTCCAAACTTGATTCAGCTGCACCATAGGCTAAGGCCAAGAAACGAACCAGATAACCATATAAGATCGGGACGATGGTGCCGGCCATCAGCGCACCTATGGCCAAGCCCGCGTAATCACCGAACATCGATATCATACTGTCGAGTGCACCCAATGGCCAAAGAACGCCGACAGCGAGGATCGCGCCCGGAATCGCGTAACCAATACTTGCAGCGCGCGCTGCAATCTTAACGGCGGGGCTGGGTGATAACCGAACGGCATAGGCCAAGAAAAGACCAATAAGTACGGCGATAACAGCCGCTGTCATTGATAGGGTCAGGCTATTGACCACGAAACTGAAATAATTGGCGGCCAAGGTTTCTTCATAGAATTTCAGGGCATAATTCGAGAGCACAATTGCGGGCAAAACAAAACCAAGAACAACAGGAGCGGCACACATAAAGAACGCGCCGACCGCGCGTTTGCCTCGCAACCGATAGCTGGGCAATTCTGAGTACTTCATTGAGGTGTTGTGGAATTTTTTACCCCGTCGTGCCATTCGCTCTAGCACAATCAGTACCAAGACAAATGCCAGTAAAACTGTGGATAACTGAGCGGCACCTGCAGTGCTGTTCATGTTCAGCCAAACGTCAAATATCCCGACCGTAAAAGTCTGTACGGCAAAATAATCGACGGTCCCAAAATCATTGAGCACTTCCATTAGTGCGAGCATCACGCCGACAACAATGGCAGGACGGGCGAGGGGGAGTGCGATGGAAAAGAAGCTTCCCCATGATGATTTCCCCAGTGTACGCGCAACTTCTAGTGCGCATACTGACTGTTCAAGAAATGCCGCACGGGCCAAAAGATAAACATACGGATACAAGACCAAAGTCAGCACCCATATGGCACCGGGCAATGACCTAATTTCTGGGAACCAGTAATCTTGCGGGCGCGTCCACCCAAATATGTCGCGCAGGAAAACCTGAACGGTTCCCGCATATTCTAATTGGTCGGTTATGACGAAAGCGAGCACATAACCAGGCACCGCGAGAGGCAATAACAATGCCCATTCAAATATTTTTGATCCTGGAAACCGGCACATTGTTACCAACCATGCTGTACTTGTGCCGATCACCGTCGTGCCGACGCCGACGCCAATCATAAGTATCAATGTTTGTTGAACGTACGTGCCCAAGACGGTGTTATATAAGTGTTGCCAGATATCACTGGTATCCGTGATCGCCATGATCAGAACTGTGGCTATGGGAGCGCCAATCAGGGCCGCGACAAAGAACGCGAACAAGGTCCATCTGTCCAAACGCCCTGTCAGGCGGAGAGAGCGTGATCTTGGTGCTTCGGCGGCTATGGTTGTCATGAATGACGAGCCCTTAAAACGCGAAACGAACGCCCTGCGGTGCAGGGCGTCCTAATCGAACTTCGTGATGAAAGTGTGTTTAGCGTCAGCTTGTTGGCCCTTCGTTGAACTTCACTTCATCAACCAACTTTGTCGCGGCTTCGCGAAGGCGTGCGATGTCTTCCATGCCAAGATTGTCAGCTTTCAAATCGCCCCATGATGCGACAAGCGCTGATGGCTGCACATCCTTGTGGACCGGGTATTCGTGGTTCACCTCGGCGTAAATAGCCTGTGCTTCTTTGCCAGAAAGCCACTCAACCAACTTGACGGCAGCATCGCGGTTTTTGGCATTTTTAAGGACGCCCGCACCCGAAACGTTCACATGCGCGCCGCGGTCAGCTTGGTTCAAGAAAGTGATGCGAACAGCGTCCGCCCATTTTTTTTGTTCAGGTTTCTTATCGTTGGTCGCCATTGCGCCCAAATAATATGTGTTTGCGATCGCAATGTCGCACACGCCTTCATAAACGGCTTTTGCTTGCGCGCGGTCATTGCCTTGTGGTTTGCGTGCTAAGTTCGCTTTCAAACCTTCGAGCCATGTTTTGGTTTCTGATTCACCTTTGTGAGCAATCATCGAGGCAATGAGAGCGACGTTGTAAGCATTTTTGCCGGAGCGAATGCAAATACGACCTTTGAATTTTGGATCGGCTAATTCTTCATACGTCGTGAGTTCGCTCTCTTTGACGCGCTCTTTGGATACCATTGCGATACGTGCACGTTGGGTCAGACCAAACCAAAGGCCACCTGGATCACGCAAATTGGCGGGGACATTCGCTTCTAAAACGTCAGACTTAACGGCATCAAATACACCAGCTTGTTTGAGGGCATAAAGACGACCTATATCGACTGTCAGCACAGCATCAGCGGGGTTGTTAGAGCCAGCGGCTTGGATTTTTTCGAGCATACCCTTTTTGGCGAAAACAACATTCACTTTGATTCCAGTTTGCTCTGTGAACTTAGTCATCAAAGGCTGGATAAGGAATGGCTGACGATAAGAATAGAGATTGACCTCATCAGCAGCTTGGACCGGCAGAGCGATTATCGCAGAACTGGCGATAACAGCGGATAAACAAGAAAATTGGATAAGTCGTTTAAGCATCGATTAGCTCCTCGGGGACCGTGATCGATAGTCGATCATCAGCATGCAATGTTTCACTTTATTTGACATTCTTCGTCAAGCAATTTGTTGAGAATGATTATCATTCACCTAGATGTTATAGGTCGGGTGCTTTGCAATTGCAAGTCATTCTCAAATAGAAATTTAATGATTTCTCGCTTCTATCGGATTCAAGCGTGCAGAAATGCGACATAGGCAAATCTTTGATCCTGTTGTATTAATAGCGGAGCGACAATCTTGTGGCAGATAAAAAGCCTATGTTCAGGAATGTTTGATGAAAGTTTCTAAGACCGGAGGAACCGCAGGTCCAGACTCGGCCCGCAAGAAATCCAAACAACCAGACGGTGACAGCGGTTTTGCGGACGCATTGAAATCGGCGTCTGGCGCAAGTGCGACTGAACAAGCCCAATCAACCAATTCCGTCGGCCATGTCGATGCCTTATTTGCTGTCCAGCAGACGGCGGATGCGACTGATCACAAATCCCGTGGGTTGATGATGGACTTCGGGAATGAAATGCTTGATCGGTTAGAACAGTTACGCCTTTCAATCCTCAATGGTAGTGTCCCCAAAGATCGTTTGCAGGAAATGGCGCGACGCTTGCGCGAACGAACGTCAAATAGCGATGATCCGCGTCTTAATGACTTGATTAAAGACATCGAACTTCGGGTTGAAGTAGAGATCGCAAAACTGCGTCGTTAAGCACAATACAGAATAACCATAAGAATCAATTGGATAGCGTATTTTCGCTCGCAAAATCTTCGCTTGCAGATACAAACACGCCCGATTATATTCCCGGCCTCTGGCAAACCGATAATCTGGGAGCCCATGGCGTCATGAGCATCACGCTACCGCCCGAATACAAACCGAACAAAAAAGAACCATTCATGAATCCCCGCATGCGGGAGTATTTCCGCAAGAAGCTTTTAGATTGGCGGACTGAATTGGTTAAGGAATCAAATGATACCCTTCAAAACCTTCAAGAAGGGGGTATCGTCGAACCTGATATCGCTGATCGCGCTGCGGTTGAGACGGACCGTTCCTTGGAATTGCGTACACGAGATCGTGCGCGCAAACTGATTTCCAAGATCGACCAAGCGCTGGAACGTATCGAAGATGGTTCATATGGATATTGTGAAGAGACCGATGAGCCAATCTCAATCGCCCGCTTAGAAGCGCGGCCGATTGCGACAATGTCGATCGAAGCACAGGAACGTCACGAGCGGATGGAGCGAACCCACCGCGACGACTAAAAGCCCGAACATTGAATTCAAGAGATAGCCACGGTCTGCAGGGGCCGTGGTTTTTCTTTGCCAAAAAAAAGGCCGAAGCATTCTGCCCCGGCCAAAAGTTGTCTAGGTGTTAAATGAACCTAGAACGGGAAAAGGATGTCCCACAGCTGCATGCCCCAGCGTGGTTGCTGGAGCTGGCTTAAGGTGCCGCTGCCGCCGTAAGCGACGCGCATTTCGGCAATCTTGTCGTGGGTAATAGTGTTATCGCTTTCGATGTCTTCGGGACGAACAACGCCTGTGACCATCAGCTCGCGAAGTTCGGCATTCACCAGGATTTCTTGACGACCCATGATGACAAGAGATCCATTCGGCAGAATCTGTGTTACGATTGCGGCAAATGTCAGATTGATTGTTTCAGACCGTTCGATTGAGCCATCGCCTGCTGTTTGATGACGGCTGTCAAAACTGGCGACCGATGTTGGATTAATCGCCTGTGGTAATAGCTTTGAAAACTCAGCCTCTAACCCCAGAAGGTTTGTCACGTTGGTGTCTTCACCATCTGTACGATCGCGTTCAGTGGTATTTGAAAGAGTTGCCGTATCTGCCAAGTTAAGTTGCACTGTGACCATGTCGCCAATATCGGTCGCACGATGATCTTTGAAGAATGCTCGTGCGCCACTTCGCCATAATGAGCTTGGATTATCTTCGGCCATTTGCGGTGCGGGCATCGGCAGACTGACGGGGCGATAGGCTGGTTGAACTGTAGGGTTCTCGATCGTGGTCAGTTCTGGACCGTCGCCAATTTCGGAAATCCGTGTTGCCAGATTGCATGCGCTAAGGCTGGTAGCGATGGTTAAGGCAGCGAGGCCTTTTAAAACCATGCGTTTGCGATGCGTTAATGTCATTGCTCTGTCCTTTCCCGAAAGAAATTCTTTTTGTTGGTTATTATTCATCTCAGTTCACATTCAATGAGAGTTGCTGAGCTACCGTGCGCACGGCGACCCGACCTGGGCCGATAATCTCGGCTTCGATAACTTGGGTGGACTGCGCATTTTTGATTTGAATGATGTCGCCATCAGCACCGTGCTGAAGCGCTTTGCCCTGTGCGGTCAAGATCATGTTGGGTACATGATGGACAATCGTGACCAAGTCATTCTTGTTGACCAACTGCGGGCGTTGAACATCGGTCACGCGTATCGGTGCACCGGCACGAAGACCGCGTTTTGGTGTCATACCAATCAGGTCATCCAAATGTAGTAACACATCCGGTTGAACGCGATCTGCTCGCATCCGGACCCATTTAACATTTGACGACTTGATAACGTCGCCACGTAAGACCCGGCTGGCGAGGACCGGAACCTCAGCAACGGTATATGCTCGCCCGGAAAGACGTATCTTGTCGGTGGAACCAGCGCCTTCACCTGCAGAAACCATAGCTGTGAAGCGCCCTGTGCGCGCTTGATAGTTCACGCTTTCAATGTTGATTGTCGGCACACTCCCAGCGGGCAGATGTAATTCCTTAAAACGTGATGAGAACTCAACATCCATGTTTTCGCCAAGGCTGTACTCTGATAACGCAAACAGAATTTCGGTTTTGATTTCAGAGAGCGGCACCGAGATGCTGGCACGTTCAACAGTGGCTGAAACTTTTGAACTTAATGGACGCCAGTCGACGTTGTATGCTCGCGCCACACGATAAAGCCACCGTGCATCCAATACAGCCCGCTTTCCTGCTTGTGGAGCATAAGCGACGGGGGCCTCTGCGCGATCTGTTACGTTCGTGAACAAGTCGTCCAATCGAATCACATTATCATCGACGATGACATGTTCGCGCAGCATGGAAGCTGTTTTTAAAGGAGCGGTCGAAGAGACCTCAGAGGCCCCGGAGGCCGAAGTGGCCGTTCCGGGCAGCATCAGGGCAATAGTGCCAAGTCCGATAATGAGGGTCATTTTGATCATTTGATTGTACATGTCATGTCTCCTCAGTTGAGGATCCGATTGCTTATCGGATCGTCGTCAGGGTGCCCATCATCTCATCCGAGGTCTGAATGACCTTGGAGTTCATCTCGTAAGCACGCTGTGCCGAGATCAAATGGGAGATTTCTTCGACGGCATTCACATTCGATGTTTCCAAAAACCCTTGGAGGATCGAACCAAAACCGACTGAATCGGGGTTCCCTGTGACGGCGGAGCCAGAAGCTGCTGTTTCAAGCATCAAGTTATCACCGATAGACTCCAAACCAGGCTCGTTCTGGAATGTCGCCAGTTGAACTTGCCCAACGTTCTGCAAGGCGACTTGGCCTTCGATCCGCACCAGGACTTGCCCAGAATTGTTGATCGTCACATCGCTCGCATTTTGTGGAACAGTGAGACCTGGGTTCAACTGCAACCCGTCATGGGTCACGATCAATCCGTTTTGGTTCAGCTGAAATGTGCCATCGCGGGTGTAGGCGGTTTCGCCGGTCGGTAATTGGACCTGAAAGAAGCCTTTGCCTTGGATTGCCATATCTAGGCTGTTGTCGGTTGCCGTCAAATTACCCTGTTCATGAATTCGGTAAACAGCGGCCAGTTTCACACCAAGGCCCAATTGGACGCCCGTCGGGACAACGTTGCCAGCATCGGATGAAGTCGAACCAACACGCCGTAGATCTTGATAGATCAGGTCATGAAATTCTGTACGTCGGCGTTGGAAAGCTGTTGTGTTCATGTTGGCCAGGTTGTTCGAGATGACCTCGACATTACGCTGCTGTGCCTGCATGCCGGTCGATGCGATATCTAGTGATCTCATTGTTCTCTTCCTTTCCCGAAAGCGCGTATGTTTTTGTCGCGCTGCTTAATTTCGTTATTAGCTGGTGGCTGCGAGGTCGCGAATCATCGATTTCTGACGTTCGTCTTCGCGCTTCATGAAATCTCGTACACCATCGTACGTCCGATGGATTTCAATCATCCGAGACATTTCTACGATTGGTTGGACGTTTGAGCCTTCAACAGCACCTTGAAGGATGCTGGCATTTTCAACGGCTTGCGCTGGATTATCTTCTGGCGATGTGAATTGCGCGCCTGAAATACGTTCTAATAGCTGCTCATTTTCGAAGTTAACGACACGAAGCTTGCCGAGTTCACCGTTGTTTGTGGAAATCGTGCCATCACTTGAAATCACAATTTCAGTATCTTCGGGGGCAAACACCACAGGAGCACCGCCATCAGCCAAAACGGCTTGTCCAAGTTGGTTTACCAATTGGCCTGTATTGTCCAATTGAAAGCGGCCATTACGTGTATAGCTTTCGCCGTCAGGCGTTTGCAGGGCGAAGTATCCTTCGCCTTGGATGGCAACATCTAATGGGTTCCCCGTTGTTTCGGTTGCCCCTGGTGCCGTATCGATCATCGTTGCAATATCTCGCGTATATGCGAGACGTGGCGATATTGGGCTGCCAGCTTCTTCGGATTTAACCAGATGCTCAACAAACATCATACTGCCACCCTTAAAGCCGTGGGTGCTCATATTCGCGAGATTGTTGGCGACGACGTCCATTTGTCGGCGAAGGGCGCCTTGACGTGATAGTGCTACGTAGGAAGTGTTTTCCATTGTCCAAGTCCTTTTCCCGTATTTTTTCTTGGCCGACTTTTGCCGGTCCAGTTGCCGGTGTATATGCATAGGCTGTGCCAACTCATAAAATATATGTATTTCAATGATTTAAGTTTCTTTGGGGTATGCCTTGAGGCGGTAATATGGGGTCCAGAGTGCATGGATTACCCGGCAGGAAGTGCCCGTAATTGCCACTTTGGTTGTTTATCCCGTGCATAGAGGAAGTTGTGCGATGTTCTGCCAATTTGGTATCTTATGATTCGCAGCTTAAGCGTTGGCTGAACTGGCTTTCAGGGGGGCATAATTTAGGCCATGCTGATTCAGATCGTAGCGACGGCAACGAGTTGTTAACCAAACCGCCTACATACTAGAGTGTCTGGCTAGAATGCCGCTGGGCGGGGCTAGTCGATAAGAGGGTACATGGCTGAGGAAGATGCAGACGACGGTGATGTAGGTGCAGGTGATGAGCTCGGCGATGAAGAGTCGTCTGGTGGTAAAAAGAAACTCCTCATTGTCATCTTTATCGTCATCCTTTTGATCGTGGGGGGCTTGGCTGGTGCATATTTCACCGGCCTGCTGGATCCGGTCATCAAAATGATTGTTGGGAAACCGGATACGACAGAAGAACAAGTTGATACGTTTTCAGGACCATCAGTATTTTACGAGTTGCCCGCGTTAACGGTGAATTTGAACACTGCGGGTCGCAAAGCGCGGTTTATAAAAATTCAAGTCAGTCTCGAACTGGCGAACGAAGCTGATAAACCAAAAGTGGAGGCGGTGATCGCCAGGGTCATGGATAATTTTAACGTGTATTTACGAGAGTTGCGGATCGAAGACCTGAGTGGGTCAGCGGGCATCTATCGTTTGCGTGAAGAACTCCTGACCCGTATTCGGGGCGCAGTTGCGCCCGTGGTTGTCAAAGATATCTTATTCAAAGAGATGTTGATCCAATGATCAAAAATCTAAATGACGTCGCGAAGCCTGAAAGAAGGATCTCATAATGGTCCCTGCTGATGACGCCGAAGAAGATGTAGACGCCGCACCGGAAGGTGACGATCAGGACGAATTGGCTGCCGAATGGGAAACCATGATGTCAGATGGTGAAGGCGAAGGCGAAGAAGGCAGTGGTGGTCGAGAGGCGACACGCGTTCTAAACCAAGACGAAATCGACTCACTGCTAGGTTTCGACGAAGACCAAGAAGAGATGAACGAGCGATCCGGGATTCGAGCAATCCTGTCATCGGCGTTGGTTTCTTATGAACGTCTTCCGATGTTGGAGGTTGTCTTTGACCGCCTTGTCCGATTGATGTCGACGTCTTTACGGAACTTCACGTCGGACAACGTCGAGGTGTCTTTGGATAACATCGCCTCGATCCGCTTTGGCGATTATCTGAATTCAATCCCGCTACCTGCGATGTTGAGCGTCTTTAAAGCAGAAGAATGGGATAACTACGGGCTGATCACCGTTGATAGCTCGCTGATCTATTCGATTGTTGATGTGTTGTTAGGTGGACGCCGAGGTACGGCTGCCATGCGAATTGAAGGTCGACCCTATACAACGATTGAGCGTTCACTGGTAGAGCGGATGGTCCACGTGATGCTGGGTGATTTGTCTGCTGCGTTTGAACCGCTAAGCCCTGTGACATTCCGTTTTGACCGATTGGAAACCAATCCACGATTTGCAGCGATCTCCAGACCCTCGAACGCGGCTATTGTGGCGCGACTTAGGATTGATATGGAAGATCGTGGCGGACGTTTGGAACTGTTGTTGCCCTATGCAACCTTGGAACCGGTTCGGGAACTTCTGTTACAGATGTTCATGGGTGAAAAGTTCGGGCGTGATACCATTTGGGAAACGCACTTAGCTGAAGAGCTTTGGGTGACGGACGTCAATCTAGAAGCAGTCATAGATACGCAGTTTATGAAGCTGCGCGATGTATTCGATCTCAAAGTTGGCTCACAGATCATGTTAAATGCGACAAAGGAATCACCGGTTAGTCTCGTTTGTGGAGATATTCCTATGTACACAGGACGCATGGGCCGAAAAAGTGATAAGATAGCGGTCCAAATTGAAGGTCGTGTGGCAAAAATTCCTCGAGATGGCTGATGGGCTTTTGGCCCCAGTTTATAGGAGAACGCGATGCCCTATACGTTGATCATTGATATTGCTGTCGCCGTATTACTCGTGGTCACGATTGGTTATGCAGTGACACTTAACAGGCGTCTTCAAAGCCTTCGCAGAGACAAAAAGGATTTGGAGAACTTGGCAAGGACGTTTGGTGAATCTACGCTCCGAGCTGAGGAAAACATCAATCAGCTTCGCACTGTAGCGCAGGCTCTTGATATCCAAATGGGTCGGGCGCAGTCACTTCGTGATGATCTTGCCTTTTTGAATGATCGCGGCGGCTCTGCTGCTGACCGCCTGGAGGAACTTGTCCGCGAAGCACGCGATGGACTGGGTGCTGTGCCGACACCACCAAGTGCCTCGCAGGGCTCAAGTGCACCAAAGCCAAAAGCATCGAAATCGCCATTAACGGCTTCGAAAGAAGAATCAGACAATGTTGAGGGCCGCTCTGAAGCAGAGCGAGAACTCCTTCGGGCCCTTAAAGACGCCGGATAATACCGAGACGGATCAAGAGTTATGATAAAGCTATTTTCAAAAATACGGTTTCTGCCAATCACGATTTTCGCGGCGACGTTAATGCTGACGGTACGTGTTGGTGATATTTGGCAAGGTATCGACTCGTTGCTGGACGGTTCAATCAAAGTTTCGCAAGCGACCGCGCAGGAAACGGCTGAACCGCCTCAGCCTGCGCCCCCTGCTGCACAAGAGTCCGCCGCTGTCCCTGAAGAAACTGCGCCAGCTGGCGCGCCTGCCATCGAAGGCGAAGGCGGTGCGACTGTGCAAGAAGACCCGACTCGTCTCATTTCTGATGACCCGACTTTACTGACACCGGCTGAGATCGAAATTTTAATGCGGCTTGCTGAGCGTCGTGACTTATTAGAAAAGCGTGAGCGTGAAATTGATGCTCGCCAGGGACTTCTCCGTGCGGCTGAAATTCGAATTGAACGTCGGGTTGCTGAACTCGAAGACCTACGTCGCGTGATCGAGGATCGCATTAAGGTATTCGATGTACAGCAAGAAGATAAGCTGGGTAGCTTGGTCAAAATTTACGAGAATATGAAGCCAAAGGATGCGGCGCGTATTTTCGAAGAACTCGAAATGACGACGTTGCTCGAAGTGGCTGAACGCATGAAGGAACGTAAGCTCGCACCGGTTATGGCTCAGATGGGCCCCGAGCGCGCGCGTGAAGTGACTGTTGAGTTGCGCGCTCTCCGTGAATTACCGAGTAATGTTGGCGCCGTCCCACAATGATATCAGTAATAAGTACGCCGTGGCGGCGTTTCTTATTAATAATCGTGCGTTGATCAGCGCTGGTTGCCGTGGAGGACGAATTTGGCTGTTGATATGAACATGAAGGTTTTGATCGTCGACGATTACAAAACCATGCTCAGAGTCCTGCACAGCCTCCTTCGCCAGATGAATTTTACAGATATAGAAGAAGCCAAAGACGGCGCCAAAGCCCTAGAAAAACTCAAACAAGATACCTATGGCTTGGTGATCTCTGATTGGAATATGGAACCCATGTCGGGTATGGAATTATTAAAGGAAATCCGCGCTGATGAAGGCATGAAGGACTTACCATTCATCATGATCACGGCCGAGAGTTCATCAGAAAACGTGAAAGCAGCCAAAGAAGCTGGCGTGTCCAATTACATCATTAAGCCTTTTACTGCTGAAACGTTACAGACCAAGTTGGTCAGTGTTCTTGGGGATTTTTGAAATTTTGTATGCACCCACAATGCGTGTTGCTGACAGATATGTTTGACGTCAAAGACGATTTTCAAATCGAAGAACCACCAGCTCGACCGGATATTGTACCTATATTCCTGGGTCTGTTTCTGCTGGTGCTCGCTTTCTTCATCATGCTGGTGTCGATATCGACCTTTGAGGAAGTCAAATCCAGCAAAGTAATGGATAGCTTAACCTCGACATTTACGACGGTCCTGCCCCCGACCTCTGATCCTGTGGATTTTAATGCCAAGGACGGCGATATTTTGGCAGGTGAAGCGTTCCAAGAACAAGTTACCTCAATATTTTCGACCGCTATTCAGGTCGAAAAAATCGAAGTTGTTCAGCCAGGCCGTCTCATGCGTCTGCAGATGCGCGTTAACGTCCTTTATTTGGATGGGCAGACCACGGTACGCGAAGATCAATACCCGTTATTGGATCGGATTGTTGCTGTTTTGAGTAATCGTCCGCCTGGGCTCCGCCAAGATATGGAAGTCATTATTGGGTCAAGAGTGACCGATGGTGTCGCGCTGCCTGTAGGGCAGACCCTGGAAATGTCGCGGGTTGGCGAATTGGCACGTTTGATGGTCAGCCGTGGGGCGCCACCTGATGCAATATCTATTGGGATGAAGCCGGGCGATCCGAACGAAATCAGCCTTTGGTTTTGGGTTCGTGGTGTCCAAGAAACGGCAGTTCGATTCGAAGAGGCGATGGAAGCGGCAAAGAATAGGCCTGCACCAGAGCCCGAGCCGTTGATCCTCCGGACTCAGGGGCAGTAGTCATGAGGCGAGACACCATTCCAGAAATCGACCACACGGTTGAGCCCGAGCATCACAACACCAAAATGTGGATGTTGACGTTCACCGATTTGGTTTCGCTATTACTAACTTTCTTTGTGCTGCTTTTTTCCATGTCGAACGTTAAAATCGACGAGTGGGACAAGGTCATTGATTCGTTATCTCAGACCCTCAACCCTGAAATTGAGCAAACGATTAAGAAGCCGACAGCGCAATTGAACATCGGTACGCTTTTTAAGCGCAGTGCCGTTAACTTGGATTACCTGACATCGGTGATTGAAGAGAACTTGTCGCAAGATCCACTGCTTCGTGACGCCTTGATCGTGAAGCTAGAGGATCGCTTAGTTATCGCTTTACCGGGTGATCTGTTGTTTGATCCTGGCCAGGCGCTCATTAACTCGCGTGCCGAAGGTGCGATGTTCACGCTAGGGGCGATGTTCCAGAACGTCGGTAATACCATCGGCGTGACTGGGCACACCGATCCATCGCCTCCAGGTGATGGACCGTTTTCGTCAAATTGGGAACTTTCTATCGCGCGTGCATCATCTGTTGCCAATGCTATTCGGCGCGGTGGTTATGATGAGCAAATAGTGGCGTTGGGTTATGCAGATTCGCAGTATAATAGATTACCGAATCTTAGTGATGACGAACGGCGACAATTGGCGCGCCGTGTAGACATCATTGTGATGCCAACGGCGGATACATTTTAGGGAATACAGATGGCTGTGGGCACTTTCGTCCGAGCGGGTTTGATCTGTTTGGCGCTACTCGTTTTTGCGCCCGTAAACGCGTGGGCAGAGCGCCTCAACGTGCGGGCCGAAGCCACTGATGATTCTGTTCTGTACACGTTTCCTTGGCGTGCTCCTGTTGCGTTCGATCACAACTTACAAGGCGATGTCTTTACGATCCGCTTTTCCCGGCCCATCGATGGACGCTTTGACGGCTTAGCGACAAGGTCCGGCGGCATTGTCCAATCAGTCGCGAGCGGGGCAGATGGGCGCTCGGTCAGGTTCGCGTTATCCCAAGATGTAGAGAGCTATGTCTATTATACGGGGACTGCGGTGACCGTAGAACTTGTCAGTAAGGGGGCGATTGCTCCGCAACAGGCAGTCGATAATAGCCAAAATGAACCATTACAAAGCGGCGAAACTCGTATCGTATCTGACAGCATAGGTGCTGTTCAAAAAATAACGCAGGCGCGGGCAGTCCCGACGAACGCCCCACGTGTCGCCGTGCGAACAGGCGAACACCCAGATTATACGCGTGTTGTATTCGATTTCACGACGAACACGCCTTATACAGTTGCGAATGCTGATGGTATCGTCACCATTACGTTTGATGCCGCTGCAAATATTGATGTGGCGCCCCTCAATCGTGAAGGCGTGCCGTTCTTGGGAGGTGCGCGAGCTGAGATCGTGGGAGGGAAGACCATTGTCACGATGGCGGCTCCGATCACCGCACCGCTGCGCGATTTCTTATCTGGGTCCAAGGTTGTCGTTGATATCCGCCAACCGACAGGCGATCCCGATCCTGTTGCTTTGCCGCCCAAGGACTCGAAGCTCTTAACTCTGGCCAATCAAGAGCCTGCGCCTGCGGGTGTTCCGACGACGAATCCTGGGCTGCCGCTTGCACCACCGGCACAACCCGTTGCACCTGTCGCCGTTGCAGAGCCTGAGCCAGCACCGACCCCACCGTCAGGTGCGGGGCGCCCCGTGGTGTTACGCCCGACAAACCAAAGTCCCGAGCCGGAAACTAGACCACGTGCCATCGACGAGGCGCTTTCGGCTCGAGCCACAGCATCAAATAACGACGGTCCCGCATCTGCTGCACGCGTCCAAGCATTTCCAGATACAGATTCTGTAGCGTTTCGATTTGATTTTGATGAACCCGTTGCGGCCGCCACATTCAGGCGGGGCGGGGCTGTGTGGATTGTTTTCGATAAACCAACAAACGTGGATACAGCAGCGCTGAAGGTGGCGGCAGGTGAAGCTGCATTTGAGATTTTGCAACTGCCCAGCCCCGATGCCACGATCCTTCGCATTCGTACGTCTCGCCGATTTAACCCAGCCGTTCGACGGGATGGTTTGGCCTGGATCATTGATCTGGCGGAACGTGAATTGGCACCACAATCAGCACTAAAAGTTGCTGCCCAGCCGGCCTCACAAGTTGGCCCGCGCTTGTTTATCACCGTGCCCGAACCTGGGCGACCGATCCCTGTGATCGATCCGAATGTAGGTGATAATTTTGTGGTGGTTCCGGTTATTCCATTGGGACAGGCGGTTGGCCAAAACTTTAATTACCCTCAGTTTCAGCTTCGAGTGGCGGCGCAAGGCGTTGTGATCGAGCCCCTGACGGATGATTTGCGGACACGGTCCCTGCGGCAAGGGATTGAGATATCAAACAGTGGCGTTAATTTGGCCGTGACGAACGTCTCTGCTGATGCTGCAGCACATGCTGAGTTAAATGCATCGCGTCCCATGGTCAGGGCGGTTGAAGATCTGGCGCAATACTATGCTCCTGTAAAAGAATTCCTTGCGGCCAAGCGCGAAATGGAGACCGGAGTCTCTTCAGCTCCTGAGAACAGGCGTAAACCTGCGCGGCTTGAACTTGCGAAGTTCTTTTTTGCCAACGCCTATGCGGCTGAGACGCTGGCGGTTCTGCGCGTTGCCGTAGATGATATTCCGTTGCTTGAAAATGAACCGCTCGTGCGGGTCCTGCGCGGCGCATCGCAGTATCTCATGGGTCGATATGATCTAGCACTTGCTGATCTGACGCATTCATCTGTTGCTGGAAATGATGAAGCACGGCTATGGGCAGCGGCGACGACTGCGCAAATGGGGGATCGATTAGGGTCGGCGCGCGATCTCCGATTTACAGGCTCAATCGCACGGGATTATCCGCGACCACTGAAGATGCCGCTTGGCATCCTTATCACTGAGGTTTCTGCTGAAACAGGTGATGGTCAAGGTGCGCAGCTTTTCTTAGAAGCACTTAATCTCGAAAAACCACTCAAGGACGAGCAGGCAAAGTTAAAATTTGCTGAGGGCAAACTTAAAGAACTTGATGGTGACTTCGAAGCTGCTGTTGCTCTTTGGGAAGAAGTTACAGAGAGCGTGGATCGTCCATCCCGGGCGCGTGCGCGGGTCGCTTTAACCGAAATGTTATTGAAGTTACGACGCATCGGCCTGCGCGAAGCGATCGAAGAGTATGAAAAACTCCGCTTTGCTTGGCGTGGTGATAAAATGGAGTTTAATAACCTCCGTCGTCTCGGGTCATTGTATCTGGATGAAGGCTTTTTCCGTGAAGGACTATCGACACTCAAAGAAGCCGCAACGCATTTCCGCGAATTCCCCGAAGCGCCAGAAGTCACTAAACAAATGAGTGATACATTTAATTCATTATTCTTGGGAGACGAGGCCGCCGAGTTAGACCCGGTCAAGGCCATTGCAATCTATAACGAATTTAAAGAGCTCACACCTGCGGGTGCACGGGGTGACGAGATGATCCGCAATCTCGCGGACCGATTGGTTGATGTCGACTTATTGGACCGGGCTGCGGAATTGCTATCGGCGCAAGTCCAGTTCCGGCTGGAAGGTGTTCAAAAAGCCCGAGTCGGCGGACGTCTTGCTCTTATTTACATGTTGGACAGGAATTACGATCGCGCATTAGAGGTCCTGCAAGCAACAGGTGTCGAGGGTATGCCTGATGAATTGACAACCCAACGTCGGCATTTGCTGGCACAGGTGCTAATCGGATTGAACCGTGATGGGGATGCCTTGGCCTTATTAGATTCAGACGATAGTGAAAGCGCAGAGTTACTACGCGCTGAAATTTTTTGGAATTCTGGGAATTGGCTGGAAGCCGCAGGCTCTTATCGTAAGTTAGTCAAATTATCTGATGCCTCTGCTGAAGCATTATTATCTGACTCTCAAGCCGCGCGTATTTTAAATTACGCCGTGGCACTCACGAACTCGGGCGGCGAGCGGGCGGTTCAACAGCTTAAACTGGAATTTCAACCAATAATGGCGCAAAGCAAATATGGCGAACTTTTCAAATTGGTTACAGCGCAATCGACGCCGGGAATTCTTGATCCGATGGTCGTTCCAGACAAAGTCCAAGAAGTTGAAACTTTCCTGGCCGATTATAAAAGCAAAATAGAAAGTGGGGCGCCGTTGTCTTCTATTAATTAGTTTAGCCGCCAAAGCTACGGACTAACGAGCCCACGATTAAATACCAGCCATCGACCAAAACAAAGAAGATGATCTTAAACGGTAATGCGATAATAATCGGCGGCAGCATCATCATACCCATGGCCATCAAGATAGATGATACCACCATGTCGATGATCAAGAATGGGACAAAAATCAGGAAGCCAATTTCGAAAGCACGGCGAAGCTCTGAAATCATAAATGCGGGAATAAGAACCTGCATCGGCATGGCATCGCCCGTGTCTTCTAACGAAATCCCTCCGATATCGACGAACAACTCAAGGTCCTGCTCTCGAACTTGGCGAAGCATGAACTCGCGAAACGGTTGCATGGAGCGCTCAAAAGCATCGATCTCGTTTATTTGACCGGCGATCAAGGGTTGCAGCCCTTCATCATAGGCGCGTTCAAAAGTTGGCATCATGATGAACGCCGTCAGGAAAAGTGCCAGGCTGACCAAAACTTGGTTTGGTGGCGTTTGCTGAGTTCCCAACGCGGTGCGTAAGAAAGATAAGACCACGATAATACGTACGAAGGACGTCATCATCACCAGGATCGACGGCGCCAATGATAGCACCGCAATCAGAACGATGAGTTGAATGATGCGGGCCGTGGCTTCGCCTCCGCCTTCGCCCAAATCTAAACTGAGTGTTTGAGCTTCGGCGACACCGACAAAAGCTGCCAAACCAATCATCACGGATATCACGGCCCAAAATGATCGACGTTTCAGTATGTCTTTAATCATTTGGTCGCATCCGTATTGGTGGTTTCGGTATTAGCGAGAACTTGGCTAAAGTCGGTATTGGTTTTGATATTTTGCTCTATCACAGTTTCATCTGTTGGGCTGAGCACTAAAAGATGCTCAACATCATCGCGGCGAATCAACACCAGCTTACGTTTGGAATCGAGCGGTGCGACTTCTACGACGCCAATTCGTCGATCACCTGCTGATTTGATAGCGCCAGCAGGAAATCCGACACCTAAACGGCGGGCGATAACAGCCAGAAGCCCGATCAACGCGAGTACGAAGATCAGTGCCAGAACAAATCTAAGGTATCCTTCAGGCTCCATCGATTGTCCTGATTAATGCTTTGGTTCTGATTGGCGGTGCAGCGCTTCGCCAAGATTCGTAAGATCGTTCACAACCTTTTCGATCGCCGCGGTGACTTCGTTCGGGTTGGATGGGGGAACTTCGGCCATGCGGCGGCATAGATCTCCGATTACGGCCTCTAGGTTGGAGAGATCAATGGCATTCCCTTGGGCGACAAGCTCTTTGCCACTCTCGATCATTTTGGAAATGTCCGTAATCTCAGCCAAGTAGTCGGGGGCATCGTCATTCATCGTCGGTTGCGTCATGGTTCCCGTCCTTCTCTCGTTTGCCATTCGGTTGGTCGGATCGAATCCAATCATCCGGGTCTAATGTCTCGTTGCTTTGCATCGCGCCGTTTGCTCGATAAACATAGCTTAGTATTTCTGCGACAGCGGTAAACGCCTCAAGTGGGATTTCGCTCTCTAAATCGACGGCAGAGAGCAATTCTGCCAAATCCGCATCTTCTCGAACCTTCACACCATTCGCAAAGGCAAGAGCCAAAATTTGCTCGGCGACTGTGCCTCTTCCTGCCGCAATGACTCTTGGTGCGCGGCCTTTATTGCTCTCTTTTAACGCAACTGAAATCGCCCGTTCTTTTGTTGGTGGCGGTTTCATGTTCGGTTCAGCTGGGTTTTGGTCTCGGTCCATGTATCCCCAACACGGTCAAAAAGCTCTGAAAAGAGGCTACTGGCAAGGAGAACACATTAACAGGCGCTATTTAAGAAACGATAAAGCAACATGGTGCGCCGATATCATGCCGAAAATATCGTTAACAAAGATTCACCACTTGTTAATAAACCCGGCAGATAATGCCTATCAGGAAATCGTTGGGAAATCTTTCCCGAAAATATGATGGAAGTGGCAGTTCTTATGGAACTTGAAAAAATGACACTGTTCTCGGCTGTGAAGGGGCGCCTGAGTTGGCTGACCCAACGCCAAGAGGTGTTGGCCCAGAATATCGCCAACGCAGATACCCCCAAATATAAGTCATCGGACCTTAAAGCCTTTGATTTTAAGGATATTTTGCGACGCGGAGAGAGCCAAGTACGTATGTCTGTGACGGATGCATCACATCAACCCGGGGCTCGACGTCGAATTAGGGACTTCTCTGAGGAGGTTGAGCGGAACCCTTATGAAACGTCGCCTAATGGGAACTCCGTCATTATTGAAGAACAATTGGCCAAAGTTAACGAAACGCACACGAAGCATCAATTGGTAACCCAGCTCTACAAAAAGCATCTTGGGATGATTGCCATGGCTGTTCGTGGCAGTCGCTAAGGATTGGGATCAGAAATATGGATGATTTACTTAAGACGTTTCAGATTTCCAGTGCGGGCATGCAGGTTCAGGGCTCACGGTTACGAGTGATCTCGCAGAATATTGCAAATGCCGATTCGTTGCCGCAGGACCCGAACGGGAAGCCTTATCGTCGACAAATCATCACATTCAAGAATGAACTTGATCGTTCAATTGGCTTGGACACTGTGCGAGTCAATAAAGTCAAAGCGGATATGTCCGATTTCGGCAAACGATATGAGCCAAGCCACCCTGCGGCTGATGCGGATGGGTATGTTTTGACGCCGAATGTCAGCCGATTGGTTGAAATGTCAGATATGCGCGAGGCCCAGCGATCATACGAAGCAAACATGCAGGTCATTAAATCATCGCGGTCCATGTTAATGGGCACGATCGAGCTATTGCGCAGATAAACAAACGGCGCGCAAGAAAGCGCGTACCAGGGACACCAACCGAGAACGGTATGAGTGAGCCTAGAACGGGAATAAAAACGGGGGAACCCCAAAATGTCGAACGCAGGAATTGGCTTTGCCAACGCTGTTCAAGCTTACTCTAACGTTGCCAATGGCCAGGCCTTTGGTGGTGGCAGTGCGCCAAAAGCCGAAGCACCTTCAGAAGGTGGTGAATTCGCGTCCCTAGTACGCAGTGCCATCGATGAAGCGATTAAAATTGGTGAGAAGAGCGAACAGCTTTCTATCCAAGGCGTCAATGATCGTGCTGACATCAACCAAGTGGTCACCGCCGTTGCCGAGGCCGAGGTGACGTTGCAGACTGTTGTTGCGGTACGCGATAAGGTCATCGACTCGTACAAAGAAATTCTACGTATGCCGATTTGATCTTGGGCTAAGCCGCGCATGTGGTTGATGATTAACCACTGTATGGTAAGTCGCGGAGGTTCATATGAATCAGATCGCCGTCATGGAAATTGGCCGAGAGGCAATGTGGGTCGTGCTGATGACAGCAGGGCCTATCATGATGGCTGGTTTGCTGATCGGCTTGGCGATCGCGCTATTCCAGGCATTAACGACGATCCAGGAAATGACACTGACGTTTGTGCCAAAAATCATCGTCATCTTTTTTGCGATTATCATCATGTTGCCTTTCATGATGACCAATGTTGTCGAATTCGCGCAGACACTGTTTGACCGAATGGCAAACCTCGGCGTGTCCTAGCGCCGATGCTTGAAACTTTCTTACAGACGAATATTTGGGTTTTCTTGGTTGTGATGACCCGAATCGGCACCATGCTTGGCACGTTACCAGGCTTTGCGGCAGGATATGTGCTGCCCAGATATCGCATCAGTTTAGCTTTGGTCTTTTCTTTTTTGCTGACGCCGATGGTCGCACAATATATCCCTGAGCAGCCAGAAAGCGCGATATTAATGTTCCTGATTTTGGCGGGCGAGGTTGTTGTTGGTGCCTTTATGGCGGCGATTGCAGTGGTCATGTTCGCCGCATTGCAGGCGGCCGGGACTTTTATCGCGTTCTTCTCATCCATGGCGAACGCCCTTGTGCAAGATGCGGTGGCCAATCAACAAAGCTCTGTTATCTCTGGTTTTTTATCGACGATGGGGCTGGTGCTGATTTTTGTGACTGACTTGCATCACGTCATGTTACGCGCGGGTGTCGATAGTTTCGATTTAATGCGGCCGGGACAGCCCATTCTCATTGGGGACATGTCTGACTTGATGGCGCACCGAGTTACAGAGGCATTTGCGTTGGGCCTGAGGCTTTCGGCACCGTTATTGATATCGGCCATGATTTATTATCTCGCACTCGGGGTCTTGGGCCGATTGATGCCAGCTTTGCAGGTCTTTTTCTTTGGATTGCCGCTTCAGATTTCTGCGCAGTTGTTCGTGCTCGCACTGTCAGTTTCTGGCATGATGATTGTATTCTTACAGGCGTTTGGTGATGCCTATACCCCGTTTTTGGCGCCATAGGACCGAATAGATGGCCGAAGAAGAAGACGACTCACAAAAGACCGAAGAGCCTTCGGACAAAAAACTCGCGAAGGCTCGAGAGAAAGGTCAGGTTGCGAGTTCGCAAGAGGTCAAGAGTTGGGCCGTATTGTTGGCGGGTGCTGGCGCTATCATGTTCATGTCGCCGTTTATGGCCAATCAAATCCGCCAGATCAGCACACCCTTTATTGCTAAGCCTCATGATATCCCGTTTAGTTTTGAGGGAATTCGGGGGGCAATGACGGATGTAGCACTCGATTTGGCCGTGGCGTTGGCGCCTTTTGCTGTTTTGGTGATGCTATTTGCCATCGCTGGTAACGTTCTTCAATCGGGGCTCGTTATGGCGCCGACAAAGATAAAACCGGATTTCTCGAAGCTTTCATTGCTCGCCGGCGTTAAACGAATGTTCTCGGCAAAGAGCATGGTCGAGTTTTTAAAGAGTATCGCCAAATTGGTCATTGTTGCAGTGGTAACTATTGGCCTCTCGTTACCCTTGCTTAATGACATTGATATTTTGCCAGGGTTACCCTTGTATGAACTCTTAGATCGGCTGCTGATGGTTGCAATTATCATCATGACGGCGACAGTTGCTGTCATGACGGCGATTGCAGCTCTCGATTTCTCGTTCCAAAAAATGCAGTTCACGAAGCAAATGCGGATGTCCATGCAAGAGGTCAAAGACGAGCATAAGCAGGCTGAGGGTGACCCTCAGGTTAAGGCAAAAATTAGGGCACTTAGGCAGCAGCGCGCGCGCGAACGAATGATGTCGAATGTCCCCGAAGCCGATGTTGTGATTACAAACCCGACGCACTATGCAGTTGCCCTGCAATACAACATGGAAGAAATGTCAGCACCAAAACTGGTCGCTAAGGGGATCGATTCATTGGCGTTTCGAATACGCGAGGTCGCCGAAGAGAATGATATTCCGATCGTTGAGAATCCACCACTGGCGCGTGCACTTCATGCGACGGTAGAATTGGACGAAGAAGTCCCACCTGAACACTTTGTCGCCGTAGCCGAAGTTATCGGGTACGTTATGCGCATGAAGGGTAAAACGCTCCACTAAGGGCGGGAGATGGGGTGAAGGCACCAACACCGACGGCTGTAGATCGAAAACAGCCCGACAAGCCAAAAGCTGTCGGGGGATCACCTGTGCCTGCATTGCTGATGTCGGCAATCGCGATGGGTGCGGCTGCATACGTATGGCGTGATTATCCGATGTATCGAGTAACAGCTGTGCCTGCGCTGGCGGGTGTGAGTGTCATCGGCGGATTGATCGCCGCTTGGTTAGCGGGCAAACGCGCAGTGCTCAGCGTGCCGGATCGCCGGGTTGAGGCCTTTGAGTACTCATCTGCCGCCGTTTTGCTCTCGGATTCTGATGGGTACATCGTGCACAAAAATAAAGCGGCGCATAGTCTTCTCGAAGAACTCAGAGTCGACACCAGCGCACGGCAGATATTGCGTGGACTGGGCTTGGCGAAACATCCGCAGCAGCAAGCCGGTTTCATTCGATTGACGGGGAAAGTCGTTAGATGGCGCACGCGTGTGCCGGATGATGAAACAAGCCGGGTCTGGCAGTTGGATGACGTGACTGAAATCATTCGTGGTCATGCACAAATTCAAAAAGAACTGACCATCCTTGAAGATATCTTTGATCTCATGCCAGTGGGTTTCTTATCGGCCGATGGCGATGGTCAGATCGATAGATGCAATGCGACATTGGCAGATTGGTTGGGGATCAGTCCCGATGAATTAGAGGGTCGACACCTCAGTGAATTTATCACGGACGGATATGACTCTGGTGAATTGGCGGGCGTCAGCATGGGCGTTATCACGTTGCAGCCTTTGGACGATGACCCGTTCATCGCTACGTTGATGCAGACCGCCAAGGTTGATGATGCCGAGGGTGAGACACTCTACACCCGCTCATTAATTATCCGTGATGTGGCACTTGATCTAAGCGATCAGGGTGCTGACGGCGCTATCGATGATCTGGATGACAATGTTGACGCCGATCCCGCCAAAGTCTTAGCACGTGGTGCGCATTGGCTTTATCAGGATTCCCCGATTGGGATCGTTTTTGTCGATATGGATGGCACGATCATCAGTCAGAATGCGGCCTTTGGTCAGCTAATGGGAACAACGGATCAATCGCTGGTGGGCACGTCGGTGACGGACATCGTGGCGCGTGAAGACAAAGACGAAGTTCAGGGTGCGCTTTCTAAAGTCGTGATGGGTGTGGGACATGGTGTCCATCTGGATACGCGATTGAATCGCGAAGACGGCCAAGAGGTTTCGGTCAGTCTGACGGCAACTGATGTGAAGGGTGATGCCGACGAGGCGACAGGCTTGGTGCTTCATTTCATTGATACGACCGAACACAAGAACCTGGAAATTCAGTTCACACAGTCCCAAAAAATGCAGGCTGTCGGTCAGCTTGCTGGGGGTGTGGCCCACGATTTCAATAACTTGCTGACGGCGATGATTGGGTTCTCGGACTTATTGTTGGCACGGCGTGGTCCGGACGATCCAGATTTCGCCGACATCATGCAGATCAAACAAAATGCCAACCGTGCGACGAACCTTGTCCGTCAGTTACTAGCCTTCTCGCGCAAGCAAAAGTTGGAGCCGGAAATCGTCGATGTGTCCGAAATGCTGGGGGAGCTCTCGAATCTTCTCGGACGATTGATTGGCGAGCGTGTTGATTTGCAGATGGATCATGGTCGTGATCTGGGCGTGGTCATGTTTGACAAAGGTCAGTTCGATCAGGTGATCATTAACCTATGTGTGAATGCGCGCGACGCCATGCCTGATGGGGGCAAGATCACGATTGCGACCCGGGCCATCAAGTTTAAACAACCGACGCCCAAGGGGCATGAAATTATTCCGGCGGGCAAATATGTCTCGATATCCGTCAGTGATACCGGGACGGGGATCGCCAAGGAAAACCTGGATCGTATTTTTGAGCCGTTCTTCTCAACCAAAGAAGTGGGTGCAGGTACCGGGCTTGGCCTATCGACCGTTTACGGGATCGTGCATCAGACCGAAGGCTTTATCTTCGTTGAAAGTGCGATGGGTGAAGGCACGTCGTTCATCATGTACTTGCCGGTTCAGGATATCGATCCCGCGTCCGTTGCCGAGGCCGCCCCCGTGGCACCAGCCCAAGAAGGCGATCTGACAGGGCAGGGCACAGTGCTGTTGGTTGAAGACGAAGACGCAGTGCGGTTGTTCGGCTCTCGTGCACTTCGCAACAAAGGCTATGATGTGCTGGAAGCAACGGACGGCGAGACCGCGCTCGATATCATCGCGGCCACCGACCAGCATATCGATATCATTATCTCCGACGTCGTCATGCCGGGCATGGACGGGCACACGCTGGTCAATCTAGCGCGCCAAGAACTGCCGGATGTGAAGACCATTCTGATGTCAGGATATTCTGAAGATGTATTCCGAAACGGCCCGGATATGGACCCAAGCATAGCGTTCCTGGGCAAGCCGTTCACGCTGAAATCATTGGCAGCCAAGGTCAAAGAGGTGCTGGAGAGCTAAACGCAGAGCCTTCTGGTCTTACTCGTTATTGTCAACCCTGAACGTGTTTCAGGGCCACGGGTTTCGCGGGAATAACACTTCATTGCCTACACATCTTTGTCATCCCAAACTTGATTTGGGATCCATGGGACTTTCAGCAACATCTCACATTTGGAGAAATGGATACTGAAACAATCCCGGATCATGTCCGGGACATGGTTCAACATGACGGTTATTTACTCGTGAGAGAATTGAAGAAGTTAACCTCATTCTTAGGCAAGCCATTCCCCCTTAAATCACGGGTGGTGAAGTTTAAAGAGGTCTTGGAGAGCTAAAGGGTTATAATTTTGCCCCGCATCCATCCATACAATCCTTTAATGCCCAATGGAGTCCCTTGTTTTTGGTGCGAATCGTATTTTTAAAACATATCGGTATCGTTATGAAATGATCTATTTTTACGAGAACGTGAGCGGAACATATATAAATATATTAAATAAAATCATATAGTTAAAAAAATAGTAGACAAATAGAACAAATTAGGTACAAATGACTCCATTGAACGCCTGTAAACAGTGTGCGAAGAACGGAGAGAACATATGAGTAGCCCAAGCCTGCGTGTTGTAGAGAAGGAAACCGACGTGGATCGAAATAAGGCGCTCGACGCCGCTGTTAGCCAGATTGAGCGTGCCTTCGGTAAGGGCTCAATCATGCGCCTTGGCCAACGCGAAGTGATGAATGTCGAAAGTATTTCGACAGGCTCCATCGGCTTGGACGTGGCACTCGGCATTGGTGGCCTGCCCAAGGGGCGGATCGTCGAAGTCTATGGTCCTGAAAGCTCAGGCAAAACAACATTGGCGCTGCATGTGATTGCAGAATCTCAAAAAATCGGTGGCACATGTGCTTTTATTGATGCGGAACATGCGCTTGATCCCGCATATGCCAAGAAGCTGGGTGTAAACGTCGAAGAATTATTGATCTCGCAGCCGGATGCCGGTGAACAGGCTTTAGAAATCGCCGATACATTGGTCCGCTCCGGTGCCATTGATGTGCTGGTCGTCGATAGTGTCGCAGCCTTGGTACCACGCGCCGAACTAGAAGGCGAAATGGGTGACACCCATGTTGGTCTGCAAGCCCGTTTGATGAGCCAAGCGCTCCGCAAACTGACGGCATCTGTCGCGCGCTCCAACACCATGATTATCTTCATCAACCAAATCCGGATGAAAATCGGTGTGATGTTCGGCAGTCCTGAAACCACATCCGGTGGTAATGCACTGAAATTCTATGCATCATGTCGTCTGGATATCCGCCGTATTGGTGCGCTGAAGGACAAAGACGAAGTGGTCGGGAACCATACTCGAGTCAAAGTCGTCAAAAACAAAGTCGCGCCGCCATTCAAACAAGTTGAGTTCGATATTATGTATGGCGAAGGTATCTCCAAGATGGGCGAATTGCTTGATCTTGGTGTGACCGCAGGGATTGTTGAAAAATCCGGTGCATGGTTCTCGTATGATAGCGAGCGTTTGGGCCAAGGGCGTGAAAACTCCAAAACATTCCTTCGCGAGCACCCAGAAATTGCAGATAAGATTGAGCATTTGATCCGCCAAAATGCAGGTCTTCTTGGGGACGAGATGATGACCGGTCCTGAAAACGACGAAGAAGCTAAAGACGCCGAACTCGGCGGCGAAGAGGCTGCTCTCGACTAAGGTCAAAACCCGCAATATTCGACTTATTTCGACTTATATTGTACTAACAAAACACCTCCGATTTTTCGGGGGTGTTTTTTATGGGGACGTTGGCTCGACAGGTCGGGCGTATCCCGCTAAAACCTTGCGTCCGCCTGCAAATTTGCCATTTCCATAGCAGGCATTGAACCATTTTGATCTTAGAAGAGTGACCATGCAGACCGTCAACGACATCCGAAAAGCGTTTCTTGAATATTTCGCGACCCATGGTCATGAAATCGTCGACTCATCACCATTGGTGCCGCGTAACGATCCAACCCTTATGTTCACCAACGCGGGGATGGTGCAGTTCAAGAACGTCTTCACAGGTAATGAAACACGTCCGTACAACCGGGCGGTGACGTCGCAAAAATGTGTGCGGGCGGGCGGTAAGCACAATGATTTGGAAAACGTCGGTCACACCGCACGCCACCATACGTTCTTTGAGATGCTGGGTAATTTCTCATTCGGTGATTACTTTAAGGACTATGCTATCGAATTGGCTTGGAACCTAATAACCAAGGAATTAGGTCTTCCCGAAGATAAGCTGTTGATCACGGTCCATTCGTCGGACGAACAAGCGGCTGATCTTTGGAAAAAGATTGCTGGTGTTCCTGATAGCAGGGTCATTCGTATCCCAACGTCAGATAATTTCTGGTCAATGGGCGATACAGGACCATGCGGACCGTGTTCAGAAATCTTCTTTGATCATGGTGACCATATCCCTGGTGGCCCCCCGGGATCTCCCGATGAAGATGGCGACCGTTTCATTGAAATCTGGAACTTGGTTTTCATGCAGTTTGAGCAACTGACCGTAGATGAACGCGTCGAACTCCCCAAGCCGTCGATCGATACAGGTATGGGTTTAGAGCGCATTGCCGCGGTCATGCAGGGAACCCACGATAATTATGAAATCGACATGATGCAGGCGTTGATCCGTGCATCATCAGAAGCATCGGGCGTCGATGCGAAAAGTGTGTCTCATCGGGTCATCGCCGACCATTTGCGCGCCAGCGCATTTTTGATTTCTGACGGGGTGCTGCCTTCGAACGAAGGGCGTGGCTATGTGTTACGCCGGATCATGCGCCGCGCCATGCGTCATGCGCACATGATCGGCTGTACTGATCCGCTGATGTTTAAATTAGTCCCAGCCCTCGTGAGCGAAATGGGGGATGCGTATCCTGATTTAAAGCGCGGTGAGGCTTTGATCACCGAGACGCTTAATTTAGAAGAAACCCGTTTTAAACAACTTTTAGAGCGTGGATTGAAGCTGCTTGATGATGCCACTGGCGATATGGCCGCTGGTGACACGTTGGACGGAGAGACCGCATTTAAGCTTTATGACACGTATGGTTTTCCGCTTGATTTGACAGAAGACGCCTTGAAGGTTCGCGAAATCACCGTGGATGGTGATGGCTTTGATGCTGCTATGAAACGCCAACGCGACGAAGCGCGCAAAGCATGGGCTGGATCTGGCGATGCGGCAACAGATGCGATTTGGTTTGATGTTCGCGACGATGCCGGGGCAACCGACTTCTTGGGCTACGATACTGAAAGTGCTGAAGGACAAGTTCTGGCCCTTATCGTCGATGGCAAGCGTGTTGAAAGCGCATCCAAAGGAGACGCAGTCTCGGTTATTTTGAACCAAACGCCTTTCTACGCCGAAAGTGGTGGTCAGATGGGTGACGCCGGCATGATGGCGGGTGAAGATGTCCGTGTCTCAATTGCAGACACCCAGAAACGTGTCGATGTTTTGTTCGTTCATTCGGGAACAGTCGAGAGCGGCACCATCAAGGTCGGTGATGAGCTAAAGCTCGTTGTTGATCACGACCGCCGCAGCGATCTTCGTGCCAATCACTCAGCAACACACCTGTTACACGAAGCCCTGCGTCGCCGATTGGGCAGCCACATTTCTCAAAAAGGCTCTTTGGTCGCCCCGGATCGGTTCCGTTTTGATATCTCACATCCCAAGCCATTGAATGATGATGAAATTGCCGATGTTGAACTGGGTGTTAATCGTCAGATTGCGGCCAATGTGTCCGTCGTCACACGTTTGATGACCCCAGAAGAAGCTGTCGAAGCGGGCGCGCTGGCGCTGTTTGGTGAAAAGTACGGCGACGAAGTCCGCGTTGTTTCGATGGGCGCAAAAGACGGACATGGATTTTTCTCAACCGAACTTTGCGGCGGTACACATGTGCACCGGACCGGTGATATAGGTGTCTTTAAGATTATTTCAGAAGCTGCTGTTGGCTCAGGCGTGCGCCGAATTGAGGCTGTCACGGGAACCGGTGCTCGCGAATACTTCGCTGATACTGAAAAGACACTGCATGCAGCCGCCGCTGAATTGAAATCACAGCCATCAGACGTGCCTGCACGGGTGAAGGCGCTTGTCGAAGAACGCAAAAAACTCGAACGTGAATTAGCGGATGCGCGCAAGAAACTTGCGATGGGCGGCGGTAGTGGTGGCAACAGCGCATCCGATAGCCGTGACATTAATGGTGTCACTTTTGCCGCCAGACTCCTAGATGATGTCCCAGCACGTGAACTCAAAGGCGTCGTCGATGATATCAAGACACAGATTGGCTCTGGTATCGTTGCCGTCGTCTCCAACACCGATGGCAAAGCGTCCTTGGTGGTTGGTGTGACTGCTGATTTGACTGAGAAGTTTGATGCGGTTGAGCTTGTAAGAGCGGGTTCAGTAGCAGTTGGTGGTCAGGGTGGCGGTGGTCGCCCTGATATGGCACAGGCAGGTGGACCTGATGGTTCCCAAGGCCAAGCCGCGATTGATGCTATTGAAAGTCAGATCGCAGGCTAAACGTGTGGGGGCTAATTTTGATCGAAATATTTCTTGGGTGTTTTCCCAAGGGCTTTTTTGAACATCGAAATAAAAGCACTTTGTGACGCGTAACCTGAATCGTAGGTGACCTCAGTAACGCTGTCCCCGCGTGCCAAGCGTGCCAACGCATCAAGCAATCGCACCTGCTGTCGCCAGTGACCAAATGTCATTCCCGTTTCTTTGATGAAGATGCGCGCCAACGTTCGTTCGCTGGCGCCAACGTGTGATGACCATTCATCCAGGGTGCGTGGATCGCCTGGATTTTCCATCAATTCATCTGCCAATGCCCGCAACCGTTTGTCTTTGATCATAGGCAGGTGAAGGGATGTCATCGGCAACACTTCAATTTGATCTAACAAGACGGCAATTAATCGTCCATCAGAAGAATCAGGTGGCGGGTCGGCAGAGATGCTCATGGCAGCCAGTACCAATTCCCGGAGCAGAGGCGAGACCGTGACAACGCAGCATTCGCCCGGCAGATCAGGCCGTTTCGACACATCTATATATAACGAACGGAGTGATAGCGGTGTCCCTTGGGCTTTCACATGATGCTCAATGCCGGGTGGGATCCAGACCGCACGCTGTGGCGGTACGACCCAGACGCCATTCTCGGTCGTGACTCGCATGACGCCGCTGACGGCGTACAATAATTGTGCCCGCTGGTGTGTGTGCCAATCGATCACATGATCGGCAGGGCATTCCCGTTCGCGAGCAATAACAATGCCAGGGCCTTGATCAACACCTTCGAGTGGTGGAAGCACAGGCGCCCGTGATGTGTGTGATTTTGTCTGTTTTAAAGCATTTATTGTCATTCTGCCCGATATTAGACGGAAATCGTCACTGGTAAAGTCTCGTTCAATTGGCATCATGCGAACACTGACTAGAAAGACTCATTTATGACCGCCCAAGGTTTCTTTAAGAACGGCTGGAAAAGCCGTGAAACGTTCCTGATTATCACTGCGATAGCGATGCCGATTTCATTTTCTACATGGCAGGCGTTGTTCAATAATTTCGCCCACGATTCTGCCGGTTTGGGCGGTGACGGTGTTGGTTATATCCAGTCGTTCCGAGAAGTCCCAGGCTTCCTTAGTTTCACAGTTATCTTTTTATTACTGTTGGTACGCGAACAGTCATTCACTCTGTTTTCGTTATTTCTGCTGGGTGTCGGGACTATTGTCACCGGGTTCTATCCAACATTTTGGGGGCTGATGGCGACGACATTCTTGATGTCCATTGGATTTCATTATTTCGAAAGCCTTCACCAATCCTTGGCCTTGCAATGGACCGATAAAAAAGATGCGCCCGAAGTCATGGGCAAAATTGTCAGTGCACGATCGGTGGCAGCGCTGATTTCGTTTGGGCTGATATACCTGATGCTGGACCAGGGCGGTTGGGATTTGAAATGGGTCTACTTGATCGGTGGCGGGGTCACGGCTGCCATCGCGCTGTATTGCTGGACCGGGTTTCCCAGGTTTGAAGCGCAGGTCGAGCAAACCAAGAAAATTGTACTACGGAAACGTTATTGGCTTTGGTATGCCTTGGTCTTTATGTCAGGCGCGCGCCGTCAAATATTTGTGGTGTTTGCTGGATTCTTGATGGTGCAGAAGTTCGGGTTTTCGGCTGCTCAGATGAGCCTGATGTTTCTGGCCAATATGGCGCTGACTATTTATCTGGCACCAAAGATTGGCCGTTACATCTCAAGGTTCGGTGAGCGGCGCATGCTGATCATCGAATATAGCGGGCTTGTTCTGGTCTTTACCGGATATGCGTTTGCGTCCGAGGCGTGGATGGGCATTGCATTGTACATCCTTGATCATGTGTTCTTTGCGATGGCGATTGCGATTAAAACTTACTTCCAAAAGATCGCGGATCCAGCTGATATTGCATCATCAAGTGGTGTCAGTTTCACGATTTCACACATCGTTGCCATCGTTATTCCAGCCGTGTTCGGGATTATCTGGCTTACCGCGCCGTCATATGTTTTCTTGGCAGGTGCAGGGATGGCGGTCGTTTCGCTTGTTCTTGCGTTCATGGTGCCGCGCGATCCGGAAATCGGAAATGAGACCCGGGTTTTTCGCGTCGTACCAAGTCCACAACCGGCAGAATAACAACAGAGCAATAGGATACAGATGACGCAACGCTTTGAAGGAACGCAGGACTACGTCGCAACCGAAGACCTAAAAGTCGCTGTGAATGCGGCCGTGGGGCTGCAACGCCCCTTGTTGGTCAAGGGTGAACCTGGCACCGGGAAAACGGTGTTGGCAGAGGAGATTGCGAAATCTCTGAATGCACCGCTGATCACTTGGCATATCAAGTCTACGACGAAGGCGCAGCAGGGGTTGTATGAATACGACGCGGTAGCGCGTCTCCGTGATAGTCAATTGGGTGACGAGCGGGTTAACAACATCAGCAACTACATCGTTCGGGGAAAACTTTGGGAAGCTTTCCAAAATGATGTTCGTCCAGTTCTGCTCATTGATGAAATCGACAAAGCTGATATCGAATTCCCGAATGATTTGCTCCTCGAACTCGACCGCATGGAATTTCATGTTTACGAGACCAAGGAAACGATTTCGGCTCGGGAACGTCCCGTTGTCATCATCACGTCGAACAATGAAAAAGAATTACCCGACGCATTCCTGCGCCGTTGTTTCTTTCATTACATAAAATTCCCCGATACCGACACCATGCGCGCTATTGTCGATGTGCATTTTCCCGATATCCAAAAGCGTTTGGTAAACGAAGCGATGGCAGTGTTCTATGAACTCCGCGATGTCCCTGGACTGAAAAAACGCCCCTCAACGTCGGAGCTATTGGACTGGATCAAGCTTCTGATGATCGAAGATATTCCCTTGGAAGCGCTGAGGTCAGGAGATCAAAAAGATTTGATTCCGCCGTTGTACGGTGCGCTTTTGAAAAACGAGCAAGATGTTCATATGCTCGAAAGATTGGCTTTTTTAAACCGTAGGGAAAATTCTTAAGATCAAAGTCCGTTTGATCTGCAATGCAGAACGGGAAATCGGATAATCGAATGGAAGCTTACCTAGATCCAGTAATGTTAAATGAACTCGGCCTAGAAGCTTGGCAGTGGTTCCTTGACCACGTGCTGGTCTGGCCGACGGCTGTGCAGGCTGCGGTCGTATTGGTCGCTGCGCTGATTGCGCGGTGGTTAGCACCTATTCTTGAAAACGTGATTGCACACTTAGAAGCCAATCCAAAGTTTCCGCGATGGCTCCACCCCGTTATTCAGGCAATTTCACCGCTTTGTTTTGTTATTGTTTGGCTCGTGTTGCAGTGGTTCTCGGTTTTCGCAACGAAGGCAGCACAATCATCGAGCCTGTTGATTGAAATTGTTGTCTCGTTGTTGACGGCATGGGTCGTGATCCGGTTTGCATCGGGTTTTATTCGAAATCGCAGCTGGGCCCGCACCTTAGCAATTGTCGCTTGGACGCTCGCAGCACTTAACATTGTCGGCTTGCTTGATGCCACTATGGATGCCTTGGATGCGATGGCATTTTCAGTGGGGCATATTCGTTTATCTGTCCTTGGTCTTCTAAAGGCAGGATTGGTCTTGGGTATCTTTTTGTGGCTCGCAGGAGTCATCAGTCGACAAGCAGAGGCCGCGCTGAATCAGGCGGATGCTCTATCACCGTCTGCACGTGTGCTGCTTGGTAAGTCGATGCATATCGTGCTGATCGTGGTTGCTGTTGTGGCTGCATTGGAAAGCATGGGCGTTGATTTGACTGCACTTGCAGTATTCGGCGGTGCCATTGGTCTTGGTTTGGGATTTGGCCTTCAAAAAGTCATATCCAACTTGGTCAGCGGCATGATTCTGTTGATGGATAAGTCGGTAAAGCCGGGAGATGTGATCGCCATTGATGACACATTCGGTTGGATCAATCGCCTGAGTGCCAGGTACGTCTCGGTGATTACGCGAGATGGGACCGAGCATCTTATCCCGAACGAAGACCTGATTAGCCAGCGCGTTGAGAATTGGTCTTATTCTGACAGCATGATTCGTTTGAAACTACCGATTGGGATTGCCTATGAATCAGACGTTCCAAAGGCGATGGATTTGGCAGTTGCAGCGGCCACAGGGGTGAATAGAGTTCTTGAAAACCCAGCCCCTGTATGTCGACTAATGAATTTTGGCTCAGACTCTGTAGAGCTTGAACTTCGAGTGTGGATTGCTGATCCGAAGAAGGGTGTCGCCAATGTCCGTTCGGATGTCCTGCTGAATGTCTGGAATGCGTATCACGATGGTGGGATAGAATTCCCATTCTCGCAACGTGATCTGCATTTACGATCTGCAGTGCCATTAGATGTGAATGTTACCAGGAAGAGCCCGGACCCTGATTGATGTTTATTGATTTTTTTCTTCAACTTCGCGATTCCGATGTGCCGTGTTCACTTCGTGAATATCTGACACTGATCGAGGCGATGGAGTCGGGGCATGCCGCATTTGATTTAGAAGGATTTTATTACCTCAGCCGTAGTGCGTTGGTGAAAGACGAACGTAACCTGGACAAGTTTGATCGTGTCTTTGGCGCCGTGTTTAAAGGTTTGGAACCACCAGAAGGCGAAGAGGCCGTCGGCCACGATATCCCCGAGGAGTGGCTGCGGAGACTCGCAGAAAAGATTCTGACCGAGGAAGAAAAGCAACAGATCGAAGCCATGGGTGGCTTTGATAAATTGATGGAGACTCTAAAAAAACGTCTCGAAGAGCAAAAAAAACGGCATCAGGGTGGATCAAAATGGATCGGAACCGCTGGAACCTCACCTTTTGGTGCGTATGGATATAACCCCGAGGGGGTGCGCATTGGTCAAGATGACAATCGCAATTTCAGCGCCGTTAAGGTGTGGGACAAGCGCGAATTTAAAAACCTAGATGACACGCTGGAACTGGGGACGCGAAATATAAAAGTAGCGCTCCGCCGACTCCGTCAATTTGCCAGAGAGGGTGCGCCGACCGAACTTGATCTGGATGGCACCATTCGGGGCACAGCCCGGCAGGGCTTTTTAGATATTCAAATGCGTCCGGAAAAACACAATGCAGCCAAAGTTTTGTTGTTCTTTGATGTTGGTGGATCGATGAACCCACACATTCGGATCATGGAAGAATTGTTCTCTGCGGCGCGATCCGAATTCAAGCACATGGAATATTTCTACTTTCATAATTGCATGTACGAGAGTGTCTGGCGTGACAACAAGCGGCGTCATAGTAACGCTATTTCAACCTGGGACGTGCTGCATACATATCCGCACGACTATAAAGTTATCATCGTTGGTGATGCATCAATGAGCCCGTATGAGATCGTTATGCCAGGTGGAAGCGTTGAGCATTGGAACGAGGAGCCGGGTGCGATCTGGTTCCAAAGACTGCTTCAGGTGTATCCAAAAACAGTGTGGATCAATCCGTTAAAGCCGGATTATTGGGAATACACGCAATCGATCAGCATGATTCGTGATCTTGTTGAAGATCGAATGTATTCCCTGACCCTAAGTGGGTTAGAAAGCGCGATGCGCGAACTCGTCCGTTAAACGTAAAGTAGCGATGATTACTTAACGTCGGAGGCGATTTTCATGCTGATGATTGTGTCTGGATCATCGACTTCGCCATTACGTGAATCGCTACCTTTTTTGATCGCATCGACATGTTCCATGCCTTCGGTGACTTCGCCCCAAATTGTGTACTTACCATCTAAGTACTCGGAACGATCGAACATGATGAAAAACTGACTGTCAGCGCTGTTTGGGCTTTGGGAGCGGGCCATACCGACGGTGCCTAGATGGAAGCCTTCAAAATCTGAAAATTCGGCTGCGATGTTTTTACCGGACCCACCTGTGCCATTGCCTTTTGGATCACCGGTCTGGGCCATAAAGCCATTGATCACACGATGGAATTTCAATCCGTCATAAAAGCCTTCGCGGACTAATTCTTTGATGCGTGCCACATGTTTGGGCGCGATATCTGGACGGGTCTCGATGACCACCCGACCGGTTTTGAGTTCCATATAAATCATGTCGTCAGGATCTGCTGCAGCAGCGTCATTGTTGACCATAAGTGTAATCACCAGAATTGAGAGGAGGCTTCCGAGAAACCGTCGCATCGTGGTCTCCTAATTTCAACGTAAGTTAATATTTCAAGCGTTCATTCAAGTAGTTCGTCTATGTCTTGTTGACCTAAGACTTGCCCGTCCAATTGAGGTCCCGCAAGTAATTTTTCGTTCTCACTATTTTCGCGCGAAGGTCGGTCTTCTTTTCCAATGTTTCGGATCAGTATTTCCAGATGCTGCCGAACGACATCTTGCACGGAACATGCCGCCACAACACGCTGGTTGGCATCACTGATTTGAGCGAGCAAGTCGATGGTGTCATCTGCGCCGAGATTATTGATGTTGCCAATATGTTGAAGCGCACGAGCGCTTTGTTCCGATGCATCCAGAATTTCTGAAATTGCACGGTCCAAATCTGCGATGACAGCCTCTGCCCGGTCCGATATCGTTGAAATGTCTTTGGAATTATCTGATTTGCTCATGCTGATTTGTACTACAGTCGGCTTAGCGTTCAAAATCGCTGAGAATTCTTTGTGCAGCCTCGGATGGTGTTATGTCGCCATTTCGAACGGCAGCTTCGAGATCTCTGACCTGGACACTTGCTGTTTTTATGCGTTTTAAAAGCGTGCTGGTGACCTCATCCCACATCCAGCTTGTGGCTTGATCAGCACGTTTTGCATCTAAGGCCCCTGTCTCGCCCATCATTTTATGAAACTCGGTAATGGCTGACCAAACTTCGTCCAGACCTTCGGCGGAATGTGCCGAGGTTTTGAGTATCTTGGGTATCCAACCTGATGATCCTGGATTCAGCATATGCAAAGCGGAACGGTAATCTTGAAAGGCGCGGTTCGCTGCGGGAATCAGATCGCCGTCACATTTGGTCACGACAACCAAATCCGCCATTTCCACAATGCCTTTTTTGATCCCCTGTAGGTCGTCGCCACCGCCAGGTGCGACCAAAAGCACGAACATATCGACCAAGTCTGCTACAGCGTATTCAGATTGCCCCACGCCCACTGTCTCGACCAGAACAACGTCAAAACTTGCGGCCTCGACAGCTATTATGGTTTCGCGCGTCCGTCGGGCGACCCCACCCAGGCTTCCAGCGGACGGCGTAGGGCGGATAAATGCATCGGGATTTCGTGCCAGTTGCTCCATCCGAGTTTTGTCCCCAAGGATGGAACCGCCGGTCTTGGGGCTTGATGGATCAACGGCCAGAACCGCGACACGATGCCCTTGTTCAATGACATGTAGACCGAACGCTTCGATGAAAGAGGATTTTCCGACACCTGGCACGCCCGAGATGCCAATGCGAACGGTGTTTTTTTTCGGTTTATGTAATTGATTGATTGCATCCATTGCTGCTTCACGGTGATCAATCCGCGTGGATTCAATTAAAGTGATCAACCGGCCAAGCGCACGTCTGTTGCCTTCTGAAATGCCCTCTATCATACGTTCGCTATTGGTCACGGTTTCTTGCGCTTCTTCCCAGGCTTGGGTGTTATCGGCTCGCCTTTATCATTGAGTTCGCCAAAAGCATGAAGAGCCATCACCATGAGCTTTTCGCGCTGTTCTTTGGGCAGTTCATCTAGAATTCTAGATTGTTCATCATGAATGGACAGTGCCTGCTCAATCAACGCTTGGCGATTGGGGGGCAGGCGCTTTTTGCGATCTAATTCTTCTTCGGCCTGGCCGATAGCTTGCTGAATGAGTGATTCTGGCAAAACATCGTCAGCTGGATCGGAGGACTTTTGCGGTTTAGGTGCAGATTTCTTTTGGCTGGGCTTATTCTTAGCCGCCTTTTCCTCGTTAATCGCATCTAATTTTTGGCGCGCACTTTTGTCCATAAACACAGACAGCAACGCGCGTGAAAAAATGTTTCCAGCCATTTCATCGAGGGCCCTTTAAAACGTATCGGCGAGCGACTCGCCTCAATAACGGTAAGCTTGTGCATTTTGGTTGTAAATGTTGTTCTCCCCTAGCTTTCCCTGCATCCATTCCTTAAGTTGAGCCCATGAGAAGAGACAGAAATGCAAAAATTGTCGCGACGTTAGGTCCGGCAAGTAGCACCGAGGAAGAAATTTCCGCGTTGTTTGAGGCGGGCGTTGACGTGTTCCGCATGAATTTTTCACACGGTGACCACGAAGGACATCGGGAACGCTACAATATTCTGCGCGGACTCGAGAAAAAATACGACCATGCGGTCGCCATATTGCTCGACTTACAAGGCCCTAAGCTTCGCGTAGGTAACTTTGAAAATGACAGCGTCGAGTTGGTTGCAGGACAGAAATATCATTTGGTCGCAGAGGATTGCTTAGGCACTTCGGAAATGGCCAGTTTGCCGCACCCAGAAGTATTTGAAGCTCTAGAGCCAGAAACGAATTTGCTACTAGATGATGGCCGTCTGCATTTAAAAGTGCTGGAACACGGCCCCGATTGGGCCGAAACAGAAGTCATTATCGGGGGTAAGCTTTCTAATCATAAGGGGCTGAATGTCCCCGATGTGGTTTTGAATGTTTCGCCATTGACGGAAAAAGACCTAAGTGATCTTCGCTTTGGATTGGAATTAGGTGTCGACTTTGTGGCGTTAAGTTTTGTCCAACGCCCCGAAGACATCGCCGAAGCGAAACGTTGGATCGCTGGCCGCGCTCCTGTCATTTCCAAACTTGAAAAACCGCAAGCACTGACACGATTAGACGAGATCATAGATTTAACTGATGGTGTGATGGTTGCTCGTGGTGATTTAGGCGTCGAAGTGCCGCCAGAAGATGTGCCTGGTTTGCAAAAACTCATCATTCGCAAATGCCGCGAAGCAGGAAAACCCGTTATCGTGGCGACGCAGATGCTTGATAGTATGATCAATGCACCCACGCCGACACGGGCCGAAGCATCTGACGTTGCAACCGCTATTTACGATGGAGCAGACGCCGTGATGCTGTCTGCTGAAACTGCGGTAGGCGATTACACCGTCGAAAGTGTATCGATGATGGAGCGGATCATCCGAAAAGTTGAACATGATCCGCATTATCGTGACATGCGTGATGCTGAACGACGCGCACCAGAAGCTACGGCAGCTGATGCAATTACAGCTGCGGCGCGTCAAGTCGCAGATACGATTTCTGCAGCCGCTGTGGTTACATTTTCGACAACGGGATCGACGACATTGCGTGCGGCACGTGAGCGCCCGGCTGTGCCGATCTTGGGACTTACACCGCGGATTGATACGGCGCGGCGAAGTGCACTGACTTGGGGTGTGCATTCAGTGCTGACCGAGGATTGCCACACATTTGGCGAAATGGTTTCGAAAGCTATTCACGCTGCCAAAACAGAAGGGGTTGCTGAATCAGGTGATTCGCTGGTGATTACGGCAGGTGTTCCTTTTGGTACACCCGGTGCGACCAATATCCTTCGTATCGCCTGGGTAGAGTAATCTGTTCTGATGACAGGTGATTCCCGCCCAGGGGGGACGTCGCCTGCGACGGGTCTGAATCGAGAAGCTGCCATCGGTAGCTTATGCGCGATTGCAGCCTTTGGCGTTTGGGGTGTTCTTCCAGCGTATTTCAAAACAACCGCGATAGTGCAGCCATGGGAAATCATGTCGCACCGGATTGTGTGGTCGGTTCTTGCCGTCGGTAGCGTGATTTTGATCATGGGCCGCACAAAGGATATTGCGGCAGTTTTGATGGATAAGCAGTCGATGCGCTGGTTGTTCCTTTCAGCCACTCTGCTTTATGGAAACTTTATTCTTTTCATTTGGGCTGTTGCCAATGGTCATATCCTGCAAGGCAGTTTGGGCTACTATATAAACCCCATCGTGAACGTCGTATTAGGCGTCGTTTTTTTGCGAGAGCGATTATCGCCAGGACAATGGGTCGCGGTCGCATTGGCCGTCAGTGGTGTCGGTTATATGGCGATATTGGGCGGAAATCCTCCTTGGATCGCCGTCAGCCTTGCATTGATGTTCGGGTTTTATGGGTATGTTCGAAAGACAGTACCCGTAGGTGCAGCGGTGGGCTTCTTTATTGAGAGTTTGCTGTTTGCGCCACTCGCCCTTGGCTATCTGCTTTTTCTCGATTACCAGGGTATCGGCATTTTTGGTACCACGACACTGTCGTTTGATTTATTGATCATGGCTTCTGGTGTCATCACCGCAGCGCCGCTTATTTTCTTTACGATGGCGGCTAAACGCCTTCGCTATGCAACACTTGGATTCTTTCAATATATGGCGCCGACGATGCAGTTCATTTTAGCGGTTGCTGTCTATGGCGAAGCATTCACGGATGCGCACAAAGTGACGTTCGCGCTGATCTGGTGTGCTCTCGCGGTGTATTCCTTTGAAACCGTGCGGATGGGCCGTAAGCGGAAATGATTAACGACGTCCTTTCGATTATCTTTGGTGTCGTCTCACCTGTCGCCATTTGTGCGTTGATTGGTTTCATATGGGCCAAGCGCGGTGGACCATTTGATACAGACATGGTCACCCGATTGGTAACGAACGTTGGTGTGCCGTGTCTGGTCTTTTCGACCATTGTCAGTGTTGAGATCGACAAGCAGCAATTTTTTGAAATGGGCTTGGCCGCACTGGCAACCAACATCACGTTTCTTGTCGTCGGCTGGGTCATATTGAAGTCGTTGAAGATGTCGATCCGGACTTATCTTAACCCGATTGCTTTTGCGAATACGGGGAACATGGGCTTGCCGCTTTGCTTGTTGGCTTTTGGCGAGCAAGGCCTAGCGCTTGGTATCGCATATTTTGTTGTGAACGTATTGCTGCTGGTGACGGTCGGCATATCTATCGTCTCGAACCGATATCGCCCGGTGGATGTCCTTCGCCAACCATTCATATACGCGGCAGGGCTTTCAGTGTTTTTCCTGTTGTCTGATGTTCCTGTCCCAGATGTCGCACAGAATACGACAAAGCTTCTTGGTAATTTCACCATTCCGCTGATGTTGATCACGTTGGGTGTGTCGTTGGCGCGGTTGAAGATCGCGGACTTTAGGAAAAGTTCGATCATCTCAGGCATTCGCTTGATATTGGGATTGGCCGCTGGGTTTGCTGTAACCGCGCTTATGGGGCTGACGGGCGAAGCGCGCGCCGTCGTCATCATCATGTGCGCGATGCCAGTTGCTGTGATCACCTTTTTGTTGGCGGAAACCTACAGTGATGACGGCAAGCCAGTTGCCGGTGCCGTCGTGATTTCTACACTGATGGCGTTCCCGATCCTGCCAATCCTCATTTGGTATTTGAAGATTTAGCTTTATTCAGCGGCGATGGATGTGTGTCCTGGATCGCGAAATGCTTTCAACAATTCTGCCCATCTTGTTTTTGCTTTTTCGACGTTGGCTTCTTTGACGTGACCGAAGCCGCGTATCTGCATCGGCAATGAGGCCAGCGCAACGGCTGTCTCATAGTTATCTGCCGTCAAAGATGTTTCTATTTCTGATAACAGGCTTTCGTATTCACCGATCAAGGCGCGCTCCATTTTCCGTTCAGCGGTGTATCCAAACAAATCAAATGCTGTGCCGCGAAGCCCTTTGACGTTCTTTAAGATACCAAAGGCACGGAACATCCATGGGCCATATGTGCGTTTTTTTAGATGGCCCGTATTCGGATCCTTTTCGGCGATCATCGGTGGTGCTAAATGCAGTTTGATGGTGCCGCCATCTTGGAACGTGTTGCGGATGTTCTCGGCGAATGTGCCGTCCGTATAAAGTCGGGCAACTTCGTACTCGTCCTTATAAGCCATCAATTTGAACAACCCACGCGCGGCGGCTTCTGATAGGCGAACGCCCCCCGGTATCTTATCGTTTTCCAATGCCGTTATCTTTTTCAAACGATCTGCATATCGTGATGCGTATCTGGCGTTCTGATAGGCCGTTAGATCAGCGACGCGTCGTTTAATAAATGAATTCAGTTCAAACGGTTCAGACTTCTTGGGCGCGTGGCCGATGATGGCATCCACGGCCACGATGTCATGGGCGGCACGTCGACCCCACAGGAATGCCTGTTTATTGAAGTCTACGGCGACGCCGTTCAATTCGATGGCACGGTGAATAGCGTCTTCGGATATAGGCATCAAACCTTGCTGATAGGCATATCCAATCAACATCATGTTAGCACCGATGGTATTGCCCAATATACGCTCGGCCAAACTCGTCGCATCAAAGAATGCGATTGCACCCGGGCCAGCCTCGATGTCGAGGACGCGTTTAAAGCCGTCTTCTGGAAACGCCATGTCTGGGGCGCGGGTAAAGTCGGCTGTCATTGTGCGGTGATCGTTGACGACACCCTTGGTATTGCCTGCCCGAAGTTTCGCTAGCGTTTCGGCATCAGCGGCCGTCACAAGATCACAACCGATCAACAGATCAGCCCCACCCGCAGAAATGCGTACCGCATTGATATCGGATGGCTCTGGCGCAAACCGAAGGTGCGAATACACCATGCCGTTTTTCTGTGCCAATCCGGCGACATCTAGAATGGAGATGCCTTTTTGTTCAAGGTGCGCCGCCATGCCCAGGATCGCGCCAATGGTCACCACGCCAGTGCCCCCAATGCCGGTCAAAACGACGTCATAGGGTTCCGAGAGTGTTTTGATCTCAGGAACTGGGATAGCGGGGAAAGGTACCTCGCCCAATGGTTTGGGTTTGCGAACGTCTGCGCCTTCTACCGTTACAAAGCTTGGGCAGAAACCATTCACACAGGAAAAGTCTTTGTTGCACGACGATTGATCGATCTCACGTTTACGGCCAAGTTCAGTTTCTTTTGGGGTAACAGACACACAGTTGGATGCGGTCCCACAATCACCACAACCTTCGCAAACGGCCTCATTGATGAAGACGCGCTTGGCTGGATCTGGGAATGTACCGCGTTTGCGCCGGCGGCGTTTCTCTGCTGCACACGTTTGATCATAGATGATCGCAGACACGCCTTTGACGTTGCGAATCTCACGCTGAATGTCATCCAACTTGTCACGGTGGTGAATATCGATGCCGCCGGGGAAACCGTAATTAAGGGGGTACTTATCTGGCTCGTCGGTGACAACGACAATGTGCTCAACCCCTTCGGCGCGGATTTGCTGCGCGATAATAGCAGGGTTCAAGTTGCCGTCGTGGGCCTGTCCCCCGGTCATGGCGACCGCATCGTTGTATAAAATTTTGTAGGTGATGTTAACACCAGACGAGACAGCCGCCCGGATCGCCATCAGACCTGAATGAAAATATGTGCCATCGCCCAAGTTGGTGAAGATGTGCGAGGTTTCCGTAAACGGGGCTTGGCCGATCCAGTTTGCACCTTCTCCCCCCATGTGGGTGAAGGTTTCGGTATCGCGGTCCATCCAGATTGTCATGTAATGACAACCGATCCCCGCTGCAGCGCGCGATCCTTCGGGCACCTTGGTTGATGTGTTGTGCGGGCACCCTGAACAAAAATACGGAATTCTTTTCATGTTTGGCTGATCAGTCGCGAGCGTTTGTTCTTTGGTATCCAGGAACTTCAAGCGGTCGGCGATTTTTTCTGATGTGTGAAATTTTGAAATGCGACTGGCGATAGCGCGAGCGATCCCAGCAGGGGTCAATTCGCCAGCAGATGGGAGTATCCACTTGCCATTTTCATCGTGCTTGCCGACGACGCGAGGGCGAACATCTTCGCGCCAGTTATACAGTTGCTCTTTTAATTGATTTTCGATGACAGCTCGTTTTTCTTCGACCACCAGGATTTCTTCGAGGCCTTGAGAGAAATTGCGAACTGAATCTTTTTCGAGAGGCCAAGGCATGGTGATTTTAAATAACCGAATCCCGATATCGGCGGCTTGTTTCTCATCAATCCCTAAATCTTCTAGGGCCTGCAAAACATCCATATAGGATTTGCCCGTGGCGCAAATTCCAAGGCGCGCCTTGGGGCTATCGACAGTGACCCGGTTCAGGTTGTTGGCGCGAGCAAAGGCGAGAGCTGCTTGGATTTTGTGCTGATGCAGCCGCTTTTCTTGATCGAGGGGTGGGTCTGGCCAGCGAATATGCAAACCTTCCTCAGGCATATCGAAGTCTTCGGGGAGTTTATATTCTAACAACTCTGGCCTGATTTCGACCGAAGCGGACGTGTCAATGTTATCGGTGATGCATTTTAAGCCGACCCATAAGCCGGAATATCGAGACATCTCAATTCCCAACAAACCCAGTTGCAAAATTTCGCCAACATTTGCCGGGTGCAGGAACGGGATCATCACATCCATGAACGCGTATTCGCTTTGGCTGGGAACAGTTGATGATTTACATGCAGGGTCATCACCTGCGAGTGCCAAGACTCCTCCTAAGGGGGCTGTGCCTGCTAAATTGGCATGGCGAAACACATCGCCGGTTCTGTCAACGCCGGGGCCTTTGCCGTACCAGATACCAAAGACGCCATTGTGTTTGGCCCCTTCGAACATATTGACTTGCTGAGTGCCCCAAAGTGCCGTTGCGGCCAAATCCTCGTTTACGGCAGGCTGGAATTTAATATCGTTGGCATCTAGATGATGTTTGGCTACACCAAATTCTTGATCGAGTGCACCTAAGGGGGAACCACGATATCCTGTGACGAAGCCAGCGGTGTTGAGACCATTGGCGCGATCGCGGGCCTTTTGCATCAGCGTTAAGCGAACCAACGCCTGTGTCCCAGTCATAAAAACACGACCACGCTCTAGCGTATACTTGTCGTCCAGCGTTGTTCGAATAAGACCCATGATTGTGTTTTCCTCCTATGAGAAAATCGTAGTGATTTATTGTGACCATAACAATAGGTCATAAATACTGACCTAAAATAAGAAACAATCTAATATTTCAAACATTTGACCGGAACTATGTTTCTTAGAAAATATTGTCGACGGAACATAATTCTGCCGTGATTTCAGACCAACTTGCGGGTATATCCAACACGCTGAACATCTAAAGTGGATAAAGTTAACAATGACAGTTCTCGTAACAGGCGCAGCTGGTTTCATCGGCTACCACACAACTCAGGCATTGCTCGCGCGAGGCGAAAAAGTGCTCGGAGTTGATAACGTCAACGATTACTACGATCCACGTATTAAGCGCGCGCGTCTTGCAGAAATTAAAGCCCCTGGTTTTACATTGATTGAAGCCGATATTGCTGACCGCGATGCCATGGCTGCGGTGCGAGAAAAACACCCCGAGATTCGGGCAATCATCAATTTAGCAGCCCAGGCGGGTGTGCGATATTCACTTGATAATCCACATGCTTATACACGCTCGAATATCGAAGGGCATTTGGTGATGCTTGAGATGGCGCGTGCATTGCCGAATTTTGAGCATTTCGTCTACGCGTCATCATCCTCTGTATATGGGGCTAACACTGAATTACCCTTCACCGTCGAAGAGCGGGTCGATCAGCCTGTATCGCTCTATGCCGCCACCAAGCGCGCGGGTGAGTTGATGACGCATTGCTATACGCGGCTTTATGGTATCCCGAGCACAGGCCTTCGGTTCTTTACGGTGTATGGTCCGTGGGGACGCCCCGATATGGCTGCATGGATTTTCACCAAGAAGATTCTGGCAGGAGAGCCTATTGAAGTCTTCAACCGAGGCGACATGCGCCGCGATTTCACATTCATTGCGGATATTGTGCAGGGTGTATTGGCTGCGCTTGACCACCCGCCGAGCGGCGATATCCCAGAACGTGTCTTTAACCTGGGCAACCACAAATCTGAAAAGCTGACGGATTTCATCGATATTTTGCAAGACGCCATTGGCATCAAAGCCGAGGTTATCCTGAAACCCATGCAGATGGGCGATGTTCAGGAAACCTATGCTGATATTACGGCGAGCCAGCGTGAACTTGGATTCCAACCGACAACGTCGATCAAAGACGGTATCCCGCAGTTCATCGACTGGTACCGTTGGTACCATGGCAACGCCTAAACCCTCAAATAATGGCTATGGGCCGATCCGGCCCCGACATGTTCTGATGCTGCTGACCCTGGCGACCGTCTGGGGTACATCATTCATGGTGATCAAAATCGGCGTGGGGCATGTTTCAGCCCTGGAATTAACAGCGATGCGATTGCTGGTTGCTGCCGTGGCAATGATTCTATGTGCGATTGTCCTTAGAAGTGCACTGCCAAAAGATAAATTGACCTGGGCGTATTGCTTTGCGTTGGCAATGTTTGGCAACAGTCTGCCGTTCTTTTTAATCAGTTGGGGCGAAGAGGAAATCCCAAGCGGTTTGGCCGCCATTTTGATGGCGGTAATGCCGCTGACGACGCTGGTCTTGGCGCACTTCTTTAGTACAGGGGATCGACTTAGCCCCCGCAAATTGCTGGGAATCGGTTTGGGCTTTGTAGGTGTTATCGTATTGGTCGGTCCGGGGGTCCTTGGCGGTTTAGGCGATCAAGTCATACGGCAATTGGCCACGGCGGGTGGTGCTATTTGCTATGCGATATCTGTGATCATCGCACAGCGTATGCCAAGGACGCCGATGATCGGTCGAGCGGCACTGGTGTTGATATTCTCGGTCATCCAAACGGTGCCTTTGTCGCTCTATTTATCTGGCGGTGGTTTGCCAGAAATGAATGTGGAAACCATCTGGCCTGCTGTGTACCTTGGAATATTTCCGACTGCGCTGGCGACATTGGTGTTGTTTAAACTACTCACCGAGCGCGAGGCATCATTTGTTGCTTTCCAAAATTATCTGGTGCCTGTGTTCGGTGTGTTGTGGGGCGCTTTGCTCCTCAGTGAGCAGGTTACGCCACAAGCACTGATGGCGCTTGGATTGATTCTGTGCGGGATATTCGTCGCCAATACGAAACGCAAACGTCAGATATAAACACCGCTGGGCAGCACACGTTTGCGAATGTGATCACTCATACAGCGTGCCGCGTCGTTGCCGTCTTCCAGATTTTCAAATAACCGGACTTCACTTCTTGGTAAGGGCGGCAAACCCCATTCCGGTGCGATGGGGCGCATACTTGGGCGGATCGCCGAGCGGGGCAGAGCGGTAATACCAAATCCCGCAGATACAGCCGCCTGTAGGCCGACATTCACTTCGCTGGTGCCAACGATCTGCCAACGTTTACCAATCTGGTCGAGCTTTGTCGTCATCGCATAGCGAATCAGACACGGCACGGGTGAAGCCAGCAATGGGATCGGGTCGCGCCGCAGAATATCGTTGGCCGACGGGCCGTCCGTCACCACCCAAATAATATCCTCGCACCATATTGTGTCGCCGTTGCGTTCGTTCTCTTCGACCTTGGCCAGCACCACATCGTAATCACGCTCAGAGAATCTATCGCGCAATGATTTCGATGTATCGACGCCAATTTCGATATGCACGTCGGGGTGTGTGTATTGAAAACTGCCCAGCACGTTCGCTAAATGCGTGGCCGCGAATTCTTCGGTACAACCCAACCGCACGCGCCCTGATACAGAGGGGCTGGATAGAAGCTCAACCGCGCGGTCGTGCATGTCGACAATGCGCTCGGCTTCGGGCAAAAAGCGTGCACCTTCATCGGTCAGTCTGATCTTGCGGCCGCTACGGTCAAATAGTTGGCGGTTTAAGGCGGTTTCCAAACGCTTGATTTGCAGGCTTATCGTCGATTGTGACCGATTAAGCATCGATCCCGTCTTGGTAAAACTGCGTGTTTGCGCGACAGTGGAAAACGCACGGAGCTGATCAATATCGAGGTTTAGTGGCATATCTATGAATTTCAAATATTAATGACAGGTATTTCATCTATTCATTTCCTAAATGATAAGTAAACAGGTATCAGATGATCAAGTGATGATGCATAGAAAAGGATGCGAGTATGTTTGAAGGGTTTGAAAACCAACGGATTACGGTTAACGGTGTTGGTCTGAATGTGCATGTGGGCGGGCAGGGACCTGCGGTCGTGCTACTTCATGGATATCCACAGACGCACATTATGTGGCGGCACATCGCACCAGCGTTGACCGATTCCCACACTGTCGTCGTGTTCGATACCCGTGGTTATGGTGACAGCGATTGCCCGCCCTCAGACACTGATCACATGGCCTATTCAAAGCGGACCATGGCAGCTGATGTCGCTGCATTGATGACGCATCTGGGGTTCGAAAAATTTGCCATTCTCAGCCATGACCGAGGTGCCCGCGTTGGTTATCGCACGGCATTGGATTTCCCTGAACGTGTGACGCGATATGTCTCGCTTGATGTTGTCCCCACACATGACATGTGGTTGGGTACAGATAAAAAACGCGCTATGGGCGGTTTCCATTGGACGTTCTTGGCGCAGCCAGCACCGCAGCCCGAACGTATGATCGGGGGGGACCCTGATTTTTGGCTAGAGGCATTGCTGACGTCCTGGGCCGCAGATGGGTTTGAATTCGATCCGGATGCATTGGACGAATACAAACGCGCCTATCGTAACCCTGACGTCATTCGCGGCACGTGCGAAGATTATCGCGCGGGGGCCACCTGTGACGATGCCCATGATCAAGCGGACAAAGAAGCGGGCAAGAAAATCCAATGCCCGGTCATGTGCTTATGGGGTGGTGCACGCGCGAATGGCGGCCCAAAGTCAAAAAGCCCCTTGGACATTTGGCGCGCCTGGTGTGCCGCAGAAGTGACGGGTCAGGCCGTCGCTGAAAGTGGACATTTTATTCCCGAAGAAGCACCAGAGGCCGTGTTGTCTCACGTGAAACCATTTTTGAACGCCGACGCATAACGTGTCGGACGCGCACGGCATGGATTACAGAAAGGGCGCGCTTTTTCTGATTGCAGGGTTTGCCGTCATTCCGTTCATGGATGGGGCAGCCAAGCAGTTAAGCGAATTGGGATATGCGCCTGTGCTTGTTGCATGGGCGCGGTTCTCTTTAGCCGCGCTGGTTCTGTCACCTATGCTGCTTCGGCCCGCAAACATTCGTCAATTATGGGCGCCAGGTGCGAGCCTGCAGATATTACGGGCGATGTTTCTTGCTGCGGCGACGGTTCTATATTTTTCGGCTATCGAAACGATGCCAATCGCTGACGCGTTGGCGGTCTACTTTGTCTATCCGTTTCTGATGACAGCAATGGCGCCACTAATTCTAAAAGAAAGCGTTGGTATCAAGCGGTTCACAGCCGTGATTATCGGATTTGCGGGATCATTGCTGATCATCCGTCCTGGCTTCGATGAAGTCCCGACGGGTATCTATTACGTTCTGATTGCGAGTGTTTGCTTTGCATTATTCAACTTGCTGACCCGAAAGCTCAAAGGGCAGAGCGACCCATGGTTCACAGTGTTCTATCAATCATTGGTCGGAACCGTTGTTCTAGCGGTATTCGTACCAAGCAGTTGGAGCACACCAACGACGGATGCTTGGCTGTTGCTGGGGATATTGATTGCGGCGGCGATCATCGGACACTGGCTTGTCGTCCGTGCCTTTGATTATGCGCCCGCGTCTTTTCTGGCCCCCTTTGGGTATTTCGAAATGATTTCTGCCGTCGCGATTGGGTATTTCTGGTTTGATGATTTCCCCGACGAATTTACGTGGGCGGGGATTGCAGTCATTGCATCTGCTGGGATTTACATTTCACGGCGCGAACGTGCCAAGGGAATTATCTAACCGTAGAGCGCTTCTAATCGATCCCCATAAATTTCCTTCACCACATGGCGCCGCACTTTCATGGTTGGGGTCATCTGTTCGTTTTCCACCGTGAACGCCTCGTGCGCAATGATGAATCGGCGCACCTTTTCGATGTTGTTCACGGCCTTGTTCACGCGACCAATCGCAGGGGCAAGCGCGGAATGAAATTCTTTGTCATCGGCAAGGACCGCCAAATCATTTGGCTTATTATTCTTTTTTGCCCAATCGCGCATCCAGTCTGGATCTGGCGCGATGACGGCAACCAAATGCGGGCGCTTATCGCCATAGACCATGGTCTGGTTGATTTCTGTCTCAGCGTTCAAGATACCTTCGATGCGTTGAGGGGCGATGTTGTCGCCACCCGAATTGACGATGATATCTTTTTTGCGGTCTGTGATCACGATGTGGCCGTTTTCATCGATATGGCCGACATCTCCGGTATGCAGCCAGCCGTCCTTAATCGTCTCTTTGGTTGCTTTATCGTTGTTCCAATAGCCTTTCATAACCAACTCACCGCGCACGACGATTTCGCCATCCTCGGCAATTTTGACTTCGGTATCGCGGACGGCTGGACCAACTGTGTGAAGCCGCAAGCTCGGTGCGCGGTTGACTGAAATCAGTGGGGCTGACTCTGTCTGTCCATACCCTTGCAGGATGCGGAGGCCCAGTGACGTAAAGAACATTCCAATATCCGGGTTGAGCGGTGCACCGCCTGATACCAAGGCCTTCAGGCGGCCACCAAAGCGACCGCGGACTTTTTCGCGGACCAATTTATCCAGAATACAATCGATAATGCTATCGATGAGACCCAGGCGGCCGTCGTGATATCGCTTCGCACCCAACTGGCGGGTTTTTTCGAACATTTTCTGTTTCAGGCCACCGGCCTTGGCGACCCCGGTGGTGATTTTTTGATACAGCACTTCGTAGAGTCGGGGAACGGCCGTCATGATGGTGGGGCGGGCTTCGAGCATGTTAGATGAAAGCGCCTCAACCCCTTCGGCGTAATAAATCTCACCGCCGATGGAGATGGGGAAATAAAGTCCCGCCGTATGCTCATAAGAATGGCTGAGCGGCAGGAAGGACAAGAAGACTTCGCGTTCGATTTCCAGGTCGGCCAGGGCCTCAATCGCTCCGCGGCAATTATGCAGAATGGCACCATGATGGAGCATCACACCTTTTGGCGTGCCGCCGGTGCCGGACGTGTAAATGATGCAGGCGACTACGTCCTTATCGATATCATCTGCCATGGCGATAATATTTTCGTCTCGAACCTGACCGGTTTCCAAAACGTCATCCATGCTGATGATCTGGAGATCATCGGATTTCATATTTTCATGGTCCATCACGATAATGAACTGCAGGGTATCGTTGCCTTTGGCGCCAGCTATAAGCTTCTCGGCCAACTTGGGGGTCGAGACAATGGCCCCTTTGGCGCCGCTGTCTTCGAGAATATGTTTGTGATCGGCAGACGTGTTCGTGGTGTAGGCGGGGGTTGAAATACCACCCGCAGCCATGATCGCAACATCGGATACCAGCCAGCCCGGGCGGTTTTCGGATACCAGTACGACCCGGTCGCCTTTTTCGATGCCGAGTGCAAGTAACCCTCGGGCCAAGGCCACCACACGTGTATTTACATCAGCCCAACTCAGGCTTTCGTATTTGCCATCCACTTTGTGCCATAAAAAGGGTTCGCTGCCATACTGCGCGGCGCGGTCAAAAAACATTGTAACCAGATTGGTCGATGAAATCTCGGCCATGATTGAAGCTCCTGTCTTGCGTCTCTGTCGGTGACAGTGTTTCTAAGTGTCATAGTTCACACGACACCCCATATATAGGGTGCTAAATCCCGTATCAAAATGCCAAGAGTACCGAATGAACCAAGAATCAGCGAAAACGAACCCTTCTGACACACCGAATTGGGTTTTATCTGACCTGTACAACGGTCCGGATGATCCAAGTATCGATCAAGAACTCTCGTCAGCAGAGCAACGCGCGAACGCATTTCGCGATCAGTTCGCCGAAAAAGTGCCGTCACTATCTGGCGCTGACCTTGCAACTGCGATTGGCGAATACGAAGCGATATTGGAAATCGCCTATCGTGTGATCAGTTATGCGCAGCTTTTGCATGCAGCAGATACCGATAGTGCAGTCGTCGCGCAATTCCATCAGAAATGCCAAGAACGGGTCAACGCAATAACGGGATGTTTGATTTTCTTCACTTTGGAAATCAATGCCATCGACGACGATATGATGGATACGATGTATCAGGATGATGGGCTGCGCCGTTTTAAACCGTGGCTCGATTCTGAACGGCAAATGAAGCCGCATCAGCTTGATAAAGATACGGAGGAATTGCTGCACGAAAAATCCGTAACAGGCCATGGGGCTTGGACACGGTTGTTTGAGGAAACCATGTCAGAGCTTCGTTTTGATGTGAACAACGAACAACTACCGCTGGGAGATACGCTGAATAAACTAGCCAATAGCGATCCTGCCGAGCGTCAGGCCGCAGGGGCAGGGCTATCAAAGGGTCTTAATTCTCGTATTCGATTGTTTTCCCTGGTTGCCAATATCATCGCCAAAGATAAAGACATTGAAACCGTTAAGCGTGGCTTTGATCGCCCCATGAGCGGTCGCAACCTTGCCAACCAAGTTGAAGACGACGTGGTCGATGCTTTGGTCTCTGCGGTCACCAGCAACTATGATCGCCTCAGCCATCGTTATTACGCATTGAAGGCCAAGCGCTTTGGTGTCGATCAACTGAATTGGTGGGATCGGAACGCCCCAACACCCGCGGTGGAAGAACGTCAATTTTCATGGAATGACGCCAAGAACACCGTGCTGAATGCATACCGCGATTTCACGCCGGAAATGGCGGAAACAGCCGATACATTTTTTGCCCAAAGCTGGATCGATGCCGAACCGCGTGCGGGTAAAAACCCCGGTGCATTTGCGCACCCGACGGTGCCGTCTGCGCATCCATATGTGTTGATGAACTTTTACGGGAAACCTCGTGATGTGATGACGTTGGCCCATGAATTGGGTCATGGCGTGCATCAGGTGATGGCTGGGCCGCAAGGTTTGTTACTGGCGAATACACCGCTGACGCTTGCTGAAACGGCGTCTGTATTTGGCGAAATGCTGACGTTCCGATCCATTTTGGATGCGGAAACCGATCCAGCCAAGCGGCGCATTCTATTGACCGGCAAAGTCGAAGACATGCTGAACACGGTGGTGCGACAGATTGCTTTCCATTCTTACGAAGCCCGCGTCCATGATGCGAGACGTCAGGGGGAACTGACCCCAGATGACCTGGGTGATATCTGGATGGAAACCCAATCCGCGAGCTTAGGGCCTGCCATTAAACTGGATGATGCGTACCGTCCATTATGGGCCTACATCCCACACTTCGTGCATACACCATTTTATGTGTATGCCTATGCGTTTGGTGATTGCCTCGTGAATGCGCTTTATGACCTTTATCAAAATGGTCATCCGGATTTCCAAAAGAAATATTTGGAAATGCTATCTGCTGGCGGCACGCATCGTCACCGCGAACTGCTGGCACCGTTTGGGCTGGATGCGAGTGACCCTGAGTTTTGGAGCAGGGGGCTTAATATCATTTCAGGTTTCATCGATGAACTTGAAGCCGACTTGGATGGGTTACAATGACGACTTCAAAACTGACCGATGTGCATTTGATAGAACGCCTGCCCAAGGGTAAGGCAACTGGCGCACCAGTACTGTTCATCCATGGGGCTTTTTCTGGCGCTTGGTGTTGGGACGAGCATTTCATGCAACATTTTGCTGATCACGGTTATGTCGCGCGTGCCGTTGATCTGCCCGGGCGTCTTGGACGTCCAGATTTTGAAAACCTTCAAAATTATGGGTTGTCTGATTATCTAGAAGCTGTGCTGATCGCCATCGATCAATTCGATGAACCGCCTGTTCTTGTCGGGCATTCCATGGGGGGGCAATTGGCATGGCGTGCAAGCGAGGAGCGTGAAACGGCTGGTCTTGTTCTAATGGCGTCCGTGCCACCCACCGGCATGGCGGCGCCTGCAATGGATTTGTTGGTATCAAGGCCATCATTGTTTATGGATGTCGCAGCGATACATGCAGGTGAACCAGGTTCGATCGATAGTGTTCAGGCGGCTTTATTTTCTGATACCACGGACCCTAAATTGGTTCAGGAATATGCAATTCGGATGCAACACGAAAGCCGCATGGCCGTCGCCGGACTTTATTTGCCGTTTATGCCAAATATTTTATCAATCTGGGGGACGCCTATCTTCGTACAAGGTGCAGCAAAGGATAGTTTGATTCCGCCTGCCCATGTGCATTGGACCGCTTCTTTGGCAGGTGAAATGGCCAAAATTTATGATGGCATGGGCCATGGCATGATGCTCGAAGATGGATGGCAGTTTGTTGCCGACGATATCCTGTCTTGGTGCGCGGAAAACGATCTATCCAATAATGCGGCGTAAGCCCCAGGAGATAGAACAATAATGAGTGAGAATAATAGCTTTTCGGGCCGGGTGAAGCGCTACGCCAAAGTCGGCGGTGCTGTCAGTGGCGTAGCGGCCAAGGCGGTTGGCGGTCGTGTGTTTGGTATGAAGTTCGATAAATCCGAACATGCGCGCGATATCCAATTGGCGTTAGGCGGGCTCAAAGGTCCCTTGATGAAAGTGGCACAGATTCTGTCGACAATCCCCGATGTGCTGCCAGAAGAATATACTCAAGAATTGATCAAGCTGCAGACCAACGCCCCGTCTATGGGGTGGGCGTTTGTGAAGCGGCGCATGACGTCAGAAATGGGTCCTGGCTGGTTGTCAAAATTTGAAGAGTTTGAACGTGAAGCCTGCAAAGCGGCATCGTTGGGCCAAGTCCACCGGGCCGTTAGCTTGGACGGGCAAAAACTCGCCTGCAAAATCCAGTATCCGGATATGTCGTCAGCCGTCGAAGCAGACCTAAAACAATTGAAGTTGGTCTTTTCGCTATACCGGCAATACGACAAATCCATTGACCCGAGCGAGATCCATAAAGAATTGTCTGAGCGTCTGCGTGAAGAATTGGATTACGAGCGTGAGGCCAAGAACATGCTTTTGTATCGGCACATGCACGATGGAGAAGACCGTGTCCATGTCCCTGAGCCGTTGATGGATTTGTCGTCAAAGCGACTGTTGTCGATGACATGGCTGGATGGCCAGTCGTTGTTAGACTTCAAAGATGCCCCCTTGGAACAGCGCAACGAATTGGCGCTCAGCATGTTTCGGGCCTGGTACGTGCCGTTCTATAAATACGGGATCATTCACGGTGATCCGCACTTGGGCAATTATACGGCGCGAGAAGATGGCTCTATCAATTTATTGGATTATGGTTGTATTCGGATATTCCCGCCAAAATTCGTGACCGCGGTGATCAATCTTTATTATGCGCTCCTGAATGACGACCAAGCATTGGCCGTCGATGCCTACGAGACGTGGGGCTTTAAAAACCTCGACAAAGAAGTCATCGAAATTTTGAACCAATGGGCTCGGTTTATCTATGGGCCGTTGTTGGAAAGCAAGGTTCAGATGATTCAAGAAAAGGGCGGGGTTCAATATGGTGCTGGCGTCGCAGCCAAAGTGCATGCTGAACTTAAAACCGTAGGTGGCGTGACACCACCCCGTGAATTCGTGTTGATGGATCGTGCAGCCATTGGTTTGGGGAGTGTATTTACCCACTTGGCGGCCGAGATAAATTGGCACGATTTGTTCCATGAACTGATCGCAGATTACGACGAGAATGTATTGGCCGAGCGTCAGAAAAAGGCCCTCGCTTTAGTGGATTTGCAGGACGCCGCTTAGCTCATTACAGTCTGCCGAATCCCATGTATGACTGGCAGGATGCGTCATGTTTGTTGAAGGTGGCGGCACTAAAAAGAAATTCGTAGCCGAAGGTGACACCCTTTTCAAAGAGGGCGACGCTGGTGATGCGGCGTATATCGTCGATAGCGGTAAAGTCGGCATCTACAAAACCGTCGAAGGTGAACAGGTCGAACTGGCCGTATTAAATCCCGGTGAATTGTTCGGTGAAATGGCGATTGTAGATGGATCGCCACGCATGGCCCACGCCGTTGCCATCGAAGAATCCGTTGTTATCAAAATTCCAGCGGACGCGTTGAATTCCCGACTTAAAAAAGCGGACCCGTTCATTCGTGCGCTTATGAATATTTTGGTGCAAAGCCTGCGCGGTGTGCATAACACCTACATGCGCCGTTCACGCTCATTCACTGATTACATGAATGCGGCGCAGTTTCATTTGCAAAGTTTTCGATTGTTCCTGTTACGACAAAACGACGACGAGCGTCGTAAACTTGGGCACGAAAAACTTGATCAGATTGATGCGTTGATGGGCGAGTTGCGAAATCTTTATAAGGATCATCCGGATCGACGTGAAAATGTGCTGCGTGAAACTGATTTAACGCGGAAAAAATCTGACTGAGCAGATGATATTATGAATCTGCGGATAACCGTGAGCCGTAGCTGATAGACATGATGACAAGCCCGACCCCTGCCAACTGTATGGGGCTAAGGATCTCGTTCAGCACAAACCAAGCAATCGCGATGGACACCACTGGTTCTATGTTGTGAACCAGCGCAGCCTCCGATGCTTTGGCGAACCGCACGGCAGCCAATTGCCCGCTGACCCCAATCAAATAAGCAACACAGGCCCCCAATAATGCCATCCATCCCAATTCTGTGTTGGGCAAAGCATAAGAATCAAAGGCGAACATGATTCCAGCCATCACGGGTAAGATAATGATGTTGGCCGCAGCTCCGATACTCAGCGGCCCCATGGATTCCGATGCTTTCTGGCCTGCAATAAACAACACAACGGTTCCAAGGCCGCCCATGAACGCTAATGCGACACCACGCATATCCAAGTTATCGATACTGGGGCCTAGGGCTAGGGCTAATCCTGTGAATGCCAAACTGAAAGCGATCATCCGTCGAATGCCTGGGCGTCGACGGTCGCGAATGGCCTCATAAACCAACAATACCAAAGGGAATAAATAAAAGATCAATGCCGCAAGTCCGACGGGGATGTAAGCGACACTCGACATATAACCAAGTGTGATCATACCAAGTCCCAGTCCTGCCAAAAGCAAGTGGGGCAGGTTGGAGCGGTTGATTTTAATGGGTCCTTCGATGATGCGCGCCAGAATAACCAAGATGATCACGCCGACCAGGGCGCGCGATGTGATCAAAGTCAGTGGTGTGGATCCGTTTTGATACGTTAGCTTTGCGAATGTGGTGATGAATGCTAACGAAATGGCAGCCGTGAACGCCAACGTCAGGCCTTTTCGGCGATCAGGGTAATCGGTCATGAACCGTCAACTGCAGTTGTCTTGCTGGACATAACTTCGGAGGGCTCTTTTAATGGTCTTCAACATTCCAACGGACCATGAATAAGGGCACATGACAATGGCAGGACCAATCTTCCACAATTTCTCGTCGGCACCGACACACGTTGCACCGTTTTCCCACGCCGTTGAGGCGGATGGCTGGATTCAATTAACGGGCCAAATGCCAACCGATCCTGATGCTGATTCAGCACCGCTGCCAGAGGGCGTCGCGGCACAGACCCGTAGGGTCATGGACAACTTGATCATTATTCTGGATGAATTGGGTCTGGGTTTGGAACACGTCCTGTCTGTGCGCGTGTTTATCACCGAGTTTGAGCGTGACTACGAAGATATGAACAACACGTACAAAAGCTATTTTCCGCCAGACCGTTTGCCTGCGCGAACGTGTGTTGGGGTTACAGGGTTGGCGAAACAGGCGCTGGTTGAGATCGACATGATTGCTAAACGGCCAGAATAAAGATTATCCCCCTCACCTAACCTCTCCCCCTAAGAAGGGGAGAGGGATTAGAGCGGGTTACGCAACTGCAGGGTCCCTCTCCCTCATGAAATGGGGGAGAGGACAGGTGAGGGGGCTATCCCCCAATAATGTTGTGCTCCGGCCCATACGGGAAGGCGGTAATATTCTCAGCATCGGTTTCACCGACGACCAAGATATCATGTTCCCGGTATCCACCAGCGCCGGGTAGGCCTTCTGGGATCATGATCATCGGCTCCATCGAAACCACCATATTGGGTTCCAAAACCGTTTCGATATCTTCGCGGAGTTCTAACCCAGCTTCACGACCGTAGTAATGCGAGAGCACCCCAAACGAATGGCCGTAGCCAAATGTGCGGTATTTCAGCAGGTCGTGTTCTTTGAATATTTCATTGAGCTCTAGGGCGATATCGCAACACCGCACGCCCGGTTTGATCAGTTCAAGGCCACGTTCATGGACTTTGACGTTCACTTCCCATGCATGCAGGTGCGCATCGGTTGCCGATTCACAAAACAGCGTACGTTCGAGCGCTGTATAGTAACCGGAAATCATCGGGAAACAGTTCAGTGACAAAATGTCACCACTTTCGATTTTCTTGGTGGTGACGGGGTTGTGTGCACCGTCGGTGTTGATGCCGCTTTGGAACCAGGTCCAGGTGTCGCGAATTTCGGAATGCGGGAAACGCTTGGCGATCTCGCGGATCATGGCATCTGTCGATGCAATCATGACTTCATGTTCTGGGACACCGGGTGCGATGGTCGCTGCACAAGCTGCCCCGCCGATATCAGCAACATTGGCGCCGTGTTTGATCAGCGCGATTTCCTCGTCCGATTTTATCATCCGCATCTGCATGCAGTCTTCGGCGATATCGACAAATTCGACGCCGGGGAACGCTGCGCGCAGTTTTTCCATCGTTTGCAGCGGCATATGATCGTATTCAACGCCAACGCGACCCTTGGCAGGCATTAATTGTTGAAGGGCACGAAAGTAATTGTCGCGCTTCCAATCGGTGTAAATCACGTTGTCGCCGACGGTTCTGCGCCAAG